>Ga0182739_1000283_pt1 | contig 80067 bp, 76 predicted proteins | sample eDN5th30CBELigBY_FD_128873 | JGI IMG/M metagenome (GOLD analysis project Ga0182739, IMG submission 128873) | Enriched backyard soil microbial communities from Emeryville, California, USA - eDNA 5th pass 30_C BE-Lig BY (version 2) (version 2) | ecosystem: Environmental > Terrestrial > Soil >...
CGGAACGCCGGCGCGGCGTCCTCGGCGAGGATGAACGCCTCACCGGGCGCGATCTCGCCGAGCGACGCGAGCGACACCGCCCCCGCGGTCGTCGCCGAGTCCGCGAACGACCAGCCGCTGCCCTCCGACAGGTCGACGGTCGCGACGCCGAGGTTCGTGAACTCCACGAACTCCGAGCCGTTGTACTCGAACTCGGTGATGCGCAGCCCGTCGGGCTCGGCGGCCAGCGCGGGCGACGCGATCATGCCAGTGGCGGCGAGCGCCAGCGCGGCGGCGAAGGCGATCGGATACGGACCGGTGGGACGCGGCATCGGGACTCCCTGGGAGCGGCGGTTGGATGTGCCGCCCGCGAGCGCGCGACACCCCGATGCTTTCGACGGCGGGGCAAGGGCTCGTGTTGAGATGCCCAACGCCGGGTGAACGGCCGGGAAACGCTTCGCCCCGGCCACCCGGCTGGATGCCGGACGGCGCGGCTACTCGGTGCCGACGTGCTTGTCGAGGGTGTCGCGGATGCCGCCGACCTGCTCCTCGAACTTGCCGCCCGACACCTTGTTGGCGAGACCCGCGGCACCGTCGAGCGCGTTGTCGCTGATCGTCTCGGCCTGCTCGCTCTTCAGGGCGCCCTGAATCGCGTCCTTGTTGTCCTCGAAGAGCTGCTTGCCCTTGCTGACGATGTCTTCGATGCCCATGGCGTGCTCCTTCGTCGGATCGTTGGTCCGATCATCACGCGATCCGCGGCGCGGCGCAACGCCCCGCATGGCAGGATCGTCAAGGCAGAACGCGAGGGGGGCGCATGACGGAGGAACTAGCCGTCGCGAAGGTCGGCGAGATCGGCGAGGACGAGGCGATCGTCGTGCCGCGGGCGACAACGGGCACGCTCGACGACGTCGCGGTCGTCTACACGGGCGGCGAGTACTTCGCGCTCGACAACACCTGCACGCACGAGGAGGCCTCGCTCGCCGAGGGCTGGATCGAGGACGGCATCATCGAGTGCCCCCTCCACGCCTCGGGGTTCTGCGTGCGCGACGGGGCGGTCCAGAATCTGCCCGCCTCGCGCGACGTCGCCGTGCACGCCGTCCGGGTGGAGGGCGACGACATCCTGGTGACGCCGAACCCCGACCGCCTGGCATGAGCGCGATCGCGAGCGTCGTCGTCGTCGGCGGCGGCATCGCGGGGGTGACGACAGCGAGGCAGCTGCGCTCGGGCGGCTTCGCCGGGACGATCACGATCGTCGAGTCCGAGCCCGCCTGCTACGACCGGCCGCCGCTCACGAAGGCCGCGTTCGTCGATGGGGCGAGCCTCGAGTCGCTCGTCTTCGCGACGCCCGAGGAGTATGCCGCGCAGCGGATCGACGTCATCGCCGGTGTGCGCGCGACGGCGATCGAGCCGGGTGCGCATTCGGGCCGCCGTGTCCGGCTCGCGGACGGTCGTGCGATCGACGCCGACGCGATCGTCCTCGCGACCGGCGTCCGCGCGCACGCGCCGACCTTCGACGGCGGAGCGCTCCCCCGCGTCAGCGTCCTGCGCGACTACGCCGACGCGCTGCGCGTGCGGGAGTTCGCGACGCCGGGGACGACGATCGTCGTCGCCGGCGCGGGGCTCATCGGCGCGGAGCTCACCTCGGGCCTCGTCGCGCTCGGCGCACGCGTCGTGCTCGTGGACCCGCAGCGGGTCCCCGGCGCCGCGGGGCTCGGCGCGACGCTCGCCGGCTATCTGCACAGTCTGCACTCCGCCCATGGCGTCGAGGTCCGCCAGGCCGCGGTCGCCGCGGTCACGCGGGGCGACGACGGCGTCCTCGTCACCCTCGACGACGGTGCGACGCTCCCCGCGCACGCGGTCGTCGTCGGGGCGGGCATCGCCGTCGACCCGGAGCTCGCCGCGACGGTCGGGCTCGCCGATCCGGCCGCGGGTGGTTCGATCGTCGTCGAGGCGACGGGACGCACGGCCGCGCCCGGCATCTGGGCGGCGGGCGATGCGACGTGGCGCCGCGGCGAGGACGGCGCGCTCGCGCCCTGCGCGGGCCACTGGGACGCGGCGCGGCTCGACGGGGCCGCCGTCGCCGCGGACATCCTCGGCGGGGGCACCCCCGCGCGCGGCGCCGACTGGTACTGGTCGGACCGCTACGGCGCGCACATCGAGGTCGTGGGGAGGCTCGTCGGCGACGGGACCGAGGTGGTGCGCTGGGCCGCGCCCGGCCGTCCGGCCGCGGTGTTCCGCGTCGCGGACGGCCTGCTCGTCGGGGCGGCAAGCATCGACGACCCGATGACGGTAAGGGCGGCCCGGCGCCTCATCGACCAGCGCGTGCCGGTCGCCGAAACGCAGCTCGCCGACCCGGGGGTGCGGCTGCGGGATCTCCTCCGCAGCGCCTGACCCGAGCCGGCGAGCTGTTGCCTCAGACGGAGGCGGCTGCCTTCTTCGCGCGCACCTTCTGGTACGGGTGCTTCTCGGACTCGCCGACGACGGTCGCGATGAGCTGCTCGGCGGACTTGTTGCCGCGGCTCAGCTTCGCGATCCGCTTCGTCCACGCACGGCCGCTCTCGAGCTGACGCTGGGTGCGGCTCTCCATGCCGAAGAAGAGCCGCGCCTCCGGCGGCATCAGGTAGACCATGCCGTCGATGAGCTTGCGGGCCCCCCAGCGCTGCAACGCACCCTTGACGGCGGGCTTGCGCAGCGACGCCGCCGCGAGCGCGGCGGGGTAGACGAGGGCCTTCGACCCCATCTCGCCCTTGATGTAGGCGTCGAGCTCGGCGAAGCTCTGCGGGAATGGTCCCGGCACCTTGAGCTGCTCGGCGCCGTGCTGCTGCTCGACGACGAGCCGGTCGGCGTCGGCGGTCGTCAGCTCGTCGGGGCCGTACTCCTGGTAGCCGCGGATCGCGGCCCAGATGTACGTCCACCAGGTCCACTGCTGCCAGCTCGCGGTCTTCGCCGTCTCGACGTGTCCCGTCTTCGGGTCGGTCCAGGTCGCGCGCTCGTGGAGCATGTCGACGTGGGCGGCCGCCGCGTCGGCATGCGCCTTGTCGGCGAAGACGGCATCGCGCAGGTACGCGCTGGTGCGCTGGAACCGCGCGTTCATGACCTCGGGTCCCTCATTCGTGGCCGTCACCCGCTCGAAGTGGGTCATCATGCCGGGGTCGAGCATCTGCAGGAAGAGCGCGACCTGGGCTCCGAGCCCGGCGCCCGGGTCGGAGAAGACTCTCCAGGAGACGCTCTTCGCCCCGTAGTAGCCTTCGTCCGCGCGCGGCGCGTCGCCGAGCGTGCGGCTCGGATAGTCCTCGGTCACAGTCATGTCGGGTCCCCCGTCCGACCGCCTCGCGCGGCCACGACTGCCCAGTATGCCTTAGTCGAGTGACGCGCCCCGACGCTCCCGCACGAGCAGTACGGAGGCGGCCGCGAGGACGAACGCGCCGGTGAACATGACGAAGATCGACTCGCGTCCGCCGGCGGCGAGTAGCGGCGCGACGACGAACGGCACGATGATCGACGCGATGCGACCGACTCCTGCCGCCCAGCCCGCACCAGTCGCACGGATGGGCGTCGGATACGACTCCGGCGTGATCGCGTAGACCCCGCCCCAGGCGCCGAGGTTGAAGAACGACAGCGCCATGCCGAAGCCGATGATCGCCGGCTCCCCGGGGACCGTGCCGAAGAGCACGGCGGAGATCGCCGAGCCGAGCAGGAACAGGATGAGCGTCGCGCGGCGGCCCCAGCGCTCGATGAGCCACGCCGCGACGAGGTAGCCGGGCAGCTGGGCGACCGTGATGATGAGCGTGAAGACGAACGAGGTCGCGAGCGGATAGCCGTCGGCGACGAGGATCGACGGGATCCAGAGGAACGCCCCGTAGTAGGCGAAGTTGACGAGGAACCACAAGAGCCAAAGCCCGGTCGTCGTCGCCCGCAGCCCCGGCGCCCACAGGCCCGCGAACCGCTGCCCGAAGCCCACCTTGGTCTGCGAGGGTCCCGTGTCGGCCGCCGCGGCACCCGGACGGGCGCTCAGGTCGAGCTCGGCCGGTCGCGGACTCCATCCGGAGGCCGCGAATGAGGCGACGACGGCCGCGGCCTCGTCGCGCCGGCCGCGCGACAGCAAGAAGCGCACCGACTCCGGCATCCCGAAGCGCACGAAGGCCGCATAGAACGCCGGCGCCGCGCCGATCAGGAGCGCCCACCTCCAGCCGTCCGGCCCGAGCGGGACGATGTACGCCCCGATGAGCGCCTGCGCGAACCAGCCGACCGCCCAGAATGCCTCGAGCAGCACGATGACGCGTCCTCGGATGCGCCTCGGCGCGAACTCGCTCATGTAGGTCGAGGCGACCGGCAGCTCGGCGCCGAGCCCAAAGCCCGCGATGAAGCGGAACACGAGGAGCGCGGCGACCGACCAAGCGAGCGCGGTGAGCCCCGTCGCGACGCCGAAGATCAGGAGCGTGATGGCGAAGACGGAGCGCCGTCCGAGCCGGTCGGCGAGCAGCCCGCCGAGGGCGGCGCCGATCGCCATCCCCGCGAAGCCGATCGACAGGATGAGCGGGCGCTCCGCCGTGGTCGCAAAGCCCTGCTCGACGAGCGCGGCGACGACGAAGGAGACGAGCCCGACGTCCATCGCGTCGAGCGCCCAGCCGAGCCCCGAGCCGACGAGGAGTCTCGTGTGGCGGCTCGACCACGGCATGCGGTCGAGCCGCTCGTGCAGGTCTGCGGGCGCGGGGCCGTTGACGTCGGTCACGCGGTCATTCTGCCCGAGTCTCTGGCTGCCGGGGCGGTCTTCCCGCCACGGAATCGTCCGCGAGCGATGCGGCCGAGCTGCCGACGCAGCAGTCCGTGCCGGGGACTGAACAGGTAGACGAGGGCGAAGACGCCGCCTTGGACGAGCACGACCATGCCCCCGGACGCGGTGTCGAGCCAGTAGCTGAGGTAGATCCCCACGACGGAGGCGGCGACCGAGATCACGGGAGCGATGACGAGCATCCGTCCGAAGCGGTCGGTGAGCAGATATGCCGTCGCGCCGGGGATGATGAGCATCGCGACGACGAGGATCACCCCGACGACCTGGAGCGCGACGACGGCGGTGAGGGCGAGCAGGCCGAGCAGCAGCGCCCCGAGCATCCGCGGGTTGAGGCCGATGGCGTGCGCGTGGGTGGGGTCGAAGGCGTAGAGCGTCAGATCGCGGCGCTTGAGGACGAGGATCGCGAACGCGACGAACGCGAGGATCGAGATCTGGACGAGGTCGGCGACGGAGACGCCGAGGATGTTCCCGAAGATGATGTGGCTGAGATCCGTCTGGCTCGGCGTGACGGAGATGAGCACGAGTCCGAGGGCGAAGAGCGTCGTGAAGACGATCCCGATCGCGGCATCCTCCTTGACACGGCTCGTGCCGCGGATCGCGCCGATGAGCGCCACGGCGAGGAAGCCGAAGACGAGGGCGCCGAGCGCGAACGGGGCGCCGAGGATGTAGGCGAGGACGACGCCCGGTAGGACCGCGTGGGAGACGGCGTCGCCCATGAGCGACCAGCCGACGAGGACGAGCCAGCAGGACAGCAGGGCGCACACGAGTGCGGCGATGCCGGTGGTCGCGAGCGCTCGGACCATGAAGTCGTACTGGAGGGGTTCGAGTACGAGGTCGAGCGGGCTCATCGCGAAGTGCCTCCGTCGAGGACGTCGAGTCCGAATGCACGAGCGAGCTGTCCGGGCGCGAGCGCCTCGTCGACCGGCCCGTGGAAGAGGATTCGGCGCAGCAGCAGGACCGCCTCGTCCGCGAGCTGCGGCAGCGCGTGCAGGTCGTGGGTGGACACGAGCACGGTGCGCCCGTCGGCGGCGAGCTCGCGCAGCAGACGGACGATGGTCGCCTCAGACCGCTTGTCGACGCCGGCGAAGGGCTCGTCGAGGAGCAGGACCTGCGCGCCCTGCGCGATCCCGCGCGCGACGAAGGCTCGCTTGCGCTGCCCCCCCGAGAGCTGGCCGATCTGACGGCCGGCGTAGTCGGTGAGCTCGACACGTGCGAGCGCCTCGTCGACGGCGAGCTGGTCGACCGCTCGCGGCCGCCGGGTCAGGCCCTGATGGCCGTAGCGACCCATCATGACGACGTCGCGCACGCTGATGGGGAACGACCAGTCGACGTCCTCGCTCTGGGGCACGTAGCCGATCGTGCCCTGCTTCCTGGCGCGGTTCGGGTCGACGCCGTCGACGAGCACCCGTCCGCGCTCCGGCCGCACGAGCCCCACGATGGTCTTGAGGAGCGTCGACTTGCCCGAACCGTTCATCCCGATGAGTCCGGTCACTCGGCCCGGTTGGACCGCCAGCGTCACCCCGTCGAGGGCGACGACCTCGCCGTAGCGCACCGCGACATCGTCGACGACGATCGCCCCGGTCATCCGGCTCCTCCCGTCAGCGCCCGGACGATCGCCCTCGCGTCGTAGCGGATGAGCTCGAGATAGCTCGGCACGGGGCCGTCGGCTTCGGAGAGCGAGTCCACGTAGAGCGTGCCGCCGTAGACGGCGTCCGTCGCCTCGACGACCTGCCGCATGGGCTTGTCGGAGACGGTCGACTCGCAGAAGACTGCCGGGACGTCGTGCTCGCGGACGAACTCGATCGCGCCGGCGATCTGCTGCGGAGTCGCCTGCGACTCGGCGTTGACCGCCCAGATGTAGACCTCGGTGAGGCCGGCATCGCGGGCGAGGTAGGAGAACGCGCCCTCGCAGGTGACGAGCGCGCGCTCGTTCGACGGCAGTGTCGCGAGCTCCGACACGAGCTCGTCCTGGACCGCTTGCAGCTGCTGCTTGTACGTCGCGGCGTTCGCCGCGAAACCGTCGGCGTGCTCCGGCGCGAGTCGCGCGAATGCCTCGGCCATGTTGTCCACGTAGATCTGCGCGTTGAGCGGGCTCATCCAGGCGTGCGGGTTCGGCTTGCCCGCGTAGGCGTCCTCGGCGATGCCGATGACCTCGACTCCTTCGGAGACGACGACATGCGGGACGTCGAGGTGCTCGACGAACTGCTGGAACCACTGCTCGAGATTCAGCCCGTTGTCGAGGATGAGGTCGGCGTCGGCGGCCTTCGCGATGTCGCCCGGCGTCGGCTCGTAGCCGTGGATCTCCGCACCGACCTTGGTGATCGACTCGACCACCAGGTGCTCGCCCGCGACCTGCTCGGCGATGTCGGCGAGGACGCTGAACGTGGTGAGCACGACCGGGCGGTCATCGCTCCGCGACGCCGCGGGCGCCTCGGCGCAGCCGACGAGCGCGGCGACGACCGCGAGCACGGGCACGACGAGGAGCGGAGATTTCGGCATCCCGAAATCTTAGGGATTCGGTCGACCGAGAATCAAGTCGGCGGGGCTGCCCGGTCTCGACGAGAAGGTCGAGGATCGGGAGTAGAGTAGTCGGCTTATGTCCGGGTACCGCGAGATCCTCCGCACCCCCGGGGTCGCCCGCATCATCGGCGCGCAACTCGCCGCCCGCGCACCCCAGGGGATGCTGTCGTTGTGCCTGCTCCTGCACATCGAGCGTGTCCACCACTCCTACGGAGCGGCGGGTCTCGTGCTCGCCGCGTGGTGCATCGGCCAGGCGATCGCGGGCCCGCTGACCAGCCGCTGGATGGGCGCGTGGGGCATGCGCCCCGTGCTGTGGATCACGGTCTCGGTGTGCACGGCCGCCCTCCTCGTCATCACGCTCGTCCCGATGGACATCGCGTGGCAGATGGCGGTCGGTGCGCTGCTCGGCCTCTCGAGCCCGCCGATCCAGCCGGCGGTGCGCACGATCTACCCCAAGCTCGTCCCCTCGCACCAGCTCACCGTCGTCTTCTCGCTCGACGCGACCGCGCAGGAGGTCATCTGGCTCGCCGGACCGGTGGTGGCGACGTTCATCGCGACTCAGGTTTCGACGGTCGCCGCGCTCCTCGTCTGCGTCGTCTTCCTCGTCGCGGGCGGCATCTGGTTCATCCTGCTGCCCGAGGTCGGCCGGGTGCGCATCCCCCGGTCGACGCGGCGCCTCGGCGCTGTGCTGCGCCGTCCCGCCGTGTCGCTCGCGCTCGTCATCGGCTTCCTGCTCGTCGCGTCGTTCGCCGCGATGGAGGCGGCGGTCGTCTCGGTCTTCGGCGACACCGACCCCCGCAGCGGCATCGTCCTCGGGCTGTGGTCGCTCGCGTCGCTCGGCGGCGGCCTCGTGTTCGGCCGGCTGCCAATGGGGCGCTGGTCGCTCGCGCGGCGCATGCTCTTCGTCTTCGTCGGCGCCGCCGCGACGATGGCGATCATGGACTTCTGGTGGATCTCGGCGATGCTCATGATCGCGGGCATCGGCATCGCGCCGGCGCTCGCCGTCATGAGCGCGCAGGTGTCCTCGAGCGTGCGGTTCTCGGAGACGGCGGAGGCGTTCGGCTGGACCGGCATGGGTCAGCTCATCGGCGCCGCGCTCGGCTCCGCGGCCGCCGGCTTCCTCATCGACGGCGCGGGTTCGATCGGCGGCTTCGCGGTCTCGACGGGCTTCGCGATCCTCGGGCTGACCGCGGCGATCGTGTTCGCGCGGTGGCTGCCGGACTTGCGGCACGGACGGGTGGGGCCGCAGCCCGACACCGAGCCGGTGCCGGTCCAGCACCCGTAGGTCGCGATACGCGCCGAAGGCGCTGCTCGACCCGCGGAGGGCGATCGACTCGCGACCGCGCTACAGGCTGGCGAAGGTCGCGTCGATGAGGCGGGCGGCGCGGGGGCCGTTGGTCCCGACGGCGTGCATCTTGTTGATGGAATAGCCGAATCCGAGCCGCTCCTGCCGGTCGGCGAAGCCGATCGAGCCGCCGATGCCGTGGTGGCCGAAGGCCTCGGCGTGCGGTCCCATGTAGACGGCGTCGGGCGAGTTGAGCAGGACCCCGAGGCCCTGGCGGTAGTGCCGGTCCTGCAACTTCTCGTACTGGTAGTGCTGGAGCGTCGTCATCTGGTCGATCGCGTCCTCGCTGAGCAGCCGCACCCCGTCGAGCTCGCCGCTCGCGACGGCGGCGTAGATCCGGGCGACGGCGCGGGCGTTGCCGTGGCCGCTGCCACTCGGCAGCTCGGTCGTGCGGAAGGCGGTCGAGTTGACCCAGTCCTCCCAGGGCCCTTCCGGATTCTGCGCGAACGCCTGCTTGCGCAGCATGTCCTCGGGGCGCTCGGAGTCCTTCGAGTTCATGAGGCGCAGCCCGTCGCTCGGCATGAGCCGGGCGACCCGGTCGAACTCGGACTCCGGGAGGCCGATCCAGTAGTCGGCGCCGAGCGGGTCGGTGACCTCGTCGCGCAGCCAGGGGCCGACGAGCTTGCCGGTCGTGCGCCGCATGACCTCGCCGAGCAGCCAGCCCTGGTTGTGCACGTGGTAGGCGGCGACGGTGCCGGGCTCCCAGAGCGGCTCTTGGCGTTCGAGCGCGCCGACCATCGCGTCGCGGTCGTTGACCGCACCGGGCCAGAGCGTGTCGTTCGTCAGCACCGGGATGCCCGCGGTGTGATCGAGCAGGTGGCGGACGAGCACGCCCTCCTTACCGGCCTGCGCGAACTCGGGCCAGTACTGCGCGACCGGCGCGTCGAGCTCGACGATGCCGCGGTCGAGCAGCTGGTTGAACGCGATCGCCGTGACGCCCTTGGCGACGGACATCATGCAGACGATCGTGTCGCGCTCCCACTCGCGCTCACGGGTGCGATCGGTCCAGCCGCCCCAGATGTCGACGACCGTGTCACCATCGACGACGACGCTGACGGCGGACCCGACCTCGTCCTCGACTCGGTAGTTCTCGATGAAGGCGTCGACGACGGGCTGGAAGGCGTCGTCGTACGTCCCGTGGAGTGGGAATGGGGCCTGGTTGTCCTCGATGCTTCGCTGCACAAGTCGAGTATATTTGTCAGACAAACAAACAGGTCGGCGCTGGCGCCGAAAAGGACAGGATGCTCAATGGTGAACGTCACGCCGTATCAGCTCGATGCAACGCTTGCCGCTCAGTTCGTCGCGATCGTCGGCGACGCGAACGCGCTGCGCACCGACGCTGAGCGGGCCGAGTACCGCGACCCGTTCTGGCACCAGGACGACCCCACCTACGACTCGTCGCTCGTCGTCTTCCCGTCGACCCTCGAGGAGCTGCAGGCGATCGTCGCGCTCGCCAACGAGCACGGCGTCCCGCTCTGGACCAGCTCCCAGGGTCGCAACAACGGCTACGGCGGCCCGAGCGCCCGCGTCCCCGGCTCCGTCCTCGTGAGCCTGCGCCAGATGAACCGCGTGCTGGAGATCGACCGCGAGCTCGCCTACGCGGTCGTCGAGCCAGGCGTGAGCTGGTTCGAGCTGCGCGAAGCGCTCGACGCGTCCGGCAACGAGGACCTGTGGTTCGCGGTCCCCGACCTCGGCTGGGGCAGCGTCATCGGCAACTCGCTCGACAACGGCGTGACCTATGCCCCGTACGGCATGGACTTTCAGAAGCTCTGCGGCTTCGAAGTCCTGCTCGCGACCGGCGAGCTCGTGCGCACCGGCTTCGGCGCCCAGCCGGGCAACGACGCATGGCACATCTACCAGCGCGGCTTCGGCCCCGTCCTCGACCAGATGTTCTTCCAGTCGAACTACGGGATCGTCACGAAGGCCGGCATCTGGCTCATGCGCCGGCCCGAGTCCTTCGCGCCGCTGTTCTTCTCCGTGCCGACCAATGACCTGCTGCCCGCGGCGATCGACCTCGTGCGCGAATGGCGCCTCGACGGCATCGCGCGCGGCGTGCCGACCATCCAGAACCTCGTCACGATGGTCGCCCAGTTCGACCACACCCGTCACCTCTACCTCCGCGCCGACCCGACGACCCCCGAGGAGCGCCTCGACGAGCTCGCCCGCGAGACCGGCCTCGGCCGGTGGGGCCTGCGCGTCGGCGCCTGGGGCGACGCCCCGATCGTCGAGCACCAGGTCGCGCGCATGAAGCGCGACTGGGCGGAGCGCATCCCCGGCGGCACGGTCGTCTCCGAGGGCAGATACAGCGCCGACGAGTGGAACGCGATCGAGAAGTTCTCCGAGAAGGTCCAGGCCGGTATCCCGAACCTCGACATCATCCAGGCGACGCCCGCGAACATCGGGCACCTCGCGTTCTCTCCCGTGCTGCCCACCCGCGGACGCTACATCGTCGACCAGATCGAGCTGATCGGCGAGACCATCTCCCGCGAGATCGGGCTCAACCACGTCTGCGCGCTCTTCTTCCCCAATGAGCGCTCGACGATCATGGTCAACTCGATCACGTTCGACGTCGAGGACGAGCCGACGTTCCGTCGCGCGTACGACACCGTCCGCACGCTCATCGACGAGGCGGGTCGCCGCGGCTACACGGAGTACCGCGCGCACATCGACCTCATGGACACGATCAGCGACCAGCTGTCGACGAACGACTACTCGTACCGCAACTTCACGCAGACCATCAAGGACGCGGTCGACCCGAACGGCATCCTCTCGCCCGGCAAGTACGGGGTTTGGCCGGCCCGCTACCGCGGCGGCGACGCATGACGAAGGTCGCGGGGACCGTCGCGGTCGTGACGGGAGGCGCGTCCGGGATCGGCCGCGGCATCGCCGAGGAGCTCATCGCGGCTGGCGCGTCCGTCGTCATCGCGGACGTCGAGCGGGGCGCGGTCGAGGCGACCGCGGCCGAGATCGGGGCCGTGCCGGTCGTGACCGACGTGAGCCGGCTCGAGTCGGTCCAGGCGCTCGCCGACACGATCCTCGAGCTGTTCGGCGGTGTCGACATCGTCGTGAACAACGCGGGAATCGGACCATCCGGGCTCATCGCGGACCTCACGATGGACGACTGGCGCTGGATCATCGACGTCAACCTCTACGGCGTCATCCATGGCGTCAACGTCTTCCTCCCGCTGCTCGAGGCGCGCGGCGGCGGCCACATCGTCAACACCGCGTCGATGGCCGCGCTCACCCCGTTCCAGACGATCGGCTCGTATGCGGTCACCAAGTTCGGCGTCGCGGCGCTCACCGAGGTCCTCCAGGCCGAGCTCGCGACGGCCGGCAGCCCCGTCAAGGCGACGCTGCTGCTGCCCGGCTCGATCCGCACCAACATCAACCAGAGCTCGCGCAACCGGCCCGAGGGCAACACGGGCGCGCTCAGCGACATGAAGGTCGACCTCAAGTTCTCGAACTCGTCGCGCTGGCTCGAGCCGCGTCACGTCGGCCAGATCACGGTCCGCGCGATCGAGAACGACGACGCCTTCGCGGTGACGCACCCCGACCGCTGGCCCGCCGTCAAGGAGCGCTTCGATCGGATCGAAGCGGCCTTCGCGCAGTACCCGCCGATCGAGATCGACTGAGCCGGGCGCTCCCCCGACCGGCCGTGCTCAGGTCGCGAAGGTCAGCGCCGTCTTCGCCGCCGCCTCGACGTGCTGCACCGCGATCCGCCGCGCCTTGAGCGCGTCACCAGCGTCGATCGCCGCGACGATCTGACCGATCTCGGTGACGCTCTGCGCGGGTCGGCCCGGGCTGCGCAGCGTCAGGGCTCGAAGCCATGACACGCGGCGCTGCAACCCCGCGAGCGTGTCGCTGAGGAACGCGTTGCCCGCCCCGTCGATGAGCACTCGGTAGAACTCATCCTTGGCCGCGCGCATCCCCTCGCCGTCGCGGGCCGCCGCCGCCGCGATCGCATCGAGCGCCTCGTGCAGCTCGGCGCGCTGCGCGGGGCTCGCTCGACGGGTGAACCACTCGGCCGCCATCCCCTCGAGCTCGGCCCGCAGCTCGTAGAGCTCACGGGCCTGGACCTTGCTGAGCGCGGCGACGACGGCGCCGCGCCCGTTGCGAGACTCCACGAGGCCCTCGGACTCGAGCTGGCGCAGCGCCTCCCGGATCGACGGCCGGCTCGCCTGGGTGATCTCGCAGAGCTCGCGCTCGACGAGCTGCTGGCCAGGCAGGAACTCCATGCCGACGATCGCGTTGCGGAGGATCTCCGCCACCTGCTCGCGGATCAGGGCGTGACGCTGCACACGAAGCTCCGGGAGCGTCGACGTCACGTCATACCTCAAATCGTGGACCGGCTGCGGTGCCGATACAGACGACTGTAACGGAGATCAGGCCTTGGGGGCGCGATCCGGGTCGTCCGCCGCCTGCTGCTCCGCGAGTTCCGCTCGCGCCTTGCGCCCGAACGTCGTCGCCCGCTTGATCGCGGCGGAGCGCTTGGACGTGCGCTCCCAGCGCGACAGCGCGACGGCACCGAGCAGCGCGAGGCCGTTGAACGCGTTCTCGACCCAGTCGGTCGCGCCGAGGAGCTGGAGGCCCTTGACGCCGACCGCGAGAACGTACACCGAGACGACCGTGCCCCAGACGTTGAACCGACCGCCCTTGAACTGCGTCGAACCGAGGAACACCGCGGTCAGCGCAGGCAGGAGGAGGTTGGGGCCGACCGTCGGATCACCGGCGTTGATTCGCGACGCGAGCAGCGTACCCGCGAGCGCCGCGACCATGCCGCCCGCGACGAGCGAGCCGATCTGAAGCCGCGAGACGTTGACGCCGGACAGGCGCGCACCGTCGGGGTTGAAGCCCGCGGCGTACATGCGACGACCGAGCGGGGTCTTCTCCATGACGTACCAGAGCACGAACGCGACGGCGAGCATGATGATGACGGGCCAGGTGATCTTGAACGTGCCGCCGAGCGGAATGCCACCCGTCGCGAAGTCGCGGAACCCGTCCCCGAGACCGAGGATCTGTCGCTGGCCGGACATGAGCACGAGCCCCGCCGTGAGCAACGAGCTCATACCGAGCGTCGCGATGAACGAGTCGATCCTCAGCTTCGTGATGATGAGGCCCGAGATCGTGCCGATCAGCGCACCCGCGGCGAGCGCGAAGAGGACCGCGAGCGGCCACGGCAGCTGCAGCTGGACCTGCAGGACAGCAACAAGGATGACCGCGAAGCCGACCTCGGCGCCGATCGCGAGGTTGAAGACGGCGACGTTGAGCGGGATGAGTACCGCGAGCGCTGCGAGCACGGTGATCGTCTGCTCATCGAGGAGCAGCACCCACGTGCCGGGCGCGAGGAAGGTTTTCGGCGTGATGATCGCGAACAGCGCGAAGATGACGACGAAAATATAGATCGCGGAGATGTTGCGGAACGACAGGATTCGTCGCCACGAGCCGCCGCCGGTCGGCGCAGTCTTCGTCCCCTCGGTCGCGGTGGGGATCGCCTCGGTCTTCTTCACTGCTGTTCCTCGCTTCCGCCGACGAATTCGTTCTCGTCGGCAAGTCCGTATCCTTCGAGCACGAGTCGTGTCTCGGTGAGTTCTTCGCCGGAGAGCTCGGCCGCGACGCGCCCGTCGCGCAGCACGAGCACGCGGTCGCACAGGCGCACGAGCTCCTTCGCCTCGGACGAGCACACGACGACCGCCGCACCGCGTGCCGCGGCGTCGTCGATCGCGTCGTATAGCGCCTGCTTCGCGCCGATGTCGACGCCCTGCGTCGGCTCCTCCAGGAGCAGCACGGAGGGGTCGTTGCGCAGCCACTTGGAGAAGACGATCTTCTGCTGGTTTCCGCCGGAGAACTGCTTGAAGAGCTGCTCCGGGCGCGGGGGCCGGACGTCGTACTTGGCGACGAGCTCGCGGGCGAGCTCCTTCTCCTTGCGCACGTTGAGCCCGAACACCGCGTTCGTGAGACTCTGCATCTCGGGCAGCGTCATGTTCTCCCGCGCGGTGAAGTCGCGGATCGCCCCGTACCTGCCGCGATCGCCGGGGACGAACGCCATGCCGCGCTTGATCGAGGCAGCCGGGCTGCGCTTGACGTAGGAATCGCCGGAGACGGTGAACTCGTCCGCTGCGGCGAGGATCGAGCCGAAGACCATGGCGGGCAGGGCCTCGCGGCCCGAGCCGAGCACGCCGGCGACGCCGACGACCTCGCCCGCGTGGACCGTGAGATCGATGCCGTCGAGCACCTCGCCCCACAGCCCCTCGATGTCCAGGACGACCTCGCCGTGCGTCCGGTCGGTGCGTCCCGTCTCGGCCTCGCCCGCGTGCACGCCCGTGACGAGCTCCACGAGGTGCTCGTGCTCGATGCCGGCGCGCGGCTCGTCCGCGACCTTCTTGCCGTCGCGCAGGACGACGATCCGGTCGGCGAGCTCGAGGACCTCGTCGAGTCGGTGCGAGATGAAGATGATCCCGGCGCCCTCGGCGGCGAGCTTCTTGACGGCGTCAAAGAGGACACGGACCTCGGATGCGTGGAGCGCCTCGGTCGGCTCGTCGAGGATCAGGATGTTGCGCGGGTGCTGCCAGCCGTCGAGCGCGCGGGCGATGCCGATGATCGAGCGCTGCGCGGGAGCGAGCTCGCCGACCGGGACGGTCACGTCGAACGGCTCACCGAAGCGGCTGATGAGTTGGCGAGCCTCAGCCATCTCGCGCTTGACCGGTGACGGCGACAGCGAGGCGGCGAACCCCTTGTACTTGGGGATACCGAGGTTCTCGATCGCGTTGAGCTGCATCGCGAGGCCGAGATCCTGGTGGATGATGTGGAGTTGCGTCTCCTCGTCGGGCGTCGAGGCCGGGAACTCGATCTCCCCGGCGTCCTTCGCGTAGACCCCAGCGAGGATCTTGACGAGAGTCGACTTGCCCGAGCCGTTGTGCCCGACGACCGCGACGATTTCCCCAGCGTCGACCTCGAGGGATACGTCGTCGAGCGCCCTGAGCCCCGGAAACTCTTTGATCATTCCGGTGACCCTGAGGAGCGGACCAGTTGTTACCGTCATGGCACTTCTCTCTGCGACTGCGATATCGCTCGGGATTGTTGTCGGTCAGTGTCACACACGTCGGCAAGGAAGGGGCGCCGCCCCGAAGGACAGCGCCCCCCTCCTGCCTAGCGTGCTACTTGACGTTCCAGAGCTTCAGGAACATGTCCTCGAAGCCGGGGACGGCGTTGAACGCACCGGTCTGGACGTCAACGCGGTCGATGTTCTGCTGCGTGATCGCGGCAGCCGTCTGACGGATGAGCGCGTTCATGTCGTAGTCCTCGAAGACGCCCTGCAGCTTGCGGTAGCCCTCGTCGAGCGCCTGCCACGACTGAATCATCGGGTCGTAGGCGATCGTGCCGACCTGCTGGCCGTCCTTGATGAGCTGGTAGTTCTGCGGGATCGAGATACCACCGAAGCAGTACGCGTTCGTCACGCCGGCGAGCTTCGCCTTCTCGGCGAGGCCGACCTGCCACTGGTCAGACGACGGCGAGCAGAAGTCGGTCTCCGGGTGGGCCTGGAGGTCCGACACGATCTTGCTCGCGCCATCGGTGTCCATGATCGAGATGTCGACCGAGCGGACGGTCGCGCCGGGCACGTGGTCCTTGATGTAGCTCTCGTACGCCGAGTACATGTCGACCGAGGCAACGATCTCGGGCGCGGGGTAGTACACGAAGTCCGTGCCGGTGCCGCAGGTCGCGACGATCGCCGCGGCCGCGATGACGGAGCCGTTGACAACCGAGGCTTCCGGCGTGCCGTACGTCTCGTTGAGGCCGAACTCGATCGCGTTGCCGTTGCCCGCGTAGACAATGGCGGTGCCGTTGTCGGTGAGCGTCTTGTACTGGTCCTGCCAGAACGTCAGGTCGGTCGCGAACGTGATGATGACGTCGGGGTCGAGCGTCACGACGGCGTTCATACCCGAGTTGATGCTCTGGGCGTCGCTACCGACGTTGACCGACTGGAACTCCGCACCAGATGCGGCAGCGGCCTCGCCGATCGCCGTCGCGAGCTGCGCCGAGTACGGCGACGCGTTGTCGAGGTAGACGACGAGCGTGCCGGGCTCAATCGGGTTCGGCAGCTTCTTGTCGGTGAGCAGGCTGTCGCCGACCTGCTTGAACGAGTCGAGGTACGCCTGCGCGTCCGCGAAGTTGACGCCCTCGTTGGGCTCAACCGCGCATTCGCCGGTCGCCATGTCCATGTAGGTAACGCCGGCAGCGGTAGTTTCGCCGTCCGTCGCCTCGGGGCTCGGGCTCCCCGCGGTACAGCCCGCGAGGGCGAGCGAGACGGCGGCGAAGGCGGCAGCGCCGCCCAGCGCGGCCCTGGTGCGTCCGTGCATGATTGCTCTCTTTCCTGGTGACTTCCTTGTCGATCGCCCGACGGCAATGTCAGACAAGTTGACAGTAATACATCTGACTTGGAATCGACAACGCGCGACGGCAACAAGCTTGCAACGATCGCGAGATACGAAGCGGGCGCGAGGCCGTGGCCCCGCGCCCGCTTCGGAATCCGACGGTCAGGGCCGGTCGCCCTGGTCCTCGATCCCGTCCTGCTTGAGCGCCGTCTCGGTGGGGTGGAGCTGCGAGGGCTCCTCCTCGGCCTCGGCGATGAGCGCGGCCTTGCCGTCCTTCGTGAAGGTCGTCGCCTGGCGGACCGCCCGGAAGCGCCGCCTGCCGCCGCCCCAGCGGGAGAGCACGACCGCGCCGATGAGCGCGATGCCGTAGAAGAAGTCCGACAGCACGTCCGGCACCTGCACGAGCAGCAGGCCCTGGACGCCGACCGCGAGCACGTAGAGCGCGACGACGGTGCCCCAGACATTGAACCGGCCGCCCTTGAACTGCGTCGATCCGAGGAAGACGGCGGACAGCGCCGGGATCAGCATCGTGCCGCCGATGGTCGAGTTGCCGCTGAACTTCGATCCGGCCAGGATGCCCACCACGCCCGCGATCAGGCCGGCGGCGACGAGACCCCAGAACTGCAGCCGGTCGACGTTCACGCCGGAGAGCCGTGCACCGTCGGGGTTGAAGCCCGCGGCGTACATGCGCCGGCCGATGATGGTGCGCTCGAGGATGTACCAGACGATGAGCGCGATGAAGAGGAGCACGATCACGGCCATCTTCAGGCGGAAGCCCCCGAGGTCGAGATACAGGTCGGTGACCGCCTTGTAATCGAGGGTGATGCTGAGCGGCTTGTTCTGCGAGACGAGGTACATGACGCCCGCGAGAATCGACGCCACACCCAGGGTCGCGATGAAGGAGTCGATCTTCAGTCGGGTCACGATGAGGCCGGAGAACGCGCCGACGAGCCCCGCGACGATGAGCACGACGATCGCCGCGGCCCACCACGGCAGGCCGAGGGCGAGCAGGAGGTTCGGCTGATCCTGCGCTGTCTGCTGCAGCGTCGTGCTCAGCATGAGCGCGAAGGAGATCTCGGCGCCGACCGCCAGGTTGAAGACGCCGGTAACGAGCGGGACCATGACCGCGAGCGCCGCGAGCACGACGAGCGACTGGGTGTCGAGCAGGTTCGCCCAGGTCTGCGGCTTCAGGAAGGTCTGCGGCACCCAGATCGCGAAGATGATGAAGATCGCCACGAAGAGGTAGACCGCGCTGATGTTCTGGAAGCCGAACAGTCGACCCCACTGGCTCGGAGCCTTGCCGTCGGCGAGGCCCACGGTCGCGATCGCTTCCGTCTTCTTCACAGGCTCCCCTCGTTTCCGAGTCCATAGCCTTCGAGCACGATCCGCGTCTCGGTGAGGTCCTCGCCGGACAGCTCTGCCGCGACGCGGCCGCCGCGCATGACGAGCACGCGGTTGCAGAGCCGGACGAGCTCCTTCGCTTCCGAGGAGCAGACGATGACGCCCGCCCCGCCGGCCGCGGCAGCGTCGATCGCGTTGTAGAGCGCTTGCTTGGCGCCGATGTCGACGCCCTGGGTCGGCTCCTCCAGGAGCAGCACCTTCGGGTCGTTGCGCAGCCACTTCGCGAAGACGACCTTCTGCTGGTTGCCGCCGGAGAACTGCGAGAAGACCTGCTCCGTGCGCGGCGGCTTGACGTCGTACTTCGCGACGAGCTCCTGCACCTGCGCGCGCTCGCGACGCACCCTGATCGCGCCGCCGGCGCCGCTCACCGACTTGAGCTCCGGCAGCGTGACGTTCTCCCTAGCTGTCATCGGCCGGATCGAGCCGAACTTGCCGCGGTCGCCGGGCACGAACGCCATGCCGCGGCGGATGCTCTCGCGCGGGCTGCGCCTGCGATAGTCCTTGCCCGCGATCTGGTAGCGGTCGGCGCGGCCGGGGATCGAGCCGAACAGCAGCGCAGGCAGCGCCTCGCGCCCGGAGCCGAGGACACCGGCGATGCCGACGATCTCTCCGGCGCGCACCGTGAGGTCGATGTCCTCGATGTCGGCGCCCGCGAGGTTCTCCACCTCGAGCACGACCTCGTCACTCATGCCGAGATCGGTCCGGCCGACCTCGCCCTCGTGCGCGGAGGCGCCGGTGACGAACTCGACGAGACGATCGTGGTCGACGGTCTCGCGTCGCTCGTCGGCGACCTTCTGGCCGTTGCGCAGCACGACGATGCGGTCGGCGAGGTCGAGCACCTCGTCGAGACGGTGCGAGATGAAGATGATGCCGGCCCCATCGGCCGCGAGCTTCTTTACCGCGTCGAAGAGCACCTCGACCTCGCCCGCGGCGAGCGCCTCGGTCGGCTCGTCGAGGATCATGATGTTTCGCGAGTGCTTCCAGCCGTCGAGCGCGCGGGCGATGCCGATGATCGAGCGCTGGGCGGGCGCGAGCCCGGAGACCGGCACGGTGACGTCGAAGGGCTCGCCGAACCGGCTGACGAGCTCGATCGCGCGGGCGCGTTCGCGCCGCTTGTTGAGCGGGGCGAGGCCCGCGGCGCTCTGGTGCACGAGGCCGAGGTTCTCGATCGTGTTGAACGGCATCGAGAGGCCGAGGTCCTGGTGGACGATGTGCAGCTCGGTCGCCTCTTCGTCGGTCGACGAGGGGAAGACGACCTCGCCGGCGTCCTTCGTGTACACGCCCGCGAGGATCTTGACGAGCGTGGACTTGCCGGACCCGTTGTGCCCGACGACGGCGACGATCTCGCCGCTGCGCACCTCGAGCGAGACGTCGTCGAGCGCTCGCGTGCCGGGGAAGTCTTTATACATCCCGGTGATCTGCAGCAGCAGCTCACCGGTGGCGGTTGTTGCGACCATGGTCCGCGGTTTCTCCTTTGATCTCGCGTCGATTGCGTGGTGGGGATCCACAGGGCGAAGGAGGTGCCGCACGCCGTCGGGCGGCACCTCCTCGCCGTGGATCAGGCCCGGGTCACTTGCCCCAGAGCTCCATGTACTTGCCGGCCGTGTCAGCGACCGCGGTGTAGTGCCCGCTGGCGTCGATGTCGAGGTCGTTCACGTTGCCAGGGGTGATGAGCGTCGACATCGAGGAGTTGATCAGCTCCCAGTTGCCCTCGCCGTAGCCGTCGGCCGGCCACTCGCCGAGGTACATCCGCAGGCCCTGGTCGACGAGCTGGAACATGAACTGCTCGAAGTCCAGCGTGTAGCCACCGTACTGGGCACCGGTCTTGATCTGGTCGACGTTCGCCGGCAGCGACGACTGCCCGATCCCGTACCAGTTGTCGATGCCGGCGGTCTCAGCCGCGTCCTTGATGCCGATCTGGTACTGGTCCAGCGGCGACACGAAGAACTGCGAGTTCGGGTGGCCCTGCAGGTCCGGGATGATCAGGTCCGTGGCCGCAGCCGACGTGATCGAGCCGACGACCTCGCGCAGCGTCGCGGTCGGGTTGAGCTCCGCGAGGAACTCGTTCGCGGCCAGGAGGTTCACCGAGGTGAACTCGAGGTCGTTCGTCGTGTACCACGTGAAGTCGGTTGCCGCGCCGCAGGTGTAGTACACCGCCGCCGCCGCGAGCACGTTGCCGTTGACGATGGACCCGCCGTAGTCGCCGATCGAGTCGTCGAGGCCGAGGTCCCGGTTCGCATACGGGTCAGCGCCCCACACGACCTGGACATCCGGGTAGTCGTTGAGCAGCTCCTCCGCCTGCGCCTGCACCGTGCGCGGCGACACCGCGCCGACGATCAGGATGTCGAGATTGCCGGCCGCCGCGTCCGCGAGGATCGTGTTGAAGCCCGCCTGCGCCGACTGCGGGTCGGGTCCGGTGGGGTAGTTCACGAACGTCCCGCCGGCCGCCTCGGCCGCCGCCTGGATGTACGGACGCCACTGGGCGTCGCCGACCGGGGTCATGTTGTTGGCGTAGCCGATGATCAGGCCGTCGGGCACCTCGCCCTCGAGCGCACCCCAGCCGAGCGCCGTGGGGACGATCTCCTTGTCCGCGCTCAGCCACGGCTGGATGTAGTTGCCCGCGGTCTCGACGTCGACGCCCTCGATGGGAGCGATCGTGCACTCGCCGGTCGTCGCGTCGCGCAGCGAGCCGGGGAGCTCGAACGCCGCGGCCTCGCCGCCGCCGTCGGTCGGGGTAGGGGAACCGCCCGAGGCGCAACCCGTGAGGATCAGCGCCAGCGAGGCGAGGGCAGCAGTACCGCCGAGGGCGGTCTTTATGCGTCGTTGCATAGTGATTGCTCGCTTTCTGGTGACTTCTTCGTCGTGTTGTCCGACGATCTCGCCGGACAACGGGTTCATTGTTGCACAGACTCCGAGCCGATTGACAGGAATCCTGTCGTTCAGGTTTCCTGGCGATCAGCTCGCAGCCCGGCCCGCAGCGCCGCGGTGCGCGCTTCGTCCACCCGGACCCCCTCAGGATCCTCGTGCGGGTCGCCGACGATGACCACACCGTACAGGCGTGCGGCGCCGTCGATCGTCACGTATTCGTCACGAACGTCGACACGCACGCGCTCCGGGTCGCGCTCGAGCGGGTCGCCCCAGCCGCCTGCGCCGTTGCAGATGTAGCGCAGCACCGAGTTCGGGCCGCTCGTCTTCGCCGAGTCGAACGGGTAGCGGTAGACGCCGTCGCGCGACGGCGCATTCGTCTCCGGGTCGAGCACGCCCGCCCACGGCGTCGACGCCGCGAAGTCGTTCGTCGCGGGGATCCGGGCGTCGCCGTCCTCGCCGGGAGGGAAGACCCAGACGCCGCCGTTGAGGCCCGCGCCGCCCCCCTGGACGCCGAAGCCGGTCTCCGACTTGTGCCGCAGCTCGATGATCGAGTGGAACGCGCCCGTCAGGAACAGCGTGTCGCGCAACACCGCGTTGCCGCCGCGGTGGAAGCCCGCGCCGGCCGTGTCGGCGACGGGCTCGTGCCGCAGCATGACGACGGGGCTGTCCTTCTCGACGGCCTCGATGCTCGGCGCGACGCCGTTCGCGAGGTACGACATGCACTGGCTGTCGGCGTCGCCGTACTTGTTCGCGCCGAACGGCCCCACCTCGCCGCCGAGCTGCATGATCGCCGCCCACGGGCTGCCGTCCTCGCGGGCGCCGAACGCCGTGTGGAGGTTCGTACCGCCGCGGTCGCCGGCGATCGCGTTCTGCCCGAGCGCCTCCTCCAGCGCCATCAGGATCGTCGCGAGCATGACCTGCGACTGCTCGAAGTAGAGGAACACGGCGCCGTCCGGCGGGAGCGCGGAGACGACGGTGCCCTCGGGGATGACCACGTCGATGTTGCGGAACATGCCCGAGTTGAAGCGCCCGCGCGGGTCGACGTTGTACTTAAGCGCGACACCGACCGCGAGCTTGACCTCCCACACGGTCGCGTTGATCGAGGACCGCGCCTGACGGTGCGTGCCCGACAGGTCGACCTCGATGCGCTCACCGCGCTTGCGGATCGCGACGTGGACCGGGTAGGACTCGGAGTCGTCGACGCCGTCCGCGTCGACGCCGTGCTCGGCCTCCCAGTCACCGTCCGGCAACTGCGCCAGGCCGAGCGCCATCTGCTCCGCCGCCGCATCGACCGAGTAGCGCATCGAGCCGAGGAACGCGTCGAGACCGTAGCGCTCGATCGACTCCAGGACGAGGCTCTCGCCGAGCTCGAGGCTCGAGAGCACTGTCATCATGTCCGGCAGCAGGATCTCGGCCATCCGGACGTTGTCGAAGATGACGGAGAACGACTCCTCGACGTTGCGTCCCTCGCTCACCAGCAGGCGCGGCGAGAGGACGAGGCCGTTCTCGTAGACGTTCTGCTTCGTCGCCGAGAAGCCGCCCGGCACCGTGCCGCCCATGTCGAGCTGGTGCGCGTTGAGCGTCACGAAGCTGACGATCCGCCCCTCGTGGAAGACGGGGCGTACGAAGACGAGGTCGTTGTTGTGGTTGCCCGTGCGGTACGGGTCGTTCGCGATGAGCACGTCGCCGTGGCGCAGCTTCTCCAGGCCGTACTCGCGCACCATGTTGGGCACCGCGTCGATCGTCGTGCCCGCCATGAGGACGATGCCGTTCGAGGCGGCCGGGACGAGGTAGTCGAGCTCGGGCGGCCCCGAGATCGTGCACGCGAGGTCGTAGAAGTCGCGCAGCACGGGCGAGAACGCGCCCGTCAGCAGCCGCACGCTCATGTGCTCGACCAGGTAGTCGAACCGGTTGCCAAGGACCGTCGCGGTGTAGCGATCGCAGGCGTACTCCTGGAAGAACGCCGTCTCGTCCAGATCCCGGATCCGTCGGCGCTCCGCGTGGCCCGGCGCTGCAGTCAACGTGCTCACTTCGTCGCACCTCTCGTGATGATGATCTCCCCGGCACGACCGATAACGGCCTCCTGGCCCGGCGGGATGTACGTCGTGCTGAGGCTCTCGCGGATGACCGCGGGGCCCGCGATGGTCGCGCCGGTCGCGAGCGCGTCGCGACTGAACCACTCCGCCTGGATCGGCTCGGCGGCGACGTGACTCAGCGTCAGCGTGCCCTCGGGCGCCGCGGGGAACGGGGCGACTTCGGGCGCGAGGTCATACTCGACCTTCTCCGCCGGGACGATGATCTCGACCCGGTACGTCACGCCCTCGACAGGGAACATGTCGAAGCGGTTGCCGTTGCGCGCCTCGTAGGCGTCGTGGAACGCGTTCGCGATGCCGGGGAGCGTGTCCGCAGAGATCGGCCCGTCCGGGATCTGGACGAACGGGATCTCCCAGCTCTGTCCGACGAGGCGGCCGTCGAAGGACCGCCGGACCGGCAATCCCTCGGCGGCGGCGCCGAGGCGGGCCCGCAGGTTCGCCTCCATGCGATCGAAGACCGTCGCGACGCCGTCGATGCTGTCGGGGCCGAAGACGACGTAGGCGCTCTCGGACTCGTAGTAGACCTGATCGGTGCTGAGCAGCCCGATCGCGGAGAACAGTCCCGGGTGCGGCGGCACGATGACCTCCTTGAGCGGGAGCAGGTCGAGGGCCGCGGGCAGCAGCATGCCGCCGGCCGCGCCGTACGCCATGAGGCTGAAGTCGCGGATGTCGACGCCGTGGCGCACGGCGACATTGAGGATCTCCTCGGCCATGTGCGCGACCGCGAGCCGGTACGTCGTGCGCACCCGCTCCTCGAAGGAGACCGGGGTGTCGAGCGCGAGGAACGCCGCCTCCGACGCCGCGGCGTCGAGCTCGAACTCGCCGCCCGCGAAGCCGTTCGGGTCGAGCACGCCCATGAGCAGCACCGCGTCGGTCACGGTCGGCTGCGTGCCGCCGCGGCCGTAGCAGGCGGGGCCGGGCTCGGCGCCGGCGCTGCCGGGACCGACGAGGATGCCGCCCGACGTGCTCACCGTGACGAGCGAGCCGCCGCCAGCGCCCACCGAGGAGACCTCGGTCGACAACGCATTGATGATGAGGTCATGCTCGATCTCGAAGGTGTTCTGCACGAACGGCTTGCCGTCGACGATGATCGACACGTCGGTCGAGGTGCCGCCGACATCGGCGCACAGGATGTGGTCCCGACCGATGACGCGGCCGAGGTGGACGCTCGAGACGGTGCCAGCCGCTGGGCCCGCGAAGAGGATCCGGAACGGGCGCTCGAGGGCCTCCTGCCAGGGCAGCAGGTTCGCGGCGCAGTCGGCGAAGTTGAGCTGCCCGTCGAAGCCGAGGCCGCCGAGGTCGCGGTCGAGCTGACCGGCGTAGTCGCTGAAGAGCAGCTTCATGATGACGTCGATGACCGTCGTCGACGCGCGCTCGTACTCCTTCGCGAGCGGCGAGGTCTGCGAGGAGATGCTCACCTCGACGCCGGGCAGCACCTCGTGAACGAGTTCGCGCAGGCGCAGCTCGTGCTCGGGGTCGACGTAGGCGTTGATGAGGCAGATCGCGATGCCCTGGACGCCCGTGCGCCCGAGGATCTCCAGCTCGTGCCGGGCCTGCGCCTCGTCGAGCGGGAAGAGCGTGTGGCCCTGCGCCGTCTTGCGCTCGCGGATGCCGCGGCGCAGGTAGCGCGGGACGAGCGGCCGCGCGGCGTCGCCGAAGGTGCGCCGCCAGGCCGGGTCGGTCTGCGCGTCGAGCGGGCGGTGGATCGTGCCGCGGTCGAGGATGTCGCGGAAACCGTCGGTCGTCAGGAAGGCGACCTTGGGCAGGCGACGCTCGAGGACCGCGTTCAGTCCCATCGTGCTCGCGTGATTGAAGACCGTGCTGCCGGCGACCCCGAGGCGCCGACCGCCCTCGACGACCGAACCGGCCGGGTCGATGCGACTCGAGGGCACCTTGGTGACCTCGACCTTGCCGTCGCGGATCGCGACGACGTCCGTGAACGTGCCTCCGACGTCAACTCCGAACATGCCCCGCCCCCTTTACTTGACCGTGGTCCCGAGCGGGACGTAGGAGCCAAGTGCCGGTGCGGGCACGCGCGAGAGCGAGGCGAGGCAGTCCTGGCACTTCTCGACGTGCCACCACCCGCCCTCCGAGAGCACCGGGTACGCCTTGACATCGGAGCTGCCGCACTCGGGGCAGCTCGCGGCGACGGACTCGCGCTCCACGTAGAGCCGCTCCTGGCTCGGTCGGGGGAAGGTCTGCACCATCACTCCTTCTGCATCAACATTGACGAGATCCCGGGACGTCCGGGCACGATGTTCGGGCTTCCCGAATGTACGACAATCGGACGAACACTGCCAAACTAGATGCAGGCCGCGCCGACGCGGTCGGAACCGAAGGGACGACGATGTCCGACACCCCATCTCAGCACACCACCGTCATGGTCGGCGAGACGCCGGTCGAGACCTGGGGCGCACGCCGCTTCGACGGCCGCATCGCACTCGTCACGGGGGCCGCGCGCGGGATCGGGCGGGCCGTCGCCGAGCGGCTCATCGCCGAGGGCGCGACCGTGTACGTCACCGACCTGCGCGAGGAACTGCTGCGCGAGACGTGGCAGGGCGTCGACCGCGCGATCCCGCTCGCCTTCGACGTCCGGGATGCCGCCGCCGTCGACGCCGCCTTCGAGCGCGTGCGCGCCGAGCAGGGGCGGCTGCACATCCTCGTCAACAACGCGGGCGTCCCGGACCACCCGAAGCGCGCGTCGGACTTCCCTGGCGACCCCGAGCCGTCGACGATCGATGACGAGACCTGGCACTTCGTGCTCGACATCAACCTCAGTGGCAGCTTCTACTGCATCCGCGCCGCGCTCCCCCTCATCCGAGCCGTCGGTCCCGCGGGCGGCGCGATCGTCAACCTGTCGAGCGTTGCCGCGCTGCACCCCTCTCCGCTCGCAGCCCCCTACCCTTCGTCGAAGGCGGGCATCATCGGCATGACGCACGCCTTCGCGGCGCTCCTCGGCAAGGAGAACATCCGCGTCAACGCGATCGCGCCGGCCGCGACCGACGGGGCGATGATGCCCGAGGACAAGGAGTACCTCGCGACGCTCACGGCGAAGCAGCCGATCGACCGGCTCGTCCCGCCGAGCGAGATGGCCGCGAACATCGTCTACCTCTGCTCCGACGAGGCCCAGTTCATCACCGGCCAGACCGTCAGTGTCAGCGGCGGCATGGTGATGTGAGACCCGCAACAACAGAAATGGAAGCAATGAACGACAAGTACGCACACGACATTCAGCCGATCCACAACCCCGTCAAGGTCGGCGACGTCCTGGTCGAGACCTGGGGCATGCGCCGCTTCGAGGGCCGCGTCGCCGCGGTCACGGGCGCCGCGTCGGGGATGGGCGAGGCGGTCGTCCAGCGCTTCCTCGCGGAAGGCGCGATCGTCTACGCGCTCGACCTTTCACAGGAGAAGCTCGACGCGATGTGGGGCGGAATCGAGGGCGTCACCTGCATCGCGGTCGACGTCGCCGACAGCGCGTCAGTCAACGCCGCGTTCGAGCGCATTCGTGTCGAGCACGGCGCACTGCACTCGCTCGTCACCGCCGCGGGGGTCGCCGACTCCCCCTCGCGCATGAACGCCGACGGCGGGCACAGCCCCGCGGACCTTTCGACGATCGACGATGAATCGTGGAACTTCGTCATCGGCGTCAACCTCACCGGCACCTTCTATTGCATTCGAGCGGCCATGCCGCTCCTGCAGGCGACCGGCCGGGGTGGCGCGGTCGTGACGATCTCCTCGGTCGGCGCATTCGCACCGTACCCGCTGCCGGCCGCCTACCCCGCGTCGAAGGCCGGTGTCGCCGGCATGACGCGCGCGATCGCCGCGCTCGTCGCACGGGACAACATCCGGGTCAACTGCGTCGCCCCTGCCGCGACCCGCACCGCCATGCTGCCGACCGACGAGGAGTTGCTCGACTCGCTGCTCCAGCTCCAGCCGATCCCCCGGGCGATCCCCGCGAGCGAGATGGCGGCGAGCATCGTCTACCTGTGCAGCGATGAGGCGCAGTTCATGACCGGCCAGACCGTCCACGTCAACGGCGGCATGGTGATGTGACCCTTCGACTCGCTTCGCTCGCTCAGGGATCCGCAGAAGAAGCGGGTCCCTGAGCGAGGCCGCGGGCCGATCCGCGGGTCCCTGAGCGAGGCCGCAGGCCGAGTCGAAGGGCCTACAGGTCGAGGTCGTTGAAGTTCGTACCGGCCGAGAGCGCGACCGTGCCGCCGTCGATCGACAGCGCGGTGCCCGTCACGTAGCTCGAGCCGCTCGAGGCGAGCCAGAGCACACCCTTCGCGATCTCGCCGGGCTGCCCGAGGCGGCTCATCGGCGTGCCGAGCATGATGCGGTCGAGCGCGATCTGCGGCAGCTCGTGGATGAACGGGGTGTCGATGAGACCCGGGCAGATCGCGTTCACCCGGATGCCGTCCTTCGCGTGGTCGATCGCCGCCGACTTCGTGAGCCCGATGACGCCGTGCTTCGCGGCCGTGTAGGCGCCGAGGTTGTAGCCGGCGATGAGGCCCGAGACGCTCGAGGTGTTGATGATCGACCCGCCGCCGCGCTCGGCCATGACGGCGACCTCTGCCTTGATGCAGTAGTAGACCGCGTTGAGGTCGATGTCGATGACGCGCTTCCAGTCGTCGGTGCGGATGTCGCCGAGCGGCACATGCTCGCCCTCGACGCCCGCGTTGTTGTGCGCGATGTCGAGGCCGCCGAACCGGGCGACGACCGCGGCGACCATCGCTTCGACCGAGGCGAAGTCGGCGACGTCGACGGGGAAGAACTCGGCGGTGCCGCCCGCCGCGCGAATCAGCTCGACCGTTTCGGCGCCCGCGGTCGCGGAGATGTCGGCCACGGCCACATTGGCCCCGACGGCGCCGAGCGCGAGGGCCGTCGCCCGCCCGATGCCCGAACCCGAGCCGGTCACGAGCGCGGTGCGGCCGGTGAAGTCGTAGGAGATGTCGGTCATCGGATTCCTTTCGTTGTCCCCTTCGACTCGGCTGCGCCTCGCTCAGGGAGCCGCGTGCGTCAGAGGTCGAGGTCGGAGAAGTCGGAGCCGGCCGACAGGATCGTCAGGCCCGCGTCGACGGGGAGCGCCACGCCGTTCACGTAGGACGCCGCGTCGGAGGCGAGCCACAGCACGGCCGCCGCGATCTCGTCGGCCGAAGCCATCCGCTTCGCGGGCACGCCGAGCATGAGGCGGTCGAAGATCGCCTTCGGGGGCGGCGGACCGGGGACGAACGGCGTGTCGACCGCGCCGGGGCAGATCGCGTTCACCCGGATGCCGTCCTTCGCGTGGTCGACGGCCGCCTGTCGGGTGAGCCCGATGAGCGCGTGCTTCGAAACCGTGTAGGCGCTCTGCTGATAGCCGACGAAGAGCCCCGCCGCGCTCGCCGTGTTGACGATCGCGCCGCGGCCCGCGGGCACCATCACCCCGAGCTCGGCCTGTACGCAGTGGTAGACGCCGTCGAGGTTGACGTCGAGCACGCGGCGCCAGTCGGCCTCCGCGATGTCGCCGAATCGCGCCGGCGGCGGCAGCACCCCCGCATTGTTGTGCGCGATGTCGAGCCGGCCGAACCGCTCGACGATGGCGGAGACCGTGCGTCGGATGGCCGCCGCGTCGGCGACGTCGAGCTGGAAGAACTCCGCGGTGCCGCCCGCCGCGCGAATCAGCTCGACCGTCTCGAGACCGCCGGGCTCGGCGATGTCGGAGACGGCGACGTCGGCACCGGCGGCACCGAACGCGATCGCCGACGCCCGGCCGATGCCCGAACCCGCGCCCGTGATGAACGCCGTCCTCCCGGAGAAGTCGTAGCTGACGTTCATGCGCGCCCCATTCCTACGACAGCGCGCTCACGACGATGTCGGAGAGCCGCTGGAAGCGGTCGATGTTCGGCCCCTGCGGCAGCAGGCCCGTCGTGAGCCCGACGAAGGTCGCGTCGAGCTCCGGGTCGATCCAGAACTCCGTCGACCCGGCCCCGTAGTTGCCGAACGTCTCCGGGCTCGTCAGCGTCCCGAACTGGTGCTTGACGATCTTCGTCCCGCGCACGCTGAAGCCCAGCCCGAGGTACGCGGGCGGGACCTCGTAGCCGTTGCGCAGCGCCGCGGCCTTGTACAGCTCGTTCGGGAAGTCGCCCGTGTGGTTGCGGCGGGCGAGGCGGACCATCGCGGGCGAGAGGATGCGCGCGCCGTCGAGCTCGCCGCCGCGACGCAGCATCTCCGCGAAGCGGCCCATGTCCTGCGCGGTCGACGCGGCGCCCATCCAGACCGCCTCATGACGTTCTGCCAGGAAGATGCCGTCCGGGTGGTCGTTCTGGTTCGAGCGGTGCTTGACGGGGACGACCCCGCGGAAGTCGGGCATGACGTGCCGCGGGCGCATGTGGGCGCGAAGGCCGAGTCGGGTGTCGTCCATCCCGAGGGGGATGAGCAGGTCCTGCTCGAAGATGTCGTTGATCGAGCGACCCTGCGGGTCGGTGCGGCGCAGCACCTCGCCGAGCAGGATGTGGTTCGCCATGGGCGAGTAGTCGCAGCGGCTGCCCGGCTCGCTCGCGCCGTGCACGAGGGCGACGACGGAGGCGACCATCTCGGAGAGCTCGTCGAAGGCGAGGCCCGGCTTCGTCTCCCACACGCCGGGCAGGCCGTTGGTGTGGGTGAGGAAGTGGTAGATCGTCGCGCGCTCACGCGGCGGCCCCGAGAACTCGGGGATGATGTCCGAGACCTTCGTCGTCAACGCGATCCGGCCGAGCTCGATGGCCCGCAGGATGAGCACGTTCACGAACGCCTTCGTGACGGAGAAGATCGAGAAGACGGTGTCGTCCTGCAGCGGGATCTGCTGCGCCTCGTCGGCGTGGCCGACGACGAAGTGGGCGAGCTCTTCGCCGTGCTGGGCGATCCGGATCGACGCGCCCCAGTACTTGCGCGCGTCCACGTCGGCTTGGAGCACCTCGCGGAGGTGCTCGAGCCGCGCGGCTCGGAATGCGTCCTGCCCGCTCACGGCTGCATCGCCAGGATCGAGGGGCTGCGGACCGAGTCGAGGCTGAGGAGCATCTCGCGCTGTCCCTCCCGGGTCGCGGTCATGGTGCGCTGATACTGCGTCGCTTCGCGTAGCTCGTCGACGTCGATGCCGCCGTAGACGACCCGCTTGAGCCCCGAGGCGATCGGGGAGGAGATCTCGCTGAACACCCGCGAGCGCTCGGCGGCCCACAGGTCGAGGTAGGCCTCGTCGACCTCGCCCTTCGCGACGGCGGGCAGGACCTCCTCGAGGGCGAGCACGTCGTAAAGCCCGGTCGTCAGGCCCAGGCCGCCGGTCGGGTTGGTTAGGTGCGCCGCGTCGCCGATGAGGACGACGCGTCCGTCGCGGAGCTTCGACGCGAGGCGCTGGTGCATCCGATAGGGGCGGTAGTCGACGAGCTCGTACTCGAAGTCGGCGCCCCAGAGGCCCCGGTAGAACTCCCCGATCCGCTCGACGATGCCCTCCTCGGGGAGCGCGTCGGATTCCTGGAAGGTACAACGCCAGAGGCCTTGTCCGTCGATGTCGGCGATGACGCAGGCGTGGGTCGGGTGGATGTAGAGGTTCGAGCTGCGGAAGCCTCGGCTGCGCAGGTCGGCGCGGAGGTTCGTGGCGACGAAGCGCTCGTCCCAGGTGAAGCCGTCGAGGCTCGCGCCGATGAGCTCGCGGACGGCGCTGCGGCCGCCGTCGGCGCCGACAAGCCAAGCGGCGCGCAACTCCTCGCTGCCGGTGGGCGTCTCGACGGTGACGGTGACGCCGTCGACATCCTGCGCGAGGTCGCTCACCCGGGTCCCCCAGCGCACGTCGACCCTGAGGCGCGCGAGGTGCTCGGACACCAGGGTCGTGAACTCGCCCTGCCCGAGGTGCAGGTTGTACGGCGTCGGGGTGTCGTCGTCGATGACGTCGAACGGCGCGGAGAGCACCTCACCGAGCGCGACGACGTGGAGGTTGAAACCCTCGCGGTCGATGTGGCCGCGCTCTTTCATGTCGGCGAGGATGCCGAGACGGTCGAGGTCCGGGAGCAGCGGGTGGAGGTAGACGACGGCCCGCGGCGACATGTTGGGCTCGGGGTCGGCCTCGACGACGGTGACCTTGAGTCCCTGCTTCGCGAGCGCGAGGGCGGCCATCACGCCGACCGGCCCGGCTCCGGCGACGATCACGGTGTCATTCGCCATGGTTCCTCCTCCTCGAGGGTGCGGACGCCCGTCGAGCGTGGGCGGCCGCGGCCGATGTCACGCTAGCCTGTCAGACAGCTCCATGGCAACTTGACTGACAAACCTCCCAGCGACGCGGTCAGGCCCCCACGGCCGCCGCCGCGGCGGAGCGCTCAAGCGCGCGCAGCGCTGTCCGCGCCTCCTGCTGCACATGGAACGCCGCCGCCGACCGAGCGCTCTTCACATCCCCCTGCTCGAACGACTCGAGGATCGCCTCCAGCTCGATGACGTTCTGCGCCGTACGACCCGGCTGCTCCAGCGCGAGCGCGCGCAACTGCGTCACGCGACGCTGCAGCAGATTGACCATCTGCTGCAGGATCGGATTTCCCGAACCCTCGAGCAGCACGTCATAGACGCGGCTCATCGCGCGCATCGCCGCGACCGAGGCGCCCTCGCCGCGATCAGCAGCCGCCCGCACCTCGGAGACGGCATCCCGGAAGCGATCGAGATCCGCCGGCTGCGAATGCTTGATGAACAGCTCGACCGCGAGCCGCTCGAGTTCCACCCGCACCTCGCTCACCGACACCGCGAGCTCCGGACTCGTCACCGCGACGATCGTGCCGCGACCGCTCAACGACTCGACGAGCCCTTCAGCCTCGAGCTGGCGCAGCGCCTCACGCACCGACGGCCGGCTCGCCTGCGTCATCTCGCACAGCTCCCGCTCGACGAGCAGCTTGCCCGGCTCGAGACGCAGCTCGATGATCGCGTCGCGCAGGATCGATGCGACCTGCTCGCGGATGGGCGCGTGCCGCTGCACCTGGCGCCCGCCGAGGAGATCACTCACGTCGGGTCCCTCCCCTTCGTCATCAGCGCTGGACTCGCGCCGGCACTGAGCCTATCCAGCCGTCGCCCAAGGAGCCACCGGCGTCTCCGCGACACCGCGGACGCCGAGGCCCATGACCCGGTACAAGTGGCCGCCTTCGGCCCCCGGGAACTCAGGCGCCCCGGGGGGCGCGGCCGGGAAGCGCTCGGGATGGACCGACGTGACGTACAGCACGTCGAGGTCGGGGCCGCCGAAGGCGAGACTCGTGATGTTCGGCGTCGGCATCTCAAGTCGGTGGAGCACCCGCCCATCGGGGGCGAGGCGCACGATGTATGGAGAGTGCAGCAGCGCGACCCAGATGCAGTCGTCGGCGTCGACCGTCGCGCCGTCCGGGAAGCACACCTCGCCAGCGGTGGAGAAGATCACCCGCTCGTTGGACAGGCCGTCCTCGCGGTAGTCGTGCGCGTACAGGACGCGAGTCAGGCTGTCGGCGACATACAGCGTCGACCCGTCGACGCTGACGCACAGGCCGTTGGCCATGTGGATCCCACCGCGGAGCATCGTCGTCGATCCGTCGGCCTCGAGTCGCAGGAGATGTCCGATCGGATCCGTGAATCCGCGGTCGCCGGACGCCGCGAGCACCCGTCCGGCGCGGTCGACTTTCCCCTCGCTGATCCGCTCCGCGAGAGACACGCCCCCAGTCGTGTGCGGGCCCCACTCGCCCGTCGCGGGATCGAGCACCCGGAATCCGGTGAGCAGCGTGACCGCCACCCGACCATCGGTCATCATCGCGACAGCAGCCGGGTGCTCCGGCGCCGGCCACGACTCGAGCGTGTCCTCGGCACTCAGACGGTAGATCCTCGAGTCAGGCCGGTCGATGAACCACAGGGAGTGCGTCCGCGGGTCCCAGACGGGGCTCTCACCCACGATGGTGTCGACCCCGGGCACTCGATCGATCTGCACGACGTCGTTCGCGCGCGTCACGTCACTCAGCTGCCGCGACCGCATCGGCCGTCACCCACGGCGCGACCGGCGCCTCCGCGACACCGCGAACACCGAGGCCGGTCACTCGGTAGAGGAAACCACCCTCCGCGCCGGGGAAGTCTGGCGCCTGAGCTGGTGTCCCGTCGGGGAATCGCGCGGGATTGAGCGACGTGACGTAGAGCTCGTCGAGATTCGGCCCGCCGAACGCGAGGCTCGTGAGGTAGGGGGACGGCATCTCGATCCGGTCGACGAGGGTGCCGTCGGGCGCGAGGCGGATCACTTCGGGCGTATGGAGGAGCGCGATCCAGACGAAGCCCTCGGCGTCGACGGTTGCGCCGTCGGGGAAGAAGATCTCACCCGCGGTGGAGTAGATCTCCCGCTCGTGGGCCAGGCCCTCGTCGCCATAGTCGGCGGCGTAGACCCGTCCGGTGAAACTATCGGAGAAGAAGATCGTCGAACCGTCGATGCTCAAGCAGATGCCGTTGGACACGATGATGTCGCGGCGCAACGTCGTCGTCGAACCGTCCGATTCGAGGCGAAGGAGTCGGCCGCTCGACGCCTTGAGCACATGATCGCGCGAGCCCGCGAGCAGTCGCCCCTGCCGGTCGGCTTTGCCCTCACTGATGCGCTCGACGTCTGAGATTCCGCCCGGGGTAAGCGGTCCGAGCGCACCTGTCTCGGGATCGAGGACCCGGAACCCGTCGTGGAGCGCGACAGCGACCCGGCCGTCTGACATCGTCGCGACCGCGCCGGGCTGGATAGGGACCTGCCAGGTGTCGAGGACGTCTCCGGGGCCGAGCCGGTGGACCGAGCGGCCCTCGATGTCGATGAACCACAACGACTGGGTCCGACCGTCCCAAATCGGGCTCTCCCCGACGATCATGTCGACGCCGGCGACCCGCTCGATCTGCACCACTGCACATGCCCCCATAAACCCCGTTGTTGTCAGCCTAGCCACCACTTGTCAGACAATGTCCCGAGCGCGCTGGACGAGATCGGGGCGCCGTCGCACTGCCGGGTCGCCCGCTAGCGACCCCACGCGGACGCGTCGACGGGTGTCTCCGCGACACCCCGGATGCCGAGGCCCGTGACGCGATAGAGCAGTCCGCTCTCGACCTCGGCGCGCAGCTCGGCGCCCGGCGGCAGCGTCTCGAAGCCCGAGAGGTCAGCAGATGTCACGTAGAGCTCGTCGAGATTCGGCCCGCCGAACGCGATGCTCGTCACGTCGGGCGACGGCAACTCGACCCGGTCGACGACCGATCCGTCGGGCGCGATCCGCACGAGCTGGGACGACTTGAGGACGGCGACCCAGACGCCGTCATCCGCATCGACGGTTGCGCCGTCGGGGAAGCCCTCCTGGCCCGCGGTCGAGAAGAAGAGCCGCTCGTTGCTGAGGCCGCGCTCGTCATAGTCGTAGGCCCACATCTCGTCGGTGAGGCTGTCGGCGACGTAGAGCGTCGACCCGTCGACGCTGAAGCAGAGCCCGTTGCCGAGATGGAACCCATCCCGGAGTTCGGTGACGCTCCCGTCGAGTTCGAGGCGGATGAGACGGCCGACGGGCTCGCGGAAGCCCCGGTCGCTCGAGACCGCGAGGAGTCGGCCCTGTCGGTCCGCCTTCCCTTCGCTAATACGGTCGGCGGGGCCGACGCCGGCGGGCAGCAGCGGCCCGAACTCGCCCGTCACGGCATCGAACGTGCGGAAGCCGTCCTCAAGCGCGAGCACGAATCGCCCGTCGGTCGTGGTCGCGATGGCGCCCGGCGACTCGGGCGTGGTCCAGCTCTCGAACACGTCTCCTGGTCCGAGCCGATGTATCGAGCTCTTGAGAATGTCGATGAACCAGAGAGAGCGGGTCGCCGGGTCCCAGATTGGGCTCTCGCTGAGCAAGCTGTGGACGCCGGGAACCCGTTCGATCTGCACCATTGCATGTCTCCTTCGTGATCTCCTGGCAGCGTAGTTGCCCACGAACATGGTCGGCTATACATTTGTCTGACAGCACGTCGATGTGCTCCGAGGAAGGACGGCCCGCGTGACCGAGATCAATGGGCGGGTAGCCGTCGTCACGGGAGGCGCCTCCGGCATCGGCCGCGGCATCGCCGAAGAGTTCCTGGTCCTCGGCGCCGAGGTCGTCATCGCCGACATCAACGAGGAGCGGCTCGCCGAGACCGCGGCCGAGATCGGCGCGCACCCCGTGCGTACCGACGTGACCCGGGCCGACAGCGTCGCCGCCCTGCGCGACGCCGCCATCGAGCAGTACGGCCGCGTCGACATCCTCGTCAACAACGCCGGGGTCGGCCCCGCCGGCTACATCGAGGAGCTCACCCTCTCCGACTGGCGCTGGATGCTCGACGTCAACCTCTGGGGCGTCATCCACGGCATCGACGCGTTCCTCCCCCACCTCATCGCGAGCGACCGCGACGCGCACATCGTCAACACCGCGTCCTTCGCGATCTTCAACCCGCTGCCCGGCCTGGGCGCCTACCAGGCCGGGAAGTTCGCCGTCCAAGGCGTCTCCGAGACGCTCGCGATCGAGATGGCCGAACGCCACCCGCACGTCCACGTCTCGATCCTCCCCCCGGGCCCCGTGCACTCGAACATCAACGAGAGCCTCAAGCTGCGCCCCGAAGGCGAGACCGGGGGCCTCAAAGCCGCCGACCTCGAAGCGGCCGAGGACGCCGCGAAGCTGCGCTGGATCGACGGGCGCACCGCGGGCAAGGTCGTCGCCCAGGCCGTCCTCGGCGACGACCTCTACGCCATCACCCACCCCGAGTGGTGGCCCATGGTCGACGCGCGCAACGAGCGCATCCACGCCGACTTCACCAAGTACCCGCCGATCCTCGGCTGAGGACCCGCCCCGACACCCCCGCGCACCGCCGCGCATCGACACGACGCACAAGGAGCCACCCATCATGGCCGAACGACCCACCCTCGACCCCGCCGTCCTCGACGAGCTCGTCGCCGCCCTCACCGCCGACCGCGTCGTCACCGACGCCGCGGGCGTCGACGAGTTCAAGGACCCGTACTGGGTGCCCGGCGACGACTCCTACCTCGGCTCCGCGGTCGTCTACCCGACGACCGTCGAGGAGGTCCAGGAGGTCATGCGGATCGCGAACCGCCACGGCGTCCCCGTCTGGCCCCACGGCCAGGGCCGCGGCGGCTACGGCGGTCCCTCCCCGCGCGTGCGCGGCTCCATCCAGGTGAGCCTGCGGCAGATGAATCAGGTGCTCGAGATCAACGAGGAGCTCGCGTACGCCGTCGTCGAGCCCGGGGTCAGCTGGTTCGAGCTGCACGCGGCGATCGAGGCCGGCGGCCACCCGCTGCAGCTGTCCATCCCCGACCTCGGCTGGGGCTCCGTCATCGGCAACTCCATGGACAACGGCATGACCTACATGCCGTACGGCGCCGACTTCCAGCTGCTGTGCGGACTCGAGATCGTGCTCCCGACCGGCGAGCTCGTGCGCACCGGCATGGGCGCCATCCCCGACAACAAGTCCTGGCACCTCTACCGCCGAGGCCTCGGGCCCTCGTTCGGGGAGATGTTCGCGCAGAGCAACTACGGCATCGTCGTCAAGGCGGGCGTCTGGCTCCAGCGCAAGCCCGAGGCATACATCTCCGTCAACCTCTCGGTCGGCCAGGACGCCGACTTCGAGGCCGCGGTCGACGCGCTGCGGGAGCTGCGCCTCGCGAAGGTCATCGAGGGCGTCCCCGCGCTCTACGCCGCGCTCACCGCCGCGCCTCAGCTCGTCGACGCGCAGGTCGAGTTCGACATCAGCCGCCCCCTCACCGACGAGGAGCTCCAGGCCTACGCCGACGAGACCGGTGTCGGGATCTGGGCGGGACGCACCGCGCTCTGGGGCACGAAGGCGATCGTCGACGCGAAGCTCGCGGAGATCCAGCGCGTCTGGGGCGCGATCCCGAGCGGCCGCGTCGTCGCCTCCGCGACCTACGCCCCGTCCGACTACCCCAACATCACGCTGTCGACCGAGCAGGTCCAGGCGGGCATTCCGACCCTCCAGCTCATCGAGGCGCAGCCCGAGTGGCTCGGGCACATCGGCTTCTCGCCGGTCATGCCGCTCAAGGGCACCGAGGTCCGCTTCGTCATGGAGCAGATCCGCACGCGCCTGCGCGAGGACGGCCTCAACTTCCTCGGCGGCGTCTTCGCGTTCAACGAGCGCACCGCGTGCATCGTGACCGGCATCCCGTTCGACATCCGCGACGAGGCGCAGACCCGGCAGGCGTACGCCTCGGCGAAGCGGCTCGTGCAGGAGGTCGGGGCGCTCGGCTACGGCGAGTACCGCGCGCACGTCGACTTCATGGACGAGGCGCAGGAGATCTACGACTGGAACGACGGCGCCTACCGCCGCTTCGCGGAGACGATCAAGGACGCGATCGACCCGAACGGCGTGCTCTCCCCCGGTCGCCACGGCATCTGGCCGAAGCGCTTCCGCGACGCGTAGGACTCGAGCACATCGCGTTCATCCGGCGCAGACGCACCCTCCCCCACCCCGGGAACGTGCATTCGTGCCGGATGAACGCGACGTCGTCAGAGCCAGCCCGTGGACGGCTCGATCTCCAGGAGCCAGGCGAGATCGCGTTCTCGCACACCCGAATCGTCTCGGGCGGCACGGGCGCGCCACTGCTTCGGCGACTCGCCAAACGCCTGCCGGAATACGCGCGAGAAGTGCGCCTGCTCGGGGAAACCCCAGCGCTCCGCGAGCTCGCCGATCGGCCGGTCCGCGAGCACCGGGTCCCCGATCTCGCGGCGCACCCCCGCGAGCCGGCGCTCGCGGATCCAGGCGGAGACGGTCGTGCCGTGCTCCTGGAACATCGCCTGCAGTGACCGCGTCGAGATGAAGTTCGCCGCCGCGATCGTCGCCGGACCCAAGTCGCTCTCGGTCAGATGCTCGGCGATGTACGCGGTCACCCGCTGGAAGACCGGCGTGCCCGACTCGGCGTCGCCCCGGGTGCGCTCGAGGAAGTCGAGGAAGCTCGTCGTGAAAAGGTCGACGAGGTTCTGCGCGACGCGCCGCCCGATCGGTCCGCGCAGCAGGTCGGGGTCCCGCGCGACCGAGGCGACGAAGGGCGACAGGTGCCCGCCGAAGCCCTCGTCCGCCCGCACCGCGCGGCCGAGCAGCGGCAGGAACGACTGAGCCGGGGCGTCGATGAACGACTGCGGGAAGCGCAGCATGAACACGGTGAAGTCGCCGTCGAACGCCCAGTCGAACGGGACGAGGGAACTCGAGACCGCGAAGTCCCCGGGCCCGAGCGGCGCGCTCGAACCCGCCTGCGTGAACGTCGAGGTGCCGGCGATCTGGAAGTTGACGACGTAGAGCGGGTCGGGAGTGAAGCGGATGTGCTCCGCCGTGCGGTGGATGACGTGACCCGACGTGCGGATGTCGATGAGGTGCGCGGAGATCCCGTCGAGGATCTGCCGGTGTAGCGTGCCGTGGAACTCGCCGCCCGGGTTCTCCACGCGCTGGAACGAAGGCAGCTCGCCCGTGATGAGCACGCGCCAGCTGTCGAGGTCGTCCGCGCTGCCACGGATCTCCTGGAAGACTCCGCTCATGGCGGCGAGCCTAATCGCAGCGCGGGCCTCCCCCGATTCAGATCGCGCCGGTCCCCGTCATCGTCGTCTTGATGCGGTACTCGCCGTCCTCCCACGCCGAAGCCCAGTCCTCGACCCAGCGGCGGCTCGTGATCCGCCAGCCCCGCTCGGTACGGGCGACGGTGTCGTAGTAGGTGCCGTGCACCTGGAAGGTGAAGGCCCGGCCGTCGACGACGCGCGCCCACGGGTTGAAGGTCTTCGAGGTGCACGACGCCGTCTCGCCCGACTCGTCGAAGTCGATGACGAGGTTGGAGGTGATGTGGAAGATGTGCTCGAAGCCGTTGCCGCCGAACATGTCGATGGCGCGCAGCTCCTCCCACGTGACGACGGGCCCGCTCGCCTGGCTGTAGTCGAAGCGGGCGTCGCTCGCGAAGACGCGGGCGTCGAGGGTCTCGTAGTCGGCGCGGTCGACCGCGTGGACGTAGCGCGCGTAGACGTCCTGGATCTCCAGGCGGGCGGCGATCTCTGCGAGTTCCATGGGTCGATCCTCTCGCGCCTACCGCAGGTCCGGCAGGGTCCAGCCGTTCAGGTCGTACTCGCTCATCGCCTGCTCGGCGAACTCCTCGAGCTCGCGCTCCTTGCCACTGCCGACCGCGTCCCAGTGGACGAGGAGGCGCACCTGCTCGTGCGAGCCCTGGTAGTTGCGCTCGTAGAGCTCGTGACGGCCGCCGAACTCGCTGCCGACCGCATCCCAGAGCATCTTGAGCGTCTTGACGCGCTCCTCCGAGCTGATGCCCCCGGAGCCGCGGACGTACTTGTCGAGGTAGGGCCGCAGCTCGGGCGACTGGAAGTCCTTGACGGAGGAGGGCAGGTAGATGAGCGCCGAGCCGAGATCCTGCAGCACGATCTCGCGGATGCGGGCGTAGCCGACCATCGAGAGCCACCGGTAGGAGTTGACGGCGTCGGGGTTCGGCTGCACGGAACCGCCGAGCCACGGGACGGGGTTGCGCGCCATCTCGTCGGCGATCGCCCAGAAGGTGGAACGCCATGCCATGACCTCGCCGAGGCGCATCTCGACGCCGCGGAAGTCCTTCGTGCCGGTCAGCGCGAGCGACTTGGAGAGCAGGCCCGTGATGAAGTCGACCTTGACGGCGAGCCGCGTCGCGCCCTGGAAGGTGAGGCGATGGGCGAAGCCGGACTTGGGGCCGAACATGTTGAACTGGTCGAGGTCGCCGTAGAGGAAGATGTTCTCCCACGGAATCAGGACGTTGTCGAGGATGAGGATCGCGTCGTTCTCGTCGAAGCGGCTCGACAGCGGATAGTCGAACGGCGTCGCCGTCTCCTCCGCCGTCTGCGCGTACGACGTGCGGGAGATGAGCTTGACGCCGGGGGTGTTCATCTGGATGCCCGCGACGATCGCGAACTTCTTGTCACGCACGGGGGCGCCGGCGTAGCCGAGGAACGCCATGTTCGTCATCGCGGAACCGGTCGCGACGACCTTCGCGCCGCTGACGACGACGCCGTTGTCGGTCTCCTTGACAACGTGCAGGAACACGTCGCCGACCTCGTCCGGCGGCAGGTTGCGGTCGATCGGCGGGTTGATGAGCGCGTGGTTCCAGTACAGGACCTTCTCCTGGGACTCGGCGTACCAGCGCAGCGCATTCTCCCGGTACTCGCCGTAGAACTCGTCGTTGACCTTCAGCGTGCCGAGGAACGCCGCCTTGTAGTCGGGGGTGCGGCCCATCCAGCCGTAGGTGAGGCGCGCCCACTGGGTCATCGCCTCCTTGGCGTCGAGCAGGTCCTCGGCGGAGGTCGCCATCTTGAAGAAGGGGTGGGTGTAGCCGCCGTTGCCGGTGTCGGTCGGCACCGTCTTCACGGTGCCGTCGTGGAGCGCGTCGTAGAGCCGCGCCATCGAGCGCACGGGGGTGCGGAACGCCGGGTGCTCGGCGACGTCCTTGACGCGCTCGCCGTAGACGTAGATCTCGCGATCATCGCGGATGGACTCGATGAACTCGGCGCCGTTCATGGGACGCGAGTTGTTCTCGGGCAGCGGCAAGGTGCTTCTCCTTCGAAGAACTGGGTGTGGAGTCGGTGATCGGACGAGTCGCTCAGGCGACGCCGAGCGGCAGGAACTGGCCCTTGTAGAACGCGAGCGCGTCGCCTTCCTCGGCGGCCTCGTAGTGGTGCACGCGCCCGACGACGAGCAGGTGGTCGCCGGCCTCGTGGACGGCCCACGGCTCGCAGACGAATGCGGCGTGCGACTCGGCGAGGCGGGGCGCGAGGTGGTCGACGTTCCAGTGAACCGCGTCGACCGCGTCGGGCTTGCCGGCGAAGCACATCGCGATGTCGTGCTGGTCGTGCTGCAGCACGTTGATCGCGAACGGCTTGCCGAGCATGCGCTCGGCGGCGCGGCTCGTGGTCGCGAGGGAGACGAGGACCAGCGGCGGGTCCATCGAGACGGAGGTGAAGGAGTTGACGGTCGCGCCGAGGTACTCGCCCTCGTGCTCGTACGTGACGACGGTCACGCCGGTGGCGAATCGGCCGAGGGTTCGGCGGAAGTCGCGCGGGTCGAACTCGACGGCTGCGACGGGCGGGTTCGCGATCATCGTCACGGTCACTCCTTCGTGCTGGACGGCCACCCAGGAGGCGGCCATGCATCGATTCTGCGATCGGCGCGCGCAGCGGGCTTGCCCGTTCGCGCACGCGAGTTGAGCGGATGCGCATACTCGCCTCGGAGCCGCGCGCGTCGGAGTACGACGCGGTACGGTTTGTCGGACAACAGTCCGGGACGAAGCCGTCCCCGTCCGAGTCGACGACGACACGTGAGGAGCCGCAGATGGCCGACCAGACCACCCGACCGTACAACGGGGCCGAGTTCCTCGAGTCGTTGCGCGACTCGCGCGAGATCTACGTCGACGGCGAGCGGGTCAAGGACGTCACGACCCACCCCGCCTTCGCGACCCCGGCGCGGTCGATGGCGCGGCTCTACGACGCCCTCCACGACGGTTCGATGAAGACGGTGCCGACCGACACCGGCAGCGGCGGCTACACGCACCCCTTCTTCAAGGCGCCGCGCGGGGTCGAGGACCTCGCCGACGCGCGCTCGGCGATCGAGTCCTGGGCGCGCCTCACCTACGGCTGGATGGGTCGCACCCCCGACTACAAGGCGGCGTTCCTCGGCACCCTCGGCGTCAACGACGAGTACTACGGCGAGTACGCGCCGAACGCGCATCGCTGGTACCGGGAGTCGCAGGAGAAGATCCTGTACTGGAACCACGCACTCGTGAACCCGCCGATCGACCGCAACCTCCCGCCGGACGAGATCGGCGACGTCGTGCTCCACGTCGTCAAGGAGACCGACAACGGCGTCGTCGTCAGCGGCGCGAAGGTCGTCGCGACCGGTTCCGCGATGACCCACATGGCGTTCCTCGGCTACTTCGGCGCCCCCGTCAAGGACAAGCAGTTCGCGATCATCGCGGGTGTCGAGATGAGCACGCCCGGCGTCAAGCTCATCTCGCGCACCTCTTACTCGGCGATGGCGAAGCAGACCTCGGCGCCGTTCGACTACCCGCTGTCGAGCCGCTTCGACGAGAACGACGCGATCCTCATCCTCGACAACGTCCTCATCCCGTGGGAGAACATCTTCGTCTACGGCGACCTCGAGAAGTTCAACATGTTCGGGCTCGCGTCCGGCTTCGGCGACCGCCTCGCACTCCAGGGCGCGATCCGGCTCGCAGTCAAGACGGATTTCATCGCGGGCCTGCTGACGAAGTCGCTCGGCATGACCGGGACCAAGGAGTTCCGCGGCGTCCAGTCGCGCCTCGGCGAGGTCTACATGTGGCGTTCCACGTACTGGTCGCTCGTCGAGGCGATGGTGCGCAACCCGCGCGACTGGGTGGGCGGCTCGGTGCAGCCGGACGCCGTCGCGGGCGACGCCTACCGCCAGCTCGGCGCCGCGGGCTACGCGCGCATCCGCGAGATCGTGCTGCAGGACCTCGGCTCGGCGCTCATCTACCTGCCGTCCTCCGTCAAGGACTTCCAGTCCCCGGAGGTGCGCCCCTACCTCGACAAGTACGTCCGCGGCTCGGGCGGGATCCCCGCCGAGGAGCGCGTCAAGACGCTCAAGATGCTGTGGGACGCGGTCGGCACCGAGTTCGGCGGTCGCCACGAGCTCTACGAGCGCAACTACCAGGGCTCGCACGAGGCCATGAAAGTCGGGCTCGTCTTCGACTACGAGCGCCGCGGCACGACGAAGACGCTGACCGACTACGCGGAGCAGGCGATGAGCGAGTACGACCTCAACGGGTGGACACTGCCCGAGCTGCGGGACTGACGCCGGCGCGGCTTCGCCGCGCGGTGGTCACGAGTGTCATCCAGCGGCGTGGTTGTCTGACAAACTGATACGGACATCGCTGTCCGAAATCAGAGTCGAAGACGACTCGCAGTTGGGAGCCAACCGTGACCTCCACCAGCAACCGCATCTGGCTCGTCGAACGCCCCGTCGTCGGCGAGTACTCGCCTGACTGCCTGCGACTCGTCGAGCGCCCGATCCCCGAGCCTCGCGACGGCGAGGTGCTCGTGCGCACGCGCCTCGTGTCGATCGACCCGACGACTCGGAACTGGCTGACGCTCGACCCCGCAAAGCAGTACCTGCCTTTTGGGATCGGCGACCCGGCGCTCACCGTCAACATCGGCGTCGTCATCGAATCCAAGCGCGAGGGCTTCGCGGAGGGCGACCTCGTCCGCGGCCACTGGGGCATGGGCGACTATGACATCGCCGAGCCCACCACGCTGGAGCGCCTCGAGCCGTCGGATGTGCCGGATGAGGCGCACATCGCCGCGTTCTCCCACGTCGGCCGCGCCGCCGCGGGCGGGCTCCTGTGGGCCGCGGGTCTGCGCGAGGGCGACACCGTCGTGGTCTCGGGCGCCGCGGGCGCGACTGGATCGATCGCGACGCAGATCGCGAAGTCCAAGGGGCACCGCGTCATCGCGATCGCGGGCGGGCCGGACAAGACGGCGTACTGCCGCTCGATCGGCGCCGACGACACGATCGACTATCGGTCCGAGGACGTCGAGTCGCGGCTTCGCGAGCTCGTGCCCGACGGCATCGACGTCTACTTCGACAACGTCGGCGGCCCGATCCTCGACGCCGTGCTCGCCAACATGGCGGTCGGCTGCCGGATCGCGATCTGCGGCGTCATGTCGCAGTACCAGGTGGAGCGACCCGAGGACGCCTACGGGGTGCGGAACCTGTCCAACATGCTCTGGAAGCGCGCGACGATCCGCGGTTTCGTCGTCCCCGATCCGGGGCCGGAGCGGCTCGCCGAGTACGACGCGCTGCTCCGCGAGCTCTACACGAGTGGCAAGTTGACGGTGCGCTCGCACGTGCTCGACGGCCTGGAGAACGCGGCCGCGGCAGTCGGCATCAACTACGCGGGGACCAACGAGGGCAAGCTCATGGTCCGCGTCGCGGCCGACTGATCGAAGAGCGATGATGATGCAGCGTTTCACTGACCGGGTCGTGCTCGTGACGGGCGGGGCCGGCGGAATCGGCGCCGCCACAGCGCGCGCCTTCGCCGCCGAGGGCGCCGTCGTGGCGATCGCCGACCGCAACCTCGCGGGCGCCGAGTCGACGGCGGCGACGATCCATGCGGCGGGCGGGCGCGCGAGTGCACACGCCGTCGACATCGCCGACGAAGGATCGGTCAACGACCTTGTCGCCGGTGTCGTCGCCGAGCACGGCGGGCTCAACATCGCGTTCAACAATGCCGGTGTCCCGACCCCCATCCTCCCGACCTTCGATGAGCTCACGCCCGAGATCTGGCACCACGTCATCGGCGTCAACCTCACCGGCACATATCTCTGCATGCGTGCCGAGGTGCCGGCGCTCCGCGCCTCGGGCGGCACCGCGATCGTCAACACCGCATCCATCCAGTCGCTGCGGGCCTCCGCGGGTCAGGCAGGATACATCGCGAGCAAGCACGGCGTCGCGGGCCTGACGAAGGCCGTCGCGCTGGACGTGATCGGCGACGGCATCCGGGTGAACGCGGTGTGCCCCGGCTTCATCTCGACGCCCATGATGGAGTCCGCGGTCGCGATCCCCGAGGTCAAGGCGATGCTCGAAGACAAAGCCCCCATCCACCGTATTGCCGAAGCGGACGAGGTCGCACGGGCCGTGCTCTTCCTCGCGTCTGATGAGGCCTCGTACTGCGTCGGATCGCTGCTCAGCGTTGACGGCGGACTCGCAATCTAAGGAGCCACTATGCGTATCTCTGTCCTGATCGGCGCTCAAGGCGAGACGATCGATCGACTGCTCGACGTCGCGGTCGCGTGTGAGGAGGCAGGTCTCCACGGCGTCTGGTACGGCCAGTTCCTCGGCTACGACGCGCCGACGATCGCGCTCGCCGCCGCCGCCAAGACCGAGCGTCTCGTCCCCGGCGTCGCGGTTGTCACCGCCCGGCCGCGGCACCCCATCGCGGTCGCGGCGCAGGCGCAGACCGTCAACGCACTGAGCGGCAACCGGCACCGTCTCGCGATCGGCCTCTCCCACCGCTCGACGATCGAGGGGATCTACGGGCTCGATTTCCCCTCCCCCGCGAAGTACCTGCGCGAGTACCTCCAGGTGCTCGGTGATCTCGTCGCGGGACGACCGGTCGACTTCAACGGGGAGTTCGTGAGCGCGCACGGTCAGCTCGGCATCCCCGAGGCGGGGCCCCTGCCGCTCTACACGGGAGCACTCGGTCCGCTCGCGCTCGAAGTGACGGGCGAACTCGCTGATGGCACGGTGACGTACCTGGCGGGCCCACGCACGATCGAGGAGCACGTCATGCCTCGCATGCTCGCGGGCGCTGCTCGCTCGGGGCGTGGACGCCCCGAGCTCGTGGCTTGCGTCCCGGTGCTCGCGACCGACGACCCCGCGTCCATCACGCCGCGCCTCCACGACTTCACTCGTTTCCACGCGAGCCTGCCCGAGTACCAGCAGATCATCGCCCGCGAGGGCATCGATCACCCGGGCGACATGGGGCTCATCGGCGGACCGGAGGTGTTCGTGGCCGGGGCGAAACGGCTCCGCGACGCTGGCGCGACGGAGCTCGGTGCGGCACTCTTCGGCGACCGCGAGGAGCAGCTGCGCACGATCCGCCAGCTCGGCGAGATCGCCGCGCAGCTGCGTTGAGGAGGCTGCCTCCTCAGTCCACCCCCACGACCGACATGACCTCGTCCGCGTAGCGGGTCAGCTGGTCGCAGACCTCCTGCACCGTTTCGCCGAACGCGACGCTGTGGACCCGGTTCGCGCCGGCGTCGGCGAAGCGGCGCACCGTGTCGACGTCGTAGCTCGCGATGTTGCACCCGGCGGTGAGTTCGATCTCGGCGATGTCCCGGCCGATTCGGTCGCACTCCTCGCGGACGACCGCGATGATCGCCTCGAACTCTTCGACCGAGTTGAGACCCGGCAGGAAGCCGTCCCCGATGCGCGCCGCGCGTCGCGCGACGACCGGCGCATGACCGGTGATGTGGATCGGGACGCCGCCGGGGCGCGCCGGCTTCGGATTCGACTCGATCGGACCCCACGAGAAGAACTCGCTCTCGAAGCTCGAAGGCCCGTCACCCCAGAGCTCGCGCAGCGCCTCGACCATCGCTTCGAGCCGCCGTCCGCGGGAGGCGAAGTCGATCTGCAGTGCCTCGTACTCCTCCTTCAGCCACCCCACCCCCACGCCGAGGATCGCGCGCCCGCCCGAGAGCCGGTCGAGCGTCGCGACCGTCTTCGCGATGCGCAGCGGTTGGTGCTCCGGCAGCACGGCGGCCGCCGTGCCGAGCCGGATCGTCGACGTGACCGCCGCCGCATAGGCGAGCGGGATGAAGGGATCGGGGATCGAGATCTTCTCCGGCGGGCCGTTCTGACCATACGGATACTGGGACGTGTAGCCGACCGGCACGACGACGTGCTCGACCGACCAGAGCGAGTCGTACCCGAGCCGCTCCGCCGTGCGCGCGATCTCGGCGAGGCCTGGACCTTCGATCGCGGGCCCCGTCGTGGCGAAAGCGAGTCCGAACTTCAAGTTGATCTCCCGTCAGCTCGCCGCGAGCCGCGGGATCGAATTCACGTCGAAGTCGCGGTTGTTCGTCGCGTCGAAGTAGGGGTAGCGCGCGACCTTCGCGCGGATCCGCTTCTGCGGACCGTCGGTCTGACCCCACACGACGACGAGCTCGCGCCCCTCTTCGGCGACACTCGGGTCGACGAAGGCGAGCGAGATCATCTTCCGGTAGCCGATGCTCGTGGCCCGGCCCACCGCGATCCCGACCTCGCGATCGCCGTCGAGGACGAGGTCCGCGCGGAAGCCCATGGTCCGGAACTCGCCCGTGCGCTCGTCGAAGGTGCCTGAGTCGAACTGGATCTCGGCGGGACGGTCGAACTGGTCGTACAGCGGTCCCTCCCGGTACTGGGATGCCCACACGTCGGCGACGTCCTCGCTGTCCCACTCGAGCGTGACGACCTGGCGCGACGGCTGGTCGGCGAGACGTCGCGCGGCCTCCTTGCCGACGAAGTCGTGGTCCCAGTCGATGCGGTCGGCCCAGCCCGCGTCGAACGGCGTGAGGTAGCGCTTCGTGGCGTCGGTGCCGGCGCTGCCGAGGAGCCGCGGCCGGTCGGCGAAGAAGCCGGCTCCCGGCCGCGCGTCGAGCCAGGCGGCGAACTCGGGGGTCTCGTACCAGGGGTAGGGGAAGTGGTAGTACGCCTGGGGGAACCCGTCCTCGGTGTGGTTGAGCATGTACGCCCACTTGCCCTGCCGGACGAGCCCGTACGGCGCGCCCGCGGCGCGGATCGCCTGGTAGACGGCGTGCGAGTCGGGAAAGGCGCCGTGCACCTCGTAGGACAGCGTCCCGGCCATGCCGAGTCGAAGGATGCGCACGGGGTGGCCGTCGATCGAGGACTCGCGATGCCGGGCGAACGCGATGTCGTGCAGGTCCTCGCCCGTCGCCTGTTCGAGGATCTCGAGTGAGCGAGGACCGGCGACCTGGTACAGGAAGACCTGCCCCGTGACGTTCTCCCCGACCGCGTCATACGCGCCCGACTCGAAGGCCCAGTCGATCGCGGGGCTCAGCCACGTCGCGAGGTACTCCTCCTGACCCGTGCGCATGACGACGCCGTCGGCGAGGATGCGGCCCTCGTCGTCGAGCATGATGCCGTGGCGGATGCCGCCGACGCGCAGTCGGCTGAAGTCGTTGACGAAGCGGTCCTCGAAGAACTGTCGCGCGCCGGGGCCCTTGATGCGATAGCTCGGCGAGATGCCGAGCGAGGCGCCGAGGTAGGCGGCGTCCTTCCAGGCGGTCGATTCGTGCCGCCAGCCGGTGAACTCCATCGCGGCGAGCATGGGCCCGGTCTGCGCGAAGCTGAGGACGTCAGCGGCCCAGGGAAAGCTGGGCTCGAAGGCGGGGAACGGGATCTCGGACATGGTGCAACCCTCCTGCCGCGTCGACGTTGATGCGGCGTTCACTATTTATGCGACGCTATCTCATAAATAGTGAGTTGGGAAGAGTCGGACTCCGAGGGGCTATAGCCTGAGCCGATGAAGCGAGAGCGTGGCCGCCCCTCGGCGACGACCCACGCCGCGATCGTCGAAGCCGCCTTCGCGCTCTTCCGCGAGGTCGGATTCGGGGCGACGACCATGCCGCAGATCGCCGAGCGCGCCGGCATCGGGCGCGCGACCGTGTTCCGCTACTTCTCCAGCAAGGCCGACATCCTCTGGTACTCGCAGACCGACACCACCGAGGAGTTCCGGACCAACCTCGCCGCGCAGCCGGCCGAGACGGGACTCGCCGACGGCGCCTTCGCGGCGTACGCGGCGATCTGGTCGACGCACGAACGCGATGCCGCGATCGGCAAGGAGATGGTGCGCACGATCGAGACGTCGCCGCCCGAAACCACGGGCAAGTGGCGCGCCTACGAGGCCTGGTCGGGCCTCGTCCACGACTACGTCATGGCGCGCACCGGGCTCCCGGCGACCGACACGGCGGCGCGCGCGGTCGCGATGGCGATCTGGGCGGCGATCTGGTCGGCGGCGACCGAGTTCGCGCTCACCGACTCCGACTCGATCGACGCGCACCTCGCGACGGCGCGCGCGGCGATCGCGGGAGATGACCCGCGGATCGCCGCGCGCGGGAGCGTGGTGATCTGAACTACTCGGCAGGCGATGCGGTGGCAGCGGCGAAGTACTGCACCGCTGCCTGACGCCAGTTGAGCGTCACGTGGTGGGAGAGGAACTCGATGTCGCGCTTCGCCCGCGAGATGGGGTGGGCGGGATTGCCCGTCTTCGCCCCGATGAGCGTCGCGATCTGGTCGACGGCGCGCTTCGAGGTGCGGGTCACGAGCGAGTAGTTGCGATTCCAGGTCGCGAGGTCGAGCTCGCTCGACGGGATGCGTGCGCGGGTGCGCTCCGAGACGTCGTGGCTCTGCCGCTCGACCATGTACTGGGCCATGAGGACATCACCCGAAGCCTGGGCGAACTCGCTCGCGACGTAGTCCTGCTCGGCGAGGTTGTAGTTGCCGCCGAGCGCGTGCGCGACGCGCGTGCTCGAGCCGGCGGTCTCCGCGAAGTACTCGACCGCGGCGATCGCCGCGCCGACCGCGACACCCGCGAACTCGAACTTGCCGTACGAGGGGAAGGTGGTGTGCAGCATGTCGAAGGTCGGGTGCAGCTCGCGCGACGCGACCCACCCGGCCTGGAGCTCGGGGAACGTCAGGACGTGGCGCTCGGGGATGAAGACGTCGTCGAGCACCTTCGTGCGGCTGCCGGTGCCGCGCATCCCGGTCGGGAACCAGTCGTCGATCGTGGTCGCCTTCTCGTTCGGCACGATGATGACGTGGGCCTCGCCCTGCTCGCCGATCGGGATGACGAACACGAGCCACTTCGAGAAGTCGGAGCCGCTGCAGAACGCCCATGATCCGCTGACGCGGTAGCCGCCCTCGACGGTTTCGACCTTCGCCTTGGGGTTGTAGCCCGTGTAGCCTGCGAGCGTCGCATACGAGTCCGTGCCCCAGACCTCGTCCTGCACCTCTTCGGGGAAGCAGAGGATGAGGCTGTTGTCGGCATCGAGGATCGAGAAGACCCACGCGGTCGACGCGCAGCCCTGCGCGAGCGTCATGGTGACCTTGGCGTGCACCTCTTCGCCGAGCTCGAGGCCGCCGTACTTCTTCGGCTTGAGGATGTGGAAGAAGCCCGCTTCCTCCATCTGGCGGTAGACGTCGTCGGTGATGCGCCGGTCCTCGTCCGTCTTGACGGCGAGCTCGCGCAGGATCGGCACGAAGTCTTCGGCCGCCCGGATGATGTCCTCGGCGGTCTTGTTGCGGGTGGGGGGCTCGCGGTGCGATTGATTCATTCGTCTCTCCTTTGAGTTTCGGGACTATAGTCCCATAAATGGAGAACGCCGTAAAGACATAGGTTGGAGCGATGAAGCGTGAACGCGGACGACCCCTCGCCGCGACGAACGACGCCATCTTCGAGGCCGCCCTCGAGCTCTTCTCGGAGCACGGCTTCGAGGCGACGACGATGCCGATGGTCGCCGAGCGCGTCGGCATCGGCCGCTCGACGCTGTTCCGCCGCTTCCCGAACACGTCGGCGATCATGTGGTACGCCCGCGCCGAACTGACGCAGGAGTACGCCTCGAACCTCACGGCGCAACCGGACGGCGTCGATCCGGTCGACGGGGCCTTCGCCGCCTACCGCGCCATCTGGACGGTCCGGCCCGAGCTCATCGAGAGCGGGCGGCGCATGATGCGCGTGATCGAGGGCTCCGGCCCCGAGAGCGGGATCAAGTGGCAGGCGTACTCCGCGTGGGCGGAGCTCACCCACGCCTTCGTGCTCGAGCGCACAGGGCTGCCGGAGCACAACACGACGGCCCGCGCCGGCGCCATGGCGATCTGGGCCGCGATCTGGGCCGGCGCGGTCGAGTTCGCACTGAGCGAGTCCGACTCGATCGACGAGCACCTCGCGCGAGCGCGCTCGGCGATCGAGATCCGCTTCGCCCGCTGAGCAGATCCAGCTAGCCGGCCTCGCCGTCGAGGTCGTACTCCGCCATCGCCTGGTCGACGAAGTCGGTGAGCTTGTCCAGCCCACCGCCGCGTTCCATCGAATCGACGACGAGCAGCCTCACGAGCTCGTGGTTGCCCTGGTAGTTGCGCTCGTAGAGTTCGTGACGGCCGCCGAACTCCGACCCGACCGCGTCCCACATGAGCTTGAGCGTCTTGACCCGCTCTTCGGCGTCCACTCCCCCTGATCCGCGGACGTACTTGTCGAGGTAGCCGCGCAGCTCCGGGGACTTGAAGTCCTTGACCGAGGACGGCAGGTAGATGAGCGCCGAGCCGAGGTCCTGCAGCACGATCTCGCGCACGCGCGCATACGCCTGCGCGGCGACGGTGCGGTAGGCGTTGACCGCGTCGAGATTCGGGTCGACGCTCCCGGCGGGACCGGGCTCGGGTGCCCGAACCATCGCCTCGGTGAGCGACCAGATCATCGAGCGCAGGCCGAGCACCTCGCCGAGGCGGGTCTGCACGCCACGGAACTCGCTCGTGCCGGTGAGCTTGAGCGACTTCGCGAGGAGCCCGGCGATGAAGTCGAGCTTGACCGCGAGTCGCGTCGCACCGTGCATCGGGAAGCGCAGACCGAAGGACGGGTTGCCACGCAGTCCGATGCCGTTCGCCCCGTAGTGGAAGACGTTCTCCCACGGGACCTCGACCTGGTCGAGCACGAGAATCGGATCGTTCTCGTCGAAGCGGCTCGACAGCGGGTAGTCGAACACCGCGGACGTCCGCTCGACCATCTGCGCGTACGAGGTGCGGCTGATGAGCTTCACCCCCGGCGCGTTCATCGGGACCGCGGCGATGATGTCGAACCGCTTGTCCTTGACGGGCGCGCCCGAGTGCGCGACGAAGCCGAGGTGGGTCATCGCCGAGCCCGTCGCGACGACCTTCGCACCGGAGAGCACCACCCCAGAGTCGGTCTCGCGCTCGACGTGGACGACGACGTCCGACGACTCCTCCGGGTCGAGATGACGGTCGATCGGCGGGTTGACGAGTGCGTGGTTCCAGTAGAGCAGCCGCTCCTGCGACTCTCGGTACCAGCGAGTCGCGTTGGGCGCGAACTCCCCGTAGAACTCCGTGTTGGAGCCGAGCGTGGCGAGGAAGGACGCCTTGTAGTCGGGGGTGCGCCCCATCCAGCCGTAGCTCATGCGCGCCCAGTGGGCGATCGCGTCGCGGGCGGCGATGAGGTCGTCGGTGCTGCGCGCCGCCTTGAAGAAGGGGTGCGTCATGCCGCCGCTGCCCGTGTCGGTCGGCACGGCGGGGAATCCGCTATCGGGGTCGTGGACGGCGTCGTACATGCGGGCGATCCGGCGGATCGAGGCGGAGAACGCCGGGTGCTCGGTCACGTCGGCGACGCGCTCGCCCTCGATGTAGACGGCGCGGTCATCGCGCAGGCTCTCGATGTACTCCGCGCCCGTCATCGGGCGTCGCGCAGCAGTCATGGGGTGGTGTCCTTCCGGTCCTCGCGATCCAGGCTGCACCGGGGGCGAGGCCCGGCCAACGCGATTTCCAACCGTTGGAAGGTCGGCGCCTCAGCGTCGCCAGCCGAGGCCGCGCGAGATCGTGTCGGCGGCGAGCCGCACCGCGATCGGATAGCGCGGATCGAGCTGCTCGCCGCTCGGTGCGAGCAGCGAGACCGCGGCGACGACGTCGCCATCCGCGTCACGAACCGGTGCGGCCGTCGATGCGGCGCCGGCGACGTACTCGTCGCGGGTCTGCACGAGCCCGGCCGCACGGATCGCGGCGAGCCGCGTACGCAGGTCCTCGGGTGCTGTCGTCGTCGCGGCCAGGTACCGTTCGGGCCCTTCCCCGAGCACGGCGTCGAGCAGCGTCGGTCCGCCGTGCGCGAGCAGCACGAGCCCGGCGCCCGTGCAGTGGAGGGGCACGCGCCGACCGAGGTGCGTGCGCTCTGGGACGGGTCGCCGACCGGCGATGCGCTGCAGATAGATGGCGCGGAGCCCGTCGAGCACCGCGAGCTGGACGCTCTCGTGCGTCAGCTCGTAGAGATCCTGCAGGACCGGCACGGCGAGCTGGCGCAGCTCGCGTGCATCCGGATAGCGCAGCCCGAGCTTCCAGAGCTTGAGTCCGAGCTGGTAGCCGCCGTCGCGGCGGCGCTCGAGCCCGCCCCAGCGCACGCACTCCTCGGCGAGCCGGTGGGCGGTCGCGAGCGGCAGCCGCGCCCGCTCGGCGAGCTCGGTCAGTGTCAGGTGCACGGCGCCGTCCTCGCCGAAGGCATCGAGGAGCGCGAACGCGCGTGCGGGGACCGAGCGCGCGTCGTGGCGCCGCCGGGCGACTCCGGCGACCGCCGTCATCCCGGGCTCAGCCCTGGTAGCGGTCGCCGCCCGGGAGGTAGCGCTTCGGCCACACCCCGTGACGGCCCGGCATGAGCACGCCGTTCGGGTCGACCGCGTCCTTGATCTTGCGGACGAAGCGCTGGTACGCGTGGTCGTTGTACCCGTACTGCTGCGAGGCGACGTCCATGATGTCGAGGTGCGCGCGGTACTCGCCGTAGCCGAGCTTGCCGATCTCGACGACGAGGTGCTTGGCGAGGTTGTAGGCGTTCTCCGTCGCGGCCTTGTCGGTGCGGTCGAACTGCATCCCGGCGACGAGCAGGCACGAGCGGTCGTTCGTGAGCATGATGCCGCCGGAGAAGTTGAGGCCGTACGCGAGGATCTGCTTCTTCATCTCATCGATGACCTTGCGCACCTCGCGGCCCGTAAGCGCGACGACCGGCGAGAAGCCGATGTGCGCGACATGGTCGGGGGTGTTCTCGATCGCCTTGAGCGTCGGGATGCCGATCATGATCTGGTCGGCCGAGTACACGATCTCGTCGTACTCGTCCGGCGAGTAGGACCGCTCCGCGGACACGGTGCCGCTCGGGATCTTCGCCCAGGCCTCCTTGATGCGCCGGACCTTCAGCTCGGCCATCTCCTTGTCGCCCCACACGGCGGCGCGCACGGACCATGCTCCGACACCGGTGCGCTCGGCGATCGCCTTGACGTCGTCGGCCGTGATCTGCCGTCGCGCGTCGAGCACCTTGTCGTCGCGGAGCATGACGGCGGCGCGCAGGGTCGGGTACATCGTGGGCACGCCCTCGAGGTAGCCGGCGAGCTTGAGCTCGCGGAGCGTGTCGATGGCCTGCTCGAGGTCCGCGTCGTCCCAGATGGTGAGCATCGTCGGGATGTAGGACTCCGGCAGTCGGCTGAGCCAGACCCCGGCCTTCGTGACGATGCCGTAGTTCGCCTGCGTGAAGAGCGGGTCGATCGTAGGGCCGAGCATCCGCTTGTAGAGGTGCCAGGACTTGTTGCCCTCCTGCGCGCCCATGCCGGTGCGCAGCAGCTCGCCGTCAGGCAGCACCACCTCGAAACCGTTGAGGGTCTGCTGGTCCTTGCCGAGCGGCTGGTAGACGACGCCGTTGTCGAGCTGGTTGCCGATGACGGAGCCCCAGCCGAGGTCGGGGGTCGGCGTCATGAGCCGGTAGCCCTTCGCCTTGACGGCGTCGTACAGGTCGAACCAGCGCACGCCGGGCTCGACGACGGCGTAGGCGAGCTCGTCGTTGATCTCCAGCACGCGGTTCATCCGGTGGAAGGAGATCTGGATCGAGCCGCGCACGCGTGGCGAAGGCCCGCCGTAGCCGACGTTGCGACCCTGGCCGTGCGGCCACACGGGGATGTCGTACTCGTTCGCGAGGCGCATGATGGCCTGGACGTGCTCGGTCGAGGTGGGGAACACGACAGCGGAAGCCGAGTATGTCTCGTCGCCGGGGACCCAGTAGGCGTCCTTGTACTCGTCGACCTTGACGCGCTCGACGAGGACGGCGTCCTCCCCCACGACCTCCGCGAGCGCGAGACGCAGCTCCTCGGGAATGGTCGGCAGCTCGACTCCGGTGTCACTCATTCGATTTCCTCCACGGTCTTCGGCGGGGTGGGCGGGTACTTCAGGAAGGCGGCGCGGATCCCCTCGTGGCGCTCGTCGACTCTCGACAGCGCCGCGGGGTGGGTGATCGCGTAGAAGTCGTCGTTGCGGATGGCGCGCACGACAATCTCGCCGACGTCCGCGGGGCTCAGCCAGACGGCGGCCGCGCGGCGGTCGGGGTCGGCAGCCATGTCGACATCGGAGAGTCCGCCGCGCTCGCCCGCGGGGCGGTTGCGGCTGCTCGTCGCGATGCCGGTCAGCACACCGCCCGGGGTCACGAGCGTGACGCCGACGTTCGCGCCGTCCTGCGCGAGCTCGGCGGCGAGGACCTCGCTGACCGCGTGCACGCCCGCCTTGGAGGCCGCGTAGGCGCCGAGGTTCGGCAGCGGCTGGAAGGAGGACATCGACGATGTGTTGACGATCCGGCCGCCCGCGGGGTTCGCGAGCAGGTGCGGGAGGAAGGCGTCGATGCCGTGGATGACGCCCCAGAGGTTGACGTCGATGACCCAACGCCAGTCGTCGAGCGAGAGATCGCGGATGCGTCCCGCGGGTCCGACGCCCGCGTTGTTGACGACGATCCCGACCGAGCCGTGCTCGGCGACGACGGCGTCGGCGAGTGCGCGGACGCTCGCGGCGTCGGACACGTCGACGCGAATGCCATGGACGCCCATCTCGGCGGCGGCCTGGGCGAGCGCGTCCTGCTCGATGTCGGCGATGACGACGGTCGCCCCGGCGCGCTGGAGCGCTTCGGCGATCCCGCGGCCGATGCCGGATGCGCCCCCGGTGACGACGGCGACGACGCCTGCGATCTCGGTCAACTCGCGCACCTCCTCGTGCCGGCACCGCACCGACGCGGTAGCCGTCACCCAGTCTGCCATGCACCTGTCTGACAATCAAACCCTCGGGCGCTCCTTACACGACCGGTCGCCGCCTCGCGTTCTGCGGGCTGAGAACCCGGGTTCGGGCTGAAGAGTCCGTGCCGAGAACTCAGCCCGCGGTGGGCTTCTCAGCCCGCGCGGGCCCCCCACGGCCCTGCGCACAACGATTCGGTCACCGAGCGCTGAGAAGCCGCTGATCCCCTCCGCTCCTTCGACGCGGTGGCGATAGCTTGAGGCCCATGACCATCTCGTCCCGTCGCGGCACGGTCCTCCTCTCCGCGCTCGCCCTCACGGCGACCCTCGGCCTCGCAGGCTGCTCCGCCGGTGTCAATGGCGCCGCCGGCGGGGCTTCGACCACGCTGCTGCCCGGCGTCGCACCCGAGGCACTCGACTCCGTCGCGTTCGACACCGCTCGCACCCCGACCGACCGATCCGTCATCGTGACCGGCTGGGCGACGATCCTCGTCGACGACCCGCAGGCCGCCGCCGACGCCGCCGCCGCGATCGCCGAAGCCGCCGGGGGCCGCATCGACGCCCGCAGCCTCCAGGCGCCCACCGACTACTCGGGCGGCAGCGCGACACTGACACTGCGGGTCCCCGCGGACTCGCTCGACCGCGTGCTCGCCGAGCTCGGCGACCTCGGCCGGGTTCAGAACGTGTCGACGAACGCCAGCGACGTCACGATCGAGGTCCAGGACCTCGACGCCCGCATCGGCGCACTCCGCTCCTCGATCGAGCGGCTCGAGGCGCTCCAGGCCGAGGCGACCTCGATCGACGCGCTCATCCAGCTCGAGACCGCGATCAGCGACCGGCAGGCGCAGCTCGAATCGCTCGAAGCACAGCAGCGCTACTACGACGACCAGATCACGATGTCGACCCTAACCCTCGACCTCGTGTCGCAGCCCGTCGTCGCCGAGCCCGACCCCGGCTCGTTCTGGGACGGCGTCGTGAAGGGGTGGCAGGCGCTCGGCACGTTCTTCGCGGGGCTCGTCATCGCCCTCGGCGTGCTCCTACCCTGGCTCATCCCGATCGTCGTCGTCGGCGCCATCGTCTGGATCATCGTGGCCGCGACCCGGTCGAAGCGTCGCCGCGCCGCGCGCCAGGCGCCGCCCGCGCAGCCGCCCGTCAGCGGCTGAGCATGTCCTTGACCATCGGGAGCACTTCCCGGCCGTAGAGGTCGATCGCCTCCATCGAGTACTCGTGCGGCAGCGAGCCGGAGTACTTGAGGTCGAAGCGCTCGATGCCGAGGTCGCGGACGGTCGCGGCGACCTTGCGAGCCACCGTCTCGGGGCTGCCGAGGTGGAGTGCGCCGTGCTCGATCTCGTGCCGCACCTCGTCGGCCTTGGGCGGCGGCCAGCCGCGCTCCGCCCCGATGACCGCGCGCTGCTGCATGAAGAACGGCACGAAGCGCTCGAACGCCTCCTCGTCGGTGCGCGCGACGAAGCCTGGCGAGTGCACGGCGACCGGCAGCGCTGGCTGGCCGAGCTGCTCGAGTGTGTCTCTGTAGAGCCGGATGAACGGCGCGAATCGGCGCACGTCGCCGCCGATGATCGCGAGCGTGAGCGGCAGGCCGTGACGCGCGGCCCGCACGACGGACTGCGGCGAGCCGCCGACTCCGACCCACGTGCTCAGCCGACCCGACTCGGTCTTGGGGTAGACCTCGAGCCCGTCGATCGCGGGGCGGTGGCCGCCCTCCCAGTGGACGGGGCCCTCCGCGAGGAGGCGGACCCAGAGCTCGAGCTTCTCCTCGAAGAGCGCCTCGTAGTCGCTCAGCGAATACCCGAAGAGCGGGAAGGACTCGATGAAGGAGCCCCGCCCGAGGATGACCTCGGCGCGCCCGCCGGAGATCGCGTCCAGCTCGGAGAAGCGCTGCCAGACGCGGACTGGGTCGTCGGAGGAGAGCACGGTCACGGCGGAGCCGAGCTTGATGCGCTCGGTGACGCTCGCGATCGCGGCGAGCACGATCTCGGGGTTCGAGACGGCGAACTCGACGCGGTGGTGCTCGCCGAGGCCGAACGCGTCGACGCCGACCTCGTCGGCGAGCCGACCCTCGGCGACGACGTTGCGGATCACCTGGGCCTGCGAAACGGTCTCGCCGTCGAGACCCTTGGTCACATCACCGAAGGTGTCCAGCCCGAACCGCACGTCGCTCACATCACTCATGCCCACTACAGCGCATTCAGATGCATGGATATTCCGGAGGAATACCCCCGCCCCCAAACGCGCTGACCCGAGTGTGCAGCTCTCCGTCCTCGACCTCGTCCCCGTCCGCACCGGCCAGACGAGCGCGCAGGCCGTCGCCGCCTCGCTCTCGCTCGTGCGCGTCGCCGAGGAGGTCGGGGCCGCCCGCTACTGGTTCGCCGAGCACCACAACATGCCGGCCGTCGCCTCGACCGCGCCGCCCGTGCTCATCGCCGCGGCCGCCGCCGCGACCTCGCGCATCCGTGTCGGCTCGGGCGGCGTCATGCTGCCCAACCACGCGCCGTTCATCGTCGCCGAGCAGTTCGCCGCGCTCGAGGCCCTCGCCCCCGGCCGCATCGACCTCGGCATCGGCCGGGCGCCCGGCAGCGACCCCGTCATCACGCAAGTGCTGCGCTCGGGCGGCATCGCCGGCGACGTCGAGCGCTTCCCCGAGCACGTGACCGACATCCTCTCCCTCATGCAGCCCGGCGGCGCGACGCTGCGCCTCACCGCCGGCCGCACCTACCCGATCGCCGCGACCCCCGCTGCGGCGGGCGCGCCCGAGGTGTGGCTCCTCGGCTCCTCGGACTACTCGGCGCGCCTCGCCGCGCAGCTCGGACTCCCTTACGTCTTCGCCAACCACTTCTCCGGCGAAGGGCTCGACCGGGCGATGTCCACCTACCGGCGCGAGTTCCAGCCAACCGAGGCGCAGCCGTTGCCGCGCAGCTTCGTCACGATCAACGCCGTCGTCGCCGGCGACGCCGCCCGCGCCGCCGAGCTCGCCCTCCCCCAGGCCCGCGCCTTCGCACGCATCCGCACCAACCGTCCCGCGCGACCCGTCGAGACCGTGCAGGAGGCCCTCGCCGCCCCGCGCGACCCGGTCATCGACGAGATGGTCGAGCAGGTGCTCGCGCGCTGGATCGTCGGCGACCCGGTGGAATCGGCGAACGCGATCCTCCGGCTCGCCGAGGAACATGACGTCGACGAGGTGATGGTCTCCCCTGCGGCCGGCGCCGACGAGGACGAGCCGCTCGATCGCGTTCTGGGCCGCGAGGAGACGCTCCGCCTCCTCGCCGCGGCGCTGCACGTCTGACCCCTGCCGCGTTCCCCGCTCGCGGCGCCCCAGCACCCGCCCCACCGGTTGCGCCGCCGGCGTCGGCTGAAGTGGGCGCAAATGGTCGCCGACCATCGCGCGGGAGCGCCAATTGCGTCCACCTCTCGGGGAGCTGCAGCGATGCGGCAACCGAAGTGGGCGCAAACGGTGCCTGTTGGTCGCGCGATAGCGCCATCTGCGTCCACCCGCTGCGTGGGTGCGGCAATGTGCCGGCCGCGGTAGGCAGAGCCGGCCGAGTGCCGGCTCAGGCACTAGCTGAGCGCGGCGGCCTCCGCCTGCTCCTCCTCGGTCGCAGCGAGCTGGCCGCAGGCGCCGTCGATCTCCTTGCCCCGAGTGTCGCGCAGGGTCGCCGGGACGCCGGCATCCGTCAGACGGCGCAGGAACTCCTGCGTGTGCGCGCGGTCGGAGGCGGTCCAGATCGAGCCGGGCGTCGGGTTGAGCGGGATCGGGTTGACGTGCACCCAGCCGCGGCCGCGGGCGTTGAGCTTCTCTGCGAGGAGGTCGGCCCGCCAGGCGTGGTCGTTCATGTCCTTGATGAGCGCGTACTCGATGGAGACGCGGCGGCCCGTCGACTCGTAGTAGTGGCGTGCGGCGTCGAGCGCCTCGTCGACCTTCCACCGGTCATTGATGGGGATGAGGTCGTCGCGCAGCTCGTCGTCGGGGGCGTGGAGGCTCAGCGCGAAGGTGAGCGGCAGCCCCTCGTCGGCGAGCCGGCGGATCGCGGGGGCGAGGCCGACGCTCGAGACCGTGATGCCGCGCGCCGACATGCCGAGCCCGTCCGGCTGCGGCGCGAGCATCGTGCGGATCGCGCGCATGACGCGGTTGTAGTTGGCGAGCGGCTCGCCCATGCCCATGAAGACGATGTTGTTGACGCGCCCCTTCGAGTCGGCCGCGCCTCGCTCCGGGAGCGGGCGGGCGCCGTCGAAGGCCGGGTCCTCGAGCGGCTCGACGTCGAAGGCGCTCGGCGGCAGGGAGGACCCCGGCACGAGCGCGGTGCTCGTCGCCTCGGCCGACAGCTTGCCGTCACGGATGTAGCGGTTCGCGGCGACGACCTGCGCGACGATCTCCGCCGACGACAGGTTGCGCGTGAGCCCCGCCTGCCCGGTCGCGCAGAACGGGCAGTTCATCCCGCACCCCGCCTGGCTCGAGATGCACAGTGTGATCCGCCCCGGGTAGCGCATGAGCACCGACTCGATGAGCGCGCCGTCGAAGAGCCGCCACAGGAACTTCACCGTCGCCCCGTCATCGGTGCGCAACTGCCGCACCGGCGTCAGCAGCGGCGGCAGCAGCCGCGCGACGAGCTCCTCGCGGCCCGCCTTGGGCAAGTCCGTCATCTCGGACGGGTCGTCGGAGTAGTGCGTGAAGTAGTGCGTCGCCAGCTGCTTCGCGCGGAACCTCGGCAACCCGAGCTCGACGACCCGATCCGCGCGCTCCTCAGGGCTCAGGTCCGCAAGATGCGCCGGCGGCTTGCCGCGCTTCGGCGCATCGAACTGCAGCAGCGGGCGCCCGTCGGCCGCCGTGCGCTGGACCCAGCCCTCGGCCGCCGGCCGGACCTGCGGTCGCTCGGCACCAGCCGCGGAGTCAGAGAGGGTCACCACACCATTGTCCCAGGCGAAGATGGTGCGGTGACGGTGCGCATCCAGATCGACGACCCAGCACGCGACGACATCCGAGCGCTCGTCGCCGAACACCTCGCCGACATGCACGGCGCCTCGCCGCCAGAGAGCGTGCACGCGCTCGACGTATCCGGTCTGACCGGGCCCGGCATGACGTTCTGGTCGGCGCGTGATCATGTCGGCGTGCTGCTCGGGATCGTCGCGCTCAAGTCGCTGAGCAGCGGGGGCGAGCTCAAGTCGATGCGCACGACCCGGGCCGCGCGCGGCACCGGTGTCGGCCGCGCGCTGCTCGAGCACGCGATCGCCGAGGCCACCAGCCGAGGCTGGCCGAGGCTCTGGCTCGAGACCGGCGCGCAGGACTACTTCATTCCGGCGAGGACGCTCTACGCGGCCCGCGGCTTCGTCGAGTGCGAGGCGTTCGAGGGATATCGGCCGGACCCGGAGAGCACGTTCATGCGCATCGAACTCCCCTAGGCTCAGCGCATGAGCGATTCGATCATCGATCCGGCCGAGGAGCGCAAGCACACCCGGGACTACAAGAACGAGACGCCCGACATCCTCGAGGCGTGGGCGAAGTTCGACGATGCCGTCTTCGCACGCGAGGGCCGGGAGATCCCGCTGAAGTACCGGGAGCTCATGGCGATCGCGGTCGCGTACACGACGCAGTGCGTGTACTGCATCGACTTCCACGTCGGGGAGGCGAAGAAGGCGGGCGCGACGCTCGGCGAGCTCGCGGAGACGGCGTGGGTCGCAGCGGCCCTACGCGGCGGCGGCGCCTTCGCCCACGGTCGCCTGGGGTTCAAGCTGTACGGCGACCACGAGCATTGAGCCGAGGGCGGACGCCTGTGACACAGGCATCAGCCGCACCGTGACGGACGAAGGGCCCCGGGTCTAGAAATCCCGGGGCCCTTCAGTGTCCGAACCGTTCGTCATCCTTGACGCTGTCGGCTTGCGCATTCCGTCAATGTCTCCGTGACAACTCTCTGCGCAGATCTCCTGACCTCCCAGTCGGACCGAAGTCCGTCCAAGCTGCCCGAGCCTTCTGCCGCGAATCTGTCGGGCCGGTCGAGACGAGCTCGGCCGGTCCGACGATCCGCGATCGGCGGCTTCACCGATCTTGGCACGTCCCCGACTCCGAAGAGTCGGCTCCGCTGGGCCGAAGCCCTACCAGAACCTGTTCCACCACCAGGTCGATGCTGTGGCGCTTCCCTCCCGAACCGCCGAGGACTCTCATCCACGGACTCGCGAGAGATCCGCACCCTGACGGCATCTTCTTCCGGCACGAATGCCAGGCTCCGATCCCCTCAGGTCCACACCACCGACCAACGAGAGCCACCGTTCCCTTTCGGGCCGGCTCCGACTTCCGTCTTCGCCTTCGGTGTTCGCCGTTTCGGTAACGAAGAGATTACTCAGCGGCAAACAGGGCACAACCCGTCAAGTTTCGCTAGATAGTTGAGGGTTCTCGCCGCGACAACGTTCCCGCAGCGCCCCGAAGGTCAGCGCCAGACCGCGCTGACGGTCGCTGAGCATCGCGCTGCGCAACGCGCGGCGTTGCTGCGCGCCGGCGAGGCGCCGCTCCTCGAGGCGGGCGTCGCCGGCACGAATGCACGGGGCGTCTGCGAGCGCGCGGGCCTGTCGCGCTCGAGCTTCTATGACTACTTTGCGACGAAGGACGATCTGCTCGTCGCGATCGCGATCCCGATCGAACGCTGGGACCGGGAGATCGGGGAGGCGCTCGCCGACACCGAGCCGGGGCTCGCGGAGCTCCGCCGGTTCGGCGGGTGCTCACAGATCTCGGCGTCGCGGAGCCCGATCGCTTGACGGTGCTCGTGCCGGGCGTGCTCGGCGCCGGCGTTCTGCTGGTCACCCACGGGAGCGATCCCCGAGTCGTCGCGGCCGACGTCTACCAGCTGCTCACGCGGGGCATGCTCCCGTAGCTCGCGGGCGGGTCCGCACCGACTGATCCTCCGGTGCTGGGCTCACGAGCCTCCCCGGCATCATCCGCGGCGCTCGGCGTCGACGACACCGAGGATCAGGAGGCCGCTGGGCGCAGCACGCTGAGCAGAATGACGCTGTCCTCGAGGGCCGCGAGCGAATGACGCTCCGGCGGGATCGGCAGTAGACCGGACGCCGAGAGCTCCCAACCGCGACCTGCACCGGAGAGCCGCACGCGACCGACGAGCACCTGGAGCGTCGCCTCGGGCGGACTCTCGTGCTCGCCGAGCTCCGCACCCGCGAGCAGCGCCATCGCCGTCTGGCGAAGCCGCAGGTCCGGGCCCCCGTAGACGGTGCTCGACGCACGGCGCGCGGTCGAGGCGCGCGCGGACGCGAGGAGCACCTCCTGCAGTTCAGCCAGGTACGTCACCCCGGATGTCGTCGAGGACTCCGTCATGCTCTGCTCCTTTCGCACGTCGTCTCGGCGAGCCAAGTGGACTCGGTGTCACAGGCCGCGCTCGCCGCGGCCGGGGCGAATGGCTTGGGAAGCGGTCGCCGCCGAGCTCGCACGGCCCTACCCTAGCGATGCGGCCTACGCCGGATCACGTGCCCGCGACCAAGGAGCCCGATGTCGAGCGAGCGCAGTGCGACCCCCGACCCGGTGCCGCGTATCGTCGGCAACACCTCGGCGCTCGCCAACGCGATCGGCACTGACGGTTCGGGCGCCGTGTGGCGTCTCGGGATGACCGATCGCGACCTCGACGCAAACGTCATCGAGCTGCCGCCCGGCGATGAGATCGCCGCTCACGACGGGCCCGACCTCGACGTGCTCGTGCACGTCCTCGCAGGCTCCGGGGAGCTCGAGACCGAGACGGGCACCATCGCCCTCGTCCCGGGAGCGCTGGTCTGGCTGCCGCAGCGCGCGCGCCGCCGCTTCGTCGCGGGCCCCGAGGGCCTGCGCTACTTCTCGGTCCACCACCGCAAGCCGGGCCTCACGATCACGGCCGCGCCGCGCTGACGCGCCCCCGCCGACGGCTAGGCGGATTGGCGCGCTACAGATGCGGCAGAGGCGGAGCGAACGAGCTGATGGTGGACCCTAGGAGATTCGAACTCCTGACCTCCTCGATGCGAACGAGGCGCGCTACCAACTGCGCCAAGGGCCCATAAAGCCTGACCAGTCTACATGCCGCGAGTCGGTGATCTCGACAATCGGGACGTCAGGAGGCACGGCGGCGGGCGAGCGCGCCGTCGATGTCCGGGAGGGCGGTTTCCAGGTCCGCGAGCACGCCCATCGCGGCGAAGCGGGAGGTCGTCGAGCCTTCGACTCGCTGCGCTCGCTCAGGGGCCGGGGTGGCAGCGGTTCGCGAAGGGGCCGGGGTGGCCGCTCCCCGTGCGGAGGTGCGGGCAGCGGCTGCGGCCACGCGACGCTCCTCGGACTCGCGAGCCGCCCCCTGGCGTTCTGCCTCGATCGCGGCGCGGATCGCCGCCTCCCGGCGGACCTGGTGCAGCGGCATCGGGAGCGGCTGCGGCGTCCAGGCACGCGGGTCGACGTCGACCTCGGGATACTCGGGCTCGCGTCGCGACGACTGGGGAGACGCACTCGACGACCGCGGGCTCACGGCGGCAGAACGCCGGGCCGTCCGCTGCGCCTTCGCCAGCCGGCCCTGCAGCCACAGTCCCGCGCCGAGGAAGCCGCCGGACACGGCGACGAGCAGACCGGAGACCGCGGCGATGCCGCCGATAAGGGCGGTGACGAGCTGCGATAGCAGTGCGACCGCCGCGATCGCTATGACGACGGTCGTCACGATCCGGGTGCGGCGAAGCCGCGCCGCGGCGAGCACCTTCGGATCGGTCGGGTCCTGCAGGAGAGCGGGCGCGCCGACCGCGACCGGGCGCTGCTGGACGCGGAGCCTCGCCTCGAGGGCGCGGGCCTTCGCAGCGCTCTCGAGCCGGACGGCCTCGGGCGTCTCGGCCGTCTCGGCGAGCACGCGGATGGTCTGCTGGAGTCGGACGGCGTTGCGCTCGGTCGCGAGGTACTCGCTGCGGCGCAGCCAGTTCGGGACGAGGTAGGCGAGCCAGAGCGCGGCCGCGACCGCGACCAGTACGCCGCCGCCGAGCACCGAGTCCATGGCGGACACGGTATGCGGGAAAGGCCCCGTGCGGCGGGTGGCGCGCCGCCGGCGGGCATACGACGCCGGCGGGCTTGGGGTCTCGATACGGCGCTGCGCGCCTACTCGACCCGCGGAAGGCTGCGCGCCTACTCGACCCGCGGAAGGCTGCGCGACCACTCGACCCGCGGAAGGCTGCGCGACCACTCGACCCGCGGAAGGCTGCGCGACCACTCGACCCGCGGAAGGCTGCGCGGCTACTCGCGCGGGGGGCGCAGGGGCGCGAGGCCGACGGCGATGCGGTCGGCGTCGGGGACGCGGGCGACCTCGGAGTCGACTTCGCCGAGCTGCCAGCGGCGCAGCACCCCGAGCGGCGCGTCCTCGATCGTCAGCGCGAAGGCGAAATGGTCGCGCCAGCCGCCGTCGATGTGGATGTACCTGCGGCGCAGGCCCTCGTAGCGGAAGCCCAGCTTCTCGACGATGCGCAGGCTCGGCGCGTTCTCCGGGCGGATGCAGATCTCGACCCGATGGAGCCCGAGGCGCAGGAAGCAGTAGTCGGTCGCGAGCGCGACCGCGGTCGGCATGACCCCGCGGCCCGCGAAGCGCTGCGCGATCCAGTAGCCGATCGCGCACGAGGACAGCGAGCCGAAGAACACCTGCGAGACGTTGAGCTGCCCCGCGAACTCGCCGTCGACCTCGAGCGCGAAGGGGGCGCCGTGGCCGTCGCGCGACTGCTCGAGCAGCGAGCGGATCCCCGCCTTCGTGTCGAAGGGGCCGAACCCGTCGGGGTTCGTCGCCTCCCACCGGCGCAGCCACTGCCGGTTGAGGGCGAGCTCGCGCTCGAGCGCCTTCGCGTCGCGGACGGCGATCGCCCGGATCGTCGTCTCGCCCTCGCTCAGCGTGGGGACGGGGATGCGCATCAGAGGCCCGCTGCGTAGTCCTTGAGCCACTCGCGCAGGGGTGCGCCGAGGTCGTCACGCTCGGCGGCGAGCTGCACGATCGCCTTGATGTAGTCGAGCCGGTCGCCCGTGTCGAAGCGCCGCCCGCGGAACACGACGCCGTAGACGCCGCCCGCCACGCCCGTCTGCGCGAGCTCGCGCAGCGCGTCGGTCAGCTGGATCTCGCCGCCCTTGCCCGGCTCCGTGCGCTCGAGCACCTCGAACACCTCGGGCTGCAGCACGTAGCGCCCGATGATCGCGAGGTTCGACGGCTGCGTGCCGGCCGCCGGCTTTTCGACGAGGTCGAGGACCCGCACGAGGTCGTCCGTACCGGGCACGGCCTCGACGGTCGCGATGCCGAACTTCTGCGCATCCTCCGGCGCGACCTCCGCGAGCGCGATGATCGTCGCGTCCCGCTCGGCGTGCGCCGAGATCATGTCGACGAGGAGCGTGTCGTGCTCGTCGATGATGTCGTCGCCCAGCAGCACGGCGAACGGCTCCTGGGCGACGTGCTGCCGCGCCTTCAGCACGGCGTGGCCGAGGCCGAGCGGGTCGCCCTGGCGCAGGTAGTGGACGTCGGCGAGGTCGCTCGACTCCATGACCTTCTCCAGGCGCCCCGTGTCGCCCTTCGCGGCGAGCGTGCGCTCGAGCTCCCAGACCCGGTCGAAGTGGTTCTCGAGCGCCTGCTTGTTGCGGCCCGTGACCATGAGGATGTCGACGAGTCCCGCGTGCACCGCCTCCTCGACGACGTACTGGATCGCGGGCTTGTCCACGACCGGGAGCATTTCCTTCGGCATCGCCTTCGTCGCCGGCAGGAATCGTGTCCCCAGGCCGGCTGCAGGGATGACGGCCTTCGTGACGGGTCGCACCATGACCCCAGGGTAGTGCCGCGGCGCCCGCCTACACTGGTCGCCATGGCCCAGGACCCCGTAGCGCAGAAGCGGGCGCTGCGGGCGCAGATCCGCGAGCGCCGTCGGATCATGCCGGCGATCGACCGCGATCGGGCCAACGAGGCGATCACCCGCGGACTCATCGAGCTCGCGGAGTCGCGCGGCGCGGCGTCGGTCGCGGCCTACCTCTCGACGCCCGTCGAGCCCTCCACGCGCGGCTTTCTCGCGTGGGCGTTGGACGCGGGCGTGCGCGTCCTGCTGCCCATCTCGCGTTCTGACGGCCTGCTCGACTGGGCGCCCTACGACGGCCGCGACGAGGACCTCGACTGGCTCGGGATGCCGCAGCCGACCTCCGAGATCCTCTCGCCACTCGCCGTGAACGACGTCGACCTCATCGTCGCGCCCGCCGCCGCCGTCGATCGCACCGGCATGCGGATGGGCTGGGGCCGCGGCTACTTCGACCGCACGCTCGGCTCGATGGGTCAGCGCCCGCCCGTCTACGCGGTCGTCTTCGACGCCGAGCTCGTCGACAAGGTGCCGACAGAACGCCAGGACGAACCGGTCGACGGCGCCGTCACCCCGAGCGCGACCGTCACCTTCCCCATCGCCTGAACCCGAGATCCAGAGAACGCGAGCATGCCCACCTACTCCTATCGCTGCACCGAATGCGGGAACGCCTTCGACACCGTGCAGGCCTTCACCGACGACTCGCTCACCGAGTGCCCCGCATGCGGCGGCCGGCTGCGCAAGATCTTCGCGGCGGTCGGGGTGACGTTCAACGGCTCCGGCTTCTACCGCACCGACTCGAAGCCCGCGGCGAAGAGCGAGTCCGGCTCGGGCGGCGGGTCAGCCGCGCCCGCGCCCGCGGCATCATCACCGTCGTCAACGTCAACGTCAACGTCATCGTCGAGCACGAGCTCGAGCGGCTCGAAGGAAGGATGAGCAGAGCATGATCCAGGGCTTCAAGGAGTTCATCTCCCGCGGCAACGTCATCGACCTCGCCGTCGCCGTCGTCATCGGCGCCGCGTTCGGAGCCGTCGTCAGCTCCGTCGTCGACGCGGTCATCAACCCGCTCGTCGGCGCGCTCCTCGGCGGCGCGGACCTCACGCAGGCGCTCGTCGTGGAGATCCCGACGGTCGCCGGCGGCACGGCCGCCCTGTCGTTCGGCGCGATCATCGACGCGCTCATCAAGTTCATCGCGATCGCGCTCGTCGTCTACCTCGTCTTCGTGCTGCCGATGAACAAGCTGCGGGAGCGCGCCGAGCGGCGCAAGGCGCCCGTCGAGGAGACGCCCGCGGCGCCCACCGAGAAGGAACTGCTCACCGAGATCCGCGACCTGCTCGCGAAGAAGTAGGCGCGCGCTCAGTAGTGCGGCGGCTTCTCGCGCCGCATCCGCTCGTCGTTGTCGCGCGGTGCGATCCGATCCGGCTCCGGCTCGGGGTGCGGGTCGGAACCGGGCGGCGGCGGGGTCGTGACGCGTCGGGGCCGACGCCGACGCGGGGGCGAGGGCGGCGCGTCGGGCTCGTCGGGGTCCGTCACGCCCGGTCGGCGTCGAGGTCGTCGGCGAGGCTCCAGCCGCGCTGCGGGCCGGCCTCGAAGCCCGAGTCGGTCTCCTCGAGCGCGAGATCCTTGAGCGGGATGGGCTCGGTGATGGGCTCGGCGGCGCTGGGAGCAGAGGCGGAGGCACCCTTCGACTCGCCGCGCTCGCTCAGGGAGCCGCCCGGAGTTGGCTCGACATCGACTGCGAGTCCCTGCGCGAGATCCGCAGGATCGACGACCGCAGGCTCGACCACAGGCTCGACCACAGGCTCGACCGCAGCAGGCTCCTCGACCGCCCGCTCGACGACCGGCGCCCCGAGCAGTTCCGCGATCCGGTCCGCGACGAGCTCCGGGTCCTGGAACAGCTCGAACGCGTGCACCCGCACATACGTCCAGCCGAAGCGCTTCAACAGCTCCGGCCGCAGCCGCAACGACTCGCGCAGCGACGCCGCGAGCAGGTCAGAGTCCGACTCGACGACCGCGCAGCGCTGCCCGTACGACGCGACGAGGGGCAGCATGCCCCGGTAGCCCAGCCGCGTCGTCAGCCCGCGCGCGCGCAGCCGTGCCGCGAGGTCCACGATCATCGGGTCGCCGTCGCCGTCACGATCCACGACCGGCACCGTCGTAGCGATGTCCCGCAGCACGGCCGCAAACGCGAGCGAGCCCGCGGCGCTCGTACGCCCCTCGATGTCCTCCGCGTCGATCGCCGTCACGATCGTCAGCGCGCGGCGCGCGCTCGTGATCGCCGACGCGAACGCGCGGTCGCCACCCGGCGCGCTGAGCGGACCGAACTCGGTGAGCACGCGGCCATGCGCCGTGCGCCCGTAGCCGAGCGAGAAGACGACCCGGTCGCGGCTGATGGACACCGCGTGCTCGAGCGCGAGCACCTCGAACGGCTCGTCGCGCTCCTGCGTCAACCACGCGGCGAGCTCCCCGCGGCGACCCGACTCCTCGAGCACGCGCGCCATGACCCGCGTCGCGTGGCGGTGGCTCGGGGTCACGACCATGAGCGACTCGGCGGGGTGCTCTCGCACGTGCGCGAGCACGAGCTCGACGACGCGCTGCACCTCCGCGTCGGGCGACTCGACGGCGCTCGCCGACTCGTTGAGCAGCCCCCGACCCTCCTCGATGCGCTCCACGGCGAGTGCCTGCACGCCGCGGTACGTGCCCGCCCACGGCTGCGCCTGGACCCGACCCGCGTAGAAGCGGCGGTTGACGAGCTCCACGAGCTCCTCGCCACCCGCACGATAGCTCCGCGTCAGGGTGAAGACGCGCAGCAGACCGGAGAGCACCGACAGTGCGGAATCCTCGTGCAGGTCGGCGACAGGCTCGCCCGAGTCGGGCCCACGGCGTTCTCGCACGGCCGTCTCGAACGGGGTCGGCACCTGGGTAACGGGATCGCCGAATGCGATGACCTGGCGGCCCCGGCGGATCGCGAGCGCGCTCTCCGCGACGGTGAGCGTGCCCGCGTCGACGAGGATGACGGTGTCGAACGGCATGACCGGCGAGATCTGCGCGATCTCGTACGGCGAAGCGAGCCAGACCGGGCTGAGCGTGCGGTCGAGGTGCGGCGCGGCGGTGTGCAGGTCGTGCGAAGTGACGTGCTCGCGGCGCAGCACTCGCTTGAGCGCGGCGGCCTCCTCCGGCCAGTCCACGAGCCCCATCGCCCACTGCTCGGCGAGACGCCAGGCGAGAGCCGCGGCATTGCCGCGCGCGTGCGCCTCATCGACGAGGCGGAAGTCCTCCTCGAGGCGATCCAGGACGGAGGTGTTCGCGCCGAGCAGCGCCCGATCGGACTCGAGCAGCCCCGCGAGCGCCGACTTCCACCAGGCGAGCTCCAGCTCGTCGCGCATCGCGGCGACGCCGACCTTGCGCTCCGCGAGGTCCTTCACGAGCGGGTCGAGGCCCACCGCGTGCAGCGCGCCCATGAGGGCCGAGCGCTCCTGCAGATTCTCCAGCGCCTCCGACTCCACCGCGAGACCCGCGAGGAGCTCCTGGAGCTTCGCGAGCGGCATGGCCGCGAGGCGGCGGTCGCCCTCACGCCCCAGCGGCGCGTCGAGCTCCGCGAGATCCAGCTCGACCGCCTGGAGCGCGACGAGCACCTCGGCGATGCCGACCGGCACGCGCGGCACGGCACCCTCGGCGACGTAGCGGTGCCAGAGCACCCGCTGCTTCTGCACCCGCACGAGCGCCTCGTGGAGATCCGGCACCCGCACGCCGGGACGCAGATACTCCTCGGCGAGCTTGCGCAGCCGTCGGCGATCCGCATTCGACATCTCCGGGTGATCGCGACGCGGCGCGGTCGCGGAGATGAGTTCCGTGATCGAGCGATCGAAGACGCTCGGTTGGAAACGGTCGAGCGTCTCGCGCAGATCCAGCAGCAGTCGGCAGTACACGGCGAGCTCGGCGACCGAGTTGTACGGCCGCATATGGGTGCCCTCGATGAGCCGGTTGCCGCGCTGGATGAGGTCCGGCAGCGACTGCTGGTGGACGCGCACCGCGAAGGCGTGCGCCCGCGTCGCGGCATCCGCCGAGGTGAACTGGGCGCCGAACCACGCCGACTCGCCCGGCGCGTGCTTGAACTCGCCGTAGCGCGCCGCCGTCGACATGACCTGGGCGAACCGCTCCCGCTCGCCCTCCGGCGCGAGCGCCTCGACGGTCGCGCGGGACAGCCTCGCCGTCGTGCGGGCGTGCGGCGCGGAGCCCGCGAGCCGCGAAAGCTCCGAGACGCAGTCGAGGACCGTGACACCGAGCACCGCGTCGGGCCGCGTCAGCGCATCCCGGTAGTCGCGGATGACGGAGCGCAGCCGCACGAGCGCGTCGTCGACCTCCGTGAGCTCCGGCCTCGCCGCCTGCTCGGCCCGGGTGATCCCAAGCACCGCGTCGCGGCGCGCCGTGCGCGGGGATGCGACGAGCCCCGGGAGGCCGAGACCCGTCAGGCGATCACGGATCGACCGGAGCGCCGTGCGGCGCGCGCCGACCACGAGCACCCGCTTGCCGTCCATCGCGAGCGCGCCGATCGCGTTCACGATCGTCTGCGTCGCGCCCGTGCCCGGCAGCGTGCGCACGACGAGCGAGTTGCCCGCCTGGATCTGCGCGAGCACCTGCTCCTGCTCGTCGTCGGCGTCGAGCAGCAAGGAGTCGGTCTGCGGCGAGCGCGCGTCCGACGGCACGGGCTCGACGGGGCGGAACGACTCGCGAATCGTCTGCACCGCCGACTCGTTGCCGGCGATCGCGTCGAGCACGGGATGCGCGAGCGTCCTCGCGTCCTCGACCATCGACCCCGCAACCTCGGCGAAGGACGTCAGCACGAGCCGCGGCGCGACGCGGAAGTCCGGCAGGTGCGCGGTGAGCCCGCGGAGTCGGTCGATCACCGCGTTCGGCGTGAAGCCGCCGCCCTCCGCCTGCGCGAGCGCGGGGAACGCCTCGCCGTCGAGCTTGATGCCGAACTGGCCGTGCAGCGCGCCGGCGAACGCCGGGTTCAGCTCGTTGGCGCCCCGCAGCACGAGCTCGTAGTCGTCGCCGATCCGGCGCAGGCCCACGCTGCGCAGCAGCACGGGCGCGCTGAAGCGCTCCGTGAACGGCTCGCCGTCGAGATCCCAGGTGTGCTCCCACTCGGCCACCACGATGCCGAGCCGCACCGAGTCGATGCCGCGCGCCGCCGCGAGCTCCGTCGACTTCGCGAGGATCGCCTCGGCCGCCTGCTGCGCGGTACGCCACGCGAAGTTCTCGCGGATGAGCGACGACAGCCGCGTGCGCTTGCCCGCGATGAACGGCGCGAGACCACCCGGGTGGGTGCTCGTCAGCTCGATCCGGGTGCGGGGCGTGTCCTCGAAATGCAGTAGCGGGCTGCGACCGCCCAGTCGTGCGAGCTCCGCGCGCCAGGCTGCGCGGGCCGGCTCCGCGACGTCGATGAGCTGCAGACCAGACTCCCCGAGCGCGGGCGCGGACACCCCGCCCGGGCTCCCGTCAGGGCCGTCACCGGGTGCGATGATCGGCAGCTGCTCCGCCGTCGCCGTGTTCTCGAGACCCCACACACGGCCACTGTAGGAAGCTCGCGGGGCGAAAGGCCGCCGCACACACGGCATTGCGCCGGATTGCCAGGCCCCGCGTCGCGTTCTGCCGGACAAGTCCACGACGACGAAGGGCGCCACCTTTCGGTGACGCCCTTCGCGACTCGTGCGAGTCGGTGCGACGATCAAGCAAGCTTGACGGTCGCGCCGGCCTCCTCGAGCTGAGCCTTCGCCTTCTCGGCGGTCTCCTTGTTGACGCCCTCGAGCACCTTCGCACCCGCGGTCTCCGCAAGCGCCTTGGCCTCGGACAGGCCGAGGTTCGTGAGCGCACGGACCTCCTTGATGACCTGGATCTTCTTGTCACCCGCGGCCTCGAGAACGACGTCGAACGAGTCCTTCTCCTCCGCCGCAGCCTCGCCGCCGCCGGCACCGCCGGCCGCCGGGGCCGCCGCGACCGCGACCGGAGCCGCAGCGGTGACCTCGAAGACCTCCTCGAACTTCTTCACGAACTCGGAGAGCTCGATGAGGGTGAGCTCCTTGAACGCCTCGATGAGCTCGTCGCTCGTCAGCTTCGCCATTTCTTACTCCTGATTTGGATCGGTTTATGTGGTCTGAATGGTTCGACCGCGCTTACGCGTCGGTCTCCTGCTTCGCCCGCAGCGCGTCGACCGTGCGAACGGCCTGCGCGAGGGGCGCGTTGAAGAGGTAGGCAGCCTTGAACAGCGAAGCCTTGGCGGCACCCGCGAACTTCGCGAGCAGCACCTCCCGGCTTTCGAGGTTCGCGAGCTTCTCCACCTCAGCGGCGCTCAGGGCGGCGCCATCGAAGTAGCCGCCCTTCACGACGAGCAGGGGGTTGGCCTTGGCGAAGTCACGCAGCTTCTTCGCGACGGCGACGGGGTCGCCGTGCACGAACGCGATCGCGGACGGACCGACGAGCTCGTCGTCGAACGACGAGATCCCTGCCCGGTTCGCCGCGATCTTCGTCAGCGTGTTCTTCACCACGGCGTACGACGCGTCCTCACGGATGTCGCTGCGCAGCTGCTTGAGCTGTGCGACCGTGAGACCGCGGTACTCGGTCAGCAGTACGGCGTTCGAGCTGGAGAACTTCTCCGCGAGCTCGGCGACCGTCGCCTCCTTGTCAGCCATGGTGCTCCTGTGTTTGTCGTGGTTTCGGCGCCGAATCCCCAGACCCACGAAAAAAGCTCCGTGCGCAGGCGCACGGAGCTCAAGAGAACCTCGTAACACCTGCGCGGGCGCCGCTTTCGCGGACCTTCGTCGCTACGCCCTTGCGGACGCGGCGAACCAGCGGTCTTCGGCAGTGGAAAAGTCTAGCAGACCTAGTTCGCGGCCTCGTACGCGGCAATGATCGCCGCCGGGATGCGCCCGCGGTCGCCGATCTCGTGCCCGTTGGCCCGCGCCCACTCGCGGATCGCGGTTACGTCGTTGGAGCCGTTGGAGTGGCGGCCGGCGCCCCGACGGCGCGCGCCCGGCTTCGGGGACGCGCCGGTGGCGACGCGGCGGCCCGCCGAGATGAAGGGGGCGAGCGCGTCGCGCAGCTTCGCGACGTTGTCCGGGCCGAGGTCGATCTCGTACTGGGTGCCGTTGATCGAGAACGTCGTCGTCGCCGCACCCGCGGTCAGCGGCGTGCCGTCGAAATCATCAATGAGCACCGTCTTAATCGCCATACCCTCAGTCTATTTCCATCGACTGTGCATTTCTCGCCCGATATCCGGAAAATGCGCCGCAAAAGTGCACAGTCGTTTACTCGCGAAGCGGGTTAGGAGAACGCGAGGGGGAGGGTAATTCGGAATACGGTGCGGCCGGGGGCCGATTCCACGGTCACGTCGCCGTCGTGGGCGTGCACGATCGCCTCGACGATCGCAAGCCCCAAGCCGGTCGACCCGGTCGCGCGAGAACGCGACGCGTCGCCGCGCACGAAGCGGCCGAACACCTGGCCGACGAGCTCGGGCGGGATCCCGGGCCCGTCGTCCTCGATCTCGACGACGGCCCGCGCCCCCTCCGCTCGCACGCGCGCGACGACACTCGTGCCGGCGGGGGTGTGGACGGCGGCGTTCGCGAGGAGGTTCGCGACGGCCTGGTGCAGTCGCGGCCCGTCGCCCGCGACCGTCACGCTCGTCGGGGCGTCGACGGCCCAGTCGTGGTCGGGGGACGCGACCTGCGCGTCAGCGACGGCGATCGCGACGACCTGCGCGAGCTCGACGGGCTCGCGGGCGAGGTCGCGCGACTCGTCGACGCGGGCGAGCAGCAGCAGGTCCTCCACGAGCCCGGTCATCCGGATCGACTCCGACTCGATCCGGTCGAGGGAGTGCTTGACGTCGGAGCGCAGCCGCGCGCCCGATCGTCGGGTCAGCTCGGCGTATCCGCGGATCGAAGCGAGCGGCGTGCGCAGCTCGTGGGAAGCGTCGGCGACGAAGCGACGCAGCCGACCTTCGCTCGCCTCGCGCGCCGCGAGCGCGCCGGAGAGGCGGGCGAGCGCGCGCTGGAGCACAGCGCCGAGGATCCAGGCGCCCCCGCCCGCGACGATGAGCACGCCGCCCGCGACGGCTGCGGCAAGCCACCAGTACTGTGCGACGACGGCGTCGACCTCGCCGAGCGGCAGGCCCATGACGAGCACGCTGCCGTTCGACATCGTGACGCTCGTGAGCCGGTAGGCGCCGAAGCCGGGGATGTCGCCGGAGAACGCGACCCCGACGCTCTGGCCGTTCGCGGCGGCGGCGAGCGCACCGCGTTGTTCGCCGGTCAGCGCGATCGTGCGCAGCCCGCTCGCGTCGAGGACGCCGGCGAGCAGGAGCGCACCATCGGGGTCGACGAACGCGGCGAGTGTCCCCGCCGACTGACCCGGCAGGCCCACGGCATCGCCCGGGCCGGGCCGAGCGGGGCCCTCGAGCGCGTGGAGCGCGCGGTCGGTCGCGGCGGTGAGCTCGTCGTCGAGGTTGCCGACGAGGTAGCCGCGCAGCGCGAAACCGGTGCCGACCGCGAGCGCGGCGACGACGACGGCGAAGAGCGCGAGGACGGCGAGCGTGATCTTCGCGCGGAGGGAGAGGCGGGTCACGCCGGGGCCTTCAGGACGTATCCGAAGCCGCGGACGGTGTGGATCATCGGCTCGCCGACCGTGTCGATCTTCTTGCGCAGGTAGGAGATGTAGAGCTCGACGACGGTCGGACGGACATCGGCGTCGTAGCTCCAGACCCGGTCGAGGATCTGGTCCTTGGAGACGACGCGCCGCGGGTTGCGCATGAGGTAGCGCAGCAGCTCGAACTCGCGAGCCGTGAGCTCGATCGGCACGCCCGCGCGCGCGACCTCGTACGCGTCCTCGTCGAGCGTCAGATCGCCGACGCGGATGAGTCCGGGAGCGCCGCCGTCGAGGAGATAGGGAGAACGCCGGAGCAGGGCTCGCAGCCGTGCGACGAGCTCCTCGAGGCTGAACGGCTTCGTCACGTAGTCGTCGCCGCCGACGGTGAGGCCCGTGACCCGGTCGCTGACGGCGTCCTTGGCGGTGAGGAACAGCACTGGCACGTCGTCGCCGGCGGCGCGCAGTTCGGCGAGGACGCTGAGCCCGTCGAGGTCGGGGAGCATGATGTCGAGCACGACGACGTCGGGCCGGTGCTCGCGCACGGCCTTGAGCCCCGCGCGGCCCGTCGCGGCCGTCTTGACGTCCCAGCCCTCGTAGCGCAGCGCCATCGTGAGCAGGTCGGACAGCGGCTCCTCGTCGTCGACGACAACGACCCGGATCGGTGATCCGTCGGGCCTGGTGAGGCGATCGCGTTCTGACACGCCTCGATCCTCGCCGCCGAACCTATGGGAAAGCTATGGTTCTGCTCTGAGCGTCGAGCGGCGCCAGCCGAGCGCCGGGGGGCGCTCGATCGCGAGCGCCGCGCCGAAGGCGACGACCCAGCCGACCCCGATCGTCATCGCGACGAACTCGAGCGCCGAGCCGAGCGCGACCTCCACCCGGAGGACCCCGAGGGCACCGCCGAGCCCCGCGATCGCGGCGACGCCCCACGCGCACACCGCCGACAGCGCCGCGAGCACCGGCTGCCGACGTGCGGAGGCCGTCTGGAGCATCGCGAGACAGGTGAGGCAGAACGCGAGCACCGCGGCGATCGTGTGCACGAGATCCTGCCAGTTGAACGCCGCGCCGACCGGCGCGGGACAGCCGTAGGTGCAGGTGACCTGCGACGCGACGAGGAAGAGCGCCGACGCCGCCCAGAGCGAGACCGCCGGCGACCACGCGCGCAGCAGCCGCGCCTCGGCGCGCACCGAGCGTCCGGCCCAGCCGATGAGCACGCCCCCGATGACGAGACCGACGAGCGCCGCCTCGAAGACGTCGCGCGTCCCCATGCCCTCCGCGCCGAGCTCGGACACGTAGACGGGGCGGCTCACCGTCGCGCGGGCGCCCCAGATGAGCGCGAGCGCCGCGAGCACGCAGGCGCACCCGGCGAGCGCCGCACCCGCCCCGAGGCGCCCGACTTGTTTCCGCACAGTGACGAGACCGTAACACCCGTGACGCATACCCTCGATTGACTGGCGGGAGCGGCGGGGCCGGCGGATGGGAGGCGAGATGAGCACGATGCGAGCGGTCGTCGCGCGCGAGCCCGGCGACCCCGGCGTGCTCGAGCTCACCGAGCTGCCGGTGCCCGGCAAGACCGGCTCGGAGTTCCTCATCCGCATCCACGCCGCGGGGGTCAACCCCATCGACGTCAAGACGCGCGCCGGCCAGGGCCCGGCCGCGCTCGCCGAGTGGCCGCTCGTGCTCGGCAACGACTTCAGCGGCACCGTCGTCGAGTCGCCCTACGACGCCCACCCGATCAAGGCCGGCGACGCCGTCTACGGCATGACGCTCGTGCCCCGGCTCGCCGGCACCTACGCCGAGTACGCGCCGGTCCCGGCGCTCTTCGTCGCGAAGAAGCCGCGCGGCCTCTCCCACGTCGAGGCGGCGGCGGTGCCCCTCGCGGCGCTGACCGCCTGGGGCGCCGTCGTCGACGTCGCGAAGGCGCACGAGGGCCAGCGCATCCTGATCCACGCGGGCGCGGGAGGCGTCGGCCACTTCGCGATCCAGTTCGCCGCGTTCTTCGGCGCGCATGTCGTCGCGACCGGCGGCCCCCGCAGCCAGGGCTGGCTGCGGGACCTCGGCGCGCACGAGGTCGTCGACTACACCGCGGCGCCGTTCGAGGAGCGGATCGCGCCCGTCGACATCGTCATCGACCTCATCGGGAACGTCGCGGACCGCACCGGATCGCGTTCGCTCCGGGTGCTCAAGCCAGGCGGCCTGCTCGTCAACGTGCCGAGCGGGTCCTGGCCGACCCTCGCCGAGGAGGCCGCCGCCGCGGGGGTGCGCGCGACCGAGTACCGTGTCTCCCCCGATGCGACGACGCTCGCCGTCATCAGCCGGCTCATCGACTCGGGGGACGTGCGGGTCCACGTCGATGAGGTCTACGACCTCGCCGACGCCGCGGCGGCGCACGAGGCCCTTGCGCTCGGCCACACGCGTGGGAAGCTGGTGCTGAAGGTGTCCGACTAGGCGGCGCCTTCCCGCGGACCACCGCATTGGACGCCATGCGCAACTCGACCCTCTACGAACGCGACGCTCCCCGCGCCGAGGTCGTCGACGCCGCGCTCGCCGACACCGCGTTCGGCGTCTACTGGCTCGACGCGGCGGCGCGAGCCGGTCTGCGCGGCGATCGCTCGCAGCTGCGCGATCGGCGGGACGCCGACCTCGCGATCGTCGGCGGAGGCTTCGCGGGTCTCTGGACCGCGGTCCTCGCGGCGCGGCGCGATCCCGGCCGGAGGATCGTCGTGCTCGAGGCGAGCCGGGTCGGCTGGGCGGCGAGCGGCCGCAATGGCGGCTGGGTCGACTACTCCCTGACCCACGGCGAGGCGAACGGGCTCTCGCGCTGGCCCGACGAGTTCGAGACGCTGCAGCGCCTCGGATACGAGAACCTCGACGCCTTCGAGCGCGACCTCGAGGATCTCGGCATCGACTGCGGCTTCGAACGGGTCGGCGCGCTCATGCTGGCCGTCGAGCCGCACCAGGTCGGGTGGACGCGCGAGCTCGCCTCGCCCGAGCAGACGACGCTCGACCAGAACGCCATCCAGGCGAGACTGCGCGCCCCAGGACTCCTCGGCGGCATCGCCGAATCGGGCCGGATGGTCGCGACCCTCGACCCCGCGCGGCTCGTGCTCGGACTCGCGGCGGCCGCCGAGCGGCTCGGCGTCGTGATCCACGAACGGTCTAAGGTGCGGCGCCTCGAAGACGACGAGCATGGCGTTCTGCTCGTCACCGATCGCGGCTCGGTCCGGGCCGACCGGGTCGTGCTCGCGACGAACGCGTATCCGTCGTTGCTGAAGCGCAACCGGCTGATGACCGTCCCCGTCTACGACTACGTGCTGATGACCGAGCCGCTCACCACGGCCCAGCGCGAGTCGATCGGCTGGCAGGGGCGCGAAGGACTCGGCGACCTGTCGAACCAGTTCCACTACGCGCAGATCACGCCCGAGGGGCGGATCCTCTGGGGCGGCTACGACGCCGTCTACTTCCCGGGCGGACGGATCCGGCCGCGCTACGAGGACGATCCCGCGGTGCACCGAAAGCTGGCCTCGAACTTCTTCGCACTCTTCCCGCAGCTCGCCGAGCAGGGGGTGCGTTTCTCGCACCGCTGGGCGGGCGTCATCGACACGTCGACCCGCTTCGCCGCGTTCTACGGCACGGCAGGGCGGGGGCGCATCGCCTACGCCGCGGGCTTCACGGGGCTCGGCGTCGGGACTTCCCGGTTCGCCGCGGAGGTCATGCTCGACCTGCTCGCCGGCGAGGAGACGGAGCGGACGGTGCTCCAGATGGTGCGCAAGCGCGGGGTGCCGTTCCCACCGGAGCCCGCCGCCGCGATCGGCATCAACCTCTCGCGCTGGGCGCTCGATCGGGCCGACCACCACGGCGGCCGCCGCAACCTCTTCCTCCGCACCCTCGACTCGGTCGGCCTCGGCTTCGACTCCTGATCACCTCGCGCTCAGGTGACAGCAACTGGCGTTCCGCGCGCGTCAGAACGCCAGTTGCTGTCACCTCAATCGTGTCGGCAGGAATGCGTGAGGCCCGGCCGCCAGATGGCAGCCGGGCCTCACACACAGCGCAGGCGCTACGCGAGGAGCGCGACATCCAGCGGGATGCCGGGGCCGAAGGTCGTCGAGATCGACGCCTTCTGGATGTACCGACCCTTGGACGACGCGGGCTTCGCGCGGACGACCTCGTCGATCGCCGCCTTGAAGTTCTCCTCGAGCTGCTCGGCGGTGAAGCCCGCCTTGCCGACGACGAAGTGCACGTTCGCGTGCTTGTCGACGCGGAACTCGATCTTGCCGCCCTTGATGTCCTCGACCGCCTTGCCGGTGTTCGGCGTGACGGTACCGGTCTTCGGGTTCGGCATGAGGCCGCGAGGGCCGAGCACCTTGCCGAGCCGGCCGACCTGGCCCATGAGCTCGGGCGTCGAGACGGCCGCGTCGAAGTCGGTGTACCCGCCAGCGACCTTCTCGATGAGCTCCGCGCCACCGACCTCGTCCGCGCCCGCGGCGATCGCGGCCTCGGCCGCGGCGCCCGTCGCAAAGACGATGACACGTGCGGTCTTGCCGGTGCCGTGCGGGAGGATGACGGTGCTGCGGACCATCTGGTCCGCCTTGCGCGGGTCGACGCCGAGCTTGAGCGCGACCTCGACGGTCGAGTCGAACTTCTTCGACCCGGTCTGCTTCGCGACGGCGAGCGCCTCAGAAGCGGCGTAGTACTTGCCCTCTTCGAGCAGGGCGGCGGCGGCGCGGTAGGCCTTCGACTTTCTTGCCATGATTACGCCTCCACCGTGATGCCCATGGAGCGGGCGGTGCCCGCGATGATCTTCTCCGCGCCGGCGAGGTCGACCGCGTTGAGGTCGACGAGCTTCTCCTGCGCGATGGCCGTGACCTGCTCCTTGGTGAGCTTCGCGACCTTGACGGTGTGC
>Ga0182739_1000284_pt1 | contig 80053 bp, 73 predicted proteins | sample eDN5th30CBELigBY_FD_128873 | JGI IMG/M metagenome (GOLD analysis project Ga0182739, IMG submission 128873) | Enriched backyard soil microbial communities from Emeryville, California, USA - eDNA 5th pass 30_C BE-Lig BY (version 2) (version 2) | ecosystem: Environmental > Terrestrial > Soil >...
AGACGCGGGAGAGTAGGTCGCCGCCAGGTCTGCAAAGAACACTAAAACCCATCTCAATACATGAATAACCAAAAGCCCCCAACGCTAACGCGTCGGGGGCTTTTTGTCGTTCGGAACAAGGCACCCGCAACGCACACCCTGGACCCATCGGCAAAAGCCAGTGACCTGAGCCCCCAAATAAACGCAAAGATCAACTGGCCAAATGCACTGGACCGGACAGCCAAACGCACACACCCACCCCTCTCCCCGCAAGGCAAGAGGAAACCTCAATGCCAAATCGCTGATAGGAGAGAGCGGGCGCAGGCAGACCCACGCAACACGAGGGGCCCGGAGCAAATGCGCAACCAGCAAGGCGCAACCGCCCACGGGATGATCAGCCCGGCCCCGAGACCATCGTAGGCCGCCCTGCCAAGCCAAGTCGGTATCGTTTGCCCAGGTGGCCAGCACGGGGCAAATCACCAAGCCGCTGTAGATCCAACGCTTCGGCCCGCAATGCCAATCAATGCTGCTTCAGCCCACTGAAATGATGCGGAGGGGCCGACCATAGCAGGACAGATCCCTGTCTCAGCGCTGCTTCTCGTCGGGTGAGGCCTCGTACTGGCTTGCCCGGTCCAGTTCCGTGCGCAGCTCCGTCTCGCTCAACCCGCCCGGCAAGACCGCACCCGACACCAGGCGCTTGGAGAACCCGCACAGCGCCACGTTGACCGGCGTCGGCACCCCGTGCAGGCGGCCCAGCAGCGCGATTTCGCCGTTGAGATAGTCGGTCTCGACCGACCCCGCGGCGCGAACGATACTTTGGAGGGACGACGAGCCGATGCGGGCGACGCCTGGCACCGCGCCCAGCGCCGCCGGAGCGCCAGTGTCCGGTGGCGCTATGGCGATGCCGGCCGCCGCCAGCACCGCCAGGCCTTCGGCCAGCACCTGATCATACCAATGTTGCTGCACCTGCGGGTCAGCAAACAGCGCGTCGACGATATTGCGCAGATTGCCCAGCAGCTTCTGGTATTTGTAGGGCATGATATCGGCGTGCGCCCGAGCGTCGAATCCGGCTTGCTGGAGGATATGGGACAAGGTCTCGGCCACGGGGCTAGGTCCGGTCGGATAGCGGCCGAGATCGAGTGTTCCGATGCTGGAGGCCCCGAAGGCCACCACTTCGCCCGGTACGCTGTAGTCGGCCGGCATGCCGACCCGGACCGCGATGACGGTGCGGAAAAACCGCAGCGCCAGTCGTTCGTTGGCAACCCCATTTTGGCAGCAGACGATGGGGAGAGCCGTCGCATTGGCCAGGTTCAGCCGCTCCAGTGCGGCAGCGCTATCCTGGCTCTTCGTCGCGAGCACGATTACGTCGGCTGGCGTGAAGGCAATTTCCGTGGGGTCCTCGTAGACCGGAAACTGCGCGATGGCGGTACCCCCTGGGCTGCGCAGCGTTAGCCCCTTGCTGCGAACAGCCTCAAGCTGGCGACCACGGGCGATGCCGGCAACCGGAAATCCCGAGAGCGCGAGACGGGCCGCGATCACGCCGCCAATGGCGCCGATGCCATAGACAATTACCCGCATTGGCAGCTCCACCTCGTTGCTCGTGCCCCACTGGTGCCAGCCTCAGAAACGCGCCTGCCGCAGCCTGAGCCGGATCAGCCCCTTGGATGCCTTGGCGCCCGCCCAAGACGGACATTATGATGGCATTCCTGCCGATCTTGCCAGGGCCCGGGCGGACCGATCGTCGGCCTGGGCAGCGCCTACTTCTGCACGCCTGCCGCACCCTGCAGCATGGCGGGGATGGCGTAGTGCTTGCGCGGAAACTCTTCCCAGTAGTGCCGAAGTCCTTTGGGCGGGTACTGCTTGTAAGGATGCTGGCGCAGCCGCTCGACGTCGATATCGATGCCCAGGCCCGGCGTCTTGGGCACTTCGGCCCAGCCGGCTTCGACTTTTATCGAGGCCTTGGCGATCTCGTCGCAGGCCGTGAGCCGATTGATGAAGCACTCGGCAATGGTGAAGTTGGGGATCACCGCGCAGACATGCACGGTGGCGGCCAGCCCGGCCAGCGTGCTGTTGTTATTGTGCGGCGCAATGGCCACGGCATGGGGCTGTGCCATGGTGGCAATATCCATCAGGGCGGTAATGCCGCCTATGGCGCAGATATCGGGATTGAGGATGTCGGCAGCCCGCTTTTCCAGCACCTGGGCGTAGGATTCCTTGGTGTAGATCGTTTCGCCCGTAACCACCGGAATGGGCTGCTTACGGCGCACTTCCGCAACCAGGTCGATATTGTCCGACAGACAGGGTTCTTCGTACCAGGCGATGTCGAACTCGGCGAAGCGGTGGGCGAGGCGGATGGCATGAGACGGCGCCAGGCGGCGGTGCATCTCGATCAGCAATTCCATCTCCGGCCCCAGCGCTTCGCGCATCAGCCGCACGTAATTGACTGCAAACTCTTCATCCTCGCGATGGATGAAATTGCGCCAGGGGCCCGGCAGCGGATCGAATTTCAGCGCGGTATAGCCCTGCTCCTTGACCTTGAGCGCCCGTTCGATGTTCTGGTCGAGCGTGCCGGGCTCGTCGGCCCAGCCATTGGCATAGACACGCACGCGCTCGCGCGACGCGCCCCCGAGCAGGTCGTGCAGCGGCATTTGCGCGTGCTTGCCCACGATGTCCCACATGGCCATCTCGATGGCGCTCCAGGCCGACAGGAAGCCAAGCGACGAGCGCCGGATGACGAAGTCGTCAAACAGCACCTGCCCGGTATGACGGATGCTGAAGGGGCTGCGCCCGATCAGATGCGGGGCCATGGCCCGCAGATATTCATCGATCGCCTTTTCCTTCTCGGCCGTCACATAGGCTTCGCCCCAGCCATACAGTCCTGAATCGGTCTCGATCCGGCAGAACAGCAGATTGCGCGTGCTGCCCGGATTGAACAGGAAACTCTCGACATGGGTGATTTGCATGGGGCTCTCGAGCTGGGGGAAAATGTATGCCGCCTGCAGGCGGCATACCGCGACGGGTGAGGGGCCGGGAGACCCGGCCCTTGAAGCTAGCGGTCGAGCACGTCCTGGATCTGCAGGGCGGCCTCATCCATTGCTTCCTGGGCGCTCATCGAACCCAGCAGCACTTCCTGCACCTGGGCAAAAAGGATCTGGGTGGTGGCGATCCAGGCCGGCGAGCTGGGTGCAGGCCGGGCATAGTTCAGCATCTCCTTGAACGGCTGCAGCAACGGCTCCTGGAAGCGCGGCAGGTCCATGGCGGTCCGGCTGGCCGGGAAGGTGTCGGTGTAAAAGCCCTGGTTCTCGGGCTCCATCAGGAAGTCGACGAATTTGAGCGTCGCTTCGTGATTGGGCGACGCCTCGGGGACGATGAAGGTCCAGCCGCTCAGCACACCGGACGGCTCCTTGCCCTCGGGATAGGGGAACGAGGCCACGCCCAGCTCGATATCGGGCGCTTCGGCCGCCAGGGCGGGAAGATCGTACTGGCCGGAGAAATACTGCGCGATCGTGCCCGAACCGAACAGGCGGCGCAGGGCGGCGCCGTCGTTCTGGAGCGTGGAAGGCGGGGCGATGCCCAGCTCGGTCAGCGGTTTGGTGTAGAATTCGACGGCGGCAACGGCCTCGGGGCTGTTGACGACGGCCTGGGTGTAGTCCTCGTTCAGCACGTCGCCGCCATTCATCCAGATGAACGGCACGAGGCGGGTGACCAGATTGCCCATTTCCCCGCCGCCCGAGACGCCCAGGCCATATTGCTGCTCGCCGGCAGCATTGGTCTTGGTCATCGCCTGTGCGGCTTCCAAGAAGGCGTCCCAGGTGAGTGGCGGGTTTTCCGGATCGAGCCCGGCGTCACGATAGAGCGCCTTGTTGTAGATCAGCGCCAGGGTTTGGGCCCGGTAGGGCAGGCCGTAGATTTCGCCCTCGTAGCGCACCGAGTCCAGCGTTGCCTCATAGAGGTCGGGCAGGTCGATATTGTCCTGCGCGAACTGCTCAAGCGACAGCAATCGGCCGCTGGCGGCGAAGGGAATGACCCACTGCATGCTCGAATCGATCAGATCGGGCGGGGTGCCCGAACGCAGCGCCACTTCGATGCGGTTCTGCAGGCCGTTGGAAACGGTGATTTCGAGGTTGATGGTGATGCCCGGATTGGCGGCCTCGAACTCGGCTGCCAACTCGCGGGCCCGCGTCTCGCCCCAATTGGGCGTCCACCAGGTAATTTCCTGGGCGGTGACGGCCAGCGCCGGCATGGTCAGGGCCACACTGAGCAGACTGAGCTGCATGATCCTGGATAGTCTCGTCATTTCCTTCTCCCTTTTGACGGTTGCAGTCTCGAATAGGTCTTGGTTCACCTGGATGCGGCGGATGACGCTGCCACCAGGGTCTTGCTGGTCTCGATAACCGCCGACAGCATGGACATCTCCTCAGCGTCCAAATCGGTCAGGGGCGGGCGCACCGGCCCGGCATTGCGGCCGATGGCCCGCAGGCCCGCCTTGATGATCGAGACCGGATAACCCTTGCGGCGATCGCGAATGGCGCCGAACGGAATAAAGAACTCCGCCAGTATCCTGTTGCAGAGAGCCGTGTCCGACCGGCGGAGCGCGTCGAAAAACGTCAGGGCCAGGTCGGGCACGAAGTTAAAGACAGCCGAGGAATAGGTGGTGACGCCGGCGCCGAAATAGGCCGAGGCATAGCCTTCGTGGGTCGGCATGCCGCCGACATAGGTCAGCCGGTCGCCCATGGTCGCGGTGATCATGGTGACCGCTTCGACATTGCCCACCCCGTCCTTGTAACCGATCAGGTTGGGGCAGGCCTCGGCCAGGCGCGCAATGGTCGCGTGGGTCAGGATGCTGTTGTCGCGATTATAGACGATGACGCCGATGCCCACCGCATCGCACACGCTCTTGACGTGGCGGTAGAGACCCTCCTGCTCGGCGGCGATCAGGTAATGGGGCAGGAGCAGGATGCCGTCGGCGCCGGCTTTTTCCAGCGATCTGGCGATTTGCACCGCAAGTGCCGTGCCATAGCCGCACCCGCCGATGATCGGGGTGTTGCCTGCCGCCTGCTTGGCGGTGCTGACCACCAGCGGGATTTCCTCGGGCGTCAGCGAGAAGAACTCGCCGGTGCCACCGGCGGCGAACAGGGCGGCGGCCGGATAGGTCGAGAGCCAGTTGACGTGACTGACATAGGCATCGCGGTCGAACTGCAGGTCGGCATCGAACGCGGTTACCGGAAACGAGAGCAGGCCGGAGCCGACGACTGATTTGAGAGCTTGGGGGTCCATACGCAATGGCTCCGGATTGGTCGAAATCGTTCAGGGACTGGTGGAGCCGGGGATCACGTCTTCGAGCGCCTGCAGCAGGGCGGCGATGTAGCCAAAGCAGAAGGCGAAACCGACGCCTTCCGGGTCGCGCCCGCTGACGCGGGGCACGTGGTCGGGCATGATCATGTATTTGTAGCCGATCTCGGCATAGGTCTTGAGCGCGCGCCACATGTCCATGTCGCCATCTTCGGGAAAGGTCTCCATGAAGGAGAGGCGACCGCCACGGATGTTGCGGAAGTGGACGTTGAAAATCTTGCCGCGCGAGCCGAACCACCGGATGATGTCGTCGATCTCGTTACGCGGATCCACCAGCATCTCGGCGATCGAGCCCTGGCAGAAATTGAGCCCGTGATAGGGGCTCTCATGCATCTGCACGAACTTTTGCAGCCCCTCGACCGTCCCCAGGACGCGCGTTACGCCGCGAAAGCCGGGCGGGGTGTAAGGGTCGTGCGGATGGCAGGCGAGGCGGATCCGGTTGGCGGTGGCAACCGGGATGACGCGTTGCAGGAAATAGTCGATCCGCTCCCAGTTCTCGTCTTCCGACAGCGGTCCTACGGTGGGGCTGGGCGGCAGGTGCTGGTCGATCTTGTCCCAGCGGAATGAGGAGTGCATCGAGCCCCCGCGTCCCGGCTCGGGGGCCGTGCGCGGAATGCCGATGATGTTGAGATTGTACTTGGCGGCGGGAATGCCGACCCGCGCCAGGTTCTCGATGAGACGGCAGATCGAATCGATCTGTTTGTCGCGATCGGGGCCGGCGGCAAGAATGTCGGGGCTGTATTGCTGCTCGATGGGGAGCGAGCTGAGCGGCAGCTGGATCATGTCCAGGTACAGGCCGAAGCCTTCGATCTTTTCGCGATGGCGTTCGAGATCGTCAATGGTCCAGTCGTGCGGGTTGCCATCGAGATCGGCACAAACGTGCCTGACGCCCAACTGCGCCATTACCCGATAGTCGTCGTCGTCACGCGCGAGATTTTGCGTACCCAGATGCAACCGGCGGCCCTCGTCGTGCTGCCGGCCACCGCTGATCGATGGCGTCATGGCGCGTGCGCCAGGCAACGTTCATGCCGCTAGCTTATAAGATGTATGACGTATTTCAACTGATTCTTGCGTCAGCTTTGCGCGGACTGCGTCAGCAGCGAGCGGTAGCGGCGCTGGCTGCCCATCAGATGGCGGCGCATTTCCTCGCGCGCCAGGTCCGGATTTTGCTCGCAGATCGCCGCCACGATGCGGGAATGCTCCGCATGCACGCGCTCCAGATAGTCCTGGGCGTAGACTGCCGAGGCATCGGTAAGCTGGCCGCGCGGAATGGTCTTTTTGCCCAAGAATTTCAGCACATCGACGTAAAAGCGGTTGTTGGTGGCCTCGACGATGGCCATGTGCAGATCGAAATCGCCGCTGACCGAGCTGTCGCCGTTGGCGATGTTCTTGGTCAGATTGTCGAAGGCAACGCGAATGGCCAGCTCCTGGCTTGCCGAGCGCCGCATGGCAGCCAGGCCGGCCGCTTCGATCTCCAGAGGGGCCCGCAACTCCAGCAATTCCAGCACTGAGGCCAGGCTCGCCAAGTCGCCGGACAGGATGCTCATGTCGATCTGGGTCTTCTGCCCGGTGACAAAAACGCCGCGTCCCTGCCGTGCCTCGACCAGTCCATTGGCCCGCAATCCCGAAACCGCTTCGCGCACGACGGTGCGGCTTACGCCGAACTGTTCGACCAGTTGCAGCTCGGTGGGCAGCTGGTCGCCAGGCGCAAGGGCCCCTGACAGGATCTGCCGCTGCAACTCGTCGATCACGGCATGAGACAAGCGTTCGCGGCGCGACGGCATTGCCGTTTTCAGTTCAGCCATTTTCGACCTTCAGCCTCAACACCCAGTCATCAGTTGGATCGCAGATCCCACAACCTGCAACCTCGCCCATTGACAAGCAATTGGCAACCTGCTGAGTTATCATACATCACATATGTTTTCGCGTCGGCTGGTCGAGGGGTGCTGGATGAACAAGCGGTTGTCGTGGGGCGTGCTCAGCACCGCCAATATCGGCATTGGCCAGGTTATCCCGGCGATGCAGCAGAGCGATCTGCTCAGTGTCGACGCCATCGCATCGCGCCAGCTCGAGGGCGCCCAGCAGGCGGCGCGCCAGCTCGGTATCGCCAAGGCCTATGGCAGTTATGAGGAGCTACTGGCCGATCCCGATATCGACGTCATCTACAATCCGCTTCCAAACCATCTCCACGTGCCCTGGACCATCAAGGCCATGGAGGCGGGCAAGCACGTCTTGTGTGAAAAGCCCATTGCGCTCGACGCCGGGCAGGCGCGGCAGCTGGTTGCGGCCCGCGAGCGCACGGGCAAGCTCGTGGCCGAGGCCTTCATGGTTCGCCACCATCCGCAATGGCGCCATGCCCGCGCGCAGGTCCGCTCCGGAGCGCTTGGGGAAGTGCGGGCGATGCACGCAATCTTCTCCTATTTCCTTACCGACCCCGACAATGTCCGCAACCGGGCCGATATCGGGGGCGGCGGTCTTTATGACGTGGGCTGCTATGCCGTTGCCACGGCGCGCTATATCTTCGAAAGTGAGCCGCAGCGCGTGCTTGGGCTGATCGATCGCGACCCCGTGCTGGGCACCGACAGGCTGACCAGCGCGATCGCCGATTTCGGCAATGGCCGGCATCTGCTGTTTACCTGCTCGACCCAGCTGGTGCCGTTCCAGCAGGTCGATATCTGCGGCACCACGGCACGCCTCAAGCTGGACATTCCCTTCAACCCGCCGCCGTCTGCCCCGGCCCGGATCGTGATGGACGATGGCAGTGCCTTGAAAGGCGTGGCTCCGGCGTTGATCGAGATGCCGGTGGTCGATCACTACCAGCTGCAGGCCGAGGCCTTCACCCGCGCGGTGACCGGCGCCGCCCCGCAGGAATTTCCCATCGAGGACGCCGTCGCCAACATGGCGGCAATCGATGCGATCTTTCGCTCTGCCAGCTCGCAAACCTGGGAAGCTCCCTAGCGTGCAGCGTGGGTCGAGGGGAGGAACGCCATGTATGACAGTTTGAACGGCTCGGCCCATCCGCTGGCGCCGCCGGAAATCGCCGTGACAGCCATGCCCGAGGATGAGCGGGTCTGGGTGCCGCAGGCGCCGGATGTCTGGTTTCGTCCGTTAATGCTCAATACGCTGCAAGGGCAGTGGTGCAACCTGCTGCGTGTGCGCCGCGCCGGCGTGCTGTCCCGCCATCTGCACACCAATCCCGTGCATGGCTATGTCATCGCCGGGAAATGGTTCTACCGCGAACACGATTGGGTCGCCGAAACCGGGTCTTATGTGTTCGAGCCACCCGGCGAGATCCACACCCTGATCGTCCCCGACGATTGCCCGGAGATGATCACCTTTTTCAACATTACCGGCTGCATGGTCTATCTCGACCAGGACGACCGGCATGTCGGGTATGAGGACGTGTTCACCAAGATCGAAATGTGCCGCAAGCACTATGAGCAGGTTGGCCTGGGCGCCGACTATGTCGAAAGGTTCATCCGGTGAGCCCCGACTTCGCCTGGGCCACCTCCTGGTTCACGGGTAAAGAGGTGCTCGTCGTCGGCGGCACTTCGGGCATTGGCGCTGCCATTGCCAAGGGCTTCCTGGTCGCGGGAGCCGCAGTCCGGGTCACCGGTGTTTCGGAGGCGGAAATCGCCCGCGCCGGGGCCGATCCGGTACTGTCGCGGGCGGCCATGCAGGTCCTCGACGTCAGGGACGATGTTGCGGTCAAGGCCTTGCTGTCGGGCCTGACGGGGCTGGACGTGCTGGTCAATTGTGCCGGCATCATTCGGCGCGGCGAAGAGTTGCGGCCCGAGGTCTTCGAGGCCGTCATCGACGTCAACCTCAACGGCGCCATGCGCGTAACCGCGGCCGCCCACGCGCTGCTGGCGGCATCGGGCAACGGCTCGGTAGTCAACCTGGCTTCGATGCTGTCCTATTTCGGCGGCGGGCTGGTGCCCGGCTATGCGGCAAGCAAGGGCGCCATTGCCCAGCTGACCAAATCGCTGGCCATCGCCTATGCCGATGACGGCATTAGGGTAAACGCCATCGCTCCGGGCTGGATTGCCACACCGCTGACTACCGCACTGCGTGAGGATGCCCAGCGCAGCCAGGCCATTCTCGAGCGCACTCCGCTCAAGCGCTGGGGTGCGCCCGACGATCTGGTCGGCGGGGTGCTCTATCTGTGCTCGCCCGCAGCATCCTTCGTCACCGGCACGATCCTCAATATCGATGGCGGCTACGCCATCGCCTGAACCCTGCGCAACAACACGAGCAACGATCTGAGCCGCTGGGGGCGCGCAGTCCCGTAGCGACCTGCGCATAAAAAGGCCGAAGCAACTCGGGAGGACCGCGATGAATTTTCGCAAATTGAATCAGGGCTATTTGTTCATTTTCCCGGCGATGTTCGTGCTCGGTATCATGATCCTTTATCCCCTCATCGATACTGCCATCCTCAGCTTCACCGACGATAGCGGCGCCTTTGTCGGCACGAAGAATTTTACCTCCGTGCTGTCCTCGCGCACCACTTCGCTCGCCACCTATAATTCGGTCTACTACGTCGGGGGCTCCATCATCCTCAATCTGCTCGTCGGGACCTTTGCCGGCATCCTGCTCGACCGCAAATTCGTGGGCCGGGGCATGGTGCGCAGCATTCTTTTGATCCCCTGGGTGGTGCCCGGCATCGTGGCCGCCACGACCTGGGCCTGGATGTTCCACTACGAATTCGGCATCATCAACTACGGGCTACAGTCGCTCAACATCATCAGCCAGCCGGTGGGCTGGCTCACCAGCGCCGATCTGGTCAAGCCCAGCCTGATTGCCGTCGAAGTCTGGAAGACCTTTCCGTTCGTGGCGCTCATGGTGCTCGCCGCTCTCCAAGGCATTCCCGAAACGCTCTATGAAGCGGCCCGCATCGACGGCGCCCGGTTCTACCACGAAGTGCGTTACATCATGCTGCCGCACCTGTTCGGTGTTCTGGCATCGGTCGCCCTGCTGCTGCTGATCTGGGGCATGAGCGGCATTACACTGATCTATGCCATGACCGCAGGCGGCCCGGCCAACCGGTCCCTCATCCTGCCGATCCAGATTTTCAAGGAAGCCTTCGAGTCGTTCGACTTCAATCGCGCCGCAGCCCTGTCGCTGGTGCTGTTTGTGGGGCTGTTCGTCGTGATCGTCATCCAGGTCGGCCTGTCGCACCGAAGCCAGGAGGTGGCCGATGACTAAGAACAAATACAGCTGGGTGACCTACCTTCTGGCGCTAATCTTTTCCTGCGCTGCGCTCTTCCCGTTCTTGTGGATGGCGCTTTCGTCGGTCAAGCCGTTGCGCGAGCTCTATTCGGTGCCGCCGACCTGGCTGCCGCAGAATTTCAGCATGGAGAACTACACCAATGTGTTGTTCAACTCCAATATTCCGCGCTATTTCCTCAACAGCGTCATCATCTCGGTCGGCGCCACGGCGATCTCGATCTTCCTCGCCGCCCTGGCGGCCTATGGGTTTGCCCGCTTCAACTTCCGGGGCAAGAGCGGCCTGCAGGCCTCCATTCTGATCAGCCAGCTGCTGCCCACCGCCACGATCCTGGTGCCGCTCTACATCATCCTGGGGCATCTGGGCCTGATCAATACCTATGCCGGGCTGATCCTGGTCTATCTGATCCATACCCTGCCGCTCTGCATCTGGATGCTGATCGGCTATTTCCGGTCCATCCCCTACGAGATCGAGGAAGCAGCCCTGGTCGATGGCGCCTCGCGGCTGACCATTCTCTTTCGCATCGTGCTGCCGCTGGCGGTGCCGGGCATCGTGTCGACGGTGGTCTACTGCTTCGTCAGCACCTGGAATGAATTCATCTTCGCGCTGGTTTTTGCCACCGACAGCCGGGTCAAGACCCTGCCGATTGGCCTGGCCGAGTTCACCTCGGAGTTCAACACCGACTGGGGCGCGGTGATGGCCGCATCCATGGTGATGACCTTGCCGGTCGTCATCCTGTTCTTCGGCATCCAGAAGCTGTTCGTCGGCGGTTTGACGGCGGGCGCGGCCAAGGGCTGACTCGACCCAAGCATGCATGGCCAAGGAGACGGCTTATGAAGATCATCGATAGGACAGCTATCGTCACCGGGGCCAGCAGCGGGGTGGGCCGCCGTGTTGCCGAACGGCTTGCCGAACAAGGCGCCAAGGTCGGCCTGCTCGGACGCGACGAGCCGCGTTTGCGCGAGGTTGCGCAGGCCTGCCGGGCATTGGGTGCCGAGGTGGCGCTGGCCGCCGGCGATATCGCCGATGCGGACTATGTGCGCGGTTCGCTTGCGCGTTTCGAGCAGGAGGTCGGGCCCGCCGACATTCTCGTCAACTGCGCCGGGATCAGCCTGCCGCGTCGCATGACGCTCGAGGAAATCGACCCGGCCACCTGGGACAGGATGATGGAGACCAATGTGCGCGGCACCTATCTCACCTGTCACACTCTGGTTGCGGGCATGAAGGCGCGTGGACGCGGTGCCATCGTCAATATCGGCTCGACCGCAGCGCATATCGCCAAGCCGGGCGTTTCGGTCTATGCCGCCTCCAAATTCGCCGTCCGCGCCCTGACCGACGCTTTGATCGAAGAGTGCGACGGCACCGGCGTGCGCGTGTGCCTGGTAAGCTCGGGCCCCATCAACACCCCGATCTGGGAAAAGGCGGAGAAAGCGCCGCCCATCGAGCGGGAGTTCATGGTGCAGCCCGATGACGTCGCCGATGCCGTGTTGTGGCTCATCGAACGCCCTGCCAATGTGCGCGCCGACGAAATCCTCCTGCGTCCCGTGGCGCGCGTGCCCGCGCGGATCGGCTGAGGAGAGGGTGATGGCGGACATAAACGAGATGATCGCTGACTTGCGCGCCGAGCAGGAGGAGCTGCAGTTTTCGGCATTTGACGCGGCGGTGGCCTGGCAGGTGGGATATTTCATCCAGCAGCGGGCGGCGGAAAAGGCCATGCCGATTGCCTTCGAGGTCAGCAAGGCCGGCCAGCGCCTGTTTTCCTGCGTCATGCCCGGTTCGGCGCCAGACAGCGCGGCCTGGATCCACCGTAAGCGCTCGGTGGTCGAGCGCTTTCACTGCAGCTCGCTGCTGATGAAGCTCTTGGCAGACCAGACCGGCCGGCCCCTGCTGGAGCGGTATGTGCTCTCGCCGGACGACTATTGCTCGAGCGGCGGCGGTGTTCCGGTGACCGTGAGGGGCACTGGCTGCATCGGCGTCGTCACCGTCAGCGGCCTGACCCAATATGAAGACCATCGCCTTGCCGCCACGGCCATCCGCCATGTCATTGCGTCCATGCAGAACAAGGGGGACTGACCATGCCCGATCCGATCGCTGTCGACGCGGCGACGCTGGCGCTGCTGGGAAAAGTCAGCACCAATACTTTGGCGGGGCTGATGATCAAGCTCGCCGGCCTGCGGACCCGTACGATCACCCGGGCCCGTCCGCTCAACAGCGCCAATGCCCGCTTTGTCGGCCCGGCCTTTACGCTGCGCAACGTCCCGGTGCGTGAAGATCTGACCGACCGGGCCAGCATCGTCAGCCGCAAGAGCCCCCTGCATGGCACGATCGACCGCATTCCGGCCGGCTCGGTCCTGGTCATCGACATGCTGGGCGACACCAGCTGTGGCGGCCTGGGCGACATCATGGTCGCGGCGCTGGCCGCGCGCGGTGTGGCCGCGTTGGTGACCGATGGAGCCATGCGCGACGGCGAGGCGATTGCCGCCATGTCGCTGCCGGTCTTTTGCAACGGCGTTGCCCCCGCGCCCAGCAACCGGGCCCTGCTGGCGGCCGGCGTGCAGGAGGTGATCGGGTGCGGCGGCGTGATGGTAGAGCCCGGCGACATCGTGGTGGGCGACCCCGACGGGGTGGTGGTGGTGCCGCGCCATCTGGCCGCGCAACTCGCCACCGAGGGCCATGAACTCGATCGCGTCGAAGCCTGGATCCGCAAGCAGATCGAAGCAGGCGGCAGCGCTGCCCAATTTTATCCGCCCGACGACGCCGTCCTTGCCCGGTTCCGCGCCCAAGAGCGCGATTGAGCCGGGTGCCACGCATTTCATCGGCGCCAGCCGAAGTCTAACCATCGTCACAAGACGAACCAGGTGAGGAATACAAATGGGCTCCGTCCGACTTAGAGGGATCGAGAAAAAGTTCGGCGCCGTCTCGGTGATCAAGAACATGGACCTCACGATCGCAGATGGTGAGTTCGTTGCTTTGGTCGGCCCGTCGGGGTGCGGCAAGTCGACCCTGCTGCGCATCATTGCGGGCCTCGATGAAGCCACTGCCGGCCAGATCGAGATCAGCGACCGGGTGGTCAACGACCTCAGCCCGCGTGAGCGCAACATCGCCATGGTGTTCCAGTCCTATGCGCTCTACCCGCATATGTCGGTGGCCGACAACATGGCGTTCAACCTCAAGCTCTCGGGCAAGTCCAAGGCCGAGATCGAGGCGCGTGTCTCGGAGGCGGCCCGCATGCTCGATCTCGAGCCACTGCTCAAGCGCCGACCCTCCCAGCTTTCCGGCGGCCAGCGCCAGCGCGTCGCCATGGGGCGCGCGGTGGTGCGCGATCCGGCGGTATTCCTGTTCGATGAGCCGCTGTCCAATCTGGATGCCAAATTGCGCGTGCAGATGCGCGCCGAGATCAAGGTGTTGCACCAAAAGGTCAAGACCACGGCCATCTATGTCACGCACGACCAGATCGAGGCGATGACGCTGGCAGACCGTGTGGTGGTGCTCAATGGCGGCCGCATCGAACAGCAGGGGCGCCCGTTGGACCTCTACCGGCACCCGGCCAATTTGTTCGTGGCCGGCTTTATCGGCTCGCCGGCCATGAACTTTCTCGACGCCACTGCCGGCCACACCGCAACCGGGCCGGTGGCCAGGCTGACCGACGGCACGCAGATCGCGCTCGATCCAGGCCTGTCCCTGGCGGACGGACAGCCGATTATCGTCGGGCTTCGTCCCGAAAACCTTTTGCCCACCAGCAGCGGCACACGGATCGGGGGCAAGGTGCAGATGGTCGAGCCGACCGGCGCCCAGACTCATGTCGTCTTCGAGCTGGCCGGCAAGTCGATTTCCGGCATCGTCGATGGCGGGACCGAAGTTCGGCTTGGGGACGCGTTCTACGCCTCCGTGCCGCCCGAGCTGGTGCATGTGTTCGACAAGGCAACCGGCAATCGCGTCTAGGGCATGTTGCCGCTCCATTTGAAGGGTGACGAGCTTTAGCGTCCGGGCGGCCGATCAGGCTCGGCGGCAGCTGCGGCAGCTGTCCGATAGGTCATCGCAAGCCGCTGGCTGAGTTGCGCCTCCTGAACCACCCAGTGCTGGAAGGCAGCGGGGGCTTGCCCATTGCGCTTGCTGGGCGGCACGACGAGGTAATAGGCGCCTGCGCCCAAAAGGACCTTGTCGGAGAGCACGACCAGCGTGTTGTTGCGCAATTCCTGCTCGACCAGAAAGTGAGGCACCAGCGCCACGCCCAGTCCGGCGACGCAGGCCACCACGGTCATCGAAAACCGGTCCAGCACCGGCCCGCGATAGGGCCGCGCGAAGGCTATTTTGTTGGCCGCGAACCAGTCCGCCCACAGGCCCGGGCGATTGGCCTGCTGCAAGAGCGTGGCGCGGGAGAGGTCCAGAGGCTGATATAATGCCTCCCGCGCCTGGTAGGCGGGGCTGGCCACCGCGACCAGCACTTCATCGCACAGCCGCTCCACATTGGCATGCGACCAGTTGGGCGCCCCGTAGGCGATGGCGGCATCGAAAGTGTCGCCGAAGTATTCGAAAGGCTCCACGCGGGTGGTGAGGTTGACGGTGATCTGTGGAAACTGCTCGTTGAAGATCGGCAGGCGCGGGATCAACCATTGCGAGGCGAAGGTGGGCAGCACCACGACGTTCAGGCCCGCCGTGCTGGTGGACGAGGAGACGACCGTATGGGTGGCCGTGCGGAACTTGACCAGCATCTCCTGGGTGGCTTCGAGGTAAGTCGCCCCGGCCTGCGTGAGCGCCACGCGCGTGCCGCTGCGGCTGAACAGCGCGATGCCGAGCTTGTTTTCAAGGTGCCGGATCTGCTTGCTGACCGCGCTCTGGGTCAGCGCCAGTTCCTTGCCGGCATTGCTGAAACTGCCGTGGCGGCCCACCGCTTCGAAAGCATGCAGCTCCTGTAGTGACGGCGTGAGCCGGCGTGGAATCGACATGACTGCATCCTCCGCGGTATTCCGATTTGGAATACTACTATGGCGCCTCGTCGTTTGGCAGACCTGCACGGCCGTTGGATAGTTCGTGCATGAGGCCGGAGCCTGGACCGGGGAGGGTCCATCGCATCTGCCTTGCATCAGCCTCGGCTCGTCGATCCGCTGCTCTGTGGCGGGATCTATCGGGTCTGCGTGCGCTGAAACGATCCGATGTGAGGAGTTCCGTCATGGATGTGGAAGCAAAGACCGCGGTCATTACCGGTGCCGGCCAGGAAGTGGGTCGCCGCATGGCCATCGCCTTGGCCGAACGCGGGGCCAATGTCGGGTTGTTGGACAGGGACGCCGAGCACCTAACCGAGACCGCTGCCGCGTGCCGGTGGGCCGGGGTGCGGGTCGCGGTCGCCTTGGGCGATAGCGGCGATGCACGCAGCCGCGATGCCGGCCTCGCAACGATCGAGCGGCATCTGGGGCCGGTCGACATCCTGGTCGATTGCGACCGTGCTCTCGTGGCCGGGCGGCGTGGCGTTCACCTGACCTGCAACCGACATACCGGTGCTGGCCAAGGCGATACCAGAACCGTGGTGACCATCGCCCCAGGCACAAAGCGTGGCGCAGCGATCAGCGCCGATGACGTCGTCGAGGCCGCAATCTGGCTGATCGACCGCCCCAGCCACCTCTGGATAGACGGCATCGACTTGCAGTCGCGGCCATCGACGATGACTGGGGCGGCGTGATCGGGCCGTTTCTAAAGCAACCCACCCGCCGCCCCCGGGTGAACCGAGGGCACTTGTAGCGTGCGGCCGGCAGCCCCGGTCAGAACTTGTAGGCGCCGCCGATCTTGACGCCGGCCCAGAGCACGTCCTGGCTGACGGTAACGTCGGTGCGGGCATAGGCGGCGAGTTTACCGTCGAGGCTAGTGACCTGCAGCCCCAGGGCAGCGCTGCCGTAGAGGCCGTCTTGGTCGGCGCTGCCGACGTCGCCGATGTCCGAGAGCGACATGGCCCCGTCAAAGTTCTGGCTGACGCCGGCGGCCAGGATGGCGAAGGGGGCGACGTCCATGGTCTCGTGGGCAAAACTCTGGGTCAGCCGCACGCGCGCCTCTGTGCTCAGGGTCTGGCTGTCGTCCAGGCTCACAAGTGTGTCCGACATGGTGAAATCGTCGTAGGTGCTGGCGCCGAGGCGCATGCCCAGGGAGGGCTCGACGGCGATGGCGCCCATTTGGGTGCGATAGCCCAGATCGGCCCGGCCCGCCGCCGTCCAGGCGCCGAACGCTGCGCTTTCCCCGGAAATGGCGATGTCGGTATCGGTTTTGGCCAGGGCCACGGCGGCGCTGGCAAACAGTCCCGATGCGGTGACCACCGTGCCATAGGCGCCCAGGGCCTGGCCGGTCATTTCGGTGGTGCTGCCCGAGGCGTTGTAGCTCAGGCGGCCCGTGGAGAGGCTGCCGAACACGCCGGCGGCGATCATGCGATCGGCATCGGTGACGGTTATGTCGGTGCCCAGGCTGGTGGTGCCCGCCAGCCCGGTATAGCCCCCGCCCGAGCCGAAGGCGCCCTCTGCCTTGATCCAGCTGCGGATGGCGGGACCGGCGACCGGCTCCAGATCGGCAATGGCCGCTTGAGCCGGCGTGACCGGTGCAGCGGCGTAGGAGAGGGGCATGGTATCGCCCGGGGTCCAGAAACCGTCGCGCAGATCGTCGGTGCGGTTGAGCAGATCGGCGGTGAGGTTGGCGACGCTGAGCGTCACCGTCTGCGCCGCTTGCGTGATCTCGCCAACGCTCTGCTCACTGACCTGGGTGCTCAGCGTCCAATCGACGGTGTCGGCATCATAGCTCAGATCGTATTGCACCAGACCGCGCACAGGCGTGGCCAAAACGAAGCTGTCGCCGCCCCGCTCGGCGGCGCCGTCGCCGCCATCGATCAGGGTCTGCGGCTGGTAGGACTTCCAGTCCCAGCCGTCGAGATTGGCGAGCTCGACCTGGGTTTGCCCGGAGATGGCGCCGGTGAGCGTGACTTTGGGCGCTCCATCGGCGGCGATGTCAAAGACGAAGCGCGCGGCGTCGGAGCCCTCATAGTCTCCCACAAGGCTGAGATAGGCCGTATCCTCGCCGGCCGATCGGATCCAGATCGCGCCCTGATTGTTCAGATCGCCGGTGAGCGTGGTCTCGCCCAGGGCAAAGATGTGGCCGCTATTGCTGATGGTGCCCGGCAGCGAAGCATTGAACCCAGAAGCGCCGCTGGTGACCCAGAGCCCGCTATTGTCGAAGGTGCCCGCAGTGCTGGAATCTGGCGTTTCATCGCCCATCACATCGAAGGGCGAGACAGCTGCGATGCGGCCCACCAGCGTGCCGGCATTGTCGATCTCCCAGGTGTCCGCGGCCACGACCAGCGAAAGGGCGGCATTGGCGGCGCCGGACCGGAGCGTTTCCAGCTCGGACGCACTGGCCTGCGTCATCGCGGCAAGCGAATAATCGGCGCCCTGGGCAAAATGGCCACCGATGAAACCGCCTGCCTGGTTGGTGACCGACACGGAGCCAAGATCATGGCCCACCAGCGTGATCAGCGCCATGCCGTCAACGAAGCTGGAACCGTTATTCGCGGTGATCACGCCGCTATTGGTCAGGGTCAGGTCACCGCCCACGGCGCCTTGGTAATCGGCCAGCTGCGGGTTCTCTTCCCACTGTTCGGCGATCTTGTCGGCGCCCACATAGATGGCCGTGGACTTGCCCCGAATGGTGCCGGCATTGGAGATCGCAACGTCGCCCTTGGTGCTCAGCAGCCAGGCGCCCCAGCCGTCATCGGCGATGATGCTGCCGCCTTCACCATTGGTCAGAGCTGCCTTGCCATCCTGGGTGGACCAGATCTGGATGCCGAAATTGAGGTAGTCATTGGCGTCGTTCTTGTCGGCGGCGGCTGCGGTGATGGTGCCCGAATTGATTGCCACTGCATCGCCTGCGCCCCAGACCAGAGATCCGGCCGCCGCACCGGTGATGGCGCCCTTGTTGAGCAGGGATGCATCGCCCGTATAGGACGCTGCCACGGCGCCGCGCTGGGTCGAGCTGATCAGCACGCCCCCGACGCCATTGGTGATGCCGGCATCGCCGGCATGGGCATTGATGTGGACCGCGTCGAGATAGGCGTTCACCGTGCCCGAGTTGACCACCAGACCGCCCGCGCCGCCCGAGGGGCCGTCGGTATCGATGCGCAGGCCGCGGCCGAGCGTGGAGGTGACCGAGCCATAATTGTAGATGGTGCCATCGCCCTGGAGCGACCGCACCCGGATGCCTTCCGACCCAAAGGGGCCGCCAGTGGTCGTGCCGGCGGTGATGGTGCCCGAATTGGTGACCACGATGTTGCCGCCGGCCGTCTCGCCGCTATTGTCGGCCTTGGCGAAGATGCCGGACTGGCTGGCCTTGATGGTGACGTCGCTGCCCACGTCGATATCGATGTCGCCCTTCTGGGTCAGCACATAGACGCCGGCATTGTTGTGCGAATCAACGAAGGTCTTGCCGGCCAGCGTCAGCCCCACGCCGATCGGGCCTTGGCTTTCATCGCCCGCCTTGATCACGATGCGGCTGAAGCTGTTCTTGTCGTTGCCATCGTCGTCGACGGTAATGTCGGTGACGGTGAGCGTGCTGCCGTCTTCCAGGGCGGTGGCCTGGATGCCGAAGGGAGTGCCCGTGGTCTGGCCGCAGGCATTGGTGAAGGTGAAACTGCCCGTCGTGGTGCAGGCGGCCGAGGCCGCCCCCGACATGGCCAGAAGTGCGGCAGCCGACACCGACAGCAGCAGCGGTGCTGCACCCAAAGCGATACGCATGAAGTCCCCCGACCCGTAACCGGCAGTGCCAGATGCGCTGCCACGGTTAACCATGATCAGGGTACCGAATTTCCCCTATATCGCAAGGCTATTTCAGGGCGCGGCCAGTCTTTCATCAGTATAAAACCAGCCTGTTCCCGAAGTCTGGCCGCGCGTGTGCCAATGAGGGCGTCAATCGTGCAAGACGCGGTGCCAGGATTCGATACAGCTCAAGGGGTGGAGGTGGCGCTCAGGCTTTGGCGGCCAAGCGCCGGGCCATTTCGTCGGCGGGCATGGCGGTGGTGCTGATGGCGCCGGTAAAGAGGGTGTGCCAGCGTCGCTCGCGGCACAGCCAGCCGCCCGCGGCATCGCGCACATAGCTGTCGGACACCCGGGAGATGGCGACGGGCGGGGCGGAAGGCTGGGGCGCCGCGCCATCAGCGGCAAAGAGCGTGCAGATCCAGTCGGTCTCAGCCGTGTCGGGGGTGAGCGCCTTGAGCCAGAAATTGGACACCAGATGCACGTTGACGCGCGCGCCGCGCTCTTTCCGCCAGGCGTAGAATTCGGCGATCTGGGTGCGGCCGTCATAGCGGGCGCGCGGTGAAATGAAGGCGCCGTTTTGGGTGTAATGGGCCGCAGCATTGGCGCCCCAGTTGAAATCCACATCGTGCCAATAGGCAATGAGGGCGCGCTCCAGGCGGTTGGCGACGTCGTCTCGATTCATGTGGCTCCCCCTTGCCGCCGGCAGCGCCCGTGGCTGCACCGGTGCCGCCAGCAGAACCAAGGCAAGCCAGACCGTCCAGCCCTGGCGGCTCTCGTTTCATCAGGTGGAACGGTCGCGCAGGCCCCGCCCCAGTACCAGATGGGCATATTGTCAGGCAGTCTGACATGAGATAGCGTGACGCAGAACCTCGGGCAGGCTCGCCGCGCCTCGGCGCGAAGCGGATGCCGGGGGTACATGGTGTTGTTGCAGAGAAAAGGGGCTCGATCCGTGAGCAATGAGCAATTCGAGCGCGGGCTGGAAATCCGCAAGAAGGTGTTGGGCGCCGAGTTCGTGGAGGCCTCGTTCCGGTCGGCCGACGAGTTCAACCTGCCCATGCAGGAACTGGTGACCCAATATTGCTGGGGTGCGGTGTGGGGCCGTGAGGAACTCGAGCACAAGCAGCGCTCCATGCTCAACCTGGCCATGATCGCCGTGCTCAACCGCCCGCACGAATTGCGCATGCACATTCGCGGCGCGCTGCGCAATGGCGTCACCAAGGCCGAGATCCGCGAGATCTTTCTGCAGGTTGCCATCTATGGCGGCGTGCCGGCCGGGGTGGATGCCTTCCGCATCGCGCGGGAAGTGTTCGACGCCGAAGCCAATCCGGCCTGAGGGCCGGGATAGAGGGGCCGCCCAACGGGCGGCCGCGTTTCACAGGGGAGGAAATGAGATGAAGATGGGTAGCAAGCTTGCGCGCCTGGCCTTGGCGCTGGCCGCGCTCGGCGTTTCTGCCAGTGCCGCGATGGCCCAGGAATGGCCCTCGGAAAAGCCGGTGCGGGTGATCGTGCCGTTCGGGGCCGGCACCGTGCTCGATTCGGGCGTGCGCATCATCGCCGACCGGTTGCAGGCCAAATACGGGCAGAGCTTCGTGGTGGAAAACATCACGGGCGCCAGCGGCACGCTGGGGGCGGCGCAAGCGGCCAATTCCGAGCCCGACGGCTATACGCTTCTGGCCACCTCGCCGGGCCCGGCGGCCAATGCGGCCAACATCTTCCCCGATCTGCCCTATGACCCCAAGACCGCCTTCAGCCAGATCATGCAGATGTGGCAGAGCTCGGCGGCGCTGGTGGCGGGCCCCTCGGCTCCGGCCAGCGACATTGCCGGGCTGATCGAATATGCCAAGGCCAACCCGCGCACCATCAGCGCGGGCCATGCCGGGCCCGGCTCCTACGGGCAGATGCTGCTGCTGGCCTTTGCCGAATCGGCGGGAATCGAGATCAACTTCGTGCCCTATTCGAACTCCACCCCCGGCATTCTGGCCGATCTTTTGGCCGGCAACATCCAGCTGGCGGGCGACGTGACGGGCGGCTACCTGGCCAATGCGGCCGAAGGCAAGGTCAACATCATGGCCGTGCTTACGCCCGAGCGCGTGCCGTTCCTGCCCGATACCCCGACCCTAGTGGAACAGGGCGTGGACCTCAGCTCCACCACCTGGACCGGCCTGCAGGGCCCGGCGGGCATGGATCCGGCGCTGATCGCGCAGATCAATGCCGACGTGACCGAAGTGCTGCTCAACGATCCCGATCTCAAGCGCGTGCTCGACAATGGCGCGGCCTTTGCCCGGCCGACCTCGCCCGAAGAGTTCGCCCAGATCGTGGTGGCCGAGGAAGCCATGTGGCGGCCGATCATCGAAAAGTACAATGTGCGCGTGCAGTAAGGCCTGACGCTTGGCGCCGGGGCCCTGGCCGGGCCCCGGTAGCGCACGCGCCCGATGGGCTCAAAGCGCGGAGAGAGCGGTGCGCGCCGCGTTTTCCACGTGGCGGCGGCTGGCTTCGGAAGCGAGCTTTTCGTCGCGCGCCTGCAGCGCTTTGACGATCTCCAGGATTTCCCGGATGCTGACCTGCCGCCGCTCGGGCGAGGAGAGGCACACCGTGCGCAGCCGGGTGATGCGGGCATTCATGGTGCGCAGCACTTCCGAAATGGTCTTGTTGCCCGAGCCGCGAAACAGCACCTCGTAGAACTTGCCCTTGGCCACGACGATGTCGGCCACCACCCCGGCGTGATAGGTGGTTTCGAGCACCGTGGTGGCGGCCACCAGCTCGTCCATTTCGGCCTGGGTGGCGTTCTGGGCAAAGAGCTTGGCCGCCAGTGCCTCGAGCGCGCCACGCACCTGATAGATGCTGAGCGCATCTGCGGCGGTGAGCTGAGTGACCACCGGGCCGCGATTGGGAATGGAGGAAATCAGCCCCTCTGTTTCCAGCTCGCGCAGCGCCTCGCGCACCGAGGGCCGGCTGACCCCCAGCATGGCGCAGAGATCCTTTTCGACCAGCCGCTGCCCGGGCTCCAGATCGCCGTTCATGATGGCCGAACGCAGGCTTTCCACCACCTGCATCCGGACGGGCGCCGCCACGGTAACGACACGCATTGCGGCGACGGCAGCTCTATCCATCATTGGGCTCTCACTCATATCTGAACGATCAAACTAGCGACTTGGGCAATGCCTGACAAGGTTACCGTCTGGCAATGCCCTAGGCGATGCGGCGCCAGGTGAGTTGGCGGTGGTTGAGGACGCCGTCGATTTCGATCGGTGGCGGGAAGAGGCTGAGGACGTTGTCGGCATAGTGGACGCGGCGGATTTGTTGGCCGCCGATGCGTTCGGGGTCGGTGGCGGCGTCGACGTCGACGATCAGGGTGTCGCCCTGCCAGTGCCAAAGGCCGGTATAGGAGCTGTAAAAGCGGCGGCGGTCGGCGGCGGGGATGTGGGCGCGGCCATCGGCGAGCGTCACCATCATGCGGCCGGTGGCGCAGAACTGGATGAGGCCGATACCCTGAGGGCCATAGGTGGAGGGCAGAACGCGGCCCTCGTCGTCGGTGTTGACATGGGCGATCAGCGCCCAGGTGCCGACCAGATCAAGGGGCGGGTTTACGGGATCGGGTGCGGTCATGGGGCTGGCCTCTGGTCCGGTGACAGGTTGAGGAGGATTAGGAGAGGGCGCGGTAGCTCGCAAGCATTTTGACAGGCTGTCAGACAAAATGGTTGTCTGAGTGTCGGTGAGGTGGTAGCGAGGGGCCAGTTCTTGCCCGCTGGGAGTTACTAATGTCCCAAGATCCGTCTCTGGCCCTGGCGTCTGCCGATCCCTTCCTGCTGCTGGTGGTAGAGGCGCAGCTTGGCGGGGCGCTGGACCTGGTCGACGGCGCCTGGGAGGCTGCGCAAAAACCCGATCGCAAGGTCGAGGACATTGCGCCCGACATTCGCGCCCAGGCGATAGCGCGGCTCGAAGCCCATCTGGCACACGGCGCGAGGCCCCTGGCGCTCGACCCGGAAACGCTGGCGCGGCTGGTGCAGTTTTGCGTGGGCGAGGCGGTGGGGGCCGATTATGTCGCCATGCTGCTCGAAGAGGCGGGCGTCGTGGTGCGGGCGCTCGACACGGCGCCCCCCGTGGTGCCCGCGTCCGGCGACGCGCTGCCGGAGGTGGCCATTACCGGGGCCGGGCTCTCGGGGATCGCCACGGCGGTCTATCTCAAGCGGGCGGGCATTCCGTTCACGATCTACGAGCAGAGCGAGAGTTTCGGCGGCACCTGGTACGACAATCGCTATCCGGGCTGCGGGGTCGATACCACCAGCCATTTTTATGCCTATTCCTTTGCCATCAACCCCGCCTGGCCGCGCTATTTCTCCAAGCAGGGCGAAATGCTCGCCTATATCGAGGACTGCGTGCGCCGGTTCGAACTGGCCGACCATTTCCGCTTCGGCACGACGGTCAAGGCGGCCCGGTTCGATGCGGTGGCGGGGCGCTGGCGGCTGACGCTGGCGAGCAAGGCCGGGGGCGAAACAGAGGCCGAGGCGCAGGTGCTGGTGAGCGCCGTGGGCCAGCTCAACGTGCCCTCGACGCCTGCCATTGCCGGCATCGAGAGCTTTGCCGGGCCGGTGGTGCATACGGCGCGCTGGACGCCGGGGATCGAGTATGCCGGCAAGCGCGTGGCGCTGATCGGCACGGGCGCCAGCGGCGTGCAGGTGGGGCCGACCATGGCCAAGGACGCGGCCCGGCTGACCGTGTTCCAGCGCTCGCCGCAATGGCTGTCGCACCGGCCCAATTATCATCTGCCGGTGAGCCAGCACGAGCGTTGGCAGCTGTCCGATATTCCCGGTTTCGTCAATTGGCACCGACTGCTGACCATCTGGCGCTTTGCCGACACGCTCTATCTGGCGCTGCTCAAGGGCGAGAACGGGGCGGCCTCTGAGGCCAACGCCAAGCTGCACAAGCAGTGGTCGGCCTATATCGAAGAGAAGATGGCAAGCCGGCCGGACCTGTTGCCCAAGGTGATGCCCGATTATCCGCCGCTGACCAAGCGCGCGCCGGTCGATTTCGGCTGGTTCGACATGCTCCTGGCCGACAATGTCGAGCTGGTGACCCAGAGGGTGGCGCGGATCGAGCCCGATGCCGTGGTGGCCGCCGATGGCAGTCGCTATCCGGCCGATCTGATCGTTCTGGCCACCGGGTTCAAGGCGACGCGCATGCTGCACACCATTGAGATCGTGGGGCGTGACGGCCAGCAGCTGGACGCGGTGTGGGAAGGCGACGATCCGCGCGCGTTCTTGGGCATGAGCGTGCCGGGTTTTCCCAATTTCTTCATCATGTATGGGCCCAACACCAATCTGGGCCATGGCGGCAACCTGATCTTTCAGGGCGAATGCCAGGCTCGCTACATCGCCCAGGCGGTGCGGCACCTGGCCGAGACGGGGACCCGCAGCCTCGACGTCCGGGACGCGGTGTTCGAGGCCTATAACCGCGAGGTGGATGCCCAGCTCGACACCATGGTGTGGAGCACGCCGGGCGTCGACAACTGGTTCAAGAACTCCAAGGGCCGCGTGGTGACCAATTCGCCCTGGCGGGTGGTCGACTACTGGGCGCGCACGCGCCGGTTCGAGCCAGGCGACTACCGCGCCGACTGATTGACAGATAGGCTGACAGGCATAGTGTGGCAGGCGCGGTGGTCGGGAGGCTAAAGCGGCAGCCGAGCAGGGGAGGGACGAGGCGTGAAACGACTTCGCATTGCGGCGCCGCAGGAGTTCTGGAGCGGGCTGGTGCTGCTGGCCGTCTGCGCCGGCGCCTGGGCGCTGTCGGCCAATCTTTCGGGCATGCGCGGCAACCAGCTGGGCGCCGGGGTGACGGTGCGGCTGTTCATCGGGCTGTTGGCGCTGTCGGCGCTGGTGGTGGTGGTGCGCAGCCTGCTGATCGCGGGGCCGGCCCTGCCGCGCCTGGCATTGCGCGGGCCGCTGCTGCTGACCGCCGCCGTGCTCTTCTTTTCCTTTGCCATCCGGCCGCTGGGGCTGGGGCTTACCTGTTTCGGCACCACGTTTCTGGCCGCCCTGGCCTCGCGCGAAATGCGGCTTCATGAGGCGGTGATCGTTTCGGTGTTGCTGACCGTCTTTGCACTGGGCGCTTTCCACTATGCCCTGCGCCTGCCCATCTCTCCCTGGCCGAGCCTTTAGCCATGTACGATCTGCTCGCCAATCTGGGTCAGGGTTTCCTGGTCGCCGTTTCGCCCACCAATCTGTGGCTGTGCCTGGTCGGGGCGCTGGCCGGTACGCTGATCGGGGTGCTGCCCGGCCTGGGGCCGGTGGCTACCATTGCCATGCTGCTGCCGGTGACCTTCGGGCTCGATCCGGCGGGCGGGCTGATCATGCTGGCGGGCATTTATTACGGCGCCCAATATGGCGGCTCGACCACGGCGATCCTGCTCAACGTGCCGGGCGAGGCGGCTTCGGTGGTCTCGGCGCTCGACGGGCACCAGATGGCGCGCCAGGGGCGGGCCGGGGTGGCGCTGGCCATTGCGGCCATCGGCTCGTTCATTGCCGGCACCTTTGCCACGCTGCTGGTCGCCGCGCTGGGCATGCCGCTGGCCCAGTTCACCCAGCTCTTTGCCCCGGCAGACTATTTTTCGCTGATGATCCTGGGACTGATCTGCGCGGTGGTGCTCTCGGGCGGCTCGCTGCCCAAGGCCTTCGTGATGATCGCGCTGGGGCTGGTGCTTTCGACCGTCGGCTCGGACAGCGAGACGCTGGAGCAGCGGCTGACCTTCCGCCTGCCCGAATTGTTCGACGGCATCGAATTCGTGGCGCTGGCCATGGGCCTGTTCGGGCTGGCCGAGATCCTGCGCAATCTCGAAGGCACCACGGCCCGCCAGATCGTCAACCAGAAGATCAACCGGCTGATGCCCAATCGGGCCGAGATGGCCGAGGCCGGGCCCGCCATCGGGCGCGGCACGCTGTTGGGCTCGCTGCTGGGCGTGTTGCCGGGGGGAGGGGCGGTGCTGTCCTCGTTTGCCTCCTATACTCTCGAAAAGCGCCTGTCCAAGACGCCTCAGGCTTTCGGCAAGGGCGCCATTGCGGGACTTGCCGGGCCCGAAAGCGCCAATAATGCGGCCTCGCAGACCTCGTTCATTCCGCTTTTGACCATGGGCATCCCGTCCAATGCGGTGATGGCGCTGATGGTGGGGGCGCTGACCATTCACGGCATCGTGCCGGGACCGCAATTCATCAACACCCATTCGGACCTGTTCTGGGGCGTCATCGTCTCGATGTGGATCGGCAACATCCTGCTGCTGATCATCAACCTGCCGCTGATCGGGGTGTGGGTGCAGCTGCTGCGCGTGCCCTACAAGTTCATGTTCCCCGCCATCGTGCTCTTGTGCTGCATCGGCATCTATACGGTGGCCAATTCGCCCTTCGACGTGATGATGACGGCCATTTTCACGCTGCTTGGCTATGTGCTGATGAAGTTCGGCTACGAGGCCGCGCCGCTGCTGCTGGCCTTCGTGCTGGGGCCGCTGCTCGAGCAATATCTGCGGCGCACGCTGCAGATCTCGGCGGGCGATCCCAGCGTGTTCTTCACCCGGCCGATCTCGGCCTCGATCCTGTGCCTGTGCCTGCTGCTGGTCGTGATCGCGGTGCTGCCCATGATCGGGCGGCGGCGGGCCGAGGTGTTCGTGGAAGACTGATGTCCTGCCGGGCCGCGCCCACCGGGGGGCGGCTCATTTCCCTTTCGTTTTTGTCGCTGGAAAGACTGCCATGTCGGAAACCCAAGAGACCACGCCCCCGCGCCATCTGGCCCGCGCCCAGGAGGTGGCGGACCTCTTGGTGGATGCGGTGGACCTGCATTGCCATAGCGGCCCGGCGGCCATGCCGCGCCTGCTCGACCATCACGAAGCCATGCTGGAAGCCAATGCGGCCGGGTTCAAGGCGCTGGTCTACAAGGACCACTATTATGGCGGCATGGCCCATGCCCAAATCCTGCAAAAGCTGTTCCCAGACGTAAAGACGCGGTTGTTTTCGGGCATCGCGCTCAACAATGCCAATGGCGGGATCAACCCCCATGCGGTGGACCATGCCGTGCTGATGGGCGCCAAGATCGTGTGGATGCCCACGCTGGCGGCGGCCAACCACGTGCGCAAGATGGCGACCGAGGCCAAGGGCTTTCCCAAGACCTCGCGCAAGATGATCGACCCGATCCCGCTCAGCGTGCTCGACGCCAATGGGCAGTTGACCGACGACACCAAGCAGGTGCTCGACATCATCGCGGCCGGCGACATCATTCTCTCGGGCGGGCATCTGCATATTTCCGAGATGATCCCGCTGTTCGAAGAAGCAGGGCGCCGTGGGGTGAAAAAGCTGCTGGTGAACCATCCCACCTATCTCATCGGCTGCACCGACGACGATCTACGTACGCTGGTGGCGCTGGGGGCCTATCTCGAGCACTCCATCTGCACCTTCATTGCCGGCCGAGCGCAGAAATGGGGCCCGGAGGAAGCCAAGCGGCTGATCGAGGTGGCCGGACTCGAGCGCACCATCTTCTGTTCCGATCTGGGGCTGACCGGGTCGCCCCGGCCGGTGGACGGCTATCGCGAATTCGTCTTCGATCTCTTGGAGCTGGGCTATTCCCACGACGAAATCCGCACGGTGACGTCGCGCAATGCGGCAGGGCTGCTGAACCTGGAGGCCTAAAGGCTCAGTCGAACACCCAGCGCTTGTGATAGCGCAAGGCCGAGGCTGCGGGGCGCAGGGCCGGATCGTTGGGCAGAAAGGCCAGCCCGGCCGAGGGCAGGTCCCTGACGAGATCGGGATCGATCAGCCCCATGTTGATGCGCAGATGGCCCTGGGCGTCGATGGCGACATGGCCGTTCTCGAACGCATTGGCGGCCATCAGCGTGGCGGGCAGCAGGTTGTGCGGCTCGGCCCGCCCACCGGCCTTGAACGGGCGGATCATGGCCATGGTGAAGCCATCGATCCGAAACGGCCAGGGCGGCATCAGGGCGCCGGTGATGGCGCAGGCCTCGTGCCGCTTGAGGATATCGGTGATCGGATCGTAGAGCCCATCGAGCGCGGGATCGACAAAGCTGGCCTGCTCGGCCTCGCCCAGCCCCTGGCTGCCCGGGCGGCTCTCCTGCACGATGGTCTGGTAGCGGGCCGGGTCGATCTCGAAGCCGCCCGAAGGCAGGTCCGGATCGTCGAGCGCCACGGGACGCTCGAAATGGCGCAGCCGGGCCAGTGCACCGGCGACACGCCCATCGGGTTCCGACACCAGGGCCGTCAGGTGGGCTCGGGCAAAACAGGCCGGCGCACCCTGGATGCGGGCGGCCAGGAGGATTTCGCGCCCCAGCTGGGCCGAGAGCGGGGCAATGGTGTGCGGCGCGAGCGGCACGGCGCCGGCGTGGATCGGCTCGACGACGTCGTCGCCAAGGAAAATTACGTAGTGCACCGGACGACTACCATCGGGATCATCCCGTAAGGCTAGACCATGACGCTGAATGCGCCAACCCTGTGCGGCGGGCACGACACGATTGACCGCTAACATGTCAGTGCCTAGAACCGATGAGGTTTTCCCAAAGGCCCCGCTTCATGCCCACCCCCCTTGAGCGCGCGCTCACCATCGACGATCTCAAGACCCTGGCCCGGCGCCGGGTGCCCAAGCAGTTCTTCGACTATGCCGACAGCGGCAGCTGGACCGAGGGCACCTATCGGGACAACGAGGCCGATTTCCATAAGATCAAGCTGCGCCAGCGCGTGGCGGTGAACATGGAGGGCCGCACGCTGGCCTCCCACATGATCGGGCAGCCCGTCGCCATGCCCGTGGCGCTGGCGCCCACGGGGCTGACCGGCATGCAGATCGCCGATGGGGAGATCAAGGCGGCGCGGGCGGCCGAAAAATTCGGCGTGCCGTTCACGCTCTCGACCATGAGCATCTGCTCGATCGAGGACGTGGCCGAACACACCAGCAAGCCGTTCTGGTTCCAGCTCTATGTTATGCGCGATCGGTCTTTCATCGAACGGCTGATCGACCGGGCCAAGGCGGCCAGGTGCTCGGCCCTGGTTCTGACCATGGATCTGCAGATCCTGGGGCAGCGCCACAAGGATCTGCGCAACGGCATGTCGGCGCCCCCCAAGTTCACGCCGCGCTTCGTGTTCGAAATGGCGATCAAGCCGCGCTGGGCGCTGGGCATGCTGGGCACGCAGCGGCGGAGCTTTCGCAACATCGTGGGGCATGTGGAAGGCGGCGCGGATCTGTCGAGCCTGTCGGCCTGGACGGCCAGCCAGTTCGACCCGGCGCTGAGCTGGGCCGACGTGGCCTGGGTCAAGAACCGGTTCGGCGGCAAGGTGATCGTCAAGGGCGTGCTGGATGCCGAGGATGCGCGCCAGGCAGTGGCCCATGGCGCCGATGGCATCATCGTGTCCAACCATGGCGGGCGGCAGCTCGATGGCGCCCCCTCCAGCATCCGGGTCTTGCCCGAGATCGTGGAAGCGGTCGGCGAAAAGACCGAGGTGTTCATCGACGGCGGCATCCGCTCGGGCCAGGACGTGCTCAAGGCCGTGGCTCTGGGGGCCAAGGGCGCCTTTATCGGCCGGGCGTTTCTCTACGGCCTGGGCGCGGGCGGGGAGGCGGGGGTGACCAGGGCGCTGGCGATCATCGAACGCGAGCTGGACATCACCATGGCCCTGTGCGGGGAACGCGACATCCACAATGTGGGGCGCCACATCATCTATTCGAACGATCTGGAGCGCCGGCAGGGCTGGTAAGGCTCAGCCCTGGTTGCCTCGATAGGGGCCGTCGGTGAGCTGTTCGAAGACCGCACGGGCTACCGGCTCGAGGGTCTGGGGCGGCAACTGCCCCACCACGGTGCAGGTGATGGCCTCGTTGGCCCAGTAGAACGCCTGGTCCTGGCCCAGCATGATGGTTTCGTTGGCGCCCGCCTCCCCGGGCACGCTGCCCGTGACATAGACGGTGACGCGCTGGCCATCGGCGGTCTGGTACATCAGCTGGGCGGCGGGGCCCGCTTCGAGATCGACATCGGCGGGGAGGAGCCGCCCGCCCACCAGTTCGAGCCCAAAGGCTGTCAGATCCGGCGCATCGATGGGCCGGGCGATGCGGTTGGAGAGCCATGTGACCAGATGGTCCTGTTCGGCGGCGGCCACTTCGACGGCATGGCGGTTTTCGGCCGAATAGACGCGATGGGCGTTGACGGCCGCTTCGATCAGCACCTCGCGGGCCGGCTCGTCTTCGCCCACGATGTCGCGGCCGGTCCAGCCAAAGGCGCCGCCCAGGGCCAGAAGCACCAGAGCGGCGGCGGCCAACCTGGCCCAGGAGGGCGCGGCGGGGCGGCGCATGCGATGGGGCACCAGCCGCCCCGGCACGGGCTCATTGGCCACCGGGCCGTAAAGCGTGGCGATGGCATCGTTCTGCTGGCGCCAGAGCGCTGCATGGGCGCCCAGAAGCGGGGTGTCGGCCACGGCCGCTTCCACCGCGGCGCGGCGCTCGGGCGACAATTGGCCATCGACATAGGCCATCAGTTCGGCTTCGGTGACCGGCAGGGTGGAGCGGCTCATTTGACGCTCCTCAGGCGCGGCTCGCCCGGGGTGTCGGTGAGCACCCGCAGGGCGGCCCGGGCGCGGGCCAGCCGGGACATCAGCGTGCCCATCGGAACGCCCAGCAGCTCTGCCGCTTCGCTATAGCTGAACCCTTCGAGCACGATGAGCAACAGGGCGGCGCGCTGGTCGTCGGGCAATTGCTGGAGGGCGCGGGCCATCTCGGCCAGGGCCAGCCGGCCCGGCTGGGGCGCAGGCTGGGCCGGTTCGGCGATCAGCCCTTCGAGCGGCAAGGGCGGGGCATGGCGCTTGTCGTGCCGATGCTGGTTGCGAAACAGGTTGAGCAGGATCTTGAACAGCCAGGGGCGCAGCGGGCCCCTGGGGCGGAACAGGCGGTGTTTGCGCAAGGCGCGCTCTATGCAGTCCTGGACGAGATCGTCGGCCCGGTCGACATTATGCGTCAAGGCCCGGGCATAGCGCCGCAGGGCCGGAACGCAGGCTTCGATCTCATCCAGGAACTCAGGCATGGCCCGCGTCTAGTACCCTCTATTCCACGGCAAGGTGCCACACCCCGCCCACACCGTCACCCGTGATGTCGCCCGCCTTGGTGTCCTTGACCCACAAATAGAGCGGCATGCCCTTATAGGCCCACATGGTGGTGCCGTCGGTGCGTTCTACCAAGGTGAATTCACCTTCGGGCGCAGCGCCCTCCTCGGCCATCAGCGGGGGCCAGTTGGTGGCGCACTGGTCGTAGCAATTGGTGACGCCGGCAGTGTCCTTGTCGAAGATATAAAGCGTCATTCCGTTCGCATCGGTCAGGACGCTCTTGCCGTCCATGTCCACCGATTTGACGGTGCCGCCCAGATAATCCGCGGCCATGACGCCGGGCATGGCCAGAAGGCTGGCCAACCCGATTCCCATGAGCAGTTTCAACTTGGTCATGACGATCCTCCGATCTGACGGCCACCCGGACATCGGGGGCCGCTGCAAGGACCAACACCGCCGGGGGATGGTTTAATCCCTTCGGCGCAGAATTTTTTTCAAGGAAGGCGCGCCGGGTCAGTTACGCGGGGTGGAAAAGGCGATCATGCGTTCCACCGCCGCGCGGGCGGGCGCCGCGACATCGGCGGGCACGGTGACTTCCTCGGCGCCGGTGTGGAGCGACCAGAGCACGTTCTCGAGCGTGATGCGTTTCATGTGCGGGCAGATGTTGCAGCCGCGCAGGAAGTCCACGCCCGTGGTTTCGGCAGCCACGTTGTCGGACATGGAGCATTCGGTGACCATGACCACGCGGGGCGGCTTTTGCGTCTTGACCCAGTCGATCATGGCGGCGGTGGAGCCGGCAAAGTCGACCGCCTCGATCACCTCGGGCGGGCATTCGGGATGGGCGATGATCTTGGCGGTGGGATAGGCGTGGCGCAGCTCGGCAATGTCGGCGGCGGTGAAGGTTTCGTGCACCTCGCAGGCGCCGGCCCAGGTGATGATCTTCTTTTTGGTCTTCTTGGCGGTGTTGCGCGCCAGATACTGGTCGGGGATCATGATGACGCTGTCGCCCTGGACGGCCTCGACGATGGCCAGGGCGTTGGACGAGGTGCAGCACACGTCGCTGACCGCTTTGACGGCGGCCGAGGTGTTGACATAGGTCACCACCGGCATGCCCGGATATTGGGCGCGCATGGCCAGAACGTCCTCGGGCGTGATCGAGGAGGCCAGCGAGCAGCCGGCCCGGCTGTCGGGAATCAGAACGCGCTTGTCGGGATTGAGCAGCTTTGAGGTCTCGGCCATGAAATGCACGCCGCACTGCACGATGGTGGACTGGGTGACGCGGGTGGCCTCGATGGCCAGTTGCAGGCTGTCGCCCACGATGTCGGCCACACCATGGTAGATCTGCGGGGTCTGGTAGTTGTGGGCCAGGATTACCGCGTCCTTTTCGGCCTTGAGCCGGTTGATGGCCAGGATGAGCGGCGCATAGAACGGCCATTCGACTTCTGCGATCTTGTCGCGCACGCGCAGATAGATCGCATCGGTCTCGCGCGCCACGGCCGGCGTGAACTTGAGATCGAAGCTTTCGGCCAGGATGGAGCGCGCCTCATCGAGCGGCGTTGCGGCGTTGATCAGCTGAACCATGGAACGTCCCCGCGGGCGCGCGGCATGAAGGGGTCGGGCGCGCATCAAGCCTGGGCTAGGTAAGTATTTTTTTGGCCCGGCGCAACCGAGCCCGTGCTAGACCTTTGTCAGATGCGGCCCCCCAAAACGAGCCTTCCTGCCCATGCCCCAAGACGCCCAGACCCTTCGGACCACGCTGTCGCTGGCGCCGGTCATCCCCGTGATCATCCTGGACGACATCGCCGCCGCGCGACCCCTGGCCCAGGCGCTGGTACGGGGCGGGCTGGCGGTGCTCGAAATCACCCTGCGCACGCCCAATGCGATCAAGGTGATCGAGGAGATGGCCAAGGTCGAGGGCGCCATCGTGGGTTCGGGCACGGTGCGCAACCGGGCGCACATGCAGGCTTCGCTCGATGCGGGCTGCAAGTTCATGGTGTCGCCCGGCGCTTCGCCCAAGCTGCTCGATTCGGCCGAATACATGCCCATTCCGCTTCTGCCCGGCATCGCCTCGCCCACCGAAGCCATGGCGGCGGCCGAGCGCGGCTACAGCTTTCTCAAGTTCTTTCCCGCCGAGGCCATGGGCGGGGCACCGGTGCTCAAGGCCTTCGCCTCGCCGCTGCCCGAGCTCACCTTCTGCCCGACCGGGGGCATCGATTTGGCCAAGGCGCGCGACTATCTCAAGCTCCCCAACGTCATTTGCGTCGGCGGCTCCTGGGTAGTGCCCCCCGAGGTGATCGCGGCAGGCGATTTCGACCGCATCGAGGCCCTGGCGCGCGAGGCCGCCGCGCTGGCCCAGTGAACGGCCGGCGCCCCTTGCGCCTGCTGGCGGCCCTGGTTGGGCTGAGCTGGGCCGCCCCGGCGCTAGCCGATAGCGTGTCGGTGGCGGTGGCGGCCAATTTCACCGCGCCCGCGCAGGCGCTGGCCAAGGATTTCACGGCCCGCACCGGGCACGAGTTGGTGCTGAGCTTTGGCGCCACGGGCGGGCTTTATACCCAGATCACGCAAGGGGCGCCATTCCAGGTGCTCCTGGCCGCCGATGACGAGCGGCCGGCGCGGGCGGTGCGCGAAGGCTATGGCGTGGCCGGATCGGTGTTTACTTATGCCATCGGCAGGCTGGCGCTTTACAGCACGGTGATGGCGCTCGGCGACGGGGCGGCGGTGTTGCGCGAGGGCGCGTTCACGCGGTTGTCCATCGCCAACCCCCAAACCGCCCCCTATGGGGCTGCGGGCCTCGAAGTGCTGGGGGCGCTGGATTTGACCCAGGCGCTGACGCCCAAGCTGGTGACGGGGGAAAGCATCGCCCAGACGCTGCAATTTGTAGAGACCGGCAATGCCGAGCTCGGTTTCGTGGCGCTGAGCCAGGTGATCGCGGCGCCTGCGGGGGCGGTGTGGCTGGTGCCCGAAACGCTGCATGCGCCCCTGGCGCAGGATGGGGTGCTGCTCGACCCGCAAGCCCCGGCGGCGCGGGCGTTTCTCGACTATCTGCGCAGCGCGCAAGCGCAAGCGATCATGAGCCGGTTCGGCTATCAGGTGCCATGAGCTGGGACGAGATCGCCCCGGCCATCCGCCTGACGCTGACTCTGGCCGGGCTGGTGACGGCGATTCTCCTGGTACTGGCCACCCCCATTGCCTGGTGGCTGGCGCGCTCGACCAACCGCCTCAAGGAGATCGTGGCCGCCATCGTGGCGCTGCCGCTGGTGCTGCCGCCGACCGTCCTGGGCTTTTACCTGCTGGTTGCGCTGGGGCCCAACGGGCCGGGCGGGCTGGTGGCGGGGCTGTGGGGCGGGCGCACGCTGGCCTTCAGCTTTTGGGGGCTGGTGATCGGCTCGGTGATCTTCTCGCTGCCCTTCGTGGTGCAGCCTTTGCGCAACGGCTTCGCCGCCATCGGGGAAGAGCCGCTGGAGGCCGCAGCCAGCCTGGGGGCGCGGCCTGCGACGGTGTTTTTCGCCATCGCCCTGCCGCTGGCGCGGCCGGCCTATCTTACCGGGGCGATCCTGGCCTTTGCCCATACGGTGGGGGAATTTGGCGTGGTGCTGATGATCGGGGGCAATATTCCGGGCGTCACCAAGGTGCTCTCGGTGTCGATCTACGATTATGTCGAGCAGTTGCGCTGGGGCGAGGCGCATGTGTTGTCGGCGGGGATGGTGGGCTTCGCCTTTCTGGTCATCATCGTAACGCTGCTGCTCGATCGCAGGTTTTCTCCCCTGCCGCGCTGAGGGCTTACCCCCCGTGTTGTTGTGACCCCGCCTATGGGCTATTGAGGGGCACGACCGCCAAGCTGACGAGGCCCGCTTGCCCTTTGCCTTTGCCCAGGACCTGACCGCCGCCGAGTTTTCGGCGCTGGTGGATGCAAAGACCGTGGCGCTGTTGCCGGTGGCCGCCATAGAGCAGCATGGGCCCCATTTGCCGCTTTCCACCGATTGCGACATCGCCTTGGGCCATCTGGCGGCGTTGCCCGATTATCTCGACCCTGCGCGCAACGTGCTGGTGTTGCCGCTTCAAACCATCGGCCATAGTCTCGAACACGCCGGGTTTGCCGGGGTGTTCAGCCATGATGCCGAAACCTTGCTCAAGAGCTGGGAGGACGTGGCCAACGTCTTCGTGCGCGCCGGGGGGCGGCGGCTGATCGTGGTGTCGAGCCATGGCGGCAATTCCGAGGTGGTGGGGCTGCTCAACCAGCGCCTGGTGGCGCGCCAGCCCATGGTGGCGGTTTCGTCCGCCTGGCTGCGGTTCGGGCAGCCCGAGGGGCTGTTTGGACCCGACGAACAGGCCTGGGGTATTCACGGCGGGGCGGTGGAAACCGCGCTGATGCTGCATTACTGGCCCCACAAGGTGCGGCACGCAGCACTGGCCGAGTTCACGTCGGCGGGTCGGGAGTGGGCCGAAGGTGCAACGCATCTGGGCATCAATTCGCGCCATCGCCAGAGCTGGATGACGGGCTGGCTCAACCCCACGGGCGCCCTGGGCGATGCCAGGGGGGCAAGCGCCCAACAGGGGGCGCTGAGCGCGGCCCATGCGCTCAAGGGCATGGGCCAACTCATCGCCGAAGTGGCGCAGTTCGATCTGGCTCGCCTGGGTGGGAAAGAGACTTCATGATGCAGGACCTGGCTCGCATCCGTGCCTTCGTGCAGGTTTTCGATGCCGGCGGCTTTTCGGCCGCGGCGCGCCAGTTCGGACGCTCCAAGGCGCTGTTGTCCAAATACGTCACCGATCTGGAGGACTATCTGGGCGTGCGGCTGATGAACCGCACCACGCGCAAGCTCAGCCTCACCGAGGCCGGGGAGGCCTATTATCGGGAGGTGAGCCAGCTTCTGGCCCAGCTCGACGATCTGGACGCCACCATTACCGACCAGACCACCGAGCCGCGCGGGTTGCTGCGGGTGTCGGCGCCGCGCAATTTCGGGGAATTGACGCTGGCTCCGGCGATTTTCGCCTTCATCGCCAAGCACCCTACGGTTTCGCTCGATTTGCGGCTTGAGGACCGCTTCGTGGATCTTGTCGACGAGGGGATCGACGTGGCGCTGCGCATCAGCGCCATGCCCGACAGCTCGCTGATTGCCCGCAAGATCGCCGACATGCCCATGATGATCGTGGGCGCCCCGGCGCTGGTGGAGCGGGTGGGGGTGCCCCAGACCCCCGAAGCGCTACGCGGCCTGCCCTGCGTGCTCGACACCAACATGCAGGGGGCAGCCAATTGGCGGCTCTGCGTGGAGGGCAAGCCGGTGAGCATCCACGTGCAGGGACCCATCCGCATCAATTCCCCCCTTGCGGCCTTGCAGGCGGCCACGGCCGGCCTTGGCTTTGCCTTCTTGCCCGCCTATCTGGCCGAACCACAGGTCGAAAAAGGAGCACTGGTGTCGGTTCTTGCCCCCTATCTCACCGAAAGGCCGATGCTGCAGGCGGTCTATCCGCATCGCCGGCATCTGGCGGGCAAGGTGCGCGGCCTGATCGACCATCTGGTCGAATGGTTCGAAATTCATCCGCCCTATTGATGCGCAAGACGCTTTCCCATCTTGGCCGCGCCGCCGTGTGCGCCCTGGGCCTGGCCAGTGCCACGCCAGCTTTGGCCCATCCCCACATCTTCATCGATGCCGAGCTCGACATCGTGTTTAACGGCAATGGCGCGGTGTCGGAATTGCGCCACCGCTGGACCTTCGATTCGCTGTTTTCCACCTGGGCGGTGCAGGGGCTCGATAGCGATGGCGACGGCACCGTGTCGCCGGCCGAGATGCAGGAGCTGGCCGAGGAGAACGTCTCGGGGCTGAGCGAGTATCATTTTTATACCTTTGCCGGGGATGGGCAGCGCGACCTCGATTTTCGCGGGGTCGGCACGCCCTCGATGAGCTTTGCCAATGACCGCACGACGCTGAGCTTTGCGGTGGCGCCTGAAACGCCCTATTTCGTGCGGCCAGATTTCGAAATCGCGGTCAACGATCCCGAATATTACGTGGCCATCAGCTTTCGCGCGCCTCAGGACGTCAAGCTGATCGACGCGCCAGCCGGGTGCAGCGCGGTGCTGCATCCGCCCCAGGAACTCTCGCCCGAGCTGGAAGACCAGCTCTATGCGCTGGGGCCCGACGTGACGCAGTTGCCCGAGGGCCTGGCCAATGCCATGCGGGGCGTGCAGGGTGCCATCGCGCTCGATTGCCCGCCCAATCCCCTGGCCGAACAGACCCCGCTCGATGCCATTGCCGAGGTGGCGCCCGCGCGTCCCACTCCCTTTGGCGGCCCGCCGCCCGAGGTGGGCATGCCCATGGCGCGCGACGGGCTGCTGGGCTGGATCGGGGAGCGGCAGCGCAGCTTTTATGCCGCGATCAACGATGCTTTGACCGCCCTCAAGAGCGATGGAAATGGGTTCTGGGTGTTGGGAGGCCTAAGCTTTCTCTATGGCGTATTCCATGCCGCAGGGCCCGGGCATGGCAAGGTGGTGATTTCCTCCTATGTGATGGCCAATGAACGCCAGTTCCGGCGTGGGGTGGCGCTGAGCTTCGCCTCGGCCTTGCTGCAGGGCCTGGTCGCGGTGGCCTTCGTGCTGGTGGCGGCGGGGCTGATGCGCATGACCTCGCTGGCCATGAGCAGCGCGGCGCGCTGGATCGAGATCGGCTCGTTCGTTCTGGTCATGCTGTTGGGCGTGTGGCTGGTGGTGCGCCATCTGCTGGGGCTGGGCCATGGCCGTCACGAGCATCACCATCGCGATCATGACCACGATCATCATCACCATGAGCACGAGCATGCCCATCACGTGGTGACGCCCCAGCAGACAGGCGGCAGCTGGCGCGAGCAATTGGCGGTGGTTCTGGCCGTGGGCCTGCGGCCCTGTTCGGGGGCGCTGGTGGTGCTGGTGTTTGCACTCTCCCAAGGGCTTTTGGCCGCGGGCGTGGTGGCCGTGCTGCTGATGTCGCTGGGCACCGCCATCACCGTGGCTGTCTTGGCCTCCATTGCAGTGGGGGCCAAGGGCCTGGCGCTGCGGCTGGGCGGCGGGGGTGCGGTGAGCGCGGGGCTGGTGTGGTGGCTCGAGCTGGCCGGCGGGCTGGCGGTGGCCGGGTTCGGGCTGCTGCTGCTTTTGGCCAGCCTCTAGACGCTTTCGTCCAGGCCTAGAAAACTGCGATAGCGGTCCACCGCGCGCTGGGCATCGCAGAGGCACGCCTGGTCGCCGTCGGGCGTGGTGGATGTGATGGGAGCGACGCGTCCGCTCACGATATGGATGACCTTGGCCTGCCAGAGGGCCTGGTCCTTGGTGATCTTGATGCGGTAGCCGCGATAGACTTCTTCGAGCATGTGCAATGCTCCCGTGCCATTGGCGCTGCACCAGGCACGGGCGGCGGCGTGCCTTAGTTTCGCCTAACTCGCTGCAAAGGCGCAGTTTTTGCGCGCCCAAGGCCCTAGGCGGCTGACAAGGTCGTGATCGGTTCAACCGTGCGCAGCGTGGCAACCCTTGCGCAGCGGAGTTGGATCGCTATGGTGCCGCCCGAGCCCATGGCCCCAGAAGCGATCCGAAGGCGGGGCCCCTGCGTAGCAGCGGACGACGTCGGAGGGTTGTTCGGCGTTTCGATCCCATCCAAATTTCCGGCGTGCAATGACAGATCACACACCGGCGGACCATCCCGCCGTCCTGCCCAAGAAAATCGGCGTGCTGCTGCTCAACCTGGGCACGCCCGATGCCACCGATTATTGGTCGGTGCGGCGCTATCTCAAGGAATTCCTGTCCGATCCGCGCGTCATCGAGACCAACAAGCTGATCTGGTGGCCGCTGCTCAATTTCGTGATCCTGTCGGTGCGGCCGCAAAAGAGCGGGGCCAATTACAAGCGCATCTGGGACGAGCGCACCAATGAAAGCCCGCTGCTGGTGATCACCCGCGCCCAGGCCGAAAAGCTGGGCGAGCGGCTGGGCGCGGAAGGCGTGGTGGTGGATTTTGCCATGCGCTACGGCAATCCTTCGACCAAGTCGCGCATCGAGGCGCTGCAGGCCCAGGGTTGCGACCGCATCCTGTTGGTGCCGCTCTATCCGCAATATTCGGCCACCACCACGGCGACGGCCAACGACAAGGCCTTCGAGGCGCTCAAGGATCTGCGCTGGCAGCCGGCGGTGCGCACCGTGCCGGCCTATTTCGACACCCCCGATTACATCGAGGCGCTGTCGCAAAGCATCGCCGAGGGCGTGGCCAAGCTCGATTTCGAGCCTGATCTGGTGATCACCTCCTATCACGGCATGCCCCAGACCTATCTGATGCGCGGGGACCCCTATCACTGCCAGTGCTACAAGACCACGCGCCTGGTGCGCGAGCGGCTGGGCTGGGCCAAGGACAAGCTGATGGTGACGTTCCAGTCGCGCTTTGGCCCCACCAAGTGGCTCCAGCCCTATACCGACGAGACGCTGAAATCGCTGCCTGGGCGCGGCATCAAGAAGGTGGCGATCCTGGCGCCGGCCTTTTCGGCCGATTGCATCGAAACGCTCGAGGAAATCGCCATTGGCGGGCAGGAAGAGTTCATGCATGCCGGGGGCGAGCGCTTCGCCTATATTCCGTGCCTCAACGACACGCCGCGCGGCATGGACATGATCGAGACCATGGTGCGCCGCGAACTCTCGGGCTGGCTCTAAGCGAACCCGATCAGGCGGTGACGGCCTTGAGCAGCTTGGCCGTCAGCGCCTGCTCGATCTCGAAATAGCCCGCCCAGGGGTCCGGGCCTTGGGCGCGTTGGGCGGCCTCGGCGAGCGAAAAGGCATTGGCGGCGGCGATCCCGGGCAATTCCTCCCAGCTTACCGGCACTGCTACCGGGGCGCCTTCGCGCGAGCGGGTGGAATAGGGCGCGATGGCAGTCGAGCCGCGCTCATTGCGCAGATAATCGATGAACATGCGGCCCTTGCGCTTGGCCTTGCTCATATTGGCGACGAACCGGTCGGGCTCGTCATCGGCCAGGCTCTGGGCAAAGCCCTTGCAGAAGGCCTTGACCTCGGCCCAGTCGGCCTTGGGGGCAAGCGGGGCAATGACGTGCACGCCCTTGCCGCCAGAGATCAGCGGGAAACTGACGAGACCCAGTGCGGCGAGCTTGTCGGCAATGTCGCGCGCGGCCTGCTTGACGTCGGCAAAGTCGAGACCCGCATCGGGATCGATGTCAAACACGATGCGCTCGGGATGCTCGACATCCTGATGTTTGGCGCCCCAGAGGTGCCATTCGAGCGTGTTCATCTGCACGCCCGCAATCAGCCCGGCCAGATCGGTGACGTAGAAATAGTCTTCTTTGGTGCCGTCTTTTTCCGTGATCGGGGTGCGCAGCATCTGGTCGGGAAAGCCGCCGCTGTCGTGCTTTTGGAAAAAGCAGTATTTGCTGCGGCCCTGCGGGCAACGCACCAGGCTCAGCGGCCGGTCGGCGATATAGGGCAGCATGGCCGGGGCCACGGCAGCGTAATAGGCCACGAGCCCCGCCTTGGTGACACCCTGGCCGGGAAACACCACGCGCTCGGGGCTGGTGAGGCGCACGCCGGCGGCCTTGGCGGCGGCAATGCCGGCCTCGTCGGTGAGGGCAGGGCCGGGGGCCGATTTCGCCTTCGGCTTGGGTTTGGCTTTTGCCTCCGCCTCAGGATCGACCGGGGTCTCGAGCGTAATGGCCTTGGCCGGTTTGTCCTCGCGCAGGCCAATAAACGAGGGGTGGCGCAACACCCCGTCGGGGGTCAACTCGGTAAAGGCGATCTCGGCGACGAGGTCGGGGTCGACCCAGCGGGCCTGGCGGGCGATGGCGCGGGGAATGTCCTCGACCGGCGCGGTCTTGCGGGCGCGGGCATCGAGTGCGGCTTGCAGCGCGGTGGCGCTTTCCTCGTTGAAGCCGGTGCCCACGCGGCCGCGATAGACCAGCTTGCCGTCCTGCCAGGTGCCCAGCAGCAAAGAGGCGAAATGCTTGCGCTTTTCAGACGGGCGCCAGCCGATGATGACGAATTCCTGCCGATTGATGCATTTGATCTTGAGCCAGCTCTTGGAACGCTCGCCGCGATAGGGCGCGTCGGCGCGCTTGGCGATCACACCCTCATGGCCCTCCTTGCAGACGGCGGCGAAGACCTTTTCGCCATTGCCCATGACATGCTCGGAATATTGCACCAGGGGATTGGCCGGCGCCCGCTCGATCAGGGCCTTGAGACGGGCCTTGCGCTCGGTGAGCGGCAGATCGGCCAGATCCTCCCCATCTTCCTCGATGAGGTCGAAGGCGAAGAAGGTGAGGGCGCCGCCAGTGGAGAGGGCGTCTTTGAGGGTTGAAAAATCGGTGCGGCCCTTGGCATCGAAGGCGCAGATTTCCCCATCGATCAGCGCCGTGCCGGCGGTGAGGTGGGAAAGGGGTTCGACCAGGGGCGCGAACTGGGTAGTCCAGTCATTGGCGTTGCGGGTGAAAAGCTGCACGTCTTCGCCTGAGATCGCAGCCAGGCACCGATAGCCGTCATATTTGAGCTCGAAGGCCCAGCCGCTGCCCTGCGGGATTTCATCGACCAAGGTCGCCAGCTGCGGCGGACGGAAGGCGGGGAGGGCCTTGGCCTTGCCGCGCGGTTTGCGCCTGGGCGCCGGGGCGGGTTCGGCCTTGTCGGGTTCGGAGTTCCACACCGCCTTGGCGGGGGTATCGCTGCGCTTTTTGGGCTTGAGGCCCTTGGCGATGCCGTCGAGATCGCGGCCGGTCGAAACCGAGGTGGTAAATTTTTCGGTCAGGTCCTCGTCCTCGCTAGCCGTGTCGTCGCGATGCTTGATCAAAAGCCAGTTCTCGCGCTTGCCGCTGTCGCGGCCCTTCATGTGCACCAGCACCCATTCGCCCTGCATGCGGCTGCCGTTGAGGCGGAATTTTAGGTCGCCATCGGCCAGGCCCTGATGGGGATCGCCCAAGGGCTCCCAGGTGCCCTCGTCCCAGAGCATCACCGTGCCGCCGCCATACTGGCCCTCGGGGATGGTGCCCTCGAAATGGGCGTAATCGAGCGGATGGTCTTCCACGCGCACGGCCAGGCGCTTGTCGGCGGGGTTGAGCGAGGGACCCTTGGTGACGGCCCAGCTCTTGAGCACCCCATCCAGCTCGAGCCGGAAATCGTAGTGCAGGCGCGTGGCATCGTGCTTTTGCACGACGAAAATGCCTTTGCCACCGCTGCCTGCCGCATCGCCGGAGGGCTCCCCGGTCTGGGCGAAATCGCGCTTGGCGCGATAGTCCTCGAGCAGGTCCTGCGCCCCGGCCATGGCTTAGCTCGCCTTCTTGCGCGGCGCAGCCTTGCTGGTCGACCGCTTGGCGGCGGGCTTGGCGGCGGCGGCCTCCTTGCCTTCCAGGCTCTGCTTGAGGGCGGCCATCAGGTCCACCACATTGCCGCCCTTGGGCGTGGGCTCCTCGGCCTCGGGCTCGGCCTTGATCTTCTTGCCCTTGGACTTGACCTTGCGCGCGATCAACTCGCGCAGCGCCGTCTGATAGTGATCCTTGAACACGCCCGCATCGAAGGGCGCGCTCTTGCGCTCGATGAGCGCCGTGGCCACTTCGAGCAGTTCGGGTTCGGCCTTCTTGGCCGAGATTTCGGCAAAGAACGGGTCGGATTTGCGGATCTCGGTCTCGTAGTGGAGGGTTTCGAGCAGCAGTCCGGTGCCGGTGGGCTTGATGGCAACCAGATATTCCTTGCCCCGCAGCGCCAGCTGTCCCAGCCCCACTTTCTGGGTCTGCCGCAGGGCATCGCGGATGACGCGGAAGGCATCCTCGGCCAGCTCGTCGGCGGGCACGACGAAATAGGGCTTGTCGAAATAGATCGGATCGATCTCGCAGGCGCCCACGAACTGGGTCAACTCCAGCGTCTTGCGGGTTTCGAGCTTGACCGCGTCGATCTCGTCATCGGTCAGGAGCACATAGTCGCCCTTCTCGTATTCGAAGCCCTTCATGATCTCGTCCTTGTCCACCGGACCGACGCCCGCCACCACCTTTTCGTAGTTGATGGGCTTGCCGGTAGGCTCGTGGATCTGCCGGAAGGACGGCTTGGCATTGGTCTTGGTTGCCGAGTAGAGCTCGACCGGGATCGAAACGAGGGAAAGACGCAGCTGGCCTTTCCAGATCGGGCGGGTGGCGGGCATGGCAGCTCTGGCGTTGGGACGGAGAATTTTGCGACTCAACGTCGCCTTTGTCCCAAATGTTCCGCGCGTTGGCGGCGTCCTACACGCATGTGCAAGATTGGCGTTAACGGCGCGATGCCGATAGGCTAGCTTCAGGCCGTGCCGGGTGCGGCGTGCCAGGGAGGGTTGGATATGGACGGGTTTTCCATTGCTTTGATCGCGCTGGGCATTCTGGCGGTGCTGGTGCTGTTTGCCGGGGCCAAGACGGTGCCGCAGGGCTACAATTATACCATCGAGCGCTTCGGCAAATATACCCATACGCTCAAGCCGGGCCTGAACCTGATCGTCCCGTTCATCGACGGGGTGGGCAAGAAGATGAACGTGATGGAGCAGGTGATCGACGTGCCCCATCAGGAGGTGATCACCCGCGACAACGCCACCGTGACCGCCAATGGCGTAACCTTCTACCAGATCCTGGATGCGGCGGCGGCGGCCTATGAGATCACCAATCTGGAAAACGCCATCATCAACCTCACCATGACCAATATCCGCTCGGTGATGGGCTCGATGGACCTCGACGAGCTGCTGAGCCATCGCGACGAGATCAATCTGCGGCTGTTGCGGGTGGTGGATGCGGCGGTGGCGCCCTGGGGCATCAAGATCACCCGCATCGAGATCAAGGACATCGACCCGCCCAAGGATCTGGTGGAATCGATGGGCCGGCAGATGAAGGCCGAGCGTGAGAAGCGCGCCTTGATCCTGGAAGCGGAAGGCAAGCGGCAGGCGGCGATCCTGCAAGCCGAGGGCGCCAAGCAGGCCCAGGTGCTGGAAGCCGAAGGCCGGCGCGAAGCGGCGTTCCGCGATGCCGAGGGGCGCGAACGCGCTGCCGAGGCCGAAGCGCGCGCCACCCAGATGGTGTCGGAAGCCATTGCGACGGGCGACGTACAGGCCATCAACTATTTCGTAGCCAACAATTACATCAAGGCGCTGGAAAGCCTGGCCAAATCCCCCAACCAGAAGGTGCTGATGCTGCCGGTGGAAGCGGCCAGCGTGATCGGCTCGATCGGCGGCATTGCCGAGATCGCGCGCGAGGCCTTCGGCACCGAGCGCGCAGGCAGCACCAGCCGCCCCCCCAGCACGCGCCCGGGCGCGTGAGGAAAGGTTCGGGCAGATGGATCTGATCGGTTGGATAAGCCAGTACGGCGCCTGGAGCTGGGTGGTGGCGGGCTTGGTGCTCTTGGGGCTCGAACTGGTGGTGCCGGGGGGCGTGGTGGTGTGGATGGGCGTTGCCGCCATCGTCACGGGGCTGGCCTCGCTGTTCCAGCCGATCGGCTGGCCGCTGCAATGGGCCCTGTTCGGCGTGCTGTCGCTGGTGCTGATCTTTGCCTGGCTGCGCTATGCCCGTGAGCGCCCGGTCGTGAGCGACCGGCCGCTGCTCAACACCGGGGCGCAGCGCTTCGTGGGCCGTGAAGCGGTCTTGAGCCAGGCCATCGCGCAGGGTGAGGGCAAGGTGATGCTGGACGATACCGTCTGGCGGGTCACGGGCCCCGATTTGGCGGCCGGCAGCCGCGTGCGCATCGTGGGGCATCAGGGCGCGCAGTTGCGGGTGGAACCGGCCTGAGGGCACGTAAGCGGATCGTTAACCAGAGCAGCCTATGCATGGTTAGCGTTTCATGACCGCGACTCGGAGCCAGTAGTGCCTCTTTTTTTGGCCAGCATCGTGCGACCCATGCGCCGGCTGTGCCTGCCGGCGCTGCTGGTGTGCGCGGCTCCGGCCGGGGCCCAGTCTCTGGGGCTGGGCGATGGCTCGCTGACCGACAATCCCGACCTGGCCGGCACCACCCAGGCCGCCTGCATCGCCGATGGCTATTGCGGCGGGGGCGCGGTGCTGTCCCAGGCCCCGGCCGAGGCGGTGACGGCTATCGACGTAGAGTGGAGCCTGGGCCTGCGCGGCTCGTTTGCCACCGGCACCGATGGCGAGCGGTTCCAGGCACTGGTGCTGCCCCAGGTTTCGGCCGATCTCAGCGGAGGCCGCTCGCAGACCCAGCTGGAGGCGAGGGGCGAACTGGTTGCCCCGTCCGGCGAGGAAAGCGCAGCGCTGCGCAGCCTGCAGATCGAGGGCACGACGCGCTATGACCTCAGCCGCGATACGACGCTTTCGGGGGCCGCCAGGCTGAGCCTGGGGCAGGATGACCCCGAATTTTCCAACGCGCCCGATGCCCTGGCGGTCGAGCCGCTGGTGGCGACCGGCACGCTGGAGGGCAGTGTCGAGCACACCATCAACCGCCTGACCCTCACCGGCACGCTGCGCGGCGAACGCCAGATGTATGGCGAGAGCGAGCGCAATGACGGTTCGGCGGTGGACAATAGCGCGCTCAACCGCACCAGCGGCACGGTGGCCCTGCGCGCCAGCTATGAGCTGACCCCGATCCTCTCGGTGTTTGCGCAAGGGGAGGCGGGCTATGACCTCTATGATGAGCCTGCCCCGGTGGTGCTGGTCAAGGAAGACGGCATGAGCCATATCGGCCGGGTCGGGATCAGCGGCAAGTGGCAGGATCGGCTGGAGGCCGAAGTGGGGCTGGGCTTTGGCGTACGCAGTTTCGACGATCCGGCGCGCGAGAGCCTCAGCGCCACGCTCTACGATGCCCGCGTCACCTATCGGCCCGACGAGACGCTGACGCTGACGGCTGGGCTTTCGACCAATTTTGCGCCGGCCTCGCTCGATGCGGGCACGGGCGTGGCCTATGAGGCGGTGCTGGAAGGCAGCTATCGCGCCACCCGCACGCTAACCCTGCGCACCAGCACGAGTGTGGAGCGGATCGAGACCGATGCGGGCGAGGAGCGCCGGCTGGCAACCGGCATCGGTGCCGACTACCAGCTGACCGAGAACACCGCGCTCAATGCCGATTATACCTACAGCGCCAGGCGCGAGGCCGGCCAAGCGGCCTCGCACGAGCATCGGGTGAGCGTGGGCGTCACCTACTCACGGTAAAACGCCCCGATCTTTTGGCTCAGCCCTGGGGCGCGGCCAGGTTGCGGATTTCGCGCATGAAGGCATCGGCAATGTCGGGCCGGTCCAGCGCGTAGACAACGTTGGCGGTCAAAAACCCGATCTTGGAGCCGCAGTCGAAGGAGCGCCCGGCATATTTGACGCCGGTGAACTGCTGCTGGCGCATCAGGGCCTGCATGGCGTCGGTGATCTGGATCTCGCCGCCCGCGCCGCGATTATGTTCCGACAGGATCGAGAAGATTTCCGGCTGCAGGATGTAGCGGCCCGAAATGATGAGGTTGGAGGGCGCGTCTTCCTTCTTGGGCTTTTCCACCATGTCGGTGATGGCAAAGCCGTTATCGGGGCCTTCGCCGCGCGCCACGATGCCGTAGGAGGAAACGTCGTTGGGATCGACTTCCTCGACGGCGATGACATTGCCGCCGCGCTCCTCATAGGCGTCCATCATCTGCTTGAGCACGCCCGGCTCGCCCTTGAACAGCATGTCGGGCAGCAAGAGCGCGAAGGGCTCGCGGCCCACGATGTCGCGCGCGCACCACACCGCATGGCCCAGGCCCAGGGGCTCCTGCTGGCGGGTAAAGCTCGACTGACCGGCCAGCGGCAGATCCTTTTGCAGATCGGCCAGCGCATCGAGCTTGCCGCGCGCTTCGAGCGTATGCTCGAGTTCGAACTGGCGGTCGAAATGGTCCTCGATCACGCCCTTGTTGCGGCCGGTAACGAAGACGAAATGCTCGATGCCCGCTTCGCGCGCCTCATCGACCGCGTACTGGATCAGGGGCCGGTCCACCACGGTGAGCATTTCCTTGGGCATGGCCTTGGTGGCAGGCAGGAACCTGGTGCCGAGGCCGGCGACGGGGAATACGGCGGTGCGAACACGACTGGACAAATGGCTCTCCGTTTGGGACCGGGCCAGGCGACGCCCCCCGGTTAGCCAAGCACAACGCCCAGCCCCGATAATGGTGCCCAGATGCCCGATGTAAGGCTATTTCAACATCTAAACCCTACCATCGCCATAACGAAAAATGAACCATAGGATGGGTGCCATGGCAGTGCTGGTGACCGGCGGTGCGGGCTATATCGGCAGCCACATGGTGCTGCGGCTGGCGGATGCGGGCGAAACCGTGGTGGTTCTGGACAATCTGGTGACCGGCTTCGACTGGGCCGTCGATCCGCGCGCCGAGCTGGTGCAGGGCCATGCCGGGGACATGGCGCTGGTGGAGCATGTGATCGCCAGCCACGGCATCGATGCCATCGTGCATTTTGCCGGCTCGATCGTGGTGCCCGAATCGGTCACCGACCCGCTCAAATACTACGGCAACAACACCGCCACCTCGCGCAATCTGATCGAGGCGGCGGTCAAGGGCGGGGTCAAGCACTTCATCTTCTCCTCCACGGCGGCGGTCTACGGCATGGTTGGCCTCGAGCCGGTATCGGAGGACAATGCGCTGCGCCCGATCTCGCCTTATGGGCGCTCCAAGCTCATGACCGAGATGATGCTGGCCGACGTGGCCGCGGCCCATCCCCTCACCTATGGCGTGCTGCGCTATTTCAACGTGGCTGGTGCCGATCCCAAGCGCCGCTCGGGCCAGTCCACGCCGCGCGCCACCCATCTGATCAAGGTGGCCAGCCAGGCGGCGCTGGGCCAGCGCGACCATGTGGAGGTGTTCGGCACCGATTTCGACACCCCCGACGGCACGGGCGTGCGCGACTATATCCACGTCTCGGACCTGGTGGAGGCCCATGCGCTGTTGCTCGGGCATTTGCGCGATGGGGGCGAGAGTGCCACGCTCAATTGCGGCTATGGCCAGGGCTATTCGGTCAAGCAGGTGCTGGGGGCGGTGCGCGAGGCTTCGGGCGTAGATTTCGAGGTGCGCATGGCGCCCCGGCGCGCCGGGGACCCGGCGGCCATCGTGGCGGCGTCCCACCGGATCAAGGCGCTGCTGGGCTGGCAGCCGGCCCATGCCGATCTCGACGCCATCGTGGGCTCGGCGCTCGACTGGGAACGCTATCTCCTCACCCGCAACCGCTAAGGACAGTCCCATGCGCTGGTTAGTCTGCCTGATCTGCCTGCTAACGAGCCTGCCGGCGGCGGCCCAGCCGGTGGAAAGCTTCGAGGCGTTCCTGGCCGGGTTCGAGGCCCGGGCGGTGGCGGGGGGCGTGTCGCACGAGGTCTATCGCCGCGCCACGGCCGGGCTGACGGCCGACCCCAACGTGCCAAAACTGGTCAGCAGCCAGCCCGAATTTACCACCCCGATCTGGGACTATATGGACCAGCGCATTTCGGCTGACCGCATTGCGCGCGGGCAACGGGCCATGGCGCAGAACCGGGCGCTATTCGACCGGGTCGGAGCCCAATATGGCGTGGACCCCGCGATTTTGGGCGCCATCTGGGGCATGGAGACCGATTACGGCGCGGTGCTGGGCAATGGCCGGCTGATCCGCCCCATCGTGCGGGCCTTGGCGACCCTGGTGCATCAGCGCCGCACGCGGCTGGCCGAAGACGAGCGCGACTTCATTGCCGCGTTGCTGCTGGTGCAGCGCGGCCCGCTCGATGCCACGACGCTGGTGGGCTCCTGGGCCGGAGCGATCGGGCATTTGCAGGTCAATCCCTATAACGTCATCGCCCATGGCTCGGACGGGGATGGCGACGGGCGCATCGATCTGCACAATTCCCTGTCCGATGCGCTGGCCACCAGCGCCAAATTCCTGCGCGATCTGGGTTATCGCCCGGGGCTCGACTGGGGTTTCGAGGTGGAGGTGCCGCAAGGGTTCGACTATCTGCTGGCCAGCCGCGAGCGCTTCGAGACGGTTGGGTTCTTTGCCCGCGCCGGGGTGCGGCGGGTCAAGGGCAGGGAGTTCGCCGATCTCGACACGCCGGTGTTTCTGTACGTGCCGGCGGGCAAGGATGGGCCGAAATTCCTGATGACCGCCAATTACCTGGTGCTCAAGGGCTATAACTTCTCCGACAGCTACGCCATGTCGGTGGCCCACCTGACCGATCGTCTGAAGGGGGGCGGTGCCTTCGTGACGCCCTGGCCCAGGGCCACCAGGTTTCCCAATCTCGAGCAGCGCATTGCCATCCAGACCCGGCTGCGGGCCCTGGGCTTTTACGACGGAATCGTGGACGGGCGGATCGGGCCGGTGAGCCAGGAGGCCTATGCCAGGTTCCAGGCGGCGCGCGGGCAGGTGGCCGATGGGTTCATCACGCTGGGGGCGCTGGAAAACTTAGGCTCCGCGTCGCGCTGAGCCGCGCCACCACAAATGTGACAAAGATTTGGGACTAGCCTAAAGCCCTGCTAAGGAAGGCTCATGCTGCGCCCCAACGCCATCATCGCCGTGTTGCTCGCTTTGGTGCTGGCCAGTGCCACCGTGTCGGTAGCCCAGGCCGGCTGGCGCGATCCGGCACCCAGGGTGGAGATGGCACAGCTGTTCCGCTCGCAGCCCCAACAGCAGCCGCAAGGCGAACAGCCTCGCCGGCGCACGCTGATGGACATGCTGTTCGGCAATCGCCAGCAACAACAGCAACAGCAGGTGCAGCCCCAGGCCCAGCAACCCCAGCAGCGCACCCAGCAACCGACCCAGCGCCGGGAGCCCGCCCGACAGGCGGCGCCGCGCCCGGCCATTCCGCCGCCACCCCCGGCGGCCGAAAAGGCCGAAAACGCCACCCGGCTGGCCGTGATGGGCGATTCCATGGCGGTGGACGTGGCCCGCGCGCTCGAACGCTTTTATGCCGAGGACGAGAATTTGCGCATCATCCCCATGGGGGTCGGCTCCTCGGGCTTTGTGCGCGACGATTTCTTCGACTGGCCCAAGGCCCTGAGCGAGGCCATCGCCGAGGACAGTTTCGACATTGCCGTGGTGATCATCGGCATCAATGACCGCCAGCCGCTGCGCGTGGACGGCTCCAACCAGGACCCGCTCTCCGAGCCTTGGAAAACGGCCTATTCTGCCCGTGTCTCGGCCTTTCTGGAGGTGTTGCGCACGGCCAACAAGCCGGTGATCTGGGTGGGGCTGCCGCCCATGGAGGCAAGCTCTTACTCCAGCGCCATGAACCAGATCTCGACGCTGCAACGGCTCGCCAGTGTGGGCGCGGGCGCCGAGTTCCTCGATATCTACGAGCGCTTCATCGACGAAAACGGCCGCTATTCCTCCTATGGCCCGGACGTCAACGGCCAGCAGGTGCAGATGCGCAAGAGCGACGGCATCCACTTTTCCGCGGCCGGCGCCGACAAGCTGGCCTTCTATCTCAGCCAGGAGATCAAGGCCTATTATCGCGGCGCGGGCGGGGCTGTGGGCCTTCAGGTGGCCGATCCGCTGGCGGGCACGGACGCGCAATCGATGGTGCGGCTGCCCTATCAGGGCGTCGGGCAGATCCGCATGCTCGAAGTGGCCGGGGCGGTGATCTCGCTCAACGGCACGTCAAACCGCGCCGACCAACTGGCAACGGCCACCCCGGTGCCCGAGGGCGTGGGTTTCGATCTCGATTTGCTGATCAACGCGCCGCGCGGCCGCGCCGATGCCTTCGGGGTGGGACTGGAGCCCAGCCGGGCCGAGGCGCAAGCCGAAGCCGGCGCCGGCCCTCAGTAAACCGGAATCGAGGGAACTTCTGCGCGGGCCGTCGGGTTGATGGAGCAATCCCATCCCCTCATCTGCCTGCAGGAGTTCAGCGCCATGAAGACCCCGGCGATCAATCTCAAATCCAACACCAAGGCCACCGTGATAGAGGTGCTCAACGCGCGGCTGGCCGATGCCATCGATCTGGCGCTGATCACCAAGCAGGCCCATTGGAATCTCAAGGGCCTGCAATTTATCGCCGTGCACGAAATGCTCGACCAGTTCCGCACCGAGATCGACGTGCATGTGGACGTGATCGCCGAGCGCGTGGCCCAGCTCGACGGGATCGCCCTGGGCACGAGCCAGGTGGTGGCCGGTGCCACGCAACTGGCGGCTTACCCCACTGACATCCGCAAGGTCGAAGACCACCTCAAAAATCTGGCCGAGCGCTATGCGGCGCTGGCCAATGCGGTGCGAGAGGATATCGACACCACCGATGAAGCCGGCGATGCCGACAGCGCCGATATCCTCACCGCGTTTTCGCGCGCGCTGGACAAATCGCTGTGGTTCATCAAGTCCCATCTCGAATAGGGACGGGGATTTTTCGAGGTTGAGGCGGCATCCGGGCGCGGCTCGGGTGCCGCTTTTTTGTTGGTGCGGGGGAATTGGGCTGCTCAGCTTAATCCGCTTGAGGAGGCGAGGGGTTGGGAGAGAAACCCCCACCCGGCCTCCCCCTGAAGGGGGAGGAGAGCGGGGGGCGAGGGCGGTGCCAAGGCTTGGAGGCGTGGTCGTGTTCGGCTCCGTCGTCCCCTCGCCCCTCTGGGGAGAGGGCCAGGGTGAGGGGAGCCAAGGGCGCGGTGCCGGCAGGCTGTGGAGTGTTCAAACAGGGCGATTGGCTTGGCCCCCTCACGCCGAGCGCGGCTTTTCCCATTCGGGGAGGGGGAAGATCCGGTCGTAGGCCAGGTTGAACACGAAAGCGTAGCCCATGTAGAACAGGGCAAAGGCGATATCCATGACCAGAGCATGCCAGAGCGAGACGCCCAGATACCAGGCGATGAAGGGCAACAGCGCCATCAGCAGGCCCAACTCGAACAGCACGGCATGCAGAACGCGCACGGCCATGGTCTTTTGCACCGAGCCGGTGAGGCGGCGCAAAGCGTGGTCGAACAGCAGGTTGTAAAGATAGTTCCAGCCAGTGGCGAGCGTGGCGCTGACCAGGCTGACCAGCCCGATATCGTGCAGCGGCATGGCAAAGACGAAGGCACCCAGCGGGGTGACGAGCGCCAGGCCCAGGATCTCAAAACTCAGGGCATGGCGGATGCGATCGCGCGTCGTGCGCATGGACAACTCCCAAAATCGACCGGGTCGTCCCGAACTGCAATGCCCGAAAGGGGGGAGGTCGTCCTCGCTTATGGCGGGGCTATATAGGGCCGGGGGCGGGCGGGTCAAGAGCCCTCAAAGGCTCTGCCAGCCGCTCTCCATCGTGCCGCGCGCCAGATCATAGACCCAGTAATGGCCTTCCTTGCGCTGATCGTAGCGGCGCGAGATCGGGTAGCCGGCCAGGTGGCAATAGAGGAGCGTGCCCACCCCGCCATGCGCGCAGATGGCGATATCGCCCTGGGGCGGCCCGGCGGTAATGGCGGCAAACCCGGCCACGACGCGGGCCTGGGCATCGACGGCGCGCTCCCAGCCCAGAACGCTGTTCTGGGGCTCGGCAAAGAAACGATCGGCCACCTGCTGGAAGCGTTCGGGCGGCAGAAAGCCCGTGGCGCTGCGGTCGTTCTCGGTGAGCCGGGCATCCACCGAAACCGGCAGCCCATGGGCGGCGGCCAGGATGCCGGCGGTTTCAATGGCCTTGGTTTCGGTGCTGGCCCAGATGCTGGTGAGATTTTCAAAGGCGAAAGCCTGGGCAAAGCGGCGGATCTGGGCGATGCCGGCATCGCTCAGATGCCAATTGGGCACCGGCCGGGCCGGATCGATGACCACTTGCGGGTGGGTGATGAAATAGAGCCTGGCCATGGACGTGTTCCCGTTGATGGGAAGAGGATGGTTCAGGGTGGGGTCGGGCGCAAGCCGCTCGCGTTCGGCTGTGAATGCTTGCGTCAAGCACGATAGTCTGAGGCTCTCCGATCCCCACCCCTCCCCTCCACTTGGAAAGGGGAGGGGACCTGACTGCGGGGTTAGGGGCGGGGCGCCAGAGTTGGCCATGCGGCGAGGAAGGCGTCGCGGGCGCGCAGGCCGCCGGAAACCTGGTTGCGGGCCTCGTCCTGGTCGAGACGGGCAAAGACCAGGCGGCGCCCGTCGCGTTGGGCCCAACCCACATACCAGCCCCAACCACGCGCGCGATCGAGACTGTAATCCGCGTTGCGCGGAAAAGCGGAGCCGGTTTTGCCCCAGAGCTGCCAGCTGGCAAACGTGCCGGGGCTTTGAAGGATGGCTAGTGTGCTGGTTATGGCTGGGCGGGATACCGGCAGGTCCAGCGTAACCAGCCTGGCCAGAAAGGCGACCTGCTCGCGCGGAGAGATTTTCAGCGACGAGCCGATCCAGGCGCGTTCCAGGCCATTGTTGCGGCCCGGATCGCCGGAAAAATCGGCATTGCCATAGCCCAGCGCCTGGGCGTAGCGGGTCAGTTCGTCCGCGCCCAGCCGCGGGGTGAGGAGCTGAGAAAACCAGACGACCGAATGGGTCATCCAATGGGTGGGATCGGTATTCACGCGCCAGTTGGGGCCGCCCCAATCGGCGTAGCCGGGCTGGAACGGCAGGCTGGGGCTGTGCGGATCGATCAGCAGCCCGGCATCGAACCCCATCACGGCCAGCGGCACCTTGAAGGTGGAGGCGGGGGTGACGCGGCGGTCGCAATCGCCTTCCTCAACCAGCACGGCCCCGGTGTCGGCATCCGCCACCAGCGTGCAGATCATGCCGGCGCGGGCCGGAAACGACAGGACCAGAAAGGCGAAAAGGACGAAGATCAGGCGCAAGGGGCGGGGCTCCGGGTCGGTGCGAACACCTTCAGGAAGCCGCGCCCCATGGCGTAAACAAGGCGCGGGGGCAGTTGCCCCCGCAATCCCCATCAGCGTGGCAGGTCGGTCTTGCCCATCAGATCGAAATCGATGGCGCGGGCGGCCTGGCGGCCTTCGCGGATGGCCCAGACCACCAGGGACTGGCCCCGGCGCATGTCGCCGGCCGCATAGACCTTGTCCACGCTGGTCTTGTAGGTGAAGGTATCGGCAAAGACGTTGCCGCGCTTGTCCAGCGTGGCACCGGTTTCCGCCACCATGCCCTCATGCACCGGGTGGGCAAAGCCGATCGCCACCAGCACCAGATCGGCCTTGATGGTGAATTCGGTGCCCGGGATGGGCTTGCGGCTGCGGTCGACGCGGGCGCATTTGACGCCCACGACCTTGCCTTTGGCATTGCCCACGATTTCCATGGTGCCAGCGGAAAACTCGCGGATGGCGCCTTCCGACTGCGAGGAGGAGGTGCGCATCTTGACCGCCCAATTGGGCCAGGTCGAGAGCTTGTCCTCGATCTCTGGGGGCTGGGGGCGCACGTCGAGCTGGGTGACGGCGATGGCGCCCTGGCGGAAGGCCGTGCCGATGCAGTCGGACGCGGTATCCCCGCCCCCGATCACCACCACATGCTTGCCCGCCGCCACGATGGCTTCGTCGGGCACCTCTTCGCCGCCCACGCGCCGGTTCTGCTGCACCAGATAGCGCATGGCCGGATAGACGCCGGCATAATTGGTGCCTTCCACGCCCACTTCGCGCGGATGCTCGGAGCCCCCGGCCATCAGGATGGCGTGGTGGCGGGCTTTCAGCTCGGAGAGCGGCCGGGACACCCCGATATTTTCGTTGTAGTGGAACACCACGCCTTCGGCTTCCATCTGCTCGACGCGGAAGTCGATATGGTGCTTTTCCATCTTGAAGTCGGGAATGCCATAGCGCAGCAGGCCCCCGGCGCGCGGCTCCCGCTCATAGACGTGCACCTCGTGGCCGGCGCGGGCCAGCTGCTGGGCCGCCGCCATGCCGGCCGGGCCTGAACCGATGATGCCCACCGACTTGCCGGTCTTGTGCGCCGCCGGCTGCGGCTTGACCCAGCCCGCACGGATGGCGCGGTCGGCAATGGACTGCTCGATGGTCTTGATGGCGACCGGGCTGTCCTCGAGGTTGAGCGTGCAGGCCTCCTCGCACGGGGCGGGGCAGATGCGGCCGGTGAACTCGGGGAAGTTGTTGGTGGAATGCAGGTTCCGCGCCGCCTCCTCCCAGTCGTTCTGATAGACCAGATCGTTCCAATCCGGGATCTGGTTGTGCACCGGGCAGCCGGTGTCGCCGTGGCAATAGGGCACGCCGCAATCCATGCAGCGCGCAGCCTGGTCCACCACCCGGCTTTCGCTCAAGGGAATGGTGAACTCATTGAAATGGCGAATGCGATCGGAAGCCGGCTCGTAGCGGGGCTCTTCGCGTTCGATTTCGAGGAAGCCAGTGACCTTACCCATGATCGTTTTCCTTACTCGGCTGCCACGGACAGGGAGGAGCGGCGCTTTTCCATTTCCAGGATCGCACGGCGATATTCCACCGGCATAACCTTGACGAATTTGGAGCGCATCTCGGCCCAGTTTTCCAGAATGTGCCGGGCCCGGCTCGACCCGGTATAGTGCAGATGGTTGGAGATGAGCTGGTGCAGACGCTCGTCGTCATGCTTGGTCATGTCGCCTGAAATGTCGACACGGCCATGCCATTCGAGATCGCCACCATGGTGGTGGATATCGCGCATCAGCTGCTCTTCCTCGTGCACCGGTTCGAGATCGACCATGGCCAGGTTGCAGCGCGAGCGGAAGGTCTCGTCCTCGTCCAGCACATAGGCCACGCCACCCGACATGCCGGCGGCAAAGTTGCGGCCGGTTTCGCCGATGACCACGACCACGCCGCCCGTCATATATTCGCAGCCATGGTCGCCCGTGCCCTCGACCACCGCCACGGCGCCCGAATTGCGCACCGCAAAGCGCTCGCCGGCCACGCCCCGGAAGTAGCACTCACCGGACGTAGCGCCGTAAAGCACCGTATTGCCCACGATGATCGACTTTTCGGGCACGATGACGGCGTCTTCGGACGGACGCACCACGATGCGGCCACCCGAGAGGCCCTTGCCCACATAGTCGTTGGCATCGCCCACCAGCTCGAAGCTGATGCCCTTGGCCAGGAACGCGCCAAAGCTCTGCCCGGCGGTGCCGTTGAGGCGCACGGCGAGCGTGTCGTCCTCCAGCCCGTCCTGGCCGAAGGCCTTGACCACGGCGCCCGAGAGCATGGCACCCACAGAGCGGTTGCGCGAGCGGATCGGCACTTCGATCAGCACGGGCTGCCGGTCGGTCAGGGTCGGCGCGGCCTTTTCGATCAGCTCGCGGTCGAGCACCGCTTCCAAGTGATGGTTCTGCCGCTCGGAGTGGAAGATGGTGTCATCGCCCAGCGGTTCTGGCTTGTAGAACAGCTTGGTGAAATCGAGCCCCTTGGCCTTCCAGTGCGCCACGACGCGCTGCTGGTCGAGCAGGTCCGAACGCCCCACCAGCTCGTTGAGCGTGCGGGCACCCATCTCGGCCATCAGCTTGCGCAGCTCTTCGGCCACGAAGAAGAAGTAGTTGATGACGTGCTCGGGCGTGCCCTTGAAGCGCTTGCGCAGCACCGGGTCCTGGGTGGCGATGCCGACCGGGCAGGTGTTGAGATGGCACTTGCGCATCATGATGCAGCCCGCCGCGATCAGCGGGGCGGTGGAAAAGCCGAACTCGTCGGCACCCAAAAGCGCCCCGATCAGCACGTCGCGGCCGGTCTTGAGCCCGCCATCGACCTGGAGCGCCACGCGCGAGCGCAGCCGGTTGAGCACCAGGGTCTGGTGGGTTTCGGCCAGGCCGATTTCCCAGGGGCCGCCGGCATGCTTGAGCGAGGTCAGAGGCGATGCGCCGGTGCCCCCGTCATAGCCCGAAATGGTGATGTGGTCGGCGCGCGCCTTGGCGACGCCCGCCGCAACCGTGCCCACGCCCACTTCGGAGACGAGCTTGACCGAGACGTCGGCCGCCGGGTTGACGTTCTTGAGGTCGTAAATGAGCTGGGCCAGATCCTCGATCGAATAGATGTCGTGGTGCGGCGGCGGGGAGATCAGGCCCACGCCCGGGGTGGAGTGCCGCGTCTTGGCGATGACCCAATCCACCTTGTGGCCGGGCAGCTGGCCGCCCTCGCCGGGCTTGGCGCCCTGGGCCACCTTGATCTGCATGACGTCGGCATTGACCAGATATTCGGTGGTGACGCCGAACCTGCCCGAGGCCACCTGCTTGATCGCCGAGCGCAGGGGGTTGGTGCTGCCGTCCTCGAGCGGCTTGTAGCGGTCCGCTTCCTCGCCGCCCTCGCCGGTGTTGGACTTGCCGCCCATCTGGTTCATGGCCACGGCCAGGGTCGAATGGGCCTCGCGGCTGATCGAGCCAAAGCTCATGGCGCCGGTAGCGAAACGGCGCACGATCTGGGCGGCCGGTTCGACCTCGTCGAGCGGCACGGGGGCGCCCAGCGGCTTGATATCGAACAAGGTGCGGATCTGGGGCGCGCTGCCGGTGGCTGCGTTGACCGCCGCCGCATAGGCATCGTAGCGGGCCTGGGCCTGCTCGGGAGCCTCGCCGGCGGTTCGAACCGCATGCTGAAGATCGGCCACGATATGGGGCGCCCAGGCGTGGCTCTCGCCGCGCATGCGATACATATATTCCCCGCCCACTTCGAGCGAGCGGCGCAAGATGGCGTCAGAGCCGAAGGCCAGCTGGTGGCGGCGCACGGTTTCCTCGGCGATTTCCGCCAGCCCCACGCCTTCGATGGAGGTGGCGGTGCCGAAGAAATAGCGATTGACGAAATCGGACTTGAGCCCGATCGCATCGAAGATCTGGGCGCCGCAATAGGACTGGTAGGTCGAGATGCCCATCTTGGACATGATCTTCAAAAGACCCTTGCCCACCGACTTGATGTAGCGGTGGACGATCTCGTGGGCGTCCACTTCCTTGGGGTATTCTCCCTCGGCATGGAGTGCCGTCAGGGTCTCGAAGGCCAGATAGGGGTTGATGGCTTCGGCGCCATAGCCGGCCAGCATGGCGAAATGGTGCATTTCGCGCGCTTCGCCGGTCTCCACCACCAGGCCCGAAGAGGTGCGCAGTCCCTTGCGGATGAGGTGGTGGTGCACGGCGGCTGTGGCCAGCAGCGCCGGAATGGCGATGCGGTCGGCCGCCACCAGGCGGTCGGACAGGATGATGATGTTGAACTCACCGCGCACGGCGACTTCGGCATGCTCGCAAATGGCTTCGAGCGCCGCCGCCATGCCATCGGCCCCCATCTCGGCGGGATAGGTGATGTCGATGGTCTCGGTCTTGAACTGGTTGTCGTTCATCTCGCCAATGTCGCGGATCTTTTCGAGATCCTCATTGGTCAAAATGGGCTGACGCACTTCGAGGCGCTTGTGGTGCGACAGGCCTTCGAGATCGAACAGGTTCGGGCGCGGGCCGATGAAGCTCACCAGGCTCATCACCGATTCCTCGCGGATCGGGTCGATGGGCGGGTTGGTGACCTGGGCGAAGTTCTGCTTGAAATAGGTATAGAGCAGCTTGGACTTGTCCGAGAGCGCCGAAAGCGGGGTATCGGTGCCCATCGAGCCCACGGCTTCCTGGCCGGTGGTGGCCATGGGGGCCATCAACAGCTTGATGTCTTCCTGGGTGTAGCCGAAGGCCTGCATGCGATCGAGCAGGCTTTCCGACGTGCCGGGTGCCTTGGGGGCGGTCTCGGGCAGGTCTTCGAGTACGATCTGGGTGCGCGCCAGCCACTCGGCATAGGGGTTGGAGGTGGCCAGCGTCTGCTTGATCTCGTCGTCCGAGATGATCCGGCCTTCTTCCAGATCGATGACCAGCATCTTGCCCGGCTGCAGGCGCCACTTCTCGATGATGTCCTGGTCGGGAATGTCGAGCACGCCCGATTCGGAAGCGAGCACCACATGGCCCTCGCGGGTGACCAGATAGCGCGCGGGCCGCAGGCCGTTGCGGTCCAGCGTTGCCACCACATAGCGGCCGTCGGACAGGGACAGCGAGGCCGGCCCGTCCCAGGGCTCCATCAGGGCGGCGTGATATTCGTAAAAGGCGCGCCGGGTCTCGTCCATCAGCGGGTTGCCGGCCCAGGCCTCGGGCACCAGCATCATGGCGGCGTGGGGCAGGGGATAACCGCCGCGCACGAGAAATTCGAGCGCGTTGTCGAAGCAGGCGGTGTCGGACTGGCCCTCGTAGGAGATCGGCCAGAGCTTGGTGATGTCCTCGCCGAACAGCTCGGACTTCACCGAAGCCTGGCGCGCCGCCATCCAGTTGACGTTGCCCCGAATGGTGTTGATCTCGCCGTTATGGGCGGTCATGCGATAGGGGTGCGCCAGCTTCCAGGAGGGGAAGGTGTTGGTGGAAAAGCGCTGGTGGACGAGCGCGAGCGCGGAAATGAAATCCTCGTCGTGCAGGTCGGGATAGAACTTGCCCAGCTGGTCGGCCAGGAACATGCCCTTGTAGACCACGGTGCGCGCCGAGAGCGACACGACGTAAAAGCCGTTGTCGCTCTGCACCTGGGGCAGGGCCGAATAGACGGTGTTGGAGATCACCTTGCGCACGATCAACAACTTGCGCTCGAAATCCTCGATGTCGTGCAGCCCCTCGGGCCGGGCGATGAAGATCTGCTCGATGATCGGCTGGGTGGCGATCACGCCTTCCGACAGGCAGGAATTGTCGAACGGCACGTCGCGCTGGCCCAACAGGGTGAGGCCTTCGCGGGCGATGCATTGCGTCACCAGCGCGGCGCATTGGTCGCGCAGGGCCCGGTCGGAGGGATAAAACAGCATGCCCACGGCATAGTGCTTGGCCCCCGGCAGGGAGAAATCGACGGACTTGGCGAAGAACTCGTGCGGCACCTGCACCAGAATGCCCGCGCCGTCGCCCATGAGCGGATCGGCGCCCACCGCACCGCGGTGTTCGAGGTTTTCCAGGATTTCGAGGCCCTTGGCCACGACTTCATGGCTGGGCTTGTTCTTGATGTTGGCGATCAGGCCCACGCCGCAGGCATCGTGCTCATTGGCGGGGTGATAGAGCCCTTGGGGCGCCGGCAAGCCCGGTTTGCGATTGGCCGGCGTGGTGCTGACGGGTGAGATGTGGTCTCCGCGCATCGTATCGGCCATGATCGTGTCCTCAAAGTTCAACCGGAGCAGTCCGGAATTGGGTTTCGTCCTTTCGCGGACACGCCACCGGTTCGGGTCGTACAGTGTACGGCTCGAAACGAGCGGCGCAATCCTTCAAGTGGGGAGCGGCTCTGCATCCAAATGGCCGCCCGTTCGGACCCTCGGGGTCCCGCCAGGCCGTTTCCGCTTCGGGTGCGGTCCAGCCAGCCTAGCGTGCGCCGTTGACCGGGGAGACCGGGACGGCGACAAGAATAGTCAACACTATTGTCCTATCTCGGGCACAGTGTCACAAAATTTTCCCCCTCGCAAGCGGTGCGCCGCCACTTTTTTGCCCCCTTGTGGCGGGGTGGACGGCGCAAGGCAGAGCCCTGAAACGAAAGGATGAATGCAAACCGTAACTTAGCGTACGCTCTTGTCCTTGAGCACGGAACGGAGGTCCATTGTCGCACTGCCGGGGGCAAGGGGCTTCTGCTGGGTTGGCGCGGGCGCCCAGCCGCTCATCCAGACGATTTCGAGGGTGGCGCGCACCCGTCCGTCGGGGTCGGACGCCAAATCGGCATAGGCGGCGCTGGCGGCAGCAAGGAGTTTCGGGGTGGCGAGCCGGCCGGGACGGTCGGCCAGAGGATTGGCTGCGCCCATGGTCTTGAGCTCGGCCATGAGCGCGATGGGGCTGGAATAGCGCACGGTGTGAGTTTCGATATCGGCGACGGGCAGGGCAAATCCGGCGCGCTGGAGCAAGGCGCCCGCGTCGCGCACGTCGATGAAGGGGGCAACGCGCCCGAAGGCACCGCCCGAATGCTCGGCATCGGCGACCAGGAAGGCCTGGCGCAATTGGGTGAGACTGGCCCCGCCCAGTGCCGCGCCCAGGAACAGCCCATCGGGCCGCAAATGCTGCCGGATACGGGCCAGAAATCCCGGCACGTCGTTGATCGCCTGCAGATCGAGCACCGAGACGATGAGGTCGTAATCGGTATGGGGCAGCACCAGCGCTTCGGGGTCGAGCGCCAAGGCCCCGGCGGTATGGTGGGTGGCGGCGACGTCAAAGGCGATGGGGCCGGCGGCGGTGCGGGCCGCCGCGGGCAGGGCGCGCGCATCGGGGGCCATGATCAGGGCGCGCTCGAAGCTGCGCGAAATAGTGGCCAGCCGCTCGGCGAGATCGTCGAGCACCAAGGCGGTGACGAAGTCGACGGGCTCGGCGCGGCGGGCGAGCCGCGCGGCGATCAGGGCATGGTCGAAGACTTGCGGCGGAGCGGCCATGGCGGACCTTTGAGACGGCGACGGGGCGTGGCAGAGTGGCGGTTATGGGGATTGGGGGCGCGCTTGTCAAAACCGGGCTGGGGACATGGGGCGGCTGGCTGCTCGATGCGCTCTATCCGCCCGTCTGCGCCGTCTGCGACACCCCCACCGGCCATGCCGAGGGCCTGTGTGCGCAGTGCTGGGGCAGTTTGCGGCCCATCACCAAGCCCTATTGCCCGGTGCTGGGCCTCCCCTTCGAGGTGGCAATCGGGCCCGGCGCGCTTTCAGCCCAGGCCATTGCCGAGCCGCCGCCCTTTCGCCGGGCGCGCTCGGCCATGCTCTACAACGACACGGCGCGAGCGCTGGTGACTCAGCTCAAATATGGCGACCGGCCCGAACTGGCCGGGATGATGGCGCGGCTAATGGTGCTCGCAGCGGGTGACCTGATCGCGGATGGGCCGGTGGTGGTGCCCGTGCCGCTGCACGCCTCGCGCCAATGGCGGCGGCGCTACAACCAGTCGGCCGAGCTGGGCCGGGCGCTGGCGGCCGAAGCGGGGCTCGATTTTCTGCCCGGCCTGGTGCGACGCGCGCGCAAGACGCGCCAGCAGGTAGGGCTTTCCGCCCAGGCGCGGGCGCGCAATGTGAGCGGCGCCTTCGCGGTGGCGCCCGAAATGGTGCTGCGGCTCAAGGGCCGCCCGGTGTTGCTGGTGGATGACGTGATCACCACCGGGGCCACGGTGGAGGCCGTGACCCGGGCGCTCAAGCGCCAGGGGGTGGACAAAGTGGACGTGGTGAGCTTTGCCCGCGTTGTCATCGGCCCCGACATGCCTACATAAAGGGTCTATACAGTCGTGGAGCCCCAACCTTGGCCAAGATCGAAATCTACACCACGCCCTATTGTCCCTATTGCCACGCCGCCAAGGCGCTGCTGGACGAAAAGGGCGTGCCCTATACCGAGATCGACGCGCGCGACACCGAGTTGCGCGCCGCCATGACCCAGCGCGCCCATGGGCGCCGCACCGTGCCCCAGATCTTTATCGGGGAGACCCATGTGGGCGGCTATGACGACATGGCCGCGCTCGACCGCCAGGGCGGTCTCGACCCCTTGCTCGAGCAGATCAATTGAGCACTCGGCTCGCCGCCGTGCAGTTGCGCTCAGGGCTGGACCCGCAGCGCAATCTCGATGCCATCGCTCAGGCCGTCGCCGAGGCGGCGGGGGCGGGGGCCGGTTATGTGCTGACCCCCGAGGTCAGCATCGCCTTTGCCGAAAACGCCGAGGGGCTGGCCAAGGTGGCCGAACCCTGGGAGGGCAACACAGCGGTTGCCCGTTGCGCCGACATTGCCGCCGGGCACGGGGTGATCCTGCATCTGGGCTCGCTGGCCGTGGCCTTGCCCGACGGGCGCTTTGCCAATCGCTCCGTGGTGTTCGGGCGCGACGGGGCGGTGCTGGCCCAATACGACAAGATCCATCTTTTCGATGCCACCCTGCCCGGGCTGCGGCACTATCGCGAAAGCGCCACCTATCAGGGCGGCGACACGGCGGTGGTGGCCGATCTGGACACGTTCCGGCTGGGGCTGACCATTTGCTATGACGTGCGGTTTCCCGCGCTCCATCGCGCGCTGGCCGAGGCGGGGGCCCAGGTGCTGGCCATTCCGGCGGCCTTTACCGTGCCAACCGGGGCGGCCCATTGGGAAACCCTGATCCGCGCGCGGGCCATCGAGACGGGCTGCTATGCCATCGCGGCAGCGCAAGGCGGCGTCCATGAGAACGGTCGTTCGACCTATGGCCATTCCATGATCGTTTCGCCCTGGGGCGAGGTGCTGGCCAAGATCGAGGGCGACGAGATCGGGATCGTCTATGCCGATTTCGATGCCGAACAGGTGGCCCAGGCCCGCGCCAAGGTGCCCGCGCTGGACAATGCGCGCGCCTTTTCGGTAAGCGTTAGCCCGGCGGCCCCATAGTGGACGGGCCGTCATTACAGGATGTGTCGTGATCTCCTATTCGCTCATTTGTGAGAACGAGCACAAGTTCGACGCCTGGTTTCGCAGCGGGGAGGCCTATGACGCGCAGGTCAAGCGCGGCATCGTTACCTGCCCGGCCTGCGGTTCGGCGGAAGTCAGCAAGGCGCTGATGGCGCCGGCGGTGACCCGCACGCCCGAAAAAATGCCGGTTTCGGCCGGGCACCCCGACCAGGCACAATTGCTGGCGGCCATGCGCGAATTGCGCCGCAAGGTGACCAGCCAGGCAGACTATGTGGGTGACAAGTTCGCCGAAGAAGCGCGCAAGATGCATTTCAAGGAAATCGATGCGCGCGGCATTTATGGCGAGGCCACGCGCGAGGAAGTGACCTCGCTGCTGCAAGAGGGCGTCGAGATCATGCCGCTGCCGGCCCTGCCCGAGGAACACAACTAGCACAACGGACGGGCATGCATGGAGGCTGAGCCGGGGCTGAGAGCAACGATCGGTCCAGAGGGGCTGTCCTCGGACGTTGTCGCCACGCGGCTTTTGGCCGACGGCACCGTCATCGGGCTATGCCTGGATGCCCAGGCCCGGCGGATCGACGAAATCACCTGGCTGCCGGGGCGGACCTTGTCCTGTCGTGCCATCAGGCTCGATGCCCCGGTGCCCGAATTTCCCGCAGCCGTGAGCTTGGCCGACGATGTGCTGCTGCTGGCGGATAACGAGGACGGGGATCTGCGGCTCGTCGATCTGCAAAACGGCGCCGTCACCGTTCTGTCCGGCGCGCCGGGCCCGGCGGTACTGACCGGGGATGGCAAGCACGTGATTTCCGTCACCGAAACGGGTCTCTTGCTGTCAGACCTGCGGCGCGTCACGGGGGTGGCGCGGCTATACGATATTCGGCCCATGCTGCTGGCCGATTTCCACGATCCGGGTTCGCTGGCCATTGTGCCGACCCCGGATCCGCAACGCTTTCGTATCATTGCCGGGTGCTTTGGCCATGCGCTGATCGCCTCAGTCAGGCATTTGCGCCCTGGCCCGGCGCAGGCCGAGCTGCTGCGGGCCGATACAACTGGGGTGATGCCCTATGACAACGTGTCGGTGGCCCAGCCGTTGACGCTCGCCACCGCCTGGCCGCAGGTCTACGCCTTTTGCACCGAATGGGGCCGAGCGGCGCTGGCGGCGGTCGATCTGGTCTCGGGGGAGGTGTCGGGCTGCCCGCTGCCCGAGCGCGATTACGGCACCATCCAGCGTTGCCTGTCGCGCCTCGATGGCCAGGCGTGCCTGGTGACCACCAAGGGTGGGCGGCTCTGGCAGTGGCAGCCGCATGGCACGCTGATCGAGATTACCGAGATGGGCGGCATTCCGCTTCTGTGGCAATGGGGCGACGTGCTGGTTCTGGACCGGGACGCCGGCGTTTTGCGCCAGGCGAGCACCCCGGTGCAGGACCTCGACCTCTGATTGATCAAAAACGTGAACCGGGTCGCCATTGAACCCGTAATCGATGGTGCCGACATGGCCAGAGCGGCCGCTTGGGGCCTTTCACCGCCGAAATGAGGCGGCGAGGCGCTCCAAGTCCTTGTTTGGTCGCGTTTCCGAACGGCAGCACCGTTGCCGCTTCTGTCCGAAACGCTCCAGGCCGCCGCGTCATGTTTTACAATTGCCAGCGGAGTTTTATCCCATGTCCCAAGTCAATGCAGCCGCATCGGGCCAGTTCAAGATCGGCGGCGATCTCGCCGTCAACCGACTGGGTTACGGTGCGATGCGCATCACCGGCGACGGCATCTGGGGTCCACCCAAGGATGAGGCGGAAGCGCGGGCCACCCTGCGGCGCCTGCCCGAATTGGGCGTTACCTTTATCGACACGGCCGAAAGCTACGGCCCCTATATCAGCGAGCAGTTGATCGGGGAGGAGCTGGCTCCCTATGGCGAGGTGGTGATAGCCACCAAGAGCGGGCTGACCCGCGTCGGGCCCAATCAATGGCCCGTGCTGGGGCGTCCCGAATTCCTGCGCCAGGGCGTTCTGACCAGCATGCGCCGCCTCAAGCTCGAGCAGATCCCGCTCTGGCAGCTGCATCGCATCGACCCCAAGGTGCCGCGTGACGAACAGTTCGGCGCGGTGGCAAGCTTCATCAAGGAGGGCCTGATCAAGCATGCCGGGCTTTCGGAAGTGAGCGTGGAAGACATCGAGGCGGCCCGCAAGGTGTTCCCCGTGGCCACGGTGCAGAACCGCTACAACATGGTGGATCGCGGCAGCGAGGCGGTACTCGAATATTGCGCGGCCAACAATATCGGGTTCATCCCGTGGTTCCCGCTCGCTTCTGGCAGCCTGACCAAATCGGGCGGCGCTTTCGAGCAGATCGTGGCCAAGCATGGCGCCACCCCCGGCCAGATCGCGCTGGCCTGGGTGCTCAAGCGCAGCCCGGTCATGCTGCCCATTCCGGGCACGGGCAAGGTCAAGCACCTGGAAGAAAACGTCGCCGCTGCGGCCATCGACCTCAGTGACGAGGATTTCGCCACGCTCGACCGGCTGGGCAAGCAGGCCAAGTAGTTCCACTGCCCTGGAGATTGTGGCGCCCGCGATCGGAAGGTCGCGGGCGTTTTTGTGTCTGGGGCGCCCCTCATCCGGCGCTACCGCGCCACCTTCTCCCCAAGGGGGCGAAGGGAAGGGGGGCTAGCCTTCAGCCTTGTGGGTGAGGTCCTTGTGGTGACGGCCCAGCCCGCATGCCCTCGCCCCGCTGGGGAGAGGGCTAGGGTGAGGGGAGCCCCACGCTCTATGCAGATGCGGGCTTTGCCGCCAGGATCATGTAGTTGACGCCCATGTCGCGCGAGGTGCGCCATTGGTCGGCCAGCGGGTGGTAGACCACGCCGGTTTCGTGCCGCACCACCAGCCCGTTGCGCACCAGCAGAGCCCGGATTTCCTCAGGCGTGAGGAACTTGGCGTAGCTGTGGGTGCCCTTGGGCAGCCAGTTGAGCACATATTCGGCGCCCACGATGGCCAGCGCGAAAGCGCGGGCGGTGCGGTTGATGGTGGCGGTGAACATCAGCCCGCCCGGTGCCACCAGATCGGCACAACTTTTTATGTAGAGCGGCACGTTGTCCACGTGCTCGACCACTTCCATGTTGAGCACGATGTCGAAGCTCTCGCCTGCCGCCGCCAGGGCTTCCGAGGTGGTGGCACGATAATCGATATCGAGCCCGGACTGGGCCGCATGGAGCTGCGCCACCCCAATATTGCGCTCGGCGGCATCGGCGCCCACCACGGTGGCGCCCAGCCGTGCCAGGGGTTCGCACAGCAGCCCGCCCCCGCACCCGATATCGAGCACGCGCAGGCCTTCGAGCGGGCGGCGCACGCCGCCGTCGCGGGAAAAATGCTCAAGCGCATGGTCGCGGATATAGCTCAGGCGCACCGGATTGAACTTGTGGATCGGCTTGAACTTGCCGTCCGGATCCCACCATTGCTCGGCCATGGCGCCGAATTTCTCGATCTCGGCGGCATTGATGGTGGTCTGGGTCATAAGCGGCGCTCCGTTTGGGCCATATGTAACGCGCCGCCCGGCGCAGGCAAGGCATGGCGCGCGATGGGCGGGCTGGCTGATCGCTTGAACGCACGGGCCCGCCAAAAGGACCAGAGCGCCGCAAGCCCGAACAGGCGTGCGCTTGTTTCCTTGAAATGCGAGGGCCGTTGTGGCATGGCAGCGCGCTGAGAAAACAAGCGTACCGCCGGGTTCGGTGGAAGTCCGGGGAAAACAGTGGCCCGTATCGTCCTGAAGTTCGGCGGCACCTCCGTCGCCAATGTCGAGCGCATCCGCCAGGCGGCGCGGCACGTCAAACGCGAAGTGGAGGCCGGCCACCAGGTCTGCGTCGTGGTTTCGGCCATGTCGGGCAAGACCAACGAGCTGGTGGGCTGGGTCAACGAAGCCTCCAAGCTGCACGATGCGCGCGAATATGACGCCGTGGTCGCCTCGGGCGAGCAGGTGACGGCCGGGCTGATGGCCATCGTGCTCTCGGAAATGGGCATCCCCTCGCGGTCCTATTCGGGCTGGCAGGTGCCGATTCACACCGACGACGCCCATGGGGCGGCGCGCATCACCGACATCGACCCCACCGGGCTCAACGAGCGCATGAACAGCGGCTGGGTGCCCGTGATCACCGGCTTCCAGGGCGTGTCGCCCGCCGGCCGGGTGACGACGCTGGGGCGCGGCGGCTCGGACACGAGCGCCGTGGCCGTGGCCGCGGCGGTCAAGGCCGATCGCTGCGACATCTACACGGACGTGGACGGCGTCTACACCACCGATCCGCGCATCACCCCCAAGGCGCGCCGACTCAACAAGATTTCCTTCGAGGAAATGCTCGAAATGGCGTCGCTGGGCGCCAAGGTGCTGATGATCCGCTCGGTAGAGCTGGCCATGGCCCAGAAGGTGCGGCTGGTGGTGCGCTCCACCTTCGATGACCCCGATGCGCCCCAGATTGCGCCCGATGGAACCCCCGGCGTGCCCGGAACGCTGGTATGCGATGAGGATGAGATCATGGAAAAGCAGATCGTTTCGGGCGTGACGCTCGCCAAGTCGGAAGCCAAGATCACGCTGCGCGACGTCAAGGACAAGCCCGGCGTAGCGGCGGCCATCTTCGGCACCCTGGCCGACCAGGGCATCGTGGTGGACATGATCGTGCAGAACATCTCCGATGACGGGGCCACCACCGACATCACCTTCACCGTGCCCGAGAGCGAATACGACAAGGCCATTCGCGCGCTCGAAGGGGCAGGCGATCGCATCGAGTATGCCCGCCTGTCGGGCTCCAAGGGCGGCGCCAAGATTTCGGTGGTGGGCGTGGGCATGCGCAGCCACGCCGGCGTGGCCTCTTCCATGTTCAAGGCGCTGGCCGACAAGGGCATCAACATCCAGCTCATCACCACCTCGGAAATCAAGACCTCGGTGTTGATCGAGGAGGAATATGCCGAGCTTGCGGTTCGCGCGCTCCATACGTATTACGGATTGGACAAGGACGCCTGACGGTCGGGAGCGATCTCGCCGCCGCCGGGCAGGGGGGCGGCGTTTGCCGCCATGAGGGTATGGCAACAGCAATCGGCGGTCCGCGCGTTCTGCTCCGTCAGCTGCGCCAAACCATGGCGGAGCCTTTAGGGCCCCAGGAACGGCTCGACAAGATCGTCGGGCTGATCGCCGAGAACATGCGGGCCGACGTCTGCTCGTTCTACGTGTTGCGCGACGATGGCGCGCTTGAGCTCTTTGCCACGCGCGGCCTCAAGCCCGAAGCGGTGCACATGACCACGCTGCGGCTGGGCGAGGGGCTGGTGGGCCTGATCGCTGCCGATGCCGAGCCGCTCCGTCTCGACAATGCCCCGGCCCATCCGGCCTTTGCCTATCGTCCCGAAACGGGGGAAGACCCCTTCTATGCCTTTCTGGGCGTGCCGGTTTTGCGCGCCGGCCAGACTTTGGGCGTACTCGTGGTGCAGAACCGCGACCGCCGGAGCTATGGCGAGGATGAAACCGAGGCCATGCTGACCACGGCGACCATCCTGGCGGAGATGATTGCCACGTCTGAGTTCGACAGCCTGATCAAGCCCGGCTCCGATATCGACCTGCGCCGGCCGCGCAGCTTCGATGGCGTGGGCTTTACCGACGGCATCGCGCTGGGCCAGGTGGTGCTGCACGATCCGCGCGTGGTGGTGGTCAATTTCATCGCCGAAGACATCGAGGTGGAAAAGGCCCGGCTCGACCTGGCGCTCGAGCGCATGCGCGTCTCGATCGATTCCATGCTCGACCATGGCGACATGCAGCCCACCTCCGATCACCGCGAGATCCTGGAAACCTACCGGATGTTCGCCAATGACCGGGGCTGGGTGGCGCGCCTGACCGAGGCCATCGAGAACGGGCTGTCGGCTGAAGCGGCCGTGGAGCGGGTGCAGAACGACACCCGCGCCCGCATGCTGCGCCAGACCGACCCCTATATCCGCGACCGCCTGCACGATCTGGACGATCTGGCCAACCGGCTGTTGCGCGTTCTGACCGGCGACCATGAGAGCATGGGTCGCAAGGAATTGCCCGAGAACGCAATTCTCGTGGCGCGCAATATGGGCCCGGCCGAACTGCTCGAATATGACCGGGCGCGGCTGCGCGGCATCGTGCTCGAAGAGGGCGGCACCACCTCGCATGTGGCGATCGTGGCGCGGTCCCTGGGCCTGGTAGCGGTGGGCAAGGCCGACAGCATCGTCTCGATGTCCGAGGGCGGCGACGATATCATCGTGGATGGCAATACCGGCAAGGTGTTCCTGCGCCCCACGCCCGATGTCGAGCAGAGCTATATCGACAAGGTGCGGCTTTCGGCCAAGCGGCGCGCCCATTATGCGGCGCTGCGCGATCGCCCCTCGGTGACGCGCGACGGCGTGCCGATCACGCTGCTGCACAATTCCGGGCTGGTGGCCGACATGGCCATGCTCGAAGAGACCGGGGCGGAAGGTGTCGGCCTGTTCCGCACCGAATTGCAGTTCATGATCGCCTCCAAGCTGCCCCGGCTCTCCGAGCAGGTGGCGCTTTATCGCGAAGCGATCAAACTGTGTGGCGACAAGCCCATCGTGTTCCGCCTGCTCGATATCGGGGGCGACAAGGTGGTGCCCTATATGCGCTCGGCGGTGGAAGAGAACCCCGCCATGGGCTGGCGCTCGCTGCGCCTGGCGCTCGACCGGCCGGGGCTGTTGCGCACCCAGGTGCGCGCCCTGTTGCAGGCCGCCGATGGCGGGCCGCTCAAGATTCTCGTGCCCATGGTGACCGAGACCTCCGAGTTCCGGCAGGCCAAGCTCGTGATCCACAAGGAATTGGAGCGCATGCGCCGGGCCGGTGATCGCGTGCCGATGCGGGTGGAAGTAGGCGCTATGGTGGAAGTGCCATCGCTGCTGTTCGAGCTCGACCATCTGCTGCCCGAGGCCGATTTCGTCTCCATCGGGTCCAACGATCTGGTGCAGTTCTTGACAGCGACCGACCGGGCCAATCCGCGCGTGGCCGAAAACTACGATCCCATCGCTCTGCCCCGGCTGCGCGCCTTCAAGCATATCGTGGACAGCTCGGCGCGGTATGGCGTGCCCCTTACCATGTGCGGCGAGTTGGCCGGGCGGCGGCTCGAAGCGCTGGCGCTGATGGCCATCGGCATGAACCGGCTCTCGATGAGCCCATCCTCGATCGGGCCGATCAAGGAAATGATCCTGGGCCTCGAGCTCGAACCGATCCGGGCCGCCATTAGCGCAGCGCTGGCAGACGGGGCCAAGCCGGTGCCGATCCGCGAATTGCTGCAGGACTGGGTGGACCGGCAGAACCTGGCGGTTTAGCCGGCGCCCCCGGGCTTTTCCGTTCCATCCAAGAAAACCGTGGCCAGCCGCCGCGCGAAGGCATTACAAGACCCCCATCATGGCCAAGCTCCCCCAAGACAAACTCGACGCGCTCGAAAAGCGCTTCATGTCCATCGAAGCCGATCTCGCCGCCGGACCGGCAGCGGAAGAATTCGTGCGCCTTTCCAAGGAATATGCCGAACTCCAGCCGGTGGTGACCCCGATCACGGCCTATCGCAAGGCCAATGAGGAAATGGCGGCGGCCCAGGAGATGGCCAAGGGCTCGGACCCCGAAATGGCCGAGCTGGCCGAGGCCGAGATCGAGGAACTCGAGGAGCGGATCGAGGCGCTGGCCCAGGACATCCGCGTGCTGCTGTTGCCCAAGGACGAGGCGGACGAAAAGAACGTCATTCTCGAAGTGCGCGGCGGCACGGGCGGGGACGAGGCGGCGCTGTTTGCCGGCGATCTGTTCCGCATGTACCAGCGCTATGCCGAACTGCACCGCTGGCGCGTGACCATCATGGAAGAAAGCCCCGGCGATGTGGGCGGCTACAAGGAAGTGGTGGCGTCCATTGCGGGCAAGGGCGTCTATGCCCGGCTCAAATTCGAGAGCGGCGTGCATCGGGTGCAGCGCGTGCCCGACACCGAGGCTTCGGGTCGCATCCACACTTCGGCGGCCACCGTGGCGGTGCTGCCCGAAGTGGAGGAGATCGACATCGAGATCCGCGCCGAGGATATCCGCATCGACACCATGCGCGCTTCGGGCGCCGGCGGCCAGCACGTCAACACCACCGACAGCGCGGTGCGCATCACCCACATCCCCAGCGGCATCGTGGTGACCTCTTCGGAAAAGAGCCAGCACCAGAACCGGGCGACAGCCATGAAGGTGTTGCGCGCCAAGCTCTATGAAGAGCAGCGCAATGCCCGGGATTCGGCCCGCGCCGAGGCACGCCGCGACCAGGTGGGCACGGGCGATCGCTCCGAGCGCATCCGCACCTATAATTTCCCGCAAGGGCGTGTGACCGACCACCGCATCAACCTGACGCTCTACAAGCTCGAAAAGGTGATGCTGGGCGAAGCGCTCGACGAGATGATCGAGGCGCTGATCACCGAAAACCAGGCGGCGCAGCTGGCGGCCATGGAGAGCCAGGATTGAGGCTCGGCCAGGCCTGGCGGGCGGTGCGCGACCGCTTCCGCAGCGCCGGGCTGCCCAATGCCGATCTTGATGCGCGCCTTCTGGCCCGCGCGGCCTTTGGGCTCGATGCTCTGGCGCTATCGCTGCACGAACGGCACGACGCCGAGCCCGAGGGGCTGGCTTGCCTCGATGCGCTGGCGCTGCGGCGGCTGGCCGGCGAGCCGGTAGCGCGCCTGCTGGGCCGGCAGGAATTTTACGGTCTCGATTTTACCCTCAATGCCGGCACGCTGGTGCCGCGCCCGGAAACCGAATTGCTGGTGGAGCTAGCGCTGGCGCGACTTGAAGGACGTTCGGCGCCCCGCGTGCTCGATCTGGGGACGGGGAGCGGCGCCATCATCATCGCCATGCTCGCCCAGCGCCCCGATGCGTTGGGGGTGGCAGTGGACCTGGCGCCCCAGGCGCTCGATGCGGCGCGGGCCAATGCCGAGCGCCATGGGGTGAATGGGCGGCTGAGCCTTGCGAGCGGCTCCTGGTTCGAGCCGGTGGGCGAACGCAGGTTCGACGTCATCGTGTCCAACCCGCCCTATATCGAAAGCGCCGCGATTGCCGGGCTGCAGCCCGAGGTGCGCGACCACGACCCCATTCTGGCGCTCGATGGCGGCAGCGACGGCTTAGAGCCCTATCGGGTGATCGCCAAAGCGGCGCCCCGGCACCTCGTGCCGGGCGGAGCCGTGCTGGTCGAGATCGGCGAATCACAGGGGCCAGCGGTAGCGGCGCTCTTTGCCGAGGCAGGGCTGGGCGGGATCGGCATCGCCAAGGACCTGGCGGGGCTTGATCGTGTGGTCTTTGGGCACCATCTGGACACCAGCGGCGACACGCTTGTGTGACTTTGCAGATAGGGCTTGGAAAACCGGCCCGAATTGTCTAGCGTGACGATGCTGTCAACGGCGTATCATGGACGCCACGGTGATGGCCACCCGTTCATCAGTCGCTGCACACACAGCGTGGACCCTGGAATAGGATCCGGTCCCAATGATGGTGCGGACAGAGTGGCCCCGCCGCACAGTTCCAGGGACTCATGAAACCAGACTGCGACCGGCCGTGACGCTGAGATTCGTCACCCCCGACAAGCGGGCAAATTTGGCCTGAAGGCTGTGCCCCGCGTCCAAGTGCATTACGCTTACTTTTATTGGCTTGAAGCGACACGATGAGACCAAACCAGCAGAACAACAACAAGAACCGCTCGCGCGGACGCAATGGCGGCCGCAAGCACGTCAACCCGGCTTCTCGCAACTATGAGAGCAATGGGCCCGACGTGAAGGTGCGCGGCAACGCCTCCCATATCGCGGAGAAATACGTGCAGCTGGCCCGTGACGCTCAAGCGTCTGGGGATTCGGTGATGGCGGAGAACTATCTCCAGCACGCCGAGCACTATTTCCGCATTCTGATGGCCAGCCAGCCCCAAGGCACGCTGCGCCCCGAATTCGCCCAGGACGGCGATGGCGACGACGATTACGATGACGACATGAACGGCCCGGGTGACCGGTTCGCCATGCCCCATCGCGAAGATCGCCAGCAACAGGCCCAGGACGCCGCGCCCGCCGAGGCCGAGGCCCCCGAGCCGGTGCGCGCCCAGCCCGAGCCGGCCCAGAGCGAGGCCCAGGCCGAGCCGGCCAAGGCCGCCGAAGCGGAAGGCGATGCCGAAGCGCGGCCGCGCCGTGAACGCCGCCCGCGCCGCCGCACCCCGCGTGCCGCCGAGGGTGCTGACCTGGCCAATGCGCCTCAGCCCGACGCGCCCGAATTGCCCGCTTTCATCACCTCGGGCACGGCGAACGCGGCCGAATAGGCCGCAGGCGCCTGCCAACACGATGTGCCGATGGGCGTCCGGATATCTCCGGGCGCCCATTTTGCTTTCCGCCTCTTTTTGCGGCCAAGGCGCCTTCCTATATCGGACGGGACGGAAAGAACGTGCTGCCTGGCAGGCGTTCCTTGATTTCGATCAGCCTCTTGTCCCGCCTCCAGGGGCAGGATGAGAGGGAGACGGGACCACGCTTCCGGCGATCAGCAGCCATGCCGCTTGCGGGTGGGCTGACGTGCGAAACAGGAGAGTTGGCATGAACATCGAAAAATACACCGAGCGCGCCCGCGGTTTCATCCAGAGCGCCCAGACCCTGGCCCTGGGACGCGGCCATCAGCAATTTTCACCCCTGCACCTGCTCAAGGTGCTGCTCGACGACGACCAGGGCATGGCCAATGGCCTGATCGAGCGCGCCGGGGGCAATGGCAAGTTCGCCCGTGCCGAAACCGAAGCGGCGCTGGCCAAGATCCCCAGCGTGTCGGGCGATGCCGGGCAGCTTTACCTCAGCCGCGAATTGGCGCGCGTGTTCGAAACCGCCGAAAGCGCGGCCCAGAAGGCCGGCGACAGCTTCGTGACGGTCGAACGGCTGCTCTTGGCGCTGGTGGTGGAAAAGGACACCGAGGCCGGCAAGATCCTGCTCGCGGCCGGAGTGACGCCGCAGGCCCTCAACACCGCCATCGAAGCCATTCGCAAGGGCCGCACCGCCGACAGCGCTTCGGCCGAGCAGGGCTATGATGCACTGAAGAAATATGCCCGCGATCTCACGGCAGTTGCCCGAGAAGGCAAGCTCGACCCGGTGATCGGCCGCGACGAGGAAATCCGTCGCACCATTCAGGTGCTGTCGCGCCGCACCAAGAACAATCCTGTGCTGATCGGAGAGCCCGGCGTGGGCAAGACCGCCATTGCCGAAGGGCTGGCGCTGCGTATCGTCAATGGTGACGTGCCCGAAAGCCTCAAGCGCAAGTCGCTGCTGGCCCTCGACATGGGCGCCTTGATTGCGGGCGCCAAATATCGCGGTGAGTTCGAGGAGCGGCTCAAGGCCGTGCTAAGCGAGATCACCGCCGCCGACGGGCAGATCATCCTCTTTATCGACGAAATGCACACGCTGGTAGGTGCGGGCAAGGCCGACGGGGCCATGGATGCCTCCAACCTGCTCAAGCCGGCCTTGGCGCGCGGGGAATTGCACTGCGTGGGGGCCACCACGCTCGACGAATATCGCAAGCACGTCGAAAAGGACGCCGCCCTGGCGCGGCGGTTCCAGCCGGTCTTCGTGGACGAGCCCACGGTGGAAGACACCATTTCGATCCTGCGCGGTCTCAAGGAAAAATATGAGCTGCATCACGGCATCCGCATCTCGGATTCGGCGCTGGTGAGCGCGGCCACGCTCTCGAACCGCTACATCACCGACCGTTTTCTGCCCGACAAGGCCATCGACCTGATGGACGAGGCCGCCGCGCGCATGCGCATGGCCGTGGACAGCAAGCCCGAGGCGCTCGACGAACTCGATCGGCGCATCATGCAGCTCAAGATCGAGCGCGAAGCGCTCAAGAAGGAGACCGACGACGCCTCAAAGACGCGGCTGTTGCGGCTCGAAAGCGAGCTGGCCGATCTCGAGGACCAGGCCCAGGAGCTGAGCCAGAAATGGCTGACCGAGAAAGAACGCCTCTCGAGCGCTCAAAAGCTCAAGGAAGAGCTCGACAGCGCCCGCAGCCAGCTCGAAATCGCGCAGCGGCGCGGCGACCTTGGTCGGGCCGGGGAGCTCGCCTATGGCGTGATTCCCGATCTGGAGCGGCGCATTCGCGAGGCCGATGCCAGCGGTGACGGCCACGGCGCCAGCATGGTGGAAGAGGTGGTGACGCCCTCGCACATCGCGCAGGTGGTGTCGCGCTGGACCGGCATTCCGGTGGATCGCATGCTCGAAGGCGAGCGCGAAAAGCTGATCCACATGGAAGCCTCGTTGGGCGCCCGGGTGATCGGGCAGGCCGATGCGGTGACCGCTGTCTCCAAGGCGGTGCGCCGCGCGCGCGCCGGCCTGCAGGACCCCAACCGGCCCATCGGCTCGTTCATGTTCCTGGGGCCGACCGGCGTGGGCAAGACCGAGCTGACCAAGGCCCTGGCGCAGTTCCTGTTCGACGACGAAACCGCCATGGTGCGGCTCGACATGTCCGAGTTCATGGAAAAGCACTCGGTGGCCCGCCTTATCGGGGCGCCTCCGGGCTATGTGGGCTATGACGAAGGCGGGGTGCTGACCGAGGCAGTGCGGCGCCGGCCCTATCAGGTGGTGCTGTTCGACGAAATCGAGAAGGCGCATCCGGATGTGTTCAACATCCTGCTGCAAGTGCTCGATGACGGGCGGCTGACCGACGGCCAGGGCCGGACCGTGGATTTTCGCAATACGCTGATCATCCTCACTTCCAATCTGGGTTCGCAATATCTGGCCGAGATGGCGGATGGGGAGTCGGTGGAATTGGTGCGAGGCAAGGTGCTCGACGCGGTCAAGGCCGCGTTCCGGCCCGAATTCCTCAACCGCATCGACGAGATCCTGCTGTTCCACCGGCTGGGTCGCGAGCATATGGGCGCTATCGTGGATATCCAGTTCAAGCGGCTCAATACCTTGCTGCGGGAGCGCGATATCAGCCTGACCCTCACCCCCGCCGCCCGCGACTGGCTGGCGCGCGAGGGCTATGACCCGGCCTATGGGGCTCGGCCGCTCAAGCGCGTCATCCAGCGCCAGGTGCAGGATGGACTGGCCGAGGCATTGCTGGCCGGCACCATCGTGGACGGCACGCCCGTCACCATCGATGCGGGCGAGGATGGGCTGGTGCTGCGCACCCCGGGCAGCCAGTTGCCCAGGCAAAGCGCAGCCTAGGCGGCGCTGAGCGACTCGATGCTCAGATCGAATGTGGAAAGGGTCGGCGTCCGCGCCGGCCCTTTTGCTTTAAGGTGGGTACACCATATTTTTCCAACAAACGCCTGCGTGATGAAACCTGAGGGCAGGGTTAGGGGTTGCTGGGGTAAGTTTGTCTCTCGGAGCTCGCATTTCATGCAACACGATCCCGCCGTGCAGGACTGCATCGATGCGTGCCTCTCTTCCTACGAGACCGTGCTGTCTACTGCCATGGGCCATTGCCTCAATGCGGGGGGCGAGCATACCGAGCCCGAGCATTTCACGCTGATGATGTCCTGTGCGGAAATCTGCCGGGTCAGCGCGCACTTCATGATCATCGGGTCCTCCCACCACAAGCATCTGTGCGCCGAATGTGCCGAGATCTGCGAACAGTGTGCGGCTGATTGCGCGCGCGTGGGTGAGATGGACGAGTGCGTGGCGGCCTGCCGACGCTGTGCGGAAAGCTGCCGCCGCATGGCCGCCTGATCTCTCTTGGCTGTCATGCCCACGGCGCTCCGGTCCCCCACGGCCGGAGCGTTTTTGCTTGCGCCGCACCATCGGCATGATAAGAACAAAAGACGAACATCACGGGGTGGCGATGCAGTATCAACTGGACTATCTGGAGTTGCCCAGCAGCGACGGCAAAGCCACAGGCGCCTTCATGAGCGCAGCCTTTGGCTGGTCGCTCGTGCCCTATGGTCCCGATTATCTAGGGGTCGAAGAGGCCGGCATCGCGCTTGGCATCGACGGCGCGGTCGATCGGCCGGCCGCGCCCTTGCCGGTGATCCGCACCCAGGATCTCGATGGTGCCCAGGCGGCCGTGCTGGCAGCGGGCGCTGAGATCACCAAGCCGCAGTTCGATTTTCCCGGCGGGCGGCGCTTTGAGTGTCGCGCGCCCGGCGGCCTGGTGCTGGCAGTGTGGGTGGCCAAGCCGTGAAAACCGGGCGCTGCCTAGTTGACCGAAGCGATGGTCACCGGCGAGGCGTCCCGCTGCATCAGGTCGCGGATCTGGGCGATGGTCTGCTCGAAACGGCGCTGATACTGGTTGGGCAAGGTCTTGTCGCGCGGCAGCTTCACGCTCAATGGGTCGACGGTATTGCCGTTGATCTTGATCTCGAAATGCAGGTGATTGCCGGTGGAGTTGCCGGTAGAGCCCACATAGCCGATGATCTGGCCCTGGCGCACGCGCGTGCCCGGCTTCATGCCGTCGGCGATCTTGTTCATGTGCCCGTAGGCGGTCTCAAAGCCATTGACGTGCTTGAGTTCCACATAGCGCCCATAGCCAGACACCCACTGGGCCCGCTCGACCACCCCGTCGCCGGCGGCATAAATGGGCGTATTGCGCGGGGCGGCCAGATCGACGCCCGAATGCAGGCGCCGCGTCTTGAAGATGGGATGCACGCGATAGCCATAGCGCGAGGCCAGGCGCCCGCCGCCTTCGACCGGGCGGCGGTTGAGGAAGCGTTTGCCGGTCTCGCCCTGGGGATCGAAGAAATCGGTGACCCCGTCATCGGTGCGGAAGCGGAAGAGTTCGCGCACCGTGCCGCCCAGCTTGAGGCTCACATAGAGCAATTCGGTATGGCCATTGGCATCGGGCGCCGATTCCAGGATTTCGATGGCATCGCCCGGCGCGATCCTGCGGCCCAGATCGATGTCATAGGCGAACATGGCCACGATGCGCTGAATGGTTTCGTCGTCCAGGTCGTGCTTGCGGCCGGTTTCCCAGATCGAACGATAGATGCTGGGCAGGTTCGAGACGTTGATTTCCTCGGTGTCTTCGTCCGGGAACTCGATCTCGGGCGGGGCCAGGCCCAGCACATATTGTCCACGATCGGTCAGCGCCACGGTTGCCGCATGCATGTCGGTATTGTTGCGCGTGTTGCGCACGTAGATGCTCATGCGATAGGGCACCAGCGTTTCCCCCTGTGGCGCCGGCCCGAACAGGATGCGCAGGCGCGAGCCGGCCGCCAGGTCGGTGGAGGGGAAGACGTTGCGCAGGGTGTTGGTCACCGCCGCGATCATGGGATCGGTAAAGCCGTTGCGCTTGAGATTGGATTGCAGCGAACTGGCCTCGCGCACCGTCACCAGGCGTTCGGTGCGGCCCAGCCCCGATTCTTCGGCCAGCGTGGTCTTGGGCATCACGGTCAGGTTTTCCGCCGCGCCTTGGATCATGCCGCCGGCCTGGGGCGCCAATTCGCGCAGCGTCGAGCCGCCAAGGCTGGCATAGGCCAAAACCGGCCCGTCCTGCTCGCCGAAATAGGCATCTTCCACCGAAAGGCGCACGAACTCGGCCGCGGCCTGGTCGTTGATCGCCCGGGGCGGCGCAATGCTCATGGGCAGGGAGGCCAGCGTCACCGCCACTTCCCCCTCCACTTCGGCGCCATAGATGTCGGTGCTGATCAGCTCGTCATCGAGCGGCGCATTGGCATTGATGAGCGCCACCGGATCATAAGCCGGGATGTCGTCGGACAGCGAGGTGGCCGCCGTGGCCAAGGTCGCACGAATGCGGTTGAACGGCTGTTTTCGGATGATGTCGCGCCCATCCACCGTTTCGCGGATGGAAGCCTCCACCACTTCGAGCTCGGACTGGGTGCGCGCCACCGGCTTGACCCGATCGGTCTTGACCAGGATGGCCGGGGCAGGGGCGCGCTCTTCCGATGAGAGGGTCAGTGCCTCATAAGCGGTCGAGAAGGTGTCCTGACCCTGGAAGGATACATAAAGCGCCGCACCCATGAGGAGCACGCTGGTCAGCCCCGTCATTACCGTGCCGCTGAGCCAGGCAAAGCTGAGCTCGCGACCGTGAGGAATGTCGCCATCGCTCGACTGCACGGTCAACGCCGGGCCGTCCTCGTAACCGCTCGCCTTGAGCAGTGCCGCTTGCCGGTTCCGTTGTGCTGCGTTCAATGACTGTCCTCGACACCCAAACAGAGATGACAATAGATCGGCAAGGGATGAACCGTGTCGCGATCCGAGTCAATCCGACCCACCTGTCTGGTGCGACCTGAATGCGGCAAAACTGGGCCATCTGGCCCTTTGATCTTGCCTGGGGCCCCCATTAAGGGGCGGCTAAGGGACGGCCCGTGCATGGGCCCGGGGTCCCGTATGCGCTCATGACGTTCGTATAAGGGAGCACCAGATGCGCAGGAGTGGTGTCACGCGCACTACGGGGGCCGTTCTGGACCCACTTTGTCGCCGGTCCAAATATGTCCCTTATATATCAATCACTTACGAGATTTTTCATTTGGTTGTCATTTTTTGGATTGACGGTTTTGGGGGTGCTATCTATAACCCGGCCATCGCTTCGGCGGCGCGGAAATGCGGCGGCGGGGCGGTGGTTAA
>Ga0182739_1000287_pt1 | contig 79732 bp, 68 predicted proteins | sample eDN5th30CBELigBY_FD_128873 | JGI IMG/M metagenome (GOLD analysis project Ga0182739, IMG submission 128873) | Enriched backyard soil microbial communities from Emeryville, California, USA - eDNA 5th pass 30_C BE-Lig BY (version 2) (version 2) | ecosystem: Environmental > Terrestrial > Soil >...
CATCACCCGCTCCATAACACAATCGATAAAGAACCTGCAAAGGTTCTTTTTTTTGTGTTATGGAGATGCGGAGATGGGATAGAATACCTTCACGCTAGTAAGCGTGGGTTCGACCGTCCGTGAAGGCTTAGTGTAACAAGCCGACAGGACGAGCGTCAACTTCTCCGCCAAGAGATGAGGAATCATCGGCATTGGAGAAGTTGAGTATTCCCATCACCCGCTCCATAACACAATCGACAAAGAACCTGCGCAGCGAGATTATAGCATGTTTATTTTGGATTGGACACAGGATATTTATTTTATCTGTCAGTTATGGTATATTTAAGCCAATAAAGACGTACAATGCAAAAAGGAGCCGTGCTGGTAACACGACCCCTTCGTGCAATAGCCGCTTTTAAAGGCGGTGGGCTTAGAAATAAGGTGTTGAAATAGACCGTTACCTTATCGGGGTGGGCGGTCTATTTCTTTTTGTGGAATGACAGGATCAACACAACCAGTGTCGCAAAAGAAATCATCAGCGTCATTGCTTGGTGTACCTCCACGAGCATCACCTCCCTTCCGGGAGATTAGCCGACCGCCCATATAAGCCTTACTACTGTAAAATGATTATATCATGATAGCAGTGAATTGGGCATGATTCCCAAAGGCTATATATATTTGACTATTTTACAAGAACCCGAAGGGGTTCTTTTTTGTTTTAGGGGAAATATCCCATCAGTAGAGCAGATTCGACAGTGAATCTCGATAATATCTATTTTTTACAATTGTTAGTGGAGTGGATGGGAACAAGTTTCATGCCGTAATCTTTTAGAATTTAATTTTAGAATAAAACAATGTTACTGAAATATAAATACAGTAGAAATGGATAACTCGTGAAAGGAATTCTATTTTTTGCGAGGGTGAAGGAGTATAAAAAGCGGAGCCATAATACGGGCGGGGGACCAGCAACCAATTTTTAAAAAGGAGGCAAAGTGTATGATTTATCGGCATTATAAATCAGGCGATGAGAAGCATATCGTCGATTTATGGAACAGGTGCTTGACCGTCGATCCTATAAACACAAAGCGATTTCGTCACTTAGTATTATTGGATGCGAACTTTGATCCAGAGGGTCTTCGACTAGCTTTTGACAACCATGTATTAGTTGGATGCGTGTATGCTGTAAGGCGATTGCTGCCTATGTATGGGACAGAGCTGGAACCGGATACAGCATGGATACCTTGGTTTTTTGTTGATGAAGACTATCGAAGGCAGGGTATTGGCAGCCGGCTGATAGAGGAAGCGATTGGCTTCGCCCGTAAATATGGACGCGAGAACCTGTTCTTTTCCTCTTACGCGCCTAACTACATTTTGCCTGGAGTGGACGAGAAAGCTTATCCGTCGGGGTATAAGTTTCTCCTCAAGCATGGCTTTGAAATTGATTATACATCGGTGGCCATGGACTACTCGCTTGTAGGCTATGAGATTCCAGATGATGTCCGGCAGCTGAAAAATGAAAGGATATTACAGGGGTACGTATTCAGGGAGCCGGAGGATCGAGATCTTGTTGAATTGATCAGCTTCGCGACGCATGAGTTTAACTCTGACTGGGGCAGGGCTATTCGTGAGGGCATTCTTCAGGGCTTATCGCTTTCCCAAATTCTAATTGCAAGAGATCCACAGGGCAAGCTGGTCGGCTTCTGCATGTTCGGCAGCTATGAAGGGATCAGGGAAAGATTCGGGCCATTTGGAGTAGATCCTTCTCAGCAAGGAATCGGACTAGGTAAAATTCTGCTTTATGATTGTATGGAGAAAATGAGAGCTTTAAGTCTTCATGGTACTTGGTTTCATTGGACAGAAGAAACGTCCGCTGCCGGATATCTCTATAAGCGGGCGGGATTTCAGATTACGCGCCAATTTCACATTATGAAAAAAGCGATAGGAAACTAAGGGGGCTGTACGATGAAGAAAGTGGGAAAAAGATTCTGGCTTTCTATAGGGCTTATTATTCTTAGTATTAGCATCGTGGCATGCAGCGGTTCTAAGTCGAATAATGACGGCCCTGTAACATTGACGCTGCTGTCGCATTACGTTGCAGCCAACGAAGAGTTTATTAAACCTTATATCGAACAATGGAATAAAGAAAACCCTGACATTCAAGTTAAGCTCGAAGGCGTAGAGTTCGACGCATTACTGTCAACGATCATGACGAAGCAAACATCCGGTCAAGGCGCCGATATTATGCACATTTATAATTTGTGGGCCGGTCAGCTTGATAAGAATGGGGTAATTGCCGACGCTCCAGATGACGTGAAGGATAAAGTTACAGCGAACTATCCCGATGCTGTCGTGAAAGGCGCTTCTGTAAATGGAAAAATATACGGCTATCCGACTGAAGTGCAGCCATTCGTTCTTTATTACAATAAGAGGCTTCTCAATGAGAAGGGGTATAGCAATCCGCCAGCAACTTGGGATGAAATGCTTGAAATGGCGAAGGCGATCGAACAAAAGGATTCAAGCAACAACACGAAAATCCAAGGGTTCGGCTTTATCCGTTCCTGGCCGGCGATTACCTATCATCCATTTCTTGCTTTAATGGGTACCGCAGGCGGAACCTTTATCGAGGACGGCAAAGTGCATCTTGATTCCGATGCTGCGAAACAGACGATGGAGCTATACAGTAAAGTCTATGGCAAAAATGGCATAACGGACATCGGCGTTGACGTCATGAAGTCCTTTGCTGTCGGGCAAACTGCGATGGCGATTAATGGGGGATGGTGGGCAGGGACGTTGAGGGACACGATGAAGGAAGATTATGCGGATATCGGCACGGCTCCAATTCCTTCTCCCGATGGAAAAACGAAGGCCTCTATTGCCTATACATGGGCATGGGCAGTTAATAAGAAATCTAAGCATCAAGAAGAAGCCTTTAAGTTCTTAACATGGTTCAATACCCAAACAATCAAAAACGGAATGACAGCGGAAGGAAACTTCCTATTGGAAGCGTTTAACACCCTGTCGACGAATAAGAATGATGCCCAGTCTGATGCAATCAAAGGGAAGCTGGAGGCTGATCCGAATGTCAGCGTCATTACTGAAGCGCTTGAATATGCTGCGCCTGAGCCTAACGATGCTGCCGGAGCAGAGATCCAAGATATTCTCTTTAAACAGCTTGATAGTATGTGGTCAGGTCAAGTAACAGCAGATGAGGCTTTACTAGCGGCTCAACAGGCGATTCAATCGAAACTATCAGGCAATTAACCCTTTGTAACAGAAAAGTGGTGAAGAGTTGGATACTAAAAAGAAGAGGATCAATCCGCAAGCTATAGTGGGGTACTTGTTCCTAGCGCCTGTATTAATCTTCTATTCAATCTTCTTGGCAATACCCGTACTATTCTCATTGGTATTAAGTTTCTCCGAGTGGGGCGGGTTCGATCTGGCAAGTATCAAATTTGTCGGATTTGGAAATTATGCGGAGCTATTCTCCCCCGACTCTGCTTTTCTTCATCCGATATTAACGAATACGTTCGCTTATGCTTTCGGTACGGTGTTGATATCATTCATTGCTGCCTTAGCGGTGTCGTACTTGATAACCCGACTGCGATATGAGGGGTTTTGGCGAACCTTATACTTCCTCCCTACGATAACAACGGTCGTTGCCATCGGGAACGTCTGGTACTTCATGTACGATCCGGCGGGCGGATTGATAAATGGAGTGCTCAATGAATTAGGCATCAAATCGATTGCCTTCCTTGCGAATCCTGACTATGCGATGAAAGCGATCATTGTCGTCGGCGGATGGTCGGGAATTGGAAGTGCTGTATTAATATTGACGGCCGGGCTTAAGGGGATTTCCGAGGACTTTTACGAGGCTGCGACGATCGAAGGCGCTAAGGTTTTCCAAATGTATAAGCATATTACGCTTCCGCTCTTAAAACCGTCGATCTTGTTCGTTCTCATCATCTCCTTTATTGCAGGACTGCAATCCTTCACACTCGCGCTCGTGATGACGAAGAACGGGGGACCGGGCAATGCGACTAATGTCGCAGGACTAGAAATGTACAATCAAGCATTCTCTTATGGCAATTGGGGCATCGCCAGCGCTATGGCTTTTGTGTTGTTTGTCTGTGTATTTATTGTCACCATGATTCAGCTTAAGCTATTTAAACGCGGGGGGGTTGAGAGCTATTGAAAAAGTTAAAAAAGACCCCGTGGTTTTCATACATTGTTATCATTTTGGGCAGCATTGCCATGGTCTTTCCGTTTTTGGATATGGTCATGGGCTCCTTCAAGGGAGTGGCGGAGTACAGTAAGTTGTATTACACCTTTTTGCCTGAGAAGTTTACATTTGATAATTACCAGAAAGCGTTTGCTCAATTGAAAATGGGGATGCTGTTCAAAAATAGCATCATCCGTTCAGTTATTACGACAGTAATCATCTTATTAACAAGCTCTCTTGCTGGTTATGCTTTGACGAAACTTAGGTTCAAAGGAAGAGATGCTATATTCAAATTCATTCTCGCGACGATGATGTTCCCTAACTTCCTCTTTCTCATACCGAACTTCTACATCATGGTGCACTGGCCACTCGTCGGAGGAAATGATCTGCTCGGGAGAGACGGATATGGCGGCATGGCCTCCAGCGTTTGGTCGCTCATTTTACCGTTTGCGGTAAGCGCTTTTGGTATTTTCTTAATGCGTCAGTTCATTATGAATATTCATGACGCTTATATTGAAGCTGCACGTATCGACGGGGCTTCAGAGCTAAGAATTTTCTTTACGCTGGTGCTGCCTATGACCGTTCCTGCGCTGGCTACGCTCGCGATCTTTGAGTTTATTAATAGCTGGAATGAATTTATTTGGGCGTTATTAATGAATACAGTAAATAAAGACCTGGCGACACTGCCGGTTGGTATTCAAACGTTGAAATCTCATTTGGATGCAAGTTTAACGAAGCCGCTCGTATTGTCAGGGCTCGTCATTAGCGTCTTACCGCTGTTAATCATCTTTATATTCTTGCAGAAGTATTACATCAAAGGAGCCATGAACACAGGCGTGAAGGAATAATAGAATGAAGATTTCTTTTCTATAAATTTAGAATAGGCGGTGTTTACAAATGGCAGAGGAACGTAAAACGATTTTAGCGATTGGCGGACATGGCGGAGATATGGAGCTTACAACTGGCGCAGTTATGGCTAAATATGCAAAAAAAGGCTGGAGAGCTGTTTTCCTAGGATTGACCCCAGGTGAAAAAGGACATCCGACCTTAAGCGCACATGAATATTGCAAGCAGAAATTAGCGGAGTCGCATAAAGCTGCAGCGCTGCTTGGGTGCGAGTCCATGTTCTTGGATTATAAGGATGCGGAGCTGCCGAGGAATGACGAGGCGGCATATAAGGTTTGCGATATTATACGAGAGCTCAAGCCGACGATTGTGCTTACGCATTGGAGCGGCAGCATGCATAAAGATCATGAGAATACGCATTACATTGTGAAAGACGCTGTATTTTACGCGGGACTTCGCACCATTGAACGATCGCTTCCGCATCATGGTGTAAGTCAAGTTTACTATGCTGACAACTGGGAGGATCCATACGATTTCAAACCAGAGGTATTCATCGACATTACCGAGACCCGAGATTTGTGGATTCAAGCCATGAATGAGTGTGCCTATGCCCGCGGGGAAACATCAGGGTTTAATTTTGTAGATTATTACAGTGCGCTATCCAAAGTTCGAGGTGAAATTGCAGGCTTCCCTTATGCACAAGCGTTTGCAGTAAGACCGGGATCGTTGGAGCAGCGTGTGCAGTTTTTCCACGACAAAGATGATTATTTAGTTAATCTGTAGATTTGTCATGACTAGTATGAAAGCTGTTGATTTGTCTCTTTTCGGCGGACTCGCCATGCTATCAGAAATGAAAGCTAAGCTGCCGCCTTCTGGTCAAAAAATTGCTGACTATATACTAAACAATCCGCAAGAAGCGGTCCTTTGCACGGCTAATCAGCTCGGTGAACGCAGCGGAACGAGCGCATCAGCAGTTATACGTTTATGCCAATCGCTTGGACTGAAAGGGTTTCAGGAGTTTAGAATTCGAGTTGCTGGCGATTTGCATAGAACGGACAAAGAGAGCGGAAGGGATATTCAACCGCTGGAATCGGATGCTTCCATATTGTCAAAGATGACAACGAATAGCATACGTGCGATTAGAGAGACTTCTGATATGATTAATCTTGACGAATTGTCCAAAGCCGTGGATGCCATCAACAGTGCCAAAAGAATTCATTTCTTTGGCGTAGGAGCATCTTCCATAGTCGCTCAAGACGCGCATCAAAAATTTCTGAGAATCAATAAAGATGTAACGGTATTTGCCGATTTTCATTTGGCTGCAGTAGTTGCTGCGAATTGTACGCCGGAGGATGCTGTCGTGGGCATTTCTTACCTCGGGAAGACCAAAGAAATTGTGGAATATCTAAAGTTAGCTAACCGACTTGGCGCCACAACGATCAGCCTTACCGGTTTCGGGCCGTCACCGGTAGCTAAAGCAGCTGACATTAAGCTATTTTCAGCCGCATCCAGTGAGGCGATGTTTCGAAGCGGGGCAACATCCTCGCGATTGGCTCAGCTGCATATTGTCGATGTTCTGTTTATGTGTGTTGCCACGAGACAGTATGAACAATCTGTCCAATACTTGGATCAAACAAGGGAGGCTATCCGGTCGATAAGGAATGCCAACAAGCCCCAGCGCCAGTAATGAAAGTCATATGTTAATGGCAATGCACGATGGAGATAAAGAAAGCATTCTCGCTTAAGCAGTAGCGGGGATGCTTTTTTATATTGCCTCAAGTATGAATGCTGCCTTTTTGAGCTTATTTCAAATTGGTGAATTCGACATTAATCTTCAGAAATTAGCGAGTATTCAGGTATTTAGTGAATAAAATAGGCGAAAACAAAATCATAACCGCAGTGTTTATAGGCTTATGGACGGTATCGGGACTTCAATGTGAACGAATTTTGTAGTATGATAATAAGAGTGATTAATTTAGCTTGACTTGGGAGCGTTAACAGAAAGCCAAGCCGTGAATTTGTCAATTTTGTTTCAAAGCTTAGGAGGAACGGTATGTCAGAACAATCTGGATCTACAACGATGGGCAATCGGTCGAATGCGAATAACTTGTTGAGACGCGATGTCCGTTTTCTAGGCAATATACTGGGAGAGGTGCTTGCTCATCAAGGCGGGCGTGAGTTGCTTGATATCGTTGAGCAAATTCGTGAGACGAGCAAGTCGCTTCGTGCTGATTTTGTACCAGAGCGATTCGAGCAGTTCAAATCCAGCATTTCTACTTTGTCCCCAGAGAAGAGACATCAGGTAATACGGGCGTTTGCTATTTATTTTCAATTAGTCAACATCGCTGAGCAAAACCATCGCATCAGAAGAAAACGCGACTATGAGTTTTCAGCTGGCGATACGGTGCAGAACGGGTCGATTGAAAGCGCAGTTAAAAAGCTGAAGGATAAAGACATTTCGACAGAGAGCGTGAAGGAAATACTAGGCTCAGTCTCGCTCGAGCTTATTATGACTGCTCATCCAACAGAGGCGACTCGCCGTGTTGTGCTGGATATTCATAAGCGTATTGCGGACGATATGATGGTGTTAGACGACCCGACGTTAACTCATCGCGAGCGCGAGAAGATGAGAGATAAGCTGATGAATGAAGTTCTCATTCTATGGCAAACAGACGAGCTGCGTGACCGTAAGCCGACGGTTATTGACGAGGTTCGCAACGGATTATTTTTTGTTGATGAGACATTGTTTGAAGCTATACCTGACGTATATGAAGAGCTTGAGCGTTGTTTAGATAAATATTACCCGGAAGAGAAATGGCATGTGCCAATCTATCTAAGATTCGGATCTTGGATAGGCGGCGACCGGGATGGCAATCCGTCTGTTAAAGCGGATGTGACATGGGAGACACTGACGCTCCATCGCCAGCTGGCTATTAGCAAGTATGAGGAGAAGCTTAATGAGCTTATTGGCATGCTTAGCTTCAGTATGAATATTGTTTCGATTTCAGATGAGCTGAAGGACTCTATCCGGAAGGATAAAGAGCAGATTGAGCTTAAAAATGTAGAGCTGTGGAGAAATATCAAGGAGCCGTATCGAATCAAGGTTGGCTTCATGCTTGAAAAGCTGGCTAATATGCGCAATGAAGCGCTTATCGGCACTCCGCAACGCTATAATTCAGCAGAAGAGCTTCGTGAAGACTTGCTCATTATCGATCGCAGCCTGCGTCAGCATTACGCTGATTATGTTGCGGACACGACGCTGGCGAAGCTGATTCGCCAGGTGGAGCTGTTCGGCTTCCATCTGCTGACGCTTGATATTCGTCAGCACAGCCAAGAGCATGAGAATGCGATGACTGAAATTTTGGCGAAAATGAACATTGTAGAAGATTACAAGGCACTTTCCGAAGAAGAGAAGATCGAGCTGTTGAATAAGCTGCTGAATGATCCGCGTCCGCTTACTTCAGGACATCTTGAATACTCGGAATCTACTCAAGAGTGCTTAAACGTATACCATACGATTTATCGGGCTCAACGAGAGTTCGGCATTAATTGCATTAACAGTTATCTGATTAGTATGACTTGCGGCGCAAGCGACATCCTTGAAGTGATGGTGTTTGCGAAAGAAGTAGGCCTATTCCGTAAAGATAGCGATGGCAAGGTGCATTGCGATATACAATCCGTGCCATTGTTTGAGACGATTGACGATCTGCATGCGGCACCATCAATTATGAAGCTGTTGTTCGATCTTCCTATCTATCGTCAGGCTGTTGAAGCTCGCGGCAATCTTCACGAAATTATGCTTGGCTACTCTGACAGCAATAAGGACGGCGGAGCTGTTACAGCGAACTGGGAACTCCGGGTCGCAATGAATCAAATTACGGCAATGGCCAGCACTTATAATATAAAATTGAAGTTTTTCCACGGTCGCGGAGGAGCGCTTGGCCGCGGGGGCATGCCTCTTAACCGCAGTATTTTGGCACAACCGCCTCATACGGTCGGCGGCGGTATTAAGATTACAGAGCAAGGCGAGGTGCTTTCCTCACGTTACTCGCTGGAAGGTATTGCATACCGCAGCTTGGAGCAAGCGACCTGGGCGCTCATTACCGCAGCTAGATTGGCGAAATATCCTATGAAGCTGCCGCAAGCCTTCTATGAATGGGAAGAGATTGCGCGCTCGATCTCAGAGACAGCGCTTGAGAAGTATCAGGATCTTATATTCCGCGATCCGGATTTCTTGACCTTCTTCAAGGAGTCGACTCCGCTCCCAGAGGTTGGCGAGCTGAACATCGGCTCTCGTCCATCGAAGCGGAAGAACAGCGATCGCTTTGAAGATCTTCGTGCGATCCCTTGGGTATTCGCTTGGACGCAAAGCCGTTATTTGCTGCCGGCATGGTATGCAGCAGGCACTGCGCTTAACGCTTATGTGCAGGATGACGAAGAGAAGCTTAATACGCTTCGGATTATGTATGAGAAATATCCGTTCTTTACAACGCTGATCGACAATCTGCAAATGGCGCTGGCTAAAGCGGATCTGCTGATCGCGAAGGAATATGCGGATATGATTTCGGACAAAACGATTCGCGATCGTATTTTTACGCAAATTGAGGATGAGTACAAGCTGACAGAAGACATGATCTTGAAGATTACGGGGCAAAATGAAATTCTTGATAATGTTCCTGTTATTCAAGAGTCGATTCGTCTTCGCAATCCATACGTTGATCCGCTAAGCTACATGCAGGTTCAACTGCTAACGGAGCTGCGCGAGCTTCGTGATAAAGACGAGGATGATGCAGAGCTGCTAAGAGAAGTGCTGCTTACGATTAACGGCATTGCAGCTGGCATCCGTAATACGGGCTAATATCAATTGAGAATGCTGAGTTTGGTTACTACCAGGCTCAGCTTTTTTTATGTCATTTTAAAAATAGGTTAAGTTTTCTTTAAGGTAAATCCCTCATTATTAAAGCATAGCAAGGGCTACTTGCAATGTGAAACAGAAGAGAGGATGAACTTTATGAGCGAGAATAATAAATTTGATAATAACGGCAATGATCCAATGTCTTACTACTATCGTTATCCTAGAAACGTAAATGAGATGCGACAATCGTATGAGAAAGAGCTGGGCAACGCGGTGGAGCTTGGGCAGTCGATGATGCCTCAGGTTCGCAAGAAAAAGCGCGGCGCGTCAGCGGCGTCGCTGCTTGCTTCTTTCTTAGTAGGGGCGCTCGTCGTCGGAGGCTCTATGTACATGGCAGACCGGAATAATATATTTACCGGCTCGGCGGAATTAACGTCTACAGCTGCAGCTACGGCAAGTGGAGCATCAGGTGCAGGACTGACGACAGCCTCCTATAACGAGACGACAGATGCCGCATCCGTCTATAAGGACGCAAGTCCGGCTGTAGTGAAAATTGAAAATTATACGGAAGCGCAGACAGGGGCTTCGATGATGGACGACCCGTGGTTTCAGCAGTTTTTTGGCGGCATGCAGGGACAGCAGAGACGCGGGGAACAAGCGCCGCAAGGCGGTCAGGGTGGAGAGCAAGCTGAGCAGGAGTCAGAGGCTGAGCTTCAGTTAAGCGGTACAGGCACTGGTTTTTTCTTTGATGCAAGCGGCTATATATTAACGAATCAGCATGTTATCGCAGATGCTAAGGAGCTTCAAGTGACGGTGCAGGGCTATGATCAGCCGCTGACTGCAACAGTCGTAGTCGAACGCGAAGACCTCGATCTGGCGGTGCTTAAAGTCGAGCAGCCCGACGGAGAAGCGTTCCCTGCGCTTACGCTGGGGGACTCTGACGGTGTCAAGATTGGAGATTGGGTCATTGCGATCGGCAATCCTTACGGCCTTGATCAAACGATGACAATGGGCATATTAAGCGCGAAGGAGCGTCCGATTACAGTTGCAGAAGAGGATGGCCAGCATGAACTGACCAATCTGCTGCAGACTGATGCATCTATAAACCCAGGCAACTCTGGCGGACCGCTGCTCAATGAACAAGGGGAAGTTATTGGCATTAATACGGCGATTAACTCCGAAGCGCAAGGTATCGGATTTGCGATTCCGACATCCACTATCGATTCAGTTATTAATCAAATAAAATCAAAAGCTTTATAATGAAGCAATAGGGACAGTGGATAGAAGCTAAGCTTTTATCCGCTGTTTCGCTTCTTTCACTTGCATTTTCAGTTCAGGTGCATTACGATTTTTCTAGATCGTTCTTTTATAAGAAGGTTTGGAGGAGTACGAGTGAATGAATTGGAGACGCGTCTTGCGAGATTGTCGCTGAAGGGCGATCAGCAGGCGTTCGCGGAGCTTGTTGGCCTGTATCAGGATAAGCTCTTTTATATGGCATTTCGAATGCTGAACAACCGTCAAGAGGCCGAGGATGTTGTTCAAGAAACATTTCTACGCGTATACAAGAACCTAGATAGATTTGATGAAACGATGAAGTTCTCAACCTGGATCTACCGGATCGCTACGAACCTATGTATAGACCGCTTGCGCAAGAGAAAGCCGGTTTATTCGCTTGACGCCGATTCGCCAGAGCATGAAGGTCTTGATGGTTATTCCATGATCCCAAGCGACAACCGAACGCCAGAATCTGAAATGCTGATGACAGAGACGCAGCGTATTATTCATCAAGCGATTGAATCGCTTCCGCCGAAGTATAAGACCGTGATGACGCTTCGCTATTTGCAGGATATGTCGCTGCAGGAGGTTGGCGATGTGCTGGACATGCCTGTTACGACGATTAAAACGAGGGTGCACAGGGGACGGGAGTTTCTTCGCAAGAAGCTCGAATATAAGCTATAATCCATAATTAATGAGACTTTATTTAGATTTTATTAAAAAGTGAAACATCCCCCTCGCATGAAACGTATCCTATAGCAAAGCTTGAGCGAATGCTAAGGCGTAAGCATAATGAAGAAAGGACTGGCTGCTATGAACTGCAACGTCGCTATAATGTGGATGCATGACTACTTAGACGGCGATCTTTCGCTTGCTGATACAACCGAATTGAAGGCCCATCTGCAGCAATGCACGGCATGCCAAGACCGATATCAGCAGCTTGATCATACGGAAGCGGCAGCATATCGCGTTTTTACAGCCCATAGCGCAGCGGCTCAATACGACAGTGAGGCATCCAAGGATCTTACGAACCGGATAATGGCTCAGCTGCCAAGCAAGAAGAGCAAGCAGCGTGCTGGCATTGTTAAATATATATATCGCTATCCCGGCATTACGGCGGTCGCTATATTCCTTCTAGTTATGTTCGGCAGCTTCTTTATGAGCTGGCAGGAGAATACGGAGCTCATTGTTGCCGGACAAGATCTTAATCAGCTTGTGATTGAAGGAGATACGGTCATTGTACCAGAAGGAGCTCATCTGACAGGTAATTTAACGATTGAGAATGGGAAAGCTATTGTAAGAGGAGAAGTAGATGGCAATGTAACGGTAATTGACGGAACGTTGAATCTAGCTTCGACCGGTTACATCGCTGGACAAAGCAAGACGATTGATCAGGCGCTGGATTGGTTCTGGTATAAGGTGACCCTAGCCTTCGGCGGGCTGTCGGACTGACAGATCAGCCTCCCTCTTTGAGGGAGGTAATTTTTTTGGTATAAAAGAGGATTTCGAAGCTCGAATCTAGAAAATAATAAGGTTAGTGCACCAATGTTTGTTTTTACAGATTGAGCGGCTGTTGGGGGTTGGCTTATGAGCTACTTTGCAGATATGACTTGGCAGGACTGGGTGAAGGATATTATTGATGTCAGCATCGTCAGCTACATCATTTATCAATTAATATTACTTGTTCGCGGCACGCGAGCGGTGCAGCTGCTAAAAGGTATTTTTGTGCTTATTATTATATGGGCGGTTAGTACATGGTTCAATCTATATACGTTGAAATGGCTTATGAATCAGATATTTACCTTCGGTGTAGTAACGGTGCTCATCCTGTTCCAGCCGGAGCTTCGCCGCGCGCTTGAACAGCTTGGACGGGGGCGTTTCTTCTCAAGGGCGAATATGCTGGATCATGATCTTCTGAATGATCAGATTGACGAAGTGATAAAGGCTGCCCGACATATGGCAAGCCGCAACATCGGGGCTTTGATTCTGTTCGAACGCAGTACAGGGCTTAACGAGATAGTTGAATCGGGTATTAAAATGGAGTCGAAGATAACCTCTGAGCTGCTTATTAATATTTTTACACCGAATACACCGCTTCATGATGGAGCTGTCATTATACGAGGCAGTCAGATTATGGCTGCGGCTTGCTACTTGCCGCTGTCTGAGAACCCCTTTATTAGCAAGGAGCTGGGTACGCGACATCGAGCGGCAATCGGAGCCAGTGAGGTCAGTGACGCTGTCGCTGTTGTCGTGTCTGAGGAGACAGGTCAAATCTCTCTTTGTTTAAATGGATTAATTGTTAGGGACGTAAACGAGGAATCACTGATCTCTAAGCTATTCGAGGAATTGACACCGAAAACGCCTAAGAAAGGCTCTACGAAAGAAGGCGGCCGGTTCACATCCTTCTGGAAGCGGAAAGGAGATCATAATGGATAAATGGTTAAGTCATCCTACTGCTATTAAAATTGTCGCAGTATTAGTTGCGCTGCTATTATGGGCTATTGTCCATTTGGACCCTGATACTACGCCGGCCACAGTCACATCAACTGTAGATGTGAAGGTTATTGAAGCAGCGAAAATAATACCGCAAGGATTAGATACGGAGAGGTTCGTTCTAACAGGCATGGAGCCGACGGTCGTACGTATTGATGTTCAAGGGCGCATATCGGATCTCCTGAAGGCGTCCTCTGACGAGGACTATGTCGTGTCGGTAAACTTGAGCAAAGCGAAAGCAGGCATACAAGAGCTGCCACTTGAGGTAACGAGCATGCCGCGAGGTATTGAGGTTCTCTCTATATCGCCGCGTACCGTCACGGTGCAGGTGGAGGAAATTGTTACGCAGCAATTTGAGGTGCAGATTACAACGACCGGCAATCCAGCTGACGGCTATATTGCAGGAGTGCCGAAAGTGAATCCGATCAATCAAGTCAGCTTGACTCTCCCGATGGAGGATATGAGCAGGGTAGGCGTTGTAACGGCTGAGGTCGATATTAACGATGCATCGAAAACGGTAGTGAACAAAAAAACGAAGATTACTGTCTATGATAAGGACGGTATAGAGATGGTCAACGCAACGACTGTGCCGAGCACGCTGGAGATCGAAGTGCCGGTGACACCGCCGTTCAAGTCTATTCCTCTTCAGCTGGGCTTCACGGGAACATTGCCTGCAGGCATAAGCTTGGTATCGGCTTCCCCGGAAGACGATAAGATTATGGTATACGCTGAGCAAAGCATATTGGATTCTCTGCAAGTGTATGACGGGGCTGTCCTTGATCTGTCTAAAGTGAAGGAATCAGGCCAGGTGAAGGTAAAGGCCGGACTGATTGACGGAATAAAGATGGTGGGGTCGGAAGAGATCAATGTGCAGGTGACAGTCAGTCCGACAGTAACCCGAACAATAGCGGACACTAGCATTGCGATTACAGGACTCGCAGAGGGATTAGAGGCTAAGCTGGTTACGCCGGAAAGCGGCAAGCTAGATTTGGTGCTCAGCGGCTCTGAGAGTGTCCTGGCGGCGCTTAAGGTTAGCGATGTGCATGTAGAGGCGAATACGCAAGGGCTCGCGCCTGGCGTGCATGAAGTGCCTCTGCAGGTAACAGTGCCAATGTTCGTGGATGCCTTGAAGAGCGATACGCAGTCGCTTTCTGTCACGATAGAGATTATCGATACGACAGCAAGCGAGGGGATTGAAGAGGAAGCGGTAGAAGCTGGAGCGGGTGCTGGTGCTGGAGACGGAACAGAAACACAAACAGAAACAGAAACAGAAGCGCCTGAGCAGTAACTTTATTGACTTCATGGAATAGACAGCGATAAAGCAAGGGGAAACGTATTACCTATAAAGAAGGAGCAAATGAATCATGGGAAAATATTTTGGTACAGACGGTGTGCGCGGTATTGCTAATCGTGAGCTTACGCCGGAGCTGGCTTACAAAATCGGACGCTGCGGAGGATATGTGCTAACGAATGGTGCGCATAAGCCAAAGGTTGTTATTGGACTGGATACACGCATTTCTGGTCCGATGCTGGAGGCGTCACTCATTGCCGGTCTGCTGTCGATCGGCGCCAGCGTAATTCGGCTTGGCGTTGTATCTACGCCGGCTGTCGCTTTTTCAACAAAGGCACATGGCGCAGATGCAGGCGTGATGATATCGGCTTCTCATAATCCGGTTGAGGATAACGGCATTAAGTTTTTTGGTGGGGATGGCTTTAAGCTGTCGGATGAGACGGAGCTGCAGATCGAAGCTTTAATTGATGCGGAGGTTGATGAATTGCCGCGTCCTGAGGGCGGTGGCCTTGGCACACTAGTGTTCGATAAGCTGGCTAAGAAACGTTATCTCGACTATTTGAAAACAACGATTAACGGCGGGTTCAGCGGACTTCGCATTGTGCTTGATTGCGCGAACGGATCAGCCTATGAGCTTGCTCCAACCGTATTCCGCGAGCTGGGCGCTGAGATTATTACCGTCGGCGCAGAGCCTGACGGACTGAATATTAACGCAGGCGTCGGCTCGACGCATCCCGAATATTTGCGCGAGCAGGTGCTAGCGCATGGCGCAGACTTGGGACTGTCCTTCGACGGAGACGCGGATCGTCTTATCGCGATTGATGATCGCGGCGAAGAAGTGGACGGCGATTTCATCCTGTGCATTATAGGCAATGCGATGAAGCGGGACGGCAAGCTGAAGGGCGATACCGTTGTGACGACGGTGATGGCGAATATCGGCTTCTTCAAGGGTGCTGAGAAGCTTGGTCTTAAGACGGCGCAGACAGCTGTCGGCGACCGTTACGTTATGGAAGAAATGCGCCGCGGAAACTACAACTTGGGCGGCGAGCAATCCGGTCATGTTATTTTCCTCGATCATATTACGACTGGAGACGGTATTCTGACTGCATTGCAGCTTGTGGACACGCTGGTGGCATCCGGTCAGAAGCTAAGCGAGTTGAAGAACGTTATGCGCAAATATCCGCAGAAGCTTGTCAATGTGCGTGTAGCGGATAAGAGCTTGTATATTGGCAATACTGCGATTGCAGATGCGGTTAAGCAGGTGGAGAACGAGCTGGGCGACAACGGCCGCGTACTTGTTCGTCCTTCAGGAACGGAGTCGCTTATTCGCGTAATGGCCGAAGGCCCTGACAAGGATCAAGTAGAAGCTTATGTCGATCAGATCGCTGCTGTCGTTAAACGTGAACTTGGTTAAGCACTTATACAGTTAATAGTTATTGTGGGAAAGGACAGCGCTGCGAGCAAATGCTTGGAGGCTGTCCTTTTGTGTTGCGGGGAGGAGCAAAGCCCACCTTGTGCCCTCGCTTACCAAGGGCAACTCCACTCTCGCGAAACGACTGCTACATGCCGAAAGCGTCCGAACCGCCAGCCGCGTGTCTAAAGTAATGTAAAAGTGCAGTACATGTAGCCAAATCGCCCGCCGTATGCCCAATGTAATGTAAAAGTACAGTACGTGTAGCTCAAATCGCCCACCGCGTGTCCAAAGTAATGTAAAAGTGCAGTACATGGAACTCAGATCGCTCGCAGTGTGTCCAAAGTAATGTAAAAGTGCAGTACATGGAGCCAAATCGCCCGCAGTGTGCCCAATGTAATGTAAAAGTGCAGTACATGGAGCCAAATCGCCCGCAGTGTGCCCAATGTAATGTAAAAGCGCAGTATATGTAGCTCAAATCGCCCACCGTGTGTCCAAAGTAATGTAAAAGTACAGTACATGTAGCCCAGATCGCCCGCTGTGAGTCCAATGTAATGTAAAAGTGCAGTACATGGAGCCAAATCGCCCGCAGTGTGCCCAATGTAATGTAAAAGTGCAGTACATGTAGCCAAATCGCCCGCAGTGTGCCCAATGTAATGTAAAAGTGCAGTACATGTAGCTCAAATCGATCTCAGAGTGCCCAATGTAATGTAAAAGTGCAGTACATGTAGCTCAAATCGATCTCAGAGTGCCCAATGTAATGTAAAAGTGCAGTACATGTAGCTCAGACCGCTCGCAGAGTGCCCAATGTAATGTAAAAGTGCAGCAAAATAGTTCATGAGTTTATATAATGGTGATGGACATTGGTTAGGTTGTATAAGTTTTGTCGAATAATGGTGGATAAACCCTATTTTTGCGGAAAGAGTTGCGCTCTAGCGTGAAAATGAATATGATAGTTTATGTGATTCAAGAAGGAAAGCGAGGATAGTGGTTAATTAGCACGTAAAGCGCCAGAGCTTAATGGATAGATTCATGAATGATAGGGATGGCTAATGGATAGATAGAGGCTGAGGAGCAGCTGAAGCTATTTGAGTAGAGTGTCGTCTATATGTGAATTTATTATAAGCTGACGAGGTGAAGGTGTTCGAAACATTCGGCGGGGACCTTCCGGTATATGTGAGCCAACCGAAAGCTGCTATGCAAAACAATCGGGCGACCGACTGTACAAACATTCAGCAGGCTCCTTTATTAACCCGTATGTCCAAGGGCTGCCGGCAGGTCGGGCTCGGGCAGATGGATTGTATGTTATGGCAATTATTTTTTATTAATGACGGCATTAGCCGGATACGATTATAAATGATCATTAACGGACAACTTCATATGGCCTGTGCCGCGCATTGCATGGCATCCGTAAACTACGGGAAATATACCGTATACGGAGGTCTATTAAATTATGTGTGGAATTGTAGGATATATCGGGAAACGTGACTCGCAGGACATTTTGCTCGACGGATTGAAGAAGCTGGAATATCGGGGTTATGACTCTGCCGGTATCGCTGTCTTCACGAAGAACGGGCTGGAAGTGACTAAATCAAAGGGGCGTCTTGCTGTTCTTGAGAGTAAGCTGCGCGATGAGCCGCTGGAAGGCTCAGTCGGGATTGGACACACGCGCTGGGCGACTCATGGCAAGCCGTCTGATGTGAACTCACATCCGCACACCGACAATTCATCGAAGTTTTCGGTCGTGCATAACGGGATCGTTGAGAATTATTTGGATTTGAAAGATGAGCTAATGGCGAAAGGGCATGTATTCGTATCGGAAACGGATACCGAGGTTATTTCGCACTTGGTCGCTGATGAATACAAGGGTGATATCGTTGCAGCAGTTCGGGCGGCAGTGAGCCGGATGCGCGGCGCGTTTGCGCTTGGCGTACTGACAGAGTATGAACCGGAGCGTCTTGTTGCCGTTCGATTCGCCAGTCCTCTTGTTATTGGTATCGGTGAAGGAGAGAACTTTATTGGCTCGGATATTCCAGCGATTTTGGAATATACGCGAAATGTATATATTTTGAACGACGGCGAAATGGCCGTTCTGACACGCGATGGTGTCGAATTGATGACGACTGAAGGCGAATCTATTTCCAAGGAAATATTCCATGTCGATTGGGACTTGGTTACAGCGGAAAAAGCAGGATTTGATCATTTCATGCTGAAGGAAATTCACGAGCAGCCAAAAGCTTATCGTGACACCATGATCGGTCGTATCGCGGATGACGGCAAGTCTGTCTACTTGAAAGAGATTGGTATGCCAGATGACTATGTGAAGTCGATTCGCAAGGTTCATATTGTCGCTTGCGGTACAGCTTACCATGCCGGTCTCGTTGGTAAAACAGTAATTGAATCGCTGGCACGCATTCCAGTTGAGAATGATGTCGCATCGGAATATCGCTATCGTTCGCCTATTATTACGCCGGACACATTGGTCATTGTCGTGAGCCAATCCGGTGAAACGGCGGATACGCTTGCCGCGCTTCGAGAAGCGAAACGGAACGGCGCTCGTGTTCTAGCTATTACGAACGTAGTAGGCAGTTCAGTTGCGCGTGAAGCAGATCATGTGCTGATCACATGGGCGGGACCAGAGATCGCAGTTGCATCGACTAAAGCATACACATCTCAGTTAATCGCATTCTACTTGTTCGGTTTACACTTAGCTGGTGTACTTGGCTATTTGGATGAGGCTGCTATTGTTGATATCATTGATGGCTTGCATAAGCTGCCGGAGCAGGTTGAAAGCATTTTGGAGCAATCGGCTGTATTGAAGCAGGTTGCAGAGTCGATGTCGCATCATCGCAGTTTGTTCTTCATCGGTCGCGGTGTCGATTACGCTGTTGCACAAGAGGGCTCGCTTAAGCTGAAGGAGATTTCGTATATTCATTCCGAGGCTTATGCAGCCGGTGAATTAAAGCACGGCACATTGGCGTTGATCGAAGAAGGCGTTCCAGTGGTTGCCCTTGTTACGCAAGAAGCGCTGTATGAGAAAACGTTGAGCAACATCAAAGAGGTTAAAGCGCGCGGCGCGCATGTGCTCGCTATCGCAAATGCTGGCAGCGAGGAAGAAGTGCTAAAATCGGTGGATGAGCTGTTCGCGATTCCGAAGACATTGCCATTGTTGGCACCAGCACTGTCAGTTGTGCCGTTGCAGCTGATTTCCTACTACGCGTCCTTAGCGCTAGGGCATGACGTGGATAAGCCAAGGAATTTGGCTAAGAGCGTTACGGTGGAGTAGCGGAGTGGTGTGGTAGATGGTGGTTGTAAGCCTGTAATAATCACTGACCTGATGGAATAAACCATGTCCTGATATAAAAATGTCTGTCTAAGGATTGGGGAATATTGGAATAAACATCCGATAAACCCCGATCCTTTTTGCATTCAAAGGCAGGTAAAAGCAGGGGGAAGGGCGAAATAATAGCTCGGGTAGTTCAGTTGTATCAAGGGTTTGCATGATCTGCACCGATTTCTTCCCAATGATTTTCTCCTCCAGATGGAGAATACTGCGTGTTTCTGCATTTACGTATATAGCGGCAGAAATCTATCTTTGGATATATTCGATAATGAGAGGAGAATAAACATGGAAATAGAAAGCGATCTGCCTAAGATAAGTAAGCCTGCCAATCGTGAACTCCATAACGCTGGGTTTTATCGACTTGAGCAGTTCACAAAGGTTACAGAATCAGATCTTTTAAAGATCCATGGGGTTGGACCGAAAGCAATACGAATTCTGAAAGATGCTCTTAAAGAGAAGGGTCTAACTTTTGCAGAACAATCATAAAAATGTTTTGCCTTGTAAAATGCGGGGGATCGGGTTGAGATCCGGAATAATGCATGGGGAATGCAAGGATAATTGTTCTCATCCAAGAAACCTTAACGGCCGCCTTATAGTCTCTGCACAAAACTTATAAAGTACGATTGCAAGCCGAGCTGATTTCAGGAACTTTTTCCCTGATTTCACTCGGCTTTTTCTAGATCTAAGCCTGCTCCCTGGTCCATTCCCTACCTTATCCTCACCATCTTTGCTCTGTGTATCCTCTGTCTCTATCCTGCTTATCCGTTAAACTTGGCGCGCAGCTATTGCAGAAGCGGGAATTGGGGGAGTGTTGTGAACATATTATCTTCGCTCGAGGACCGATATGAGGACTTGCAGGTGAGTAAGGATTTATTGCCGCCTAGTTATTAGAAATAGGTAGACGAACTATCAACTCCCTATGATACAATATGGTAGATTCTAGATATGGGAGGTTCTTACCTTGCTTGATGAGCAAAACAACGCCAACTTAGAGCATCAAGTAAAATTAATCGCATGGCTCAGTGCCATACAAAGGGATTTTGACCCGCTACTACTAAAAGGGCGTAAACTCTTTAACGAATCTGCAGGATGGTTTTGGGTTTGGTTTGCTCGCTCTTTATTTACAACGAGTTATAAAAAAGTGTCCGATGATTCTGCAAGTAGTTTCATGGGGATCTTCTCAAGTCGTTGGCAGAGTATTCTTACATACCTAGCGCTGGCTGGACTTGTTGTTCCTAGTCATCTGTTTAATCTTTGGACTCTTCCTTTTTGGCCATCAGTAATATCTTATGGCATCATTGGTGTATCTATTATCATGTCCTTTGTAGCTAACCTTAATCGCATGCTTACTTTGAGTGATCCGTATTTTAATAGTAACTTGTACAGACTTATGAGAAAACAAGAGTATAATATGTTCATTACTTATTTCAAGGAGCCTTTGTACACATTCGAGAATGCTCTTGATTGGGTAAAATTGCTTTATAAAGAGAATGATTTGGATTCAGTGGTTGCAGAGCATAAGGATATGAACAGACAATTGCGTGAGATGATGCATGATCTAAAGATACGGCTAGATGAGCGAGAGGAAAGCTTAAAAATGACCGAAAAAACGATTGAGCTTCTCAATCGAAAGATTAATCTTCTGCAGAGTCTCACGGTCATCAATGAAGATGGTTTTAATTCAGCTATTAGTACTATCTACCGTCTACGGGGAAGTGATTCCTTGTTTAATACCGCAGATCTGAGGGTTGTGACTGATTATTCTCTGTTTGAATTAGTGGGTACCGATTTGATTAGGATCTGCGAACAAGGAACAACCTTAACTCCGAAAATTATTAACATTAATGATTCAGCCTATGAACATTACTCTTCGGTTCAGCTAGTACGCGGGCTAAACACAATTGAGAAAGCTACGAGTGACCGTGAAGGAAGAACAGTTGCGAGCTATTGGATAGACTTGCCTTCTGGCAGGACGTTAATCTATAATTTTCATTATGACTCTACAAGTACGACGATGGATGGTATAATAGAAATGAAAGAGATGTATCGATATATAAAAGGTATATGCATGCACTTGGAAGAACGAGGATTTTTGATCAGGGAGGGTGAGTACCATGTCGCAAAATAGACGTAAAAATAGTCTTAAAAATAGTCACGAACTTCTGATGGCCATTTCCAACGAATTGAAGGAGATCCAAAAGGAAAATGAACGCACGTGGGCATTCATCGAGGTCAACGACACTCTCACCAAGGAATTGCGTAATAATCTGGATGAGTTATTATCAAAACAAGAAGAAAGTTTGAAAAAACTTGGACGCCTATCAAAGAGTGAGGTTCCAATCTCGAGCCTTAACCTTGTAGCTGCTGCTAGGGCTCAATAGACTGATTGAAGGAAGGGGCATAACCCCTTCTTTTTTGATTTTCATAGAGTCGCTAGTATAATTTTCATAGAGTCGCTAATAATACTATCTATTACCGTTAAGGGGTAGATAGTAGTGAAATCTAAGAGTGATAAGGTGATTCGAGGTAAGTTCCGATTGGGCGAGAATGCCTTTCCTTCATCAAAAGACAAACGAGAGAAAATAATGCGCGACGTTGATAGAATCATGCGGAAATATTCAGGTAAGTCTCGGAAAAGTGACTGATGAAGAAACACCTTAATTTTCCTTGCAGATAATATTCAGCGGGGATGGGCCCGGCTGCGCCTGCAGCTATAAATAAAACACGGAGATAGGAAGCGCTAACAGTATACGGGATCCGTATGCTGTTTTTTGCGTCTCCTTTTTTTGTGCAGAAAAAAGGAGGACACTATAAGAAAATTCATGTGATGTTTATTCCATAGGGACTAGAATCCAATAGTTTCTATAGTAAATATAGACTACAGTTTAGTAAAAACATGGTATTATAAAGGGAGTTATTTTTATATTTTTATTAAAGAGCAATTCTTATCTGTGTTGCTATTAATGAGAGGCTGGGAACTAGATATGCTAACAGGAGAAATTCGTAATAAAGTAGATAAAATATGGTCAGATTTGTGGGCTGGTGGGATATCGAATCCACTGACTGTTATCGAACAATTAACATACTTAATGTTTATTCGTTCATTAGATGAGAAGGATTTAGATGCAGAGAGTTTTGAAGCATTAGGCGGAGATAAGCTTTCTAAAATATTCCCAGAGACTGAAGCGGGTCAAGCGATGCGCTGGAGTAACTTTAAAAATAAAGATCCGCGTATCATATTCGATACGATAAGTAATGAAGTATTTCCATTTATTAAAGGGATGAGTGAAGATCCAACGACAGCATTTGCACGTTATATGCAGGATGCTATTTTTCTAATTCCTACTCCGCAAGTATTATCCAAGATCATAACAGGGCTGGATGAGCTGTATGAGCATGATATTAAAGACCTGGATATGCAGGGTGATCTATACGAGTATATGCTTGGAAAGCTTGCTACAGCAGGACAAAACGGACAATTCCGTACACCGAAGCACATCCGTGACCTAATGGTGCGTTTAATGGCGCCAACGCCAGATGATCGTGTCTGTGATCCAGCATGCGGTACAGCAGGCTTCTTAGTTTCTACGTCTGAGTATATTCGTGAGCAATATGAAGCGACGATGTCAACCGAGCAATGGGACAAGTTCGCTGGCGAGATGGTATCTGGATTCGATACAGACCGCACGATGCTGCGTCTATCTGCGATGAACTTAATGCTTCATTCGATAACGAATCCGAACATTGACTATGTGGATAGCGTATCAAAGCAAAATAGCATCTCTAACGAATATTCGATGATTCTAGCAAATCCTCCGTTCACCGGAACGGTTGATGCCGATAGTATTAATGATAATTTGAAGTCGATTTGTGATACGAAGAAAACAGAATTGCTATTCGTAGCCCTATTTTTACGTATGCTTCGAAAAGGCGGCCGCTGTGCAGCCATAGTTCCAGATGGCGTCTTGTTCGGTACGACAAAGGCTCATAAATCACTGCGTCAAGAGCTAGTGGAGAATCATAAGCTTGAAGCTATTATTTCGATGCCAAGTGGTGTATTCAAGCCATATGCAGGGGTTAGTACGGCGATTATGGTCTTTACGAAAACAGATGCTGGCGGTACGGACAAGGTATGGTTCTATGATATGAATGCGGATGGTTACTCACTAGATGATAAGCGTTCGCCTATTGAAGCGAATGACATTCCAGATATCTTAGCTCGCTTCCACAAGCTCGATGCCGAAACAGACCGTAAACCAACGGATCAAAGCTTTATGGTAGATAAATCAGCGATAGCGGATAATGGTTATGATCTTTCGATTAATCGCTATAAAGAGATCGTATATGAGAAGGTTGTGTATGATGCTCCAGCGGTTATTATGGATCGACTAGAGCAGTTGGATATAGAGATAGCCTCTAAAATGAAGGAACTAAGGGGGCTTCTTGGTGAGTAAGTGGGAAAAGGTTAAGTTTGAGGATTTAATAGAAGATAAAACAAGATTAGGATTCAAAATAAAGAAAGAAGATTATCTGCCGCAAGGAAATTATCCTGTTATTGATCAAGGACAAGAGTATGTTGCTGGGTACATTAATACGAATAAAGGTATATTTAATGATGTACCGGCCATTATATTTGGTGATCATACAAGGATAATTAAATATGTTGATATCCCATTCTTCTTAGGTGCAGACGGCGTAAAATTATTGAAATGTAAGAGTCAGAATACTTCTTATAAATATTTATATTATTACTTTTTAAAAAATGAAGTTCCCAACACTGGTTATAACAGACATTTTAAATGGTTAAAAGAACTTTTAATTCCCCTCCCCCCTTATGAAGTTCAAAACCAAATCGCACAAAATCTTGATACCGTTTCTGAACTTCTTGTTTTGCGGAAAAAGCAACTAGAAGAATTAGATGGGCTTATCAAGTCTGTGTTCTATGATATGTTTGGTGATCCTGTGTTAAATAAAATGAGATGGGCAACCCAGCCAATGCTGAAAGTTGGTAAATTTGTTAGTGGGGGTACTCCTAGTAAAGAACGCAATGATTATTGGATAGGTAATTTTCCTTGGGTTAGTCCAAAAGACATGAAAGTACCATATATATTAAATTCCCAAAATTATATTTCTAATAATGTTTTTGAAGAGACATCTTTGAAAAAAATTCCCCCTGGACACTTACTAATTGTTGTACGAGGAATGATATTGACGCACTCTTTTCCAACAGCAATAAATACCGTAGAGGTATCAATAAATCAAGATATGAAAGCGATTCTACCTATCGATGAACTTAATGTTGTTTATTTGAAACATTGCTTGGATAATATGACACATCAGATCCTAAAAATAATTACAACTGCCGGACATGGAACTAAGAAGTTTAATACTGATTCTATGGGGAAGGTATTTATCCCAGTCCCCCCCTTATCTTTACAAAACCAATTCACATCCATCGTAACGAAATTCGAAGAACAAAAGTCTCTAGTCAAACAATCCATCGAAGAAACGCAGACACTCTTCGATTCCTTAATGAGTCAATATTTCGACGACTAAATAGACAAGAGGTGAACGAAATGACTGCAAATTTTTCGTTTTTGAGTGGACAAGATGAGTATGAGATGTTTGCTCATGCTTGTGTAGAAGCTGAACGTGTACTTGCGACTTCCCCTGCTATGTCAGCAGTGGGAAGCCGTAAGGCTTTGGAGCTTGCAGTGAAATGGGTATATGCTGCAGATAAATCCATGCAAATGCCTTATAAAGATAATTTGCAGTCATTAATCCACGAACCGTCATTTCGTTTTGAAGTTGACTCACAGACGTGGAGTAAGCTGCCATATATCATTAAGCTTGGAAATCTAGGCGTTCATACAAATAAGACAATAACTCATAGTGAAGCTATGCTTGCCTTAGCTTCACTGTTTGAGTTTATCCAATGGATCGATTACTGCTATGGCTTCCAATACGAAGAACGTACATTTGATGAGCAGCTCGTTCCTACAGAACAAGTTCATTTGGATATTAGACGAATTAAAGAGACACAAGGACTGCTTTCTGAGAAAGAAAGTGAGATCGAACGTCTTCGTGCTCAGGTAGAAGCGTTAAGCAAGCAATTAACACAAGGCAAAGAGCAGCATATCGAGGATCGCACGTTTACCCCACAAGACATCTCAGAATTCCTCACACGCAAGAAATATATTGATGTAGATCTCAAACTATTAGGTTGGACTATCGGTGATGATGCTAGAGAAGAAGTTAAAGTCGAAGGCATGCCTAATGGAGAAAACGTAGGATTTGTCGATTACGTTCTCTATGGCCGTGATGGTCTTCCTCTGGCATTAATTGAGGCTAAACGTACATCTATTAATCCGAAAATCGGCACGCAACAAGCAAAACTATATGCGGATTGCTTAGAACAGAAATATGGACAACGTCCAATTATTTTCAACACCAACGGCTTTGAAACGTATGTATGGGATGATGTCTCTTCCCCGCAGCGCAGAGTTAGCGGTATTTTCTCACGAAATGATCTGGAAAAGCTAATTAAGCGTCGTACGCAAAAGATACCTCTAGAACAAATCGTTATCAACGATAAAATCACAGACCGCTATTATCAGAAGGAAGCGATTAGAGCGGTAGGCAAGCATATCGAGGAAGGTCATCGTAAGGCTCTTACTGTGATGGCGACAGGTACAGGGAAAACACGTACGGCCTCAAGCTTAACGGATGTTTTATCTCGTGGAGGGCATGTGACGAATGTGCTGTTTTTAGCTGATCGTAAGTCCTTAGTTAAACAAGCGAAGGATGACTTCAAGCAATACCTCCCGGATATGACCCTATGTAATTTGCTAAGTAATAAAGAAGATAAGTTAGCGCGAATTGTATTCTCGACGTATCCTACGATTCTTAATGCGATTGATACAGCGAAGTCCGATGATGGACAACGTCTCTACTCGCCTGCCCATTTCGATCTGATTATTATCGATGAAGCCCATCGTAGTATTTTTAAAAAGTATCGCGCGATATTTGAATATTTTGATGCCATATTGTTAGGTTTAACCGCTACTCCAAAGTCGGAAGTGGATCGCAATACGTATGAATTTTTTGAAATGGAACGTGATGTTCCTACGTATGCCTACGATTATGAGACAGCAGTAGAGAAGGATAAAGTGTTGGTGCCTTATTACAATATTGAGGTGCAAACGAAGTTTTTGGAGCAAGGCATTACGTATGATGATCTCTCTGAGGAAGATCGCAGCCGCTATGAGGAAGATTTTGTAGATGAAGACGGGGAATTACCTGAGGAAATCCCGGCCCCAGCACTCAATAATTTCATCTTCAATCAAAATACCGTTGATCGAGTGTTAGAAGATCTAATGACTCGGGGCATAAAAGTAAGTGGTGGCGATCTCATCGGGAAGACGATTATTTTTGCTCAAAATAAAAAACATGCCGACTACATCGTGCAGCGCTTCAATAAGCTGTACCCGCAATTTAACGGACAATTAATTCGCAAAATTACCTATGAGGATACTTATGCCCAATCATCTATTGATGAGTTTAAAGTAGCCGATAAAGCACCATATATTGCGGTGTCCGTTGATATGATGGATACAGGGATTGATGTGCCTGAAGTAGTTAATCTCGTTTTCTTCAAGCGTATTCGCTCAAAAGCAAAGTTCTGGCAAATGATTGGACGGGGTACGCGATTACGGAAAGATTTGTTCGGTGAAGGTCAGGATAAAACACACTTTATGATCTTTGATTATTTAGGCAACTTCGAATTCTTCCGTCAAAATAAAGAAGGACTGCAAGGGGCTGAGACTTTAAGCTTGTCGGAATTGGTCTTCTCTAAGCGAGTAAAGCTGATTCAGCGATTGCAGCACGCGGATTTTATAAGTGAAGAATATCAGGTTTTACGTCAGCAACTCATGCAAGTAGTATGGAGTCAAATTAAGGTGCTAAATCTTGAATTGATTTCAGTCAAAATGCAGCTCCAATACATTGAGAAGTTTAAGCGTAAAGAAGCATTTATTAGCTTATCTGATACCGATGTGCATGAGTTGAATACGAATCTTGCTTCACTCGTATTCATGGAAGATAGAGATGAATATGCTAAGCGATTCGATAATCTGATGTATGGTCTAATGCTTGGTGCCCTCGAAGCCAGCAATCAATTCAAACGAAATAAAAAGCAACTGATGGATATGGGTCGAGAGCTTCAGACGAAAGCTACAATACCACAAGTTAAAGCTAAGATTACACTTATTAAAACGATCGACACCGACGAGTTTTGGTCTGAGTCAGGAATTTTGGATTTTGAAAACGTTCGTGTAGAGCTTCGTGATCTCATTAAGTTCATCGTGGACGAAGGCAACAGTAATATCGTTTATACCAATCTTAAGGATGAAATACTGGGTGAACGTACCGGTGAAGCATTGGATGCGGCGTATGACTTTGAGGATTATAGACTTAAGGTCAATCGGTATATCGAGAACAATAAGGATCATCTAGCGATTCATAAGCTGCGCAACAATATGCCTTTAACCGCAAGTGATTATGAGAGCTTGGAGTATATCTTCACTGGTGAGTTGGGTACAGCTGAAGATTATGAGCGCGAGTTCAAAGATACTCCGTTCGGTCTGCTGGTTCGTAAAATTGCGAAGCTAGAACACGATGCAGCCATGCAGGCATTCTCTACTTTTATTAATGATCAGTCACTTACGCAAGCTCAGATTGTCTTCGTACGGAAGGTGATAGACTATATCTCAGAGAATGGTTATATCGAAGCTACATCCGTACTTATGCGTCCTCCATTTGATCGTCCGCAGAGTTTTATTAAGCTGTTTGATGGTGTGAAGCAGAAGCAGCTTGTGGAGTTGGTGAATGCTGTGAAGGAGAATGCGGTTAGGGTTGTGGGATGAGGACATTCATAATCATAACAAAACAGAGATGATTTATCGTGTGGACGGAACGTGTTCAAATATGAAAGAGGGATATGTTATTTCTCAGAATTGTTGTATTCTTGCTATACATGTATCTTACAATGTCGTATCAGAGCTGAGCAGATCCAGGATTATTTCCTGGCATTTGCTCGGCTTTTCTTTTGGTGCAGGGGACAGGAGGAGGGTAGGTTGAAGGAAAATGCAGCTTCTTTCTCGAATCATCTTGAAGGAATGTAAGGATTAACAAAGCAAAGTTCGCTGGGTGCATTGTAGGAGTATGTTGCTCACAACTATAAATTCCTGATCCCTTACACCAATGTCGCCACACCTCGGGCATCGAGCATCAATTCGCCCGAACATTTAGAAGCATATTTCTTATGAGAATGTCGGTATTCATAAAGCAACTTTAGTCTTGTCCATGGCGTCCAATTATTAACAGTGCTTTTAAAGGGAGGTATACAAATGTATAAAAAACTGCTGATTTGTTTAACCATCTGTGCCCTTTTTATAGTAGCAGGTTGTGCAGACGAAGATAAAACTGTTGTTTCACCTGTCTCACTCGTAGAAACTCTGTCCAATGGTGAGTCATTTCAATTTCGTAGTATGGATTGGTTTATAAACGAAGATGATGTGTTAAAACACGAAAGAATTAACAGAGATGACATAACAGTTAGCTCCAACTTGAATGTCTTCCTATATCCGTACACAATCATATTTGAAGAAGTAGGATTAACTGTGAATTCAATGGTATTTTCTTTTCACGATGAACCTAATATGCTTGTGAGCGGTCAATATTGGGCACTGTTTGATGACGAAGAAAAATATTTAGCGACCGTTGATAAAGTAATAAGTGCATTCGATGAGGAATTCGGCAGCCCAAATAAGAAGGGAGACGACGAGCTTAGCGTCAACCTGATAAATTCGGATGGTTCTAAAATGTGGTGGGCTAAGGATAATAGTATGTTAACTTTGGGTAAAATCGTTGACTATACTAGTCCTCATCCTAACCAAATATTTATTAAGGTTAGTGCTCCTAGAGACATTCCTGAAAGTCTACGTTCATAAACAAAGCTCACAAAATCTTATGAACCGATTACTTATCTGCTGCCCCGTTAAGCCATGGGAAACGGGGCTATTTGGCATTCCTAAACGCACGGTTAACATTACCACTCCGGTATCAATAACACAGCCGCAACAGATGTCGCATTTTGCAGAGTAGAGCGAGTCATCTTGCAAGTTTATGTCGAAATAAAGTTTCACAATAAAATAAACTTATGAAATTTATTGACGAAGTATTCGAATTTGGATAATATTCACTTAGAACCACTGTGCGATTTTAAGCTGTCGAGAGAGAATCACTTTATAGGGAGGGATGGGGAAAAGAAATAAAGCGAATCTGTTCAGTGGCTTGGAGCGAAATGCCAAAATGAATAAAAGGAGCAGTGTAAATGAATCGTTTATCTGTACGTTATAAAGCAATATGCAGCTGGATGCTTATCGTATTAATGCTAACGTCCATGTTGCCTGCTATTCACGTTTCAGCGGCGGGGGTTACTCCTCCAGATTCAGATGCTTGGACACCCTATCAAAAGTTCTTAAACTCGGATGTTTCTAAGAAGGAAGATATGCGTGCGACTTGGATTGTAACCGTTTACAATTCAGACTGGCCATCTTCAGCATCGTTAGCTATTACTGATACTGCAGCGAGGGTGGAAAAGCAAAAGCAAGAACTAAGCAATATCTTGGATGCGGCAGTTGCCAGCAATCTGAATGCCGTTATGTTTCAGGTTCGCTCATCTTCCGATGCGCTTTATAAATCTGATCTAGTTCCCTGGTCTGTAGTTATGACAGGGACACCAGGCGGTGACCCAGGCTTTGACCCGCTTGAATATGCAATAGAAGAAGCGCACAAGCGTGGAATTGAGCTGCATGCATGGTTTAATCCATATCGTGCTGCAACTGCGGTAAATGATGCTATGGTTGCTCAACTCAAGGCACTGCCAAAGAGTATTTTCAACACTCATTTTGATTGGATTAAAAAAGCCTATGATGGTGTGTATGTAGTAGATCCAGGTATACCTGAAGCACAAGCATGGATAGTGGATAGCGTTATGGAAGTTGTTAATAAGTATGATATTGACGGCGTTCATTTCGATGACTATTTCTACCATGAGGGTAAAGCCTATGATTATGATGACACTGCCACATTTGAAAAGTATAAGGGCGGTTTTACAGACAGAGGCGATTGGCGAAGAAATAATACGTATAAGCTTATCAGCGATCTTTCCCAAAAAATTCGTTCAGCAAAACCCTGGGTACAGTTTGGGATAAGCCCTGCTGGTATGTGGGGCAATATGAAAGACGGGCATGTTAACGGTTCTCCAACTGCAGGAGGCGGACCAAACTATGATAGGGCCTTTGCAGATACGTTAAGATGGGGGAACGAAGGGCTGATTGACTACCTGACCCCACAGGTTTACTGGCCATTTGGCCGTGATGTGGCTCCCTACGGTGTAATAGCAACATGGTGGGCGGATCACCTTACAAATCCCAATACAAAGCTTTATATGGGTATGGGATTGTATAGGGTAAATGATACAACCAATGCAACTGAAACAGGATTTTTAGATCCCTATGCCAAAGATGAGATTATCAGGGAGATACAGCTCAATACAAATTATATAAGTGAAAAAACAGGCCGCGGGATCGATGGTTCATTCCTATACCAGGGCAGCAATATTGTTCCAGGTTCAAGGATTTATAAAAAGGAAGCTGTAGAAAATGGAGTAAGAACGGCTTGGGCGAATAAGGCTATAGCTCCAGCATCATCCTGGAAGAGCAGCGTTGCTCCAGCGATGCCCACAAACGTTACTGCCAAGGCTGTAGATGGCGTTACACAAGTTACATGGACATCTAATGATGAAACAGGCAGCACCGCATATTATGCGATTTATAGATTTGCAGAGGATGAAAATGTTGATACATCAGATTCAACAAAAATAATTGCTGTTGTTGGTAAGACTGTTGATGGTGACGGTAAAGATATAACAAGTTATACCGATACAGCTGTATCAGATCCAAGCAAGGTACAGTATATTGTCACTGCACTTGACCGCCTCCAGAACGAGAGCTCGCCAAATGCACCGACACCGGTTAGTGCAATCGATGCAAACATTACTACTGCAGTAGGTACAGCCCCGGTTCTTCCGGTATCCGTAAGCGTTAACATGACATCGGGTTCTCCGGCTAATATGATGGTAAAGTGGGACAAGATAACTGATCCTAATCTTTATTCCGCTGCCGGAAATAGATTTGATGTAACCGGGACAGTTATGAATACTAACGGAACACTAACAGAAATGACTGTAACAGCACATGTTTCAGTTGTTGCACCTGTTATAAAATATATTAATCCTGTAATTGTAAGAACAGAACAAAATACGGCTCCGGTATTTCCAGCTACTGTAGATGTAATCTATACAGACAATACAGTTTCGTCACTTCCTGTTACATGGGAAACACCGGATCCTGAAGATTATAAAAACGCCGCTCCTTTCAATGAATACAGAAATCCAAGTGTGAAAGGCATACAGGGAATAGTTGATGGAACAAATCTAAAAGCAGAAGGCAACTATATCGTATATCCGGCAGTTGACTTATATGCGCCCATAGCTGTTACAACTCGGGTGGGAATACCTCCAATACTTCCACCTAGCGTTAATGCCACATACACGGACGGTACAAGCTCGAGTGTAGCAGTAGTCTGGGATAATATTCCGGCAGAAAATTACGCTAGTATTAATACTTTTACCGTAAAGGGAACAGTTGAAGGTGCCGCAATGAAGGTAGAAGCTGCGGTCACTGTTGAAAGCGCTGTAAACATAGTAAGCATTGATCCGGTATATGTGAAGACAGGTATCGGTGTAGCACCAAAGCTTCCTAATACCGTTAATGTAACCTATGACGATGATTCAAAAGACACTCTTTTAATAACCTGGCCAAGTGTGGATCCGGCTGCTACCTCATCAACACGCAGATTTACGGTTACAGGGACAATAAACGGTACATCCACTAATGTTACAGCTACAGTTGAAGTTGCTGCAGTTATAGTGCTGGACGACTTTGAAAACGGTGGTGCTGCCCAAAGCATGATTACGTGGACAGGCGGCAGTGCCAGCAACACATCACCAGATTTGTCCTATGATATCGCTATAAAGCATAGTGGAAATAGTTCTTTGAAGGTTGACTATAATTTGACTAAAGCCGCTAGTACTGGAAGCGCTTATCTTCGTCCTAACAATGGTACGGGCATTGTGTTTAAACCTGGGGAAGTACCGCAAAAGATTGGTTTCTGGGTATATGGAAATAATGTTCAAACTTATTCTCTAAGGGCAGAATTCCGTTCAGGACTTACTTGGGGTTCTCCTAATACAAATCAAGATATTTTTAATACGCTGAATTTTACTGGATGGAAGTACCAGGAGTACACGGTGGCTCCCTCCTATCAAGCTACGGGCCTTACTATAACACTTATGCCCGGTATTATTGCCACATCAGCCAATGATAAGGTAGACAGCACAATTTATATCGATGATCTTGTGGCTGTTTATGGAAGTGAAACATTGGATACAGCAGAAATAAGCGGGGCAATTGCAGCTGCGCAAAGCCTTTATGACAGCACAACTGCCGGTACAGGCAACGGGCAGTATCCATTATCAGAGCGGATGGGGCTTCATGCTGCTATTGATGCGGCAGCTAGTGTGATGAACAATCCGGCAGCGGTTATGGCAGATCTTTATAGTGCTACCGATTTGCTTAACTCAGCAGTGGATGCTTATATGGCTGCACAGATTGTAACCGAGCGGCACCAGATTATAGAGGACTATGAAGACCATGGCAGCGGAAAGAGCATGGTTGACTGGATTAGTGATAGTAATTCAAACACTAAGCCCACGATTTCATATAGCAATGATCCGAATTTTGTGAAAAACGGAAATCGATCATTTAAGATTGATTATAATTTTGCGGGAACTAGCGGGACAGCCAGTGCTTATGTCAAAGGCGCAGCCTACCCTAACTCAAAATTGAAATTTACCGGAGACCATACACCAAACAAAATCGGTTTTTGGCTTTATGGTAATGATGAGAAGATTAACAGCTTACGTGCAGAAGTAAGAAAGGCAGACGGTTCTTCAGCCACAACTGCCAATTTCTTACCAGCCAATTCCGTGATGAAATCAGGCTGGAATTTTGTTACCTATGATGTACCACAAGCAACCTTTAATTCATCAACCGGCCTTTTATTAAACATCATGCCTGGATTAGTTGAAACATCTACTAACGGCAGCGGCAGAGTAAACAGTACGATCTACATTGACGACCTTACTGTCATCTATACTGTTACTCCGGCTGCAACAATAAATGAAACAGCACTGATCGGAGCAATTGCAACTGCCAAATCTCTGCTGCTTGGTGCAGTGGAAGGGACACAGGGAGGCCAGTACCCTGTAGGCTCCACAGCAATTTTGAATGACGCTCTCATAGCTGCACAAGCTTTGGTAAGCAGCACAGTACAGTCAGATATTGATCGTGCAGCAGAAATATTGAATGCTGCAGTTATCACCTTTAAAGCTTCACAAGTTCCGCTAATAGATAAGCCGGGTTTAAAAGCAGCGATAGATACTGCACAAGCAAAGCATGATCTTGCAGTTGAAGGACCAAAACCTGGGCAATATCAAAGCGGAGCCAAGGCAACACTGCAAGCTGCAATAAATGCAGCAAACACAGTATATATCAATGCGGGTGCAACACAGGGAGATGTTGAGGCGGCAAAAACAGCCTTAGCACAAGCGGTTGCTGATTTTGACGGAAAGGTGGTTCCACCTATAGTGACAATCGACTTAGATGCTGCAATAGCAAAGGCTAAAGCTCTGCATGAAGGAGCGGCTGCAGGAACAGAACCCGGACAATATCCGCAACAATCAATGGATGATATGGCATCGGCCATAACAGCTGCAACAACTGCTAAAGCTGATGCAGCAACACAGACAGAAGTTGATCGTATATTAAACGATCTAAATGCTGCAATTAAGGCTTTTGAGGATGCAATGGTTCCATTAAATGTTGATAAATCTGAACTGATTGAGGCCATAGCAGCTGCACAGGCTAAGGTTAATTCAACAGTAGTAGGGACACTTGGAGGACAGTATCCACAAGATGCAAGAACTGCTGTTACAACTGCAATTGCAGCGGCACAAGCAGTTTTAGGCGATATTCATGCTGGGCAGGATGCTACTGCTGATGCTGTAACCGATTTAAATATAGAAGTAGCAACATATCTTGCAGCAAGAATAGCAGCTCCATGGGATGATTATAATGTTCCAGAGGAAACACCGGTAAACAAACGTGAGATGCGTGCTGCCTGGATAAGCACTGTTGTTAATATTGACTGGCCATCCACAGACTCATGGAAGATTGAAGACACAGAAGCTCGAGCGGCGGCGCAAAAAGCAGACCTTATTAAAATTCTTGATGATCTTGCAGAATCAGGCGCCAATGCAGTGATGTTCCAAGTAAGGCCGACATCAGATGCATTTTATAAGTCAGAGCTTGCACCATGGTCATACTGGCTGACAGGAAAACAAGATGTTGATCCGGGATTTGACCCGCTGCAGTTCGCAATTGAAGAAGCTCATGAGAGAAATCTCGAACTACATGCGTGGGCTAACCCATACCGCGTTTCCATGCCGGCGGCAATGTATAAGGACGAATCAGGAAATCCTTTAAAGAACTTAGAGGCAGTAGGAGATATGTTGAGAACGGTGACTGATAGTGTCTATGCCAAGCATCCGGAATGGATAAAGGTTGGCACAAGCCGCTATGTCCTTGATCCAGGAATTCCAGAAGCTGCGAAATATGTTGAAGACGCCGTTATGGAAATCGTTGAGAACTACGATATAGACGGAATACACTTTGACGATTATTTCTATGTTGGTAGCAATGGCGGTTTTGATGCCGGGTATAGTGATCAGAGCACATATGATACCTATGCCGACAAAACTGATTTTCCGAAGATTGAGGATTGGCGCAGAAATAACACCTATACACTGGTTAAAAATCTGAGCAGTAGAATAAACGCAGTAAAGCCGTGGGTTAAATTTGGGATTAGCCCGGCAGGTGTATGGGGCAACATTAAAGACGGACATCTGGATGGTTCTGACACTTCGGCCGGAATACCAAACTATGACCGTGCTTATGCAGATACTAAGAAGTGGGTTTTAGAAGAAATAATCGACTATATAACCCCACAGGTGTATTGGACATTTAATAATTCAGCTGCAGGGTATGGAATTGTTACATCATGGTGGTCTGACTTGCTTCAAAACTACCCTAATGTACGAACACAGCTATATATTGGTGTAGGTTTTTACTGGCTAAATCCTGCTGAAGGAACTACTGATAAGTACTGGAATACCCTGGGTGTTGGGGATCAGGAAATTGCACGCCAGCTCAAGTTTAACGCTGCAAACCCCAATATAGACGGTACTATGATTTTTACGTATAACTCATTAAAAGTTAATTCTCCTAACGCTATTTCTGCTGCATCGCTGATTAAGAATGACTTATGGGCTAACAAAGCCCTTATGCCGGCAATGCCGTGGAAAGGCGGAGTAGCACCTGAAGCTCCGGTATTAGTAAGTGCAGCATTTGAAAACGGAAGCAACACAATTAGCTGGCAGGATAATGATGTAAATACAGCGTACTATGCCGTTTATCGTTTTGAAGATAATGAGGCTGTAGACATTAACAATCCTGTTAAATTGATTGCTAAAGTTCGTAAGACTGAGACAGGTCTGCAAAGCTATACGGATAATACAGGAAAACCAACAAGTAATTATGTTGTGACCGCATTAAACAGGCTGAGCGATGAGAGTCTTCCGTCAAATGAAAGCCTGCCATCAGAAACAATGGATACAACTGAATTGGATAATCAAATAAAAATAGCTACGGATTTAAGAGACACGGCAGGAATCGGTGCAAATCCGGGGCAGTATCCGCAAAGTGCGAAAGATGCCTTGGAAGCAGCAATAACAGCTGCATTAACTGCCAAAGTGGATGCACAGACCCAGGAAGACATCGATAATGCAACTGTAAACTTAAAAAGTGCTGTAGCAAGATTTATGGCCGCAAAAACACCAGAACGTGGAGTGATCCATGTTACAGGTGTAAGTCTTGATAAGCAGACATTGGAACTGAAGATTGGCGATGAATCCCGTCTAACAGCAACGATTAGGCCAAGTAATGCTGACATTACGCAGGTGACATGGAAATCCAGCAACGAGAATGTTGCAACTGTTGATAGTGCAGGTAGAGTTGTAGCAAAAGGCAGCGGCACAGCAATAATCACAGTAACAACCGCAGATGGAAATATGACTGCAACCGCCGTTGTAAATGTAAGTGCTTCAACGTCTAAACCATTCTATAAGGGAATGGTAGATATCGATGTAATTAAAGCTTTAGTAGAAAAATCAAACGCTGCACCTGAACTAACCTTCAAGGATGTACCTAAAGATTCCTCAATTGCTAAAACAATCGGGTTAGCAACTAAGCTTGGAATCATCAGAGGGTATGCGGATGGGTCATTCAAAGCTAATGCTCAGGTAACTAGGGCAGAATTCGCCACTATGTTGGTAAAAGCACTTGGTTTAACGCCACAAGATGATTCCAGCTTTAAAGACACCCAAGGTCATTGGGCGGCAGATGCAATTGCTACGTTAAAGGCTAGCGGAATTATTAACGGCTACTTGGATGGAACGTTCAAACCTAATCAGAACATATCCAGAGCTGAGATCGTGGCTATGCTTTCAAAAGTAATGAACACGACGTTAGTAAAAGAAGATAAATTCAAGGATGTTTCAGGTAATTGGGCAGAGGCTGAGATCAATGCGTTATCCGATATGGGTATCGTAAAAGGCAAATCCTCTGGTTTGTTTGAACCAAATGCTAAGGCTACGAGATATGAGTCGTTGCTCATGATCTTGCGTATGCTAAATATTAGTCTTGATTTTTCATTAGAAGTAGAGTAGAAATTTAAAGTTACTTGAATAAGGCAGGTACTGGTAAACAGTATCTGCCTTATTTTTGTGGTGCGTGGCTATAAATTTGTTATTATGGAAATTGACTCGGAACATACTGGGTTCAGATAAGTTCTGATGATTTTGTTGCATCGGAAATTCTGGGTATTGAAGAGGTACACAGCAAAATGACAAACGGTCTGCTTGAAGGAAATAATGGCATTAAACAAGCAATAAGAGCAGAGCTGTGTATCAGAATATGCATAAAAGTCAAGCCTTGTAAAGGAACGCGCGTTCTCTTATGGTTATATTAAGCGAGTATATTAATGAATTAATTTCGTTTGAAAGTAGGTAGGTATACAGTGAAGATTGACACACCCAAGATCCCTGAAGATCTAACGGAAAGAAGATTTACAGATATTTTATACGAAGAAGATACGGAATTTGAAATGTGTATGGTTACCGATTCAGAATTTGCCAACGAAGCACTTGATCGAGTGCGACTATATAAAACAGTGGTTAGAAATTGTAAGTTCACAAATACAAATTTTAGCCGAATTGATCTTACCGATGTGCGCTTTGAGAATTGTGATTTATCCAATGCTAAATTGGGTAATGCCTCCATGAATCGAGTTGAGTTTCTTAATTGTAAGTTACTTGGCAGCAGCTTGACAGAGTCTTATATCGGTAATACAAGTTTTAGGGAATCCATTCTTAATATGGCTGCGTTCAGTAACTCAAAACTTGAAAAGGTGATTTTTGATTATGCTGCGTTAGAAAGCGCTGACCTTTTTGACTGTAAGCTTAAAAATGTAGAATTTCTTTCATGCAAACTTAATGGCGCGAGCTTTGAAGATACACCACTAAAAGGAATTGATATAAGCTCATCTGAGTTTGATTCATTAACTGTTTCAATAGAGAACTTAAAAGGTTGTATAGTATCAGCATCTCAAGCGGTACAATTTGCTTCGTTACTAGGTCTAAAAATCCGACAGTAGTGATACTATGTAATCCTCTTCAACTTCGTACTTTGATTTTAAGTGGCTTAAAATGACTTATGAAGAATATTAATGAAAGGTTGAAATAGATGACAACTTATCAAGTCATTGATTTAGAAAGTTTTCCAAGAAGAAATTATTATGAGTATTTTATGGTGACAGACACAACGTTTGAAATGACAGTAAAAATTGATGTTACGCGAGCAGTTAAAAAATGCAAAGACGAATCTATAAGTTTTTATGCTTACTCCATTTTTAATTTGACTAAATCGGTTAACAAGATTCCAAATTTAAGGTATGCCCACAAAGATCAGCAATTAGTAGAATGGCAAGAATTAGTGCCAACATTTACGAACTTTAATCAAGAAACAAAGTTATTTTATAGTTTATGGTTGGAAGGATTAACAGATTATATATCAGCTGACCGTGAGTACAAAAAGCTTACAAAAGACTATGCAAACACAATAGATATCGCACCAATGGGAGCTGTTCCGCCCAACGTAGTGAATATTTCATCAATTCCTTGGATGCATTTTGAACATTTTTCATCTCATCAAGGAGCTGTCAAAAATAATTTAACACCAATTATCACCATTGGAAAGTACGAAAAAGTCGGTTCACAGTTGCTAATGCCGGTGAATATTAAGGTTCATCATGCGACAGTAGACGGCTATCATGTGTCGTTATTTTTTGAAATATTACAACGTGAAATGAACAGTTAACTTTTAGGAGAAATAGGGCTATAGGGCATATTTCCAAATAACCCAACAGATAAGAGCGGACGCCCAAGATATGAAGCCAAATACCATAACGATCTTATTCTCGCTCCAGCCATACTTCAAACTGAAATGATAATGAATCGGAGTCATTCGAAATAGGCGCAATTTCGTGCGTTTATAGTACCAGACTTGCAGGATGACCGAAAATTGTTCAGCCAGATAAACTGAAAACAGAATTGGGATTAATATCTCGACCTTCTCAATAACCGCTAGGATGGAGAGAGAACCTCCAATTGCTAGAGATCCAGTATCCCCCATAAATGCTCTGGCAGGATAAATATTGTAGAGAAATAAACCTAGCAGGCAGCCAATCATGACGAGCGAAAATGTTTGTACTTCCTGCTTGTCTGAGATAAGAAAAAAGAAAAAATAAGTCGGGATTGCGACATTGATCAATAGTCCGTCCAGACCATCTGTAAAATTGATAGCATTAGCTGATCCAACCACAAAAAGCAGCATGATGGCTATGTACACGTAAACGGGCAAATGCAGTTGAAAACCATTGAACAGCAAAATATCACTGGTAAGTGTAAATGAATGAAACAAAGTGATTAGCAGAATACCGGTAAATGTGAATTGAAATATAAGTTTCGTCCGCCCGGAGATGCCTGAGGGATCTTGCCACACTGCCTTTTTGAGATCATCCATGAAACCAACAGAACTGAATAAGAGAAACGTAACGCATAAAAAGGTCATCAATGGAGCAGGGTGAAATTGTAGTGATGTCACCACACCGATTAGCAAAATGAGGCCAGCCATTAGTGGTGTCCCTTGCTTGGCTTGATGGTCAGGGGGTAATTCGAACCGTATGGGCTGCGTTAGCTTCAGGTTGCGCAGTCCCCAAATGAGTAGTGGTGCAAGAAACGCCACAAGCAAAAATGAAAGACCAGATATACCCAACATTCCAACCATTCTGAAAGCACCCTTCCTTTATCACATACTGAGATATCCTGCGTGATTCAGTTATACCTCTGAATCAACTATACCTAAGGATATAAACTCATTAAAGTGAAGGTTTGCTTGGCCTTTTTTCATAATTTCATAAATTAGTGTTTCTGAAATTTTAACCGAGATTATTTAGTGATCTGATGTAAAATGCTGCTGCCATTCAATTAATCCTTCATCCATCCTATACGCTTTAAAACCTTCATCCTGCAGTTTTTGTACCGCGATTGCAGAGTATACACATAAAAGGCCTCTACAATAGGCAACAACTTCAGCGTCTTGTGGCAACTCGAATAGGAAAGAGTCTAATTCCTCCATTGGAACGGAAATTGCACCAGTAATATGCTAAGAAAGCTAATCTGCTTATTCATATGTCGACAAACAAGGGAGATCATAATGGCTGGAAATTCTTTAGAGAATGGTAGGCAAGTAGAAATCAAAAACTCAGTAGTTATGGAGTACGTGAAATCACCAGAAAAGCAACGTGAGTTACATGCAAGAACATTAAAAGTGGTTATCTTTTCACAAATTTTTGGCGGAGCAGGTTTAGCAGCAGGGATTACGGTTGGTGCGCTGCTAGCACAAGACATGCTTGGTACAGAGAGTTATTCCGGAGTACCTACCGCATTATTTACACTTGGTTCTGCTATAGCGGCTTTGTTAGTTGGCCGCCTTTCTCAACGCAAGAGTCGGCGAATCGGATTGGCTTCTGGATTCATTGCTGGAAGTATAGGAGCAATTGGTGTTGTCCTAGCGGCAATTTTTAGCAGTGTTCCATTGCTCTTTATTTCGATGTTAATTTACGGGGGAGGAACGGCTGCCAATCTTCAAGCGCGATATGCGGGTACTGATTTGGCTTTACTTGCACATCGTGCGAAAGCAATTAGTATGGCTATGGTATTCACAACAATTGGCGCTGTAGCAGGTCCGAACCTAGTAGATATAACAGGGCGATTTGCTGCTTCCTTAGGTGCTCCTGCTCTATCGGGGCCCTTTATGTTAGCCGCTGTGGCGTACATTGCAGCTGGCCTCGTGCTATTAATGTTCTTACGGCCAGATCCGCTCATTGTTGCTAAGGCTATAGCTGAGGAGCAACGTTTGACGAGTGAACTGAAACAAGGGGATCAGCCCCAGGAACAAGAACAAAGAGGTAATGTTAAGGGGATTATTGTTGGAGCAACAGTTATGGTTCTTACTCAAGTGGTTATGATAGCGATTATGACCATGACGCCCGTGCACATGAAGCATCATGGTCACAGCTTAGGTGAAGTGGGCATGGTTATCGGTCTCCACGTTGCTGCAATGTACTTGCCATCACCGATTACCGGCTTCCTTGTCGATAAATTTGGTCCTATTAGAATTTCATATCTGGCCGGCTTTACTCTACTGCTTTCAGCCATTTTAGCAGCCTTTGCACCAGGAGATTCAATGATTTTGCTTGTATTGGCATTAGTTCTTCTTGGATTAGGATGGAACTTTGGATTCATTAGCGGAACCGCAGCTCTCGTAGATGCGACAACAATTCAAGAGCGCGCGAAGACACAGGGGACCGTGGATGTACTCATTGCGCTGGGCGGAGCTTCTGGAGGCGCGCTGTCTGGTATGGTCGTGGCACAATCTAGTTACGAGACTCTTTCGATGTCCGGAGCCGTTTTATCGTTACTGCTCATTCCTATTTTATTATGGTCAAGGTCTCAAAAGAAAAAGAATTGAGGCAGCCTTTGCTCTTATCGTCATTCATATATGAAGAATCAGCTTTGCTAATGAGGCAGTGGAGGGCAAGTATCTTGGAAGGACATCTCGAAGGGGCAATACAATCTGCTGATTTAGCTGTATTTGAGCTCATTAATAAATATAAATGACAGGTTATTTTAGACTGCAACAAGCTGTAACTTAACTTCTTTTCTGTTAACATGGATACCAAGGATAAAACTTCCTTCTGATAATCATACCAATCCATGGAGGTAATTAATTATGGTCTATACTGCGCTGCTTCGCGGAATCAATGTCGGCGGCAATAACAAAGTGGATATGAAATTACTTAAAAAATCATTCGAGCAAGTTGGTATGGGTAACGTTGTAACTTATATCAATTCTGGCAATATCATCTTTACAACCGCCGGCCGCTCCAAAAATGAGATAGCGCATATTCTAGAAGAAGCTATTCTGAATACCTTCGGATTGCAAATTAAAGTGCTTGTGCTAAGTTTAGAAGACATGAAAAAAGTAATGGCCTCGCTTCCCGAATCATGGACAAACGACGATAAAATGAAGAGCGATGTTCTTTTTTTATGGGAAGAGATCAATGATGAATCTATTCTCGATAAGCTGACCTTCAAACCGGAGATCGAAACGGTGAAGTATGCTCCAGGTGCGATTCTATGGACGATTGATAAAATAAACGTGACTAAAAGCAGTATGACAAAGATGATTGGTACGAGTATATATAAAAAGATGACGGTCAGGAATGTAAATACGACACGAAAAATATATGAGCTTATGCTGGCAGCAGAGAAACAAGAGTAGGATGAATGCGGATATAATCAAAGCTTCATGATGAGGAGATAGAACTAGAAGGATAAGGATGGCGTCTGTTACCGAAAAGGAGGATAACAATGATCAATGAAACAGACCTGAAACATTTGCGACGCTGTATTGAACTTGCAAAAAATGCTTTGGATGTGGGTGATGAGCCATTCGGTTCAGTGCTTGTCTCATCCAACGGGGAAGTGCTTCTGGAAGATCACAACCATGTTGCTGGAGGGGATCATACTCAGCACCCGGAGTTTGCATTGGCTCGTTGGGCAGCTTCTAACATGACTTTGGAAGAGCGTGAACAAGCAACCGTCTATACTTCGGGAGAGCATTGTCCCATGTGCGCTGCGGCTCATGGCTGGGTCGGATTAGGCCGTATTGTTTATGCCAGTTCCTCCGAACAATTGGCACAATGGCTGGGCGAAATGGGAGTTGCTCCAGCGCGCGTCCGCAATCTGCCTATCCAAGATGTCATTCGCGATACAGTCATTGATGGCCCTGTACCTGAACTTGCAGAGGAAGTTCAAGAACTCCACCGTCTGTTTTACACAAGAAAACAAGGATTAAACGATGAATAATTAGAGATTTCAAACCGCTTCTATTGAAGTGGTTTTTATTTATGTTGCCAATGATTAGATCAAGTATTAAGATAGGTTAAGGAATTTCACACTAGGCTATCTATTCTATTGATGCATTTGATCAATTTCTTCTGCTTTATCACTCCGTGACATAGTTCTCCCCTAATTTTTATTTAGACCAGCTACAGTAATAAATGGTGCCCCTTATTCTAATGAGTAAGGTTGTTTGAAAGTGAAAATTTCATGATAAGGTGAGATAGATGATAAAGAAATTAGCTGGGGTTATATCGTTGGTTGTATTATTATCCGCTTTTATGTTAGCGGGATGTGCTTCGTCTAAACCGGGATCGACTGCTATTGGAAATAACACAGGCAGTGATGTGAAAAAGGATGAGCTGGTGTTAGCTATTGGCTCTGAACCGGAAACAGGCTTTGACCCAACAACAGGCTGGGGGCGCTATGGCTCGCCGCTGTTCCAAAGCACTCTTTTAAAAAGAGATGATAAGCTTAATATCGTAAATGATCTTGCGAGCAGCTATGAAGTGAACGAGGATGGTAAGGTTTGGACAGTGCAAATCCGCAATGATGTTAAATTTACGGATGGACAGCCGCTAACAGCTGCTGATGTTGTCTTTACATTTGAAACAGCCGCTAACAATGGGTCAGTTGTAGATCTTAATACTATGCTTACAATAAAAGCTTTAAATGATTACACGATTAGATTTACGTTAAAAGAGCCGCAATCGACATTTGTTAATACACTCATAGCAACTGGAATCGTCCCAAAGCATGCTTACAGCAAAGATTACGGGGATCATCCAATAGGCTCGGGACCTTATCAGCTTGTGCAATGGGACAAGGGGCAGCAGTTGATTATCCAAGCGAATCCGGAATATTACGATAAACAATCATATTTTAAAAAGATAACTTTTCTATTCCTAAACGAGGATGCGTCGTTTGCTGCAGCACAAGCAGGCACAGTAGATATTGCTGCGATACCAGCGGCCTTCAGTAACCACAAGGTAACTGGTATGCGGTTGGAGTCTGTAAAAACTGTGGATAATCGAGGAATCGTTTTTCCAGTTATGAAATCAGGGAGTGTCAGGGAAGACGGCGCACTCATTGGTAACGATGTAACTGCAGATCCCGCGATTCGTCATGCTATTAATATGGCCGTAGACCGGAAAGCACTTGTTGATGGTATTTTAGAAGGACAGGGAACGCCAGCGTATACTTCTGTAGACGGTCTTCCTTGGTGGAACCCAGATACAATCATTAAAGATGGAGATATGGATGGCGCTAAGAAGCTGCTGGAAGATGCCGGATGGAAGGATGCCGACGGGGATGGAATCGCTGAGAAGGGTTCCTTGAAAGCAGAGTTTACCTTATATTATTTAGCTGGTGATACGATCAGACAGTCTCTTGCGATATCTGTTGCTGATATGATGAAGCCGTTAGGAATAAATATCACATTAGAAGGCGGGAGCTGGGATATCATTTCAAGAAATATGTATGCAAACCCCGTTCTTTTAGGCTGGGGAAGCCATGATCCTCATGAAATGGTTAACATATACAGCAGTGAAACGGCAGGAATCGACTATTACAATACTGGTTATTATTCGAATAAGACAGTGGATGAATATTTTGAAAAAGCTCTTCACGCTAAGACTGAAGAAGAAGCGATTGAGTTTTGGAAAAAAGCCCAGTGGGATGGAACAACGGGGCTCAGCGCGAAAGGCGATGCTGCATGGGCGTGGCTAGTCAATATTAATCATTTGTATCTCGTGAAGGATGGTCTTGATATCGGAGATCAAAGAATCCATGTGCATGGGCATGGCTGGCCTGCAACCGATAATATCGTAGAATGGAAATGGACGAATTAAAGTGATCAATGTTATAAACAGCAAACTTGTAAAAACGATATTACGGAAAGGATTCCGGATGGCGACTTTATTAGTTGCTATCTGTTTCATATCCTTTTTGTTAATGAAAAACTCTCCGATTGATCCCATTCAAGCCTACATCGGTGCGGACATGTTCAAGGTAGGCCCTGAGCAAAGGGCGAAAATCGAACAATATTGGGGAGTAGACCAGCCCCTCATGGTTCAGTTCTTCCATTGGGGTTCTGCTGTCCTATCCGGTGATTTAGGAATCTCCATGATCTACCGCCGTCCGGTTATGGATGTCATTGGTGAAAGATTTTTGAATTCACTCGTACTCATGCTGACCGCTTGGAAGCTATCAGGTGTGATTGGATTTGTTATGGGCGTTGTAGCAGCTATGAAAAAAGGAACGTGGGTGGATCGTTTAATTAAATGGTACTGCTTCACATTAGCCTCCACACCCGCCTTTTGGATGGGGCTTCTTATACTTGTTGTTTTTGCTGTATGGCTCGGTTGGTTTCCTGTTGGAATGGGAGTTCCTGCCGGGGTCCTCGCGGAAAATGTTACGCTGATGGATAGAATTCAGCATCTTATTCTGCCTGTACTGACCCTTAGTATGGTTGGTGTTGCCAACGTGTCTTTGCATACACGGCAAAAGCTGATAGATGTTCTCGCGAGTGATTATGTCTTATTCGCTAGAGCAAGGGGAGAGAAAGGGTTTATATTGTTTTGGAGACATGGTTTGCGTAATGTCGTTTTGCCGGCTATTACGCTGCAGTTTGCCGCATTCAGCGAATTGTTTGGCGGGGCGGTATTGGCTGAGCAAGTTTTTTCTTACCCTGGCTTAGGACAGGCTACTGTTGCGGCCGGACTAAGAGGAGATGTTCCTCTTTTATTAGGAATCGTCATCTTTACTGCTATATTCGTTTTTGTCGGAAATTTACTCGCTGATATAAGCTATCATGTACTAGATCCGCGAACGAGGGAGGAAGGGAAGGTATGATTTCACTCCTGAAAAAATCCCCTCTGAATGGAAAGCAATGGGCACTTATGAAATTGCTAATTTCTGTTGCTGTCATTGTTATTGTCTTATTAGGCGGTTTATTTCTAGATGAAGGAAGATTGGTAACGAATCTTGCGGATCGGAATTCTCCGCCTTCCATGGACCATCTCTTTGGAACGGATTGGTTAGGAAGAGATATGTTCACTCGCACGGTTAGGGGGCTTACTTTAAGTATAGGCATTGGGTTAATTGGAGCCATAGGAAGTGCGTCCATTGCTTTGATCCTAGGGATGGCAGCTGCCACAATGGGGAAGAAAGCGGATCGTATGATTTCGTGGCTTATTGATTTATTTCTGAGCGTCCCGCATCTAGTAACTCTGATTTTAATTGCGTTTACGTTAGGGGGAGGGTTTAAAGGGATTGTTATCGGACTCACTTTAACCCATTGGCCAAGTCTTGCCAGAGTTATTCGGATAGAGGTGATGCAAATCCGCTCTGCTGAATTTGTTCAGGTTTCTAAGAGGATGGGGAAACCCGGCTGGTGGATTGCTGTTCATCATATTCTTCCCCATATCATCCCGCAGCTTTTAACTGGTTTTATGCTTTTATTTCCTCATGTTATTTTGCATGAGGCGGCAATTACGTTTATAGGATTAGGTCTGTCTCCACATGAGCCCGCAATCGGAATCATTCTATCCGAAGCGATGAAATACTTATCCACAGGCATGTGGTGGCTCGTCCTTTTCCCAGGACTTTGTCTGCTAATGATCGTAAGAATGTTTGAACAGATTGGAGAAAATCTCCGATTGCTTACAGATTCTAATGGGGATCGCGATTAAGGAGAAATACTTCGAGCAATCGGAAGAGGAGTTATCGAATGTCCATTCTTGAAGTCGAAAACCTATCAGTCACTTTTAAACAATATACAGCTGGACTTAAACAGATCAATCATAAGGTATTATCCGGTTTAAATGTAACTCTTGAAGCAGGTGAGATTGTTGCCGTTGTAGGCCCGAGCGGATCGGGGAAAAGCTTGCTTGCACATGCGATCTTAGGCATACTGCCAAGCAATGCAAGTGTCAGTGGTCTGATTACATTTGAAGGGGAAGAGCTTACTCCTGCTAGGCAACTTGCCGCGAGAGGGAAAAAAATTGCGCTAGTCCCTCAATCCGTAACCTTTTTAGATCCACTGATGCGCGTTGGCAGTCAAGTCCGTACATCTGTAAGAATAGGGGATGCTGTGGGTGCGCAACGGGCGGTTTTTGACCGCTTTAACCTTGGACGAGAGGTTGAACGCATGTATCCGTTTCAGCTTTCTGGTGGTATGGCGAGGAGGACACTGCTCTCGACAGCTATGGTGAGTGATGCAAAAGTCATTATTGCAGATGAGCCTACGCCAGGACTTGATCCCGTTGTCATCAAGGAAGCGCTAGATCATTTTAGAGAGCTTGCCAACCAAGGCTGCGCAGTTATGATGATCACGCATGATATTGAATCGGCGCTTCTTATTGCTGATAAAATCGCCGTTTTTTATGCAGGAACGACAGTTGAGATTGCAAGCGTTGAGGAGTTTGCAGGTCAGGGCGAAGCGCTAAGACATCCATATAGCAAAGCTTTGTGGCGGGCATTACCCCAAAATGATTTTATCCCTATTCCGGGATCTCAGCCTCATCCGAGCTCATTGCCGCCCGGCTGCTTGTTCGCACCGCGTTGTAGTATGGCAACACCTGAATGTTCTCAAGTACAGCCCCAAATGAGGACACTAAGGGACGGAATGGTGAGGTGTATCCATGCAACTTGATGCAAAAAATATCGGATTTCGATATGAAAATGGGCCATGGTTATTTCGTGGGGTCAATTTATTGGTCAAACCAGGGGAAGTTGTAGGTATTGCCGGTCCAAGCGGCCGTGGAAAAACAACTTTCTGCCGAATACTTGCAGGTTATGAGTCACCCATTGAGGGAGAAGTGACCTTTAATGATGCTCCCTTACCTATAAAAGGGTATCATCCTGTCCAAATGGTCCATCAGCATCCGGAAAAAGCGATTAATGCAAAATGGAGGATGCATAAAATTATTAATGAAGGATACCGTCCTGACGAACAATTGTTAGAACGGTTAGGGATTGAGCCGGAGTGGTTAACACGCTGGCCTCATGAACTATCTGGGGGCGAACTGCAACGGGTTTGCGTTGCCCGGGCTTTGGGGCCGAATACCCGATTTCTAATTGCAGATGAAATGACAGCTATGCTTGATGCGATTACGCAAGCTCAAATCTGGCATGCTGTTACTGACATTGCTCAGAAGAGGGAGATGGGACTTATCGTTGTTACCCATGAAATGAAGCTCATGCAAAGACTTTGCCATCGTATAATAGAATTGTAATAAAGAGGGGATGTCCCAGGTTAATAGACCTGCCGAGACATCCCCTATATTTTTATAATTGCAATTAATATTTTCGCAAAGAGCTTGGAGGACGATTATTCCACTTTTCGCTAATGATTTTATGGCATATGGATAAGATTCGCTCGATAGTTTGGGTAGCGTTCGCTTGGATTCGCAGGCTAAATCCGGGTATCGCTAAATTTGAAATCCCGAATGTAAAATGACCCTGTTCGTCTTGAATCGCTTCATACAGTTCATCGAGGAGTGCATGATCCATTTGTTCACTGACGGCAATCATAGAGCCTAGATGCGTATAGTTTTCCATGAATCCGAGGCTCGATAAATTTTGCTGCTTCGGAACTAGCTTGATGTGGTCGAACACGCCAAGCTTACCGTCCCAATAGATTTCTGTTATTAGTTGAATCGTATCGTAGCTGAAATGGTCTCCGCTTGGCGACCAGCCTGGAGTGACGATATCGGTATACAGAAATGATGCTCCACGCTCCATATGAACGACATTTTTCTGTTTGTAGCGAGCATTTTCATAAGCAATCAGCGGATCGGGAAGATATTCCAAATAACTGCCCTTTTTCAAATGGATATTGGTTTCTTGATAGGCAAAGCTTTTCGGTGTTTTATATACTTTTGTCGCTGATTGTGTCGTTAAAGTAACTTTAGAGCCTTCATCGGCTGAGATTTCCATCCTGTACCGATCACCGTCGAGAAAACCGCCGCCAGGATTAAGAAGGTAATAGCAGACCTGTCCTGAATCGTCAGAGTAAACCGGCCGCATCACTTTGAATGCACCTTGGAAGTATACTCTCTTGGCAACGGTTTTCCCTTTGCGGTCTTCCAGGTCTAAAGATAAAGAGCCTGTCCAATCTGCCATATTACTCTAAACCTTTTAATAAAGCATGCTGCCTAATCCAGCCCATAACATCCGAAAGGCCTTCATTATTTTTTAAGTTTGTAAAAAAGAAAGGTTTTTCGCCGCGGAATACTCTAGTATCCTTCGCCATAACTTCGAGACTGGCGCCAACATAGGGAGCAAGGTCGGTTTTGTTAATAATGAATAAGTCCGATTTAATCATCCCTTGTCCGCCTTTACGAGGGATTTTCTCTCCTTGGGCAACATCAATAATATAAATGGAGAAGTCAACGAGTTCAGGGCTGAATGTAGCTGCAAGATTGTCTCCGCCGCTCTCAACAAAAATGAGTTCAATATCGGGATGACGCTCAATTAACTGATCAATGGCAGCGAAGTTCATGGACGCATCCTCACGAATTGCTGTATGAGGACATCCGCCTGTTTCTACACCAATGATCCGGTCCTCAGGGAGAACACCGTTTTGTATTAAAAATTTGGCATCTTCTTTTGTATAAATGTCATTTGTGACAACCGCCATTTTTATTTCATCCGCAAGATGGCGGGTCAATTTTTCAACAAGCATCGTTTTACCTGCGCCAACAGGACCTCCAACTCCGATTCGAATAGGATTCATATAAACACGTCCTTATCAATTTTTCTGAAAATCAAGACATAAAAATTCGAATATTCACTCGTTCGTGTTTCATTTGAGATAGTTCAATACCTGGAGAGACAATGCCGAAATCGTCTATCGTCAGTTCCATGATACGGTTTACAGCTAGAGTTAATTCGGGTATAAACCGATGAGAAATGATTTGGCCTGCTGTTTGACCCAGAGGGATGGATCGCACCGCATTTTGAACTTGACTGGATATCGCAGAGTACAAGTAGAAGAGGATGGTATCCTGTAAGGTTACTTTAAGCCCATGTGCTGCCATCGAAAAAACGATAGCAGGGTGGCATGATACATGCTTATTTTTTAATTGATCTCTGTATTGATGAAGGATGGGCAGTCCGTATAGAGTCTCTGTCAGTTTGAGCATCCGGTCCCCAATCATTTGCGTTCCTTCTCGCGTTTCCCTCGGCAAGTTCTGGACCGTCAATAGACGATCCAGCTGCCATATTTGCTGTAAATCTTCGTCCATAAGGGCTTCGTAAACGAGATGTGATGCAAGCCCGTCAGAATAGACGAGCTGCTCATGCAAATACACTTTCAGCCACTCAAAAAAAGTCTCCGCGTTATGCACTTTATTTTCCTGTATATAGCTCTCCAAGCCAAAGGAATGGCTGAATGCCCCTGTCGGGAAATTAGAGTCGCATAGCTGAAGCAATGAGAGAAGCTGGTTATTCATGATTGTGGCCTATATGACGAAATGCCTGTTTAACTTTCCGATCCTCTCGTTTATAAGGGATTCCAAGTTGTTGAAGCAATTCTTCAACTAAATAGTCATACTGAACCAGCATGTCGTTGTCTTCAAATTGGGCAGGAAGATGGCGGTTGCCGAGCTGATGAGCGATGCTGCCCATTTCCTTGATGTCTCTAGGCTGGATGATAAGAAGATCGTCTGACAGGACATCAATAACGATCATGTTCTTATCGTCCATGAATAGTACATCGCCGGCTAGAAGATCCCGAGGCTCACTAAGACGAATGCCCAGCTCTTTGCCATGATCTGTTTTTACTCGCTGGATACGTTTCATTAAGTGTGCGCTTTCCAGGTATACTTTTTCGATATGGCGTTTTTTAATTTCACTGCTATCCATATGTTCTAGGTTGGTTATGATTTTTTCAATAATCATTATCTTTCACCTCAGAATAAGAAATATCGCTGACCCATTGGTACAACATCGACCGGATCGCATGTCAGCAATTCACCGTTTACTTTTACTTCATAGGTTTGCGGGTCTACCGTAATATCAGGTGTTTCTGAATTTAACTTCATATGTTTCTTAGTTAGTGAACGAATTCCGCCAACCGGCAGGATGATCTTGTTAAGTCCAAGTTTTTCGTGAACGCCTTCATTATAAGCAGCCTGAGAAATAAAAGTTGCAGAACTGCTTGCTAAAGCTTTCCCAAACTGCGCATACATAGGACGATAAATATAGGGCTGCGGTGTTGGTATAGAAGCATTGGCATCTCCCATTAAGCTCATAACGGCCATACCGTTTTTAAGCACCATTTCGGGCTTCACTCCGAAAAATTTTGGACTCCATAGAACCAAATCGGCCATTTTACCAACTTCGATTGAGCCGACATGTTCCGAAATCCCATGTGTGATTGCAGGGTTAATGGTGTACTTGGCGATATAGCGCTTCACACGGTTATTATCAGCATACTTGCTGTCTCCATCATGGAGCCCGCGCTGTTTCTTCATTTTATCTGCTACTTGCCAAGTGCGTAGAACGACTTCGCCAACACGTCCCATCGCTTGGGAGTCCGAGCTTACCATACTGAATACACCCATGTCGTGAAGGATATCTTCAGCGGCAATCGTTTCTTTTCTAATTCTAGAGTCTGCAAAAGCGATATCCTCTGGAACAGAAGGATTTAAATGGTGGCAGACCATAACCATATCAAGATGTTCGTCAATCGTATTTATCGTATAAGGAAGGGTAGGGTTCGTTGATGAAGGCAGGATGTTCATGTATCCGGCTGATCTGATTAAATCAGGAGCATGTCCGCCGCCTGCGCCTTCGGTATGGTACATGTGAAGAACCCGGTCTTTTACAGCAGCCATCGTGTTTTCCATAAATCCGCTTTCATTTAAAGTATCCGCGTGAAGAGCAACCTGAATATCATACTCGTCTGCTACTTGCAGAGCATAATCAAGGGATGAGCCGGTAGCTCCCCAGTCTTCATGGACTTTTAATCCGATAACCCCAGCTCTTACTTGCTCGGCTAGCGGCTCTGTTGAAGCTGCGTGGCCTTTGCCTGTGAACCCAATATTGATAGGAAGACCTTCTGCTGCCTCGAGCATTCGATGGATATTCCACTCACCTGGAGTAACCGTCGTCGCTTTCGATCCTGCTGCAGGACCTGTGCCTCCGCCGATTAACGTTGTTGTACCTGATGAGAGCGCCACTTCTACTTGCTTAGGATTAATGAAGTGAACGTGCGTATCGATAGCTCCAGCGGTTACGATTAAACCTTCGCCTGCTATGATTTCAGTGGAAGTGCCGATGATGATATCAATATTATCCGTAATGAGCGGATTACCGCTTTTGCCGATTCCAAATACTTTGCCGTCTCGAATCGCCAGATCCGCTTTATAAATTCCTGTGTAATCTAAAATGATGACATTGGTGATAACAGTATCCGCTACACCATCTTTACGAGTTGCAAGAGGATGCTGGCCCATGCCGTCACGGATGACCTTGCCTCCCCCAAAGACAACCTCTTCTCCGTATGTAGTGTAATCCTTCTCAATCTGAATAAATAAATCTGTATCCGCAAGACGAATAGAATCGCCAGTGGTAGGACCGTACATTTCAGCATACTGTCTTCGTGACATTCTAAAACTCATACTGAATCCTCGCTCTCTAACTTTCCATCTACTTTATTGTTGAAACCGTATACACGGCGTTCACCTGAAAAATCAATAAGCTCTATTTCCTTTTCGTCACCTGGCTCAAACCGAACGGCAGCTCCAGCAGGTACATTGAGCCGTTTGCCGTAAGCTTGCTTACGATTGAATTGTAGGGCTTCATTGACTTCGTAAAAATGAAAGTGCGATCCAACTTGGATAGGGCGATCCCCTGTGTTTGTAACGAAAATGGTAAAGACCTTGCTTCCCTCATTACAAATGATATCTTCGTCTTTTAATATATATTGTCCCGGTATCATATAGGGCTCCTTTCTAGTTAGCGTATCGGACTATGAATGGTTACTAGTTTTGTTCCATCGGGAAAGGTTGCTTCTACTTGGATATCATCAATCATTTCGGGTATCCCTTCCATGACATCGTCTCTGGTCAGAATAGATGCTCCGAATTCCATCAGTTCAGCAACTGTTTTCCCATCTCTCGCACCTTCTATGACTTCATAAGTGATGAGGGCAACTGATTCAGGGTAATTTAATTTTAATCCTCTGTCTTTCCTGCGCTTTGCCAGATCGGCTGCGACCACGATCATAAGCTTGTCAATTTCTCGCGGCAATAAATGCATAGTCATCCCCCTAAATATTAACGAACGACAAGAACCCTCCATTCAGAGAGAAAGGAGGGTTCTTGATTAGAAGAATATATAAATTCTTTATATAATTTCTTCTAAATCTTGAAAAAAATAATTCTTTCCTCTGAAATCATATAAAATAGCTCAATTAGCCTAATATATCATAAATAAAACTCAAAATATAGCGTATTGCACGGCTGTACAATGAAATTTTTTATAGGTAAAAACAAAGGTGAAGCGGGTTTTTTGGTAACTTGAACAATGCCTATTCTCGTTCACTTTAGTGTTGTTGGTTCATATCTTGAAACTTACATTGTGCATGGACGTCAGGAACGGTTAAAGTTAAACTATATGGAAATTTTTTAAAAGGAGGAATTGGCATGATGGTTGACTCGGGTAAAGTATGCTTGGTCACTGGAGGCAACTCCGGCATCGGGTTGGAGACCGCAATTGGCCTCGCTTCAAGTGGAGCGACGGTCGTAATCGTTTCCCGGGATGCAAAGAGGGGAGTGCAAGCTAAGGAGGAGATTGCACGTAGGAGTGGAAATTCCAGAGTCGAGCTGATTGTTGCGGATTTATCGAGTAGAGGAGGCGTTCGGCATGCGGCGGAACAGTTCTTGTCTCGGCACGAACGGCTGCATGTGCTCGTCAACAATGCAGGAGGGTTGTTCCATCAAAAGCAGATGAGCTCAGACCGGTTCGAAATGACATTCGCGATCAACTATTTGGCGCCATTTCTTTTTACACATCTGCTGCTTGATGCTTTAAAAGCCTGCGAGTCTGCCAGGATTGTCAATGTAGCTTCTGCCGTTCAGGCGAAGTCACTGGATGCGGAACTGGAACAGCTTAGAGAGCCGGTCTCCTATTCGAGCATGAAGGTTTACGGACAGGCGAAACTCTCTGTTATTTTGTTTACCTACTGGCTCGCGAAGAAATTGCAAGGAACGGGCGTTACCGTCAATGCGCTGCATCCCGGGGCAATTTATACTCCTCAGTCGTCGCGTGTAGTACCGGGTTTCCTCCGTCCAGCCATGCGATTGTTGATGGCTTTACCTGAAAAGGGGGCGCTGCCTTCCTTGCGCCTGGCTCTAGCTCCTGAGTTGGAAGGCGTCACGGGCAAATACTATAATAAGCTGCAAGAGGCTCGGTCTGTGCCGATCTCCTACAATGCGGAATTGCAAGAGCAGCTGTATGAATACAGCTTGAATTGGTGCGGTCTTAGATAAATTTTGCATAATACTTAATTTACTTGATCTCAAATAATAAAGCTTTCGTCAACAATTTAATTGGAATCGGGGAGATAGGGATGGGTAAAATTATTGCATCTGTTAGCTGCACAATGGATGGAATCTATACAGGGCCGGACGGCGACGAGAATAATATGGTGAGCTGGGCAATGCCCGGGATTATAGACTCAACGGCAGACAATCTGGTTATGTTCCAGAAAGCCGATGCCATCTTGATGGGGCGGGTTAATTACGATGGTCTTTCGACCTTCTGGCCATTCCAAGAGGGGGAGTTCGCCGATGCTATGAACAAGACTCCCAAATATGTGGTCACGCGCAATCGTGAACTTCCGGAAGCGCACTGGGGAGACTTTGGCGACACGATCACACTCCTTGAGGGTGACTTAAAGGAAAGTATAGTTTCCCTTAAAAGTGATATCGAAGGCAGTATTATCGTTCCGGGAAGCGCCAGCCTTGTGCAGAATCTCTTAAATGCAGGCTTCGTAGATGAAATCAACATGATCATCCATCCAGTGATCCTTGGAAGCGGCAAGCGATATTTAGACAACATAGCTGCAAGAAACGACTTGAAGCTCATTGGAACAAAGCTTTATGAGAATAGCGGATCCATGAGATTTTGTTATGAAGTCTTATGATAAAAATAAAAGGAGAGTATGCATAATGAATCAGGAAGTAACCGATTTTATTGAAGCGTTAAAAGAACCATGGCAGAGAGAATTAACTGCTAGTTTACGTGAGGTTGTCCATCAGGCTATACCGGATGTCGATGAACGTATTCAGTATAAGAAGCCTCATTTTTTGAAAAACAAAAAATATGCTGCTGTCATCTCAACATCCAAAAATGCGGTTAGTTTTACGATCGCTGCATGAAGGGGATTCGTTTGATTCAAAGCATCTAGAGTCATTGGTCAGCCAAGCTTCAAGCTCACTTTAATCCAAAAGTAATCTGTTGAAGAAGAACTCATTTTGATCAATTTGATTAAAATGGGTTCTTGTTTATTTGCTATAATTAACAGGATTGTAAGGCAATCTGATGGTCTATACTGCAGTCACGATAATTGGCTGATTCTTTGTAACTATTACGGTATGCTCATGTTGAGCCGCAAAGCTATTGTCGGGTACACATAAAGTCCATCCATCTGATTGCTCAACGACATAACCTGCACCTGTAGATAAAAAGGGCTCGATTGTAATTACCTGGCCCTCTTTCAATACCCGTTTATCGTGTTTGTTGTAAACGGGTAGAATCTCTTTTGGGGCCTCGTGCAGAGATTTTCCAATACCGTGGCTGCACAGATTCTTAATTGTAATTTAACACAAATAAAATTCAGCACAAAATATAATAGTCGATTTGAAGGGAAAATAAAAAAAGACTCCTATTTACATACCCTATGGGGGTATGGTATAATTATGTTGTAAGACGATCGCAATGAATCAAGAAACTGAATGCGTGAATGAAACCGAAGCAGAGCATTGTGGTGCTTCGGATCAGCGAAAGAGCAGCTTAATATTGCGCCTGAACCGAATTGAGGGTTAGAGCAATGCTCAAGCTAGGGAACATGAAGATCTTGATGAATTGTAGGATACGATGAACAAATTAATGAAATAATAAATATCGGAGGCGATTACGTTATGACACCAGTAACACTTCAAGTGAGCGGTATGTCTTGTCAGCATTGTGTGAACTCCATTGAGAAAGCTCTGAAAGAAATCGGAGTGAAGGGCAGTGTTGATCTGCAAAGCAATTCCGTTACCGTTGAATATGATGAAAGTAAGCTTTCGTTCGATAAAATAAAAGAAACAATCGAAGAACAAGGATACGACGTGGCGTAACAAAAGCCAGGCCGCTGAATAGTGGCCTTTCTTTTTACAAAGAATATACCCCCCATGGGTATTGTAAAGCAGGAGATGATCACTTATGCAGGCGATGGAAACGAAAGCGAATAAACAAGCGACATTGCAAATTAGCGGAATGACTTGCGCGGCATGCGCCAGTAGAATTGAAAAAGGATTAAATAAATTGGATGGGGTTGACGCGGCAAACGTTAACCTTGCGTTGGAGAAGGCTAACGTAACCTATGACCCTTCGAAGATTAACGTCGACAAGCTGGAGCAGACGATACAGAAATTAGGGTACGACACAGTGAAAGAAGTGGCTCAATTCCAGCTCGAAGGTATGACCTGCGCCGCTTGTGCGGGCAAAATCGAGAAGGGATTGAATAAGCTTCCGGGTGTGACGAATGCAAACGTCAACTTAGCTATGGAAACTGCACGTGTAGAATATTCGCCTGGAGAAATATCTGTAACGGACATGCAAAATAAGGTGAAGCAGCTAGGCTATAAAGCAATTGTGAAAGAAGATAACACCAATACGGGAGATCATCGGAAGAAAGAGATTGGGCGTCAGAAAAGAAAGTTGATCATCTCGGCGATTCTATCGTTGCCGCTGCTGTGGAGCATGGTCGGTCACTTTACATTTACGTCTTGGATGTATGTGCCTGATTTGTTCATGAACCCATGGTTCCAGCTGATTCTAGCGACGCCGGTCCAATTTATCATCGGCAGACATTTTTATATCGGCGCATATAAGTCGCTTCGCAATGGCGGGGCCAATATGGATGTCTTGGTTTCCCTCGGAACCTCCGCCGCCTATTTCTATAGCTTGTATCTAACACTTGATTGGTATGCATTAGGCGGGGACTTGCACCACGGACCAGAGATGTACTATGAAACAAGTGCGGTTCTAATCACTTTGGTCATTATGGGGAAACTGTTCGAGGTGTTAGCGAAAGGAAAAACGTCGGAGGCGATTAAATCGCTCATGGGCCTTCAGGCGAAGACGGCTTTAGTTGTCCGCGACGGTCAAGAATTGACCCTCCTGATTGAAGAGGTCATTGCGGGTGATATTGTTTTAGTCCGTCCTGGAGATAAGGTACCGGTTGACGGTGTCGTGGTCGAAGGGGTGTCTTCTGTTGACGAATCCATGTTAACAGGGGAGAGCATCCCAGTTGAGAAGAAAGCAGGCGACTCCGTCATTGGCGCCACGATTAACAAGAACGGCATGTTGCGGATTCGGGCGACAAAGGTCGGCAAAGAAACTGCGCTCGCTCAGATTGTGAAAGTGGTTGAAGAAGCACAGGGCTCGAAAGCGCCTATCCAACGTGTAGCGGATAAGATCTCAGGCATCTTCGTTCCGATTGTAATTGGGATTGCTGTCATCACCTTTTTAATATGGTATTTTGGCGTGAATCCAGGCGATATGGCCGAAGCATTGGAGAAGGCCATTGCAGTTCTCGTCATTGCTTGTCCTTGTGCGCTTGGGTTGGCAACACCGACTTCTATCATGGCAGGCTCCGGACGTGCTGCCGAGTATGGTATTTTGTTTAAAGGCGGGGAGCATCTCGAGCAAACGCATAAGATTGATGCCATCATTTTGGATAAAACCGGAACAGTCACCAAGGGGAAACCAGAGTTGACAGATGTGTTTGCAATGAATGATGAAGCTGATCTTCTAAGACTTGTCGGAGCAGCAGAGAAAAATTCGGAGCATCCGCTGGCGGAAGCTATTGTTAGCGGCATTCGGGAGAGAGGGATCGATATACCGGAACCGCAATCATTCGAAGCGATACCTGGATACGGGATTATGACGGTAGTAGAAGGAAAAGAAGTCCTAGTCGGTACTCGCCGACTAATGGAGAAATACGACCTTGACGCTTCTCATGCTTATGAACAAATGGCCCACCTCGAGGAAACAGGGAAGACGGCTATGCTTGTCGCTATCGACCGTCAGTATGCAGGGGTTGTTGCTGTAGCGGATACAATTAAGGAAACGTCGAAGGCTGCTGTCAGCCGATTGAAAGATATGGGTATTGAGGTCATCATGATTACGGGCGACAATGAACGTACGGCGAAAGCGATCGCGGCTCAAGTCGGCATTGATCATGTACGTGCGGAAGTGCTGCCAGAAGGCAAAGCGGAAGAAGTGAAGAAGCTCCAAGCCGATGGGAAAATAGTAGCCATGGTCGGTGACGGTATCAATGACGCACCAGCGCTTGCGACAGCGGATATTGGAATGGCAGTCGGGACGGGGGCGGACGTGGCGATGGAAGCGGCAGATGTAACGCTGATGCGCGGAGACCTCTCCAGCATTCCAGATGCAATCTACATGAGCCGCAAGACGATGACGAATATTAAGCAGAACTTATTCTGGGCGCTTGGTTACAATACGCTTGGAATTCCGATTGCCGCGATTGGTTTCTTAGCTCCATGGGTTGCTGGTGCGGCGATGGCGTTAAGCTCTGTATCTGTAGTTCTTAATGCACTGCGTTTGCAACGCGTCAAAATTAAACACTAATGGGGGAAAGCAGTATGGGAGAAACAATGAACATTGCGATAGCTTCCCCTATCCAAGTGGGAGGCAATGTATTTACTCCGGAGCAATTAGTGAAAATAGGCAGCGTAGTTGGTTCGAATGCCAAAATTGAAATCACGCCATTTCGGCAAATCTATGTGGAAGTTCCCATCGAACGACATGAAGAAATTCAGCATGAGCTGGAGCATTCGGGACTCGAAGTATATCCGGCAGGCGCAGTCACCAAAAGCTTGATCGCTTGCAATTTCTGCAGAGGAGCAGAAGATGCAGGACTTGATACGGCCCGTATGTTGAATCAAGCGATTGCCGGCATTGAAACACCTGCGCCGATGAAGATTGGATACGCCGGATGTGCGCTCGGCACAAGCGAACCGCTGCTAAAGGATATCGGTGTCGTCAAAATGCGTGACAAGTTTGATCTTTATGTCGGAGGGGAACCGAAAGGCTTGAAAGCAACACTCGCTACGAAATTGATTTCTGAATTGGCAGAAGAGGAGCTTGTCCCGGTCATTATGGCGGTGATCCATTATTATAAGGCCAATGCGAAAGGGAAAGAGAAGTTCAGCAAATTCGTGACACGTGTATCGGTAGAGAAGCTGCAACAAGTTGCTGCCGATGGAAATTGAAGAGAATTATTAAATGAGGAATCGATATGAAGAAGATAATTGAGTTAACTTCGCTGGATAGGGTAGAAGAGTTTCTTGAAAATCATGAGTTGAGCTCCTTGTATGTATCCAGACCCGAGTGTAGTGTGTGTCACGCTATATTACCTAAGCTAAGGGAGCTGTTGGATCAATTCCCGCTGATCCACCTGGGGCATATTGATGCCAACAAGGTTGAAGAAGTAGCCGAAAAATTTTTGATTTTTACAGTTCCTATTATGCTTTTAATAATTAATCAAAAGGAATATATACGAGAAGATCGGTTTGTTCGCTTTGATCGGTTAAAGGATAAGTTAGAACAGATTTACGGGATGTATACCCAATAAGTGCATATGGAGAAATTAGGAAGAATTGTATGGTCGATTGTAAGCTTAATATAAGCAAAATCAAAATGGGAGCTTGTTTTTAAACAAGCTCCCATTTGCATGGAGTGATTTGGGATTTAAAACAGTGATAGCTTATTGCTGCAGGAATTTCTCGGTCGAAGTGACAGTGCAATACATACCATGAAGTGCGCCGACAAACGCATAATGAACTTGTTCAGCAGGCACGACCTTATCTTCATACGATAAGTCTCTTGTCGCGCATGCATCTTCGATAAGTGTAGTTTCATATCCAAGATCCACGGCAGCTCTGACGGTGGCATCGATACACATATGTGTCATCATACCTACAACTACTAGCTTAGTTACTTCTTTTTCTTTTAATTTGCTTTCTAATTCTGTCTTTAGAAAGCTGTTAGGGAAATGTTTTAATATGATGCTTTCGTTCTCCAATGGTTGGACAGCTTCATTTATTTTTACGCCTTCTGTATCTGGAAGGAAGAAACCTAACCCAGGATCAGCTGCGATATGCTGGACATGATAAATATTATTGTTGTTATTTTGTCTGAACCATTCTAGAACCTTTGCAGCATTAGCGGCTGCTTTGTCAGGGTTCTTTAATTCCATCTTTCCATTTGCAAAATAGTCATTTTGAATATCAACTATAATTAGAGCTGTGCTCATTTCTCCACCTCATTTATCATTTTTGATTACACTATTATGATAAATAATATCCGAATATCTATCGATACCCTGGTGAAAGACTTTAGGGTCATATCCTTTCATGGTGAAAGGACTTTATCCAATTACGGGCACTTAGGTATTCAGTTGACAACATTCAAATAATTAAGTAGTATATACACATACCCCTACGGGTATATATTTTTCGAAATTTTAATACCCCTATGGGTATGTATAAATGAACTCGATGAGGAGGAACGTCAAAGATGATTACTGCAACAATGCAGCCAATGACCTCGGAGCAGCTGACGAAGAAGCTGCTTGAGAACGAAGAGCTATTCATACTAGATGTTCGCAATACATCAGAGTATGACAACTGGAGAATTGAAGGAGGGAAGCTTGATATCATTAACATTCCTTACTTTGATCTGCTGGATGGGGTTGATGAAGCTCTGGATCAAATCCCACACGACAAAGATATCCTGGTTGTTTGTGCGAAAGAAGGCTCTTCGAAGTTTGTGGCTGAACAGCTTGTCGAAGCCGGCAGAACCAATATTTACTACTTGGAAGGCGGCATGAGTGCTTGGAGTGAATATTTAGAGCCGGTGAAGGTCGGCGATTTGAAGGACGGCGGAGAGCTGTACCAATTCGTGCGGATCGGTAAAGGCTGTTTGTCCTACATGGTAATCTCCGGTAAGGAAGCAGCGGTCATTGATGCTGTGCGGATGACAGATGTTTTTGAGCAATTTGCCCGAGAACGCAAGGTTCAAATTAAGCATACTGTTGATACGCACCTGCATGCAGATCATATTTCCGGGGGCAGATTGCTAGCTGAGAACAGCAATGCAAAGTATTGGCTGCCGCAGAAAGATGCGGAGGAAGTCCTATTCCCATATGAACCGCTAGAGGATGGGGAAGTCATTACAGTCGGCAGTACTGAGATTAAGATCAAGGCTGTCTACTCACCAGGACACACGATTGGAAGCACCTCATTTATAGTAGACGATCAATACCTGCTCACTGGTGATATTTTGTTCGTTGCATCTATTGGCCGCCCCGATCTCGCGGGGAAAGCGGAGGACTGGGTGAGCGATTTGTGGACAACACTATATCAAACGTATAGGGATCTATCCGACCATCTTATTGTTCTCCCTGCTCATTTCGGCCAATCGTCAGAGCTTGGGGAAGGCGGGAAGGTGTCTGCAATACTGGGGGAACTATACCAATCCAATCCGGGGTTAAACATTCATAGCAATGATGAGTTCCGAGTTGCAGTAACAGAGCAGCTTCCTCCGCAACCGAACGCCTATCAAGAAATTCGCCTAACGAATATGGGTAAAATGGCACCGAATGCAGAAGAACAACGCGAAATGGAAATGGGACCAAACCGCTGTGCGGTTCATGATAAATAATCACTGAGCGGAAGCGCTGTATAGGACTAAGATTGGGAGGAATGAAAATTGACAACTGTAATTCAGACAAATCATGTGGTGATGTGTGAGGGTATGGCTTGCCCTATGCCTGTCGTGAAAACCAAGAAAGGAATGGAAGAGATCCAATCGGGTGAAGTGTTGGAGGTTCGAGCTACGGATAAAGGCTCTGTTGCCGACCTGCAAAGCTGGTCGAGCCGCACAGGCCACCAATACATTGGATTAAAGGAAAAGGATGGCGTATTCCATCATTATTTGAGGAAAGCTTCGGAGCATGAGACAAAAAATGAAATGAAGTTTCCTCATGTCATAAGTAATGCAGAATTGGCAGAGAAAATGTCCACCAGCGAGAAGATCCATGTATTGGATGTGAGGGAGCCTGCCGAATACAGCTTTGAGCGGATTCCGGGAGCAATATCCATTCCAATGAGCGAGTTGGAAGAGAAGATCACACAACTGCAGACTGATCAACAATACTATGTTGTTTGCAAATCGGGTAATCGAAGCGATAGGGTGTGTCAATTGCTTGACGAACGAGGTTTTTCTAAGGTGAAGAATGTGGTTCCTGGAATGTCGGGCTGGCTAGGAGCCACGGAACGAGACGAATAAAATATAATGTATATACAAGGAGGCCAATAAACATGGCAAACAAAAGAGTGGCAATTATCGCATCATCGGGCGGCTTGGAGACAGCGTATAAGGTGTTAAATATCGCAACGGCTGCAGCAGCGCTAGAGGCAGAGGTGGGCATTTTCTTTACCTTCGAGGGCTTGTCGATTATTCATAACCATTCGGAACAAATGCTTCAGCTGAAACCGGAGAATGCGGGATTGGCGGAGGGCTTTAAAAAAGCAAATGTCCCAACAATTGCGCAGTTGCTCGAGATTGCGAAGGAAACTGGCGTACGCATGATCGCTTGTCAAATGACCGTTGATGTCATGGGACTCGATAAGGAAGATTTCATTGACGGCATTGAACTTGGCGGAGCGGCTACTTACCTCGATTACGCCTTCGATGCCGAAGTTACATTGAATTTTTAACTGAAAAGTGGAAGAGTAAGCAGTCATGGATATTGTTATCCATTCTAATCATTCATTTATCTAGGACGAATTCCTCGCTTTTCGGCTATAATATACCTATACATGTATAGGGAGGTTCCGTGATGAAATATGATGAACAGATGAGCAGGCGGTTACGCCGTGTCGAAGGACAAATTCGAGGCATTCTCAAAATGATGGAGGAAGAAAAGAATTGCAAGGATGTAGTCAGCCAGCTTTCCGCTGCGCGCAGTGCAATAGACAAAACGATGGCTCTCGTTGTTGCTGTGAATTTGGAGCACTGCTTGCAAGAGCAAATAGAGACCGGCGGGGACACTAATAAATTGGTGCAAGAAGCGGTAGAGCTTTTAGTGAAAAGCCGATAGGTGAACCTATCACATGGAATGGGAAGCCCAAGGAATAGATTCAGGTATTCCTTGGGCTTGCTGTTTATGTGTCTCCGGCCGGGCGTGTGAGTCTAATAAAACCACTTGGAGAAGGGGGGATTTTTTGTATACGATTCAGATCGGGTCCTTCGTGCTGAATGGACAAATTTTATTGTTTATCGTTTTTGGGTTGGCAGGATGGGCGGCAATGCGAGGTTATTTAAAGAAAATATCTGCGGGAGATGACTACGGCACGATCGCATTTAACGCTTCTGTGATTTGGCTCTTGGTTTGGAAAGCGAGTCCATTATTGCTTGATCCTGTGCTTACGATCAAGCACCCGACATCGCTTCTATATTTTGATGGCGGTGTTCCGGGACAATGGATCGCAAGCATGATTGCCGGATTGTATGTCGCCTACCGTGTTTGGAAAGGAAATATGTCTTGGAAGGTAACAGCTGAAGTGGCCACGGTCTTCTTATTGGGAGGGGCGGCAGCCTATCATGCAGGGCTAATCTGGTTTAAAAGCAACTACTGGTCGTTTTATGCTGGAAATACCGTACTGGCGTTGGTAACAGTTCTTTTATTCTTCATTTCCAAGAAACCGATTTCACTAACAAGCATCATGCAAAGATGGCAATGGTTCTCGATCGGTTTGACCGTTCTAGGGTTTCTAAATCCTGAGAGAACACTCCTGATTCTATCATTTAGTTCCGAACAAGCAGTCAGCTTTGCATTAGCAATGGTCCTTTCTGTTTTCTTATGGCTTTATCATGGACAGCAAACTAATGGCAGAAGGGGGAATCACTAATGGACTTGTTCACAGTTATGATAGCTCTAGCTGCGGGAGTGCTGTCTTTCCTATCTCCTTGCGTGTTTCCGCTCATTCCTGCCTATGTCTCGCATCTCACCGGATCAGCGGTTCACCAAAACAAAATTAATGTGGATCGAAAACGATTATTGTTGCATTCCTTATTCTTTATCGTCGGTTTTAGTGCCATCTTTATTGTAATGGGCGCATCTGCAAGTGTGGCAGGACAGCTGTTCGCGGAGTATAGAGACTTGGTTCAGAAATTAAGCGGTCTGCTTATTATTGTGTTCGGCATGCAAATGATCGGTTGGTTGAACTTGAGATTTTTAAATAGGAATAGTTCTTGGGGTACCGGACGCCTTCAATCGATGGGAGGCACATTAAAATCATTCCTTACCGGTCTCGCCTTTGGCGCTGGTTGGACTCCTTGTGTCGGTCTTGCCTTATCTTCTATATTGCTGATGGCAGGCTCCTCCGACACGATGTGGAGCGGTGTCTTGATGCTGGCAGTCTACTCGGCGGGGCTCGGGATTCCTTTTATATTGATTTCTTTTGCATTAACCTACTCTATGGGGATTCTAAAAAAAATGAATCGCTTTGTTCCCGTGCTATCAAAAGTGAACGGGGTCATATTTCTAGCCCTAGGCCTGCTTCTGTTTACCGGACAGATGGAAAGAATCGGCGCTTGGCTCGCCAGATTTGTATTCTTTGATCTTTCACTATAACAATGATGGGGGTTAATATGAAAAAAAACATACTGGCTATCATCGTGCTGCTAGTGTTAATAGGGTACGGAGCATATGAGTATATAAGCGAAAGGAATACAGAAATTGTAGAAATTCATGGTGAGATGGTTTTAGATGAAAATGTAACAGTTGGCATCAAGAAGGGACAGCAGGCTCTAGACTTTCAACTGGAAGATGCCAACGGTACTATGTATAAGCTATCGGATTTTCGGGGGAAGAAAGTGTTTATTAACTTCTGGGCGACATGGTGTCCGCCTTGTCGGGCGGAAATGCCGCATATGCAGCAGATATATGAAGATCACGGAGGAGATGTAGTCGTTCTGGGAGTGAATCTAACTGAAACGGAGACAGATCCAGATGCAATTGAACCCTTCATCGAAGATTTCGAATTAACCTTCCCTATCGTTTTAGACCGTGAAGGGGACGTAATGACGACTTACCGGGTTACTGCTTATCCAACGACATTCGCAATTGATTCCCAAGGCATTATTCAAGAGGTATACCGAGGTGCGATCAACACCAAGATCATGAATGAAGTCCTGAAAAAAATGTAGCAGATTCAAGTAAAGGGGAAGAAGGATCCAGCTATTGGGAACTGCATCATTCGCTATATGCTGGACATGATAACTGATATCCTAATTTTCATCGATGCCCTGACTAAAGAATTTAGTATCAATTCATTTCATAGTGGAAGGAATTTATTATGGAGCTTGATAACATTGATTTTCAGATACTTCGATTGCTGACTGAGAATTCGCGTGTTCAGTGGAAAGACTTAGGTGAACAAATTCATATGACTGGACAAGCAGTAGGAAATCGTATTAAAAAACTTGAGGATAGTGGCGTAATTAAAGCTTACTCTCTAATCGTCGATGAAACGAAATTAGGACTTTCTTATACAGCGTTTGTCATTATTTATATGAAAACAGCGAACCATGATTCGTTTATACGTTATTTAAATGATCGAAATGAGGTAGTTGAAGCTCATCGAGTTTCAGGAGAAGGCTGTTACCATTTAAAATTAAAAGTTAAATCCCAAGAACAATTGAATTTACTCCTTAATGAACTTTTAGAGTATGGGAATTACACCTTGCATCTATCTATCCAAGAGACTAAACTAGACAATCCATTAAATGCGACATGACATAATGCAAGTCAGATTCAACAAAAAAAGAAGCAGTCCCCTTGAGGACTGCTTCTTTAACCTGCTTATAAATCAACCACTTTAATAAACTCTATCGTTTTCGTATTTATTAATACATCAATTTCATCTAAGGTGCTCGGATCTGTTACGCTTGCTTCAACGATTTGCTCTCCCATTCCTGACACAGAGCTAACTTTACGGTCTTCACCGATCAGCTCTTCTCCATTTGGAGAAATCAACTTGTAATATTCGTTGCCCATTTCCCAATGGGGTTCATTATAGTACAATGACTGCTCTAATTGTATTCCAACTACATTATTATCTTTAATCGGGTTTCCTTCTAAATCATAGAAACTCCAAGCTGCATCTTCTTCGCTAAAGCTAATGGAAGCAATAATATCATCTTGAATGAGGAAGCCTCCGCCTGCAAAAATAACTTCTCCATCCACGTTCATAATTTTACTGCTAACAATAAATTGATTAGATTCAGCAAGAGCTTTTGGTGTATATAGTTTTAAGTCCGAAGAAGATAAGTCGCGAGTTTCTTCATTTATTTCTTCTTCAGACATAGGATAAGCGAATTCTCTTACCAGCTTGCCTTGTAATGAGAACACCTTAATTTTATTGTCAACAATGGTGACAACTTGATCACCAATAACTTCGTAGTTTTTAAAGAAGCCGTCTTCTATCTCATTGAAACCAGGAATGAAGTCCATAGAGAATAATTGTCCATCTTTGTTAAAAACACCTTTGCTTGTTTTCAAGTATCCATTCTTGAAGCTGTCAACGAGGACAGAGTCATCATCAGTCTCATTTCCGGTTACATGTTTAGAGATTTCAAATCGTTCTTTTCCCTCTATATCAATAGCGATTGTACGTGAGTTTTGCAAGTCATCTTCGATGGTTTCTACAACAGCAACTCCATCAGAAAACTGTTTGACAGAGCGGTACTGCGGCTTAATTGCCCATTCCCCTTTTGTATTCATAAATCCCCATAGCAAACCATCATCTTCTCGAGGACGGTCATCCTGAACGGCTAACGCAATTAAACCGTCTTGAAAGATCGAAGCATCTTCACCCTCATATATGACAAGACCATAATCTGTCTGGGAAAACGAACGATCATATTCCACGTCTTTGATTTCATTTGTTGGTTTCAGCACCCAGTCATAGTTGCTGTCCATCATGGCAAAATAAGCTTCGCCTTCACGATTTAGTTCAAAGAAGATGACATCTTCATTTCGAAAGGTATAAAGATACTCAATTTCGAAGCCTTGTTCTACAAGTCTCATTTCGGATTCTGCTGCCGCTTCTTCAGTTGATTCAACAGCTTCTACATTCTGTACATCATTTACGGGCTGTTGTACAGCTTCTTCCTTCCCTGCGCACCCTGCAATCAGTACAAGTGCTAATGATAGGGAGGCTAATACTAATCCTTTTCTTTTCATATGATGTTCCCCTCTTGATGAATAATAGTTACATTATAAAAATATATAACAAACCATTATTTTAGTAAATTACATTTTAAGTTATAACTCGGCTACTTGTTAACAAGAACTTAAAAAAGCGACCCTTACATAAAAAACGATACCTTATGAACTTCCCAGTATTGTTCTAATATATAGGTTATAGGTGTGGACAACATGAAAAAAGGTGGTGAGTTCGATGCGATTAGAAGAGGGAGTGGGTATGGGGGGTTCCATTCCAGCAAAGATAAGCAGGAGGCAGTTGTTTCTGAAATTGCTGCGCGTAATTTATAGGCAGCGTTATCTTCAGGTGATGGCTCTATTAGGCGTAGCTTGGATGATTATATTCAACTATGTACCCATGTATGGAATTATTATCGCATTCAAAAACTTCGACATTATCAAGCCTGTATCGGAAGCTCCTTGGGTAGGTTTGGAGCATTTCAAAGCTTTTTTGGAAGATGATAACTTGGGTTATGTCATCAAGAACACCCTGGGTATAAGTATTCTAAAGCTATTTATAGGATTCCCTTTGCCAATAGCATTTGCGATTCTCTTAAATGAAGTACGATCTGCTTTTTTTAAGAAAACCATTCAGACTATTTCGTATTTGCCTCACTTTTTGTCTTGGGTTATCTTAGGCGGTATTTTGGCTACATGGTTAGCTGATGTAGGTATTGTGAACAAATTGTTAATGTCCGTTAACTTGATTGAAGAACCGATAACTTACTTGGCGGAACCGCAATTTTTCTGGAGTATTGTTATAACGTCCGATATCTGGAAAGAGCTTGGCTGGTCGGCCATTATTTATCTGGCAGCGATATCTAGTATTTCACCGGAGCTATACGAAGCAGCAACTATTGACGGTGCCGGACGATTTCAAAAAATTTGGAATATTACCCTGCCTTCAATAAAAGGCACTGTTACCATATTGTTTATCCTTTCGGTAAGCGGGCTGTTAAACTCCAATTTCGATCAAATATTGGTGCTTCGCAATTCGTTGAATGAAAGTGCAAGTAATGTGATTGACATCTATGTTTACCAGATGGGAATTCAGTTAAGCCGTTTTTCTTATGCTACAGCTGTCGGATTAATTAAATCGGTGATCGCACTTTTTCTATTGCTGGGAGCTAACTATTTTACTAAGAAGCTTAATGGCACATCATTGTTTTAGAGGAGGTGAATTGCTTGTTGAAAATGAGCAGACTGACAACAAGAGAATCCGTTTTTGATATTGTGAACTTTGTTTTTATGCTATTTATATGCTTCATTACTCTTTATCCAATCTGGTATGTCCTGGTCAACTCATTAAATGATGGCACGGACGCCATGAGAGGCGGCATTTATTGGTTTCCAAGAATTTTTAGTATGGACAGCTATAAGGCTGTTTTCGCTAACGGCGGCATTATGCTTGCCATGTGGGTCACAGTTGCTAAGACTGTTGTAGGTACTTTAGTGCATGTGTTTTTCACGGCAATGGTAGCTTATTCTTTTTCCAGACACGATCTAGTGGGACGTAAATTTTATATGCTGCTTGGAACAGTGACCCTATTTTTCAGCGGCGGACTAATCCCTTATTTTCTATTGATCCGTGATTTAAATCTGTTAGATTCTTTTTGGGTTTATATACTCCCAGCTGCTTTTAGTTTTTTTGATCTCATTATTTTCCTAACCTTCTTTAGAGAGCTTCCCGCAGGTCTTGAAGAAGCTGCCAAGATTGATGGAGCTAATGACTTCAAAATTTTTTATAGCATAGTCATTCCTGTCTCTATGCCCGTTGTTGCTACAATTATGCTGTTTCACGGCGTATACCAATGGAATGATTATTTTACCGGTATGATTTTCATTAATAATATGGATCTTCAACCGATTCAGACCTATTTATATCGTGTTGTAGCTCAATCAAGTTCAAGTCAGATGGCAGCGGCTATGCCTGCCAATATTCAGAAATCCGTAACGAGCCAGTCGATCAAGCTTGCAACTATGGTGGTTACAACCGCGCCCATTGTTATTGCATATCCGTTTCTTCAAAAGTATTTTGTAAAGGGTTTCATGATTGGTTCCATCAAAGGCTAACAATAAAATGAAATTGCTAATCCTTGCTACATGAGGATTGACAATAATAAAAATGAAAAGGGGAAAGAGAATGAAAAGAAGTAAAGTGGTAACGACAGTTATGGCCGTTCTTCTTGCAATAAGTTTAACAGCTTGTTCAGCCAACTCCGGCAATAACACTGCAAACAGTTCATCACCATCGCCGACCAATGCTGGCGGCACTCAAGTGGCCGTAAATGCTGACGAACCAGCATGGAAATCGGACACAGATCCTATTACTTTTGATTGGTATCTTAATTTCTCTTGGTTTCCGAACAAATGGGGTGTTGATCCCACCTCTCAGTATATCACCAAAAAAACAGGGGTTAATATTAACTTCATCGTACCTGCAGGAAATGAAAACGAAAAGTTGAATACGATGATGGCCTCCGGCGAACTGCCAGACTTTATTACTTTGGGCTGGGGCGAAGATGCTGTGAAGAAGATGATTGAAGGAGAAATGGTGCTTCCGCTTAATGAATTAGCTGACCAATATGATCCGTATTTCTTTAAAGTGGCTGATGCTGACAAGCTGAATTGGTATACACAGCCTGACGGCAAAGTGTATGGATATCCGAATGCGTCTTCATCACCTTCGGATTATGAGAAGTTCGGGGAGAATTTCGCTTCTAATCAAACCTTCCTTGTTCGAAAGGATATTTATGAAGCTATTGGCAAGCCAGATATGAGAACACCGGAAGGCTTCCTTAATGCTTTGAATGCGGCGAAGGAGAAGTTCCCGGAAGTGAACGGTCAGCCTCTTATTCCTTTTGGCGTTCATGAGTTCAAGGATACGGGGAATGATTCTTTCGAATGGTATATTCAAAACTTCCTCGCTATCCCTCAAGTGAAAGATGGAAAGCTATATGATCGCTCAACTGATCCAGAATACATCAGCTGGATGAAGACGTTCCGTCAAGCCAATGAAATGGGACTGCTCGCTAAAGATATTTTTATTGACAAGCGTCCTCAAATGGAAGAAAAAATTGCACAGGGTCGTTATTTTGCTATGCTGTATCAACGCTCTGACTTGGCTAATCAGAATATCTCAAGATATCAGGAGGATCCGAATTCCGTCTATATCGCTGTTGACGGTCCTGCAAATTCGAAGATGGATCCGCCGAGGCTTGGGGGACCTTCCATTGCCGGTTGGACAGTCACTTTGATCTCCAAGCATGTTAAGGATAAGGAGAGAGCTATTAAATTCCTGACCTATCTCATTAGTGAGGAAGGCAATAAAGACTTGTACCTGGGCGAGAAAGGATTTAGCTACGATACGATTGACGGAAAGGACCAATTTAAGCCTGAGGTTCTGGATTTGATGAATAAGGATCGCTCTACATTTGACAAGCAATACGGCTCTTCCTATACTTATTGGATGTTAATGGATACCAATATGAATCTGCAATGGGCTCCTCCGTCCGTAGAACCGATCAAACAGCCAGAAGATTGGACGAAAGGGAAAGTCGTGAGCTTATCGGAATTTGATAACATTAACCCGACGGGCACTTCAGCAGAGGGAATTGCGTCTATGAAGATGGCTCAACAATGGGGCAAGGTTCTGCCAAAATTATTATTGTCCAAAGATGAAGAAGAGTTTGATAAGATATGGGAAGAGTATCAACAATATAGAAAGTCAAACGGACTCGAAACGGTGCAAGCGTATCAACAGCAAGCATACGAGGAGAACCTGAAGAAGCTTAAGAAATAACTGCGGAAAGACCCAAGAAACCAGGACACTTCTCTTGGTTTTTTGGGTTTATATAGGAAAGATCGGGTGTGAACGTCATGTTGAAGCTTAGCTGGGCAAAGGGAAGTTCCTTCCGTCAGAGACTGGAAAATATCTCATTGCAAATGAAGTTAATCATTACGTACGTTTTGGTTATTTTAATACCTACTATCTTTTTCTCCAGTTTCATCTTGAATGAGTATCATCGGAATATGATAGAGGAAGCGATTAGTAAGAGCGAATATTTATTGGATATTGAGAAATCAAACATTCAGAATAATATGGAGCAAATGGAGCGGATTGCTCAGCTTACTTTATCTGACAAAGAACTAATGGACTATTTGAAGAGGACCAGTGATTTTGAAACAGATGAACTGGTTAATTTCAATTCGAATACTTATTACAATCTTCAACGAATCTTATTCAGCACCCCAACCATCAGCAGCTTGCGGATATTTTACGAAAACCCATATTCATGGGAAATGTGGCCCTTAATATTTGATGAGAAGCGTATAAAAGAAGAAACATGGTACAAGGATGTATTAGCCCAAAATGGAATTGTCAGATGGGTTATATACAAAGGCCCCAAAGATATAGTAAAAGATAATACAGCAGTGATGAGGGAGACTCAGGTATATGTGAGTCTGTTAAGAGAAATTCGGCATGTAAACGATAGTCATGTTGGCATTTTACAGGTTAATATGCAACTGGATCATTTTTTTTCGAAAATAAACGGCTTGGTTCAGAATGAGGATTCCCAAATGCTAGTGGTAGACCGACAAATGGGGGCTTACATTAATGAATCTTCTGATTTCTATAAAAAGCTGCCGGTTGAAGAGATTATTCGGCAGTATAAAGAGAATAAGAATGAAGGGGTAACGAGTTTTCAATTTAAGTATATGAATATTCCTTATTTATGCGTTTTCACTGGGATCGATCGTTTGGATTCCGATGTGATAACCGTTACCTCATTAGAGAAGTCTTATAATGACATCTATAAAACTCGGTTTGCTCTGGCGGCTGCTGCCTTAGTCCTGGTTGCTATTTTATCGTTGATTAGTTATCTTTTGCTTTCTTTTATCTTGAAACGATTGCATATTTTACGAGACCACATGAAGAAAGTTAGGCAAGGGGAAATCAATGTTGATTTTCCTAATATGGGCTATGATGAGGTTGGAGAGCTTGCTCACAACTTTCGTTTGATGCTCAAAAAAATTAATGAGTTGATCGTCCTGGCTGTTAATAAAGAAGCCTCCACTAAGGAAGCAGAATTAAGGTCTCTAAAAAATCAGATTGACTCCCACTTTCTATATAATACTTTGGAAAATTTGAAAATGCTCGCTGAGATAGAAGGTCAATTTGTCATATCGGATGCGTTGACATCTTTGGGCGGGATGATGCGATATAATCTCCACTGGGTTAATAACCACGTTCAGCTTAAGGACGAGGTTGCCCATATTCAGAATTACATATCGGTTATGAACATCCGATATGAGAATAAAATCAATGTTCAATATCAGATACCCCAGCGGTTAATGCAGCAAGAAATATTGAAAATGACACTTCAACCCATTGTTGAAAATGCAGTTAAGTATGGAATGAACAATGCAGATAAGGTGGTTGAGGGGATCGAGATCATTATTAAGGTGCACGAGCGGAATGGAAGCATCTTGATTGAGATAACAGATAACGGAATAGGAATTCCGCAATGGAGATTGGCAGAAATAAATAAGGCATTCCTATTAGGCCATCGTGAAGAAAGCTCGGACTTGCCGCTTGGGAACGATAAAGGAACGGGTATAGGACTTCGGAATGTCAATCAAAGGATTAGGATGAATTATGGAAAAGAATATGGCCTGCATGCAGAGAGTGAAGAAGGAAAGTACACCCGAATTACTGTAAAGCTTCCATATTTGATTCTTTCAGGAGGTCCTCAACAAAATGCGTAATTTATTAATCGTTGATGATGAGAAAAATATACGAGATGGAATCAAGGTTATGATTGCTCGCGAATTTCCGGGGATATACCATTTCTTTGAAGCATCCGATGGGGAGGCGGCATTGAACATTGCCCGAATGACACCTGTAGACGTGCTCATAACAGACATCAAAATGCCGGTAATGGACGGCATCGAGCTTATTAAGCTTATACAACAATTAGAGCGTATACCTGCAGTAATTATTTTAAGCGGTTACAATGATTTTACGTATGCCAAGGAAGCGATTCGCTGGAAGGTGAAGGAGTACTTATTAAAACCTATTGTGCGCCAAGAATTGTATCAGGCTCTTATACGTTTGGAGCAAGAGGCAAATGATATGGAGGAGATAGAAGGTATCGTTAATGGAGCTGCGCAACGAGAGCATGATTTTAGGCAAAACGAACTTCATTATATACTGTTGAACGAGGATATATCGGATCATGAAATTAGAGAAAGGTTGTCTAGAGTAGGATTGTCATGGCTAGATGATGGCTATTTCATAGGTCTTATACAACCATTGGAATACAAAGAGCAATCAAACAATGATGTATTGTCTAGAGTTAAAGGCATATTACAGCAAACAAGCAGTGAACCATTTCATCAGTTCGTTGATAAAAATGGAAGATACATCATTGTTTCACGGGATGACGCTTTGTTTTCAAGTATAATTAGTCAATGGGAAGAAGGTAAGCTTCAATCGGTTAAAGTTGGTTTAAGTGAGCATGTAGATTCAATTGAGCATATTAAAAAGGCTTACAACCAAGCATCGAAATGCTTAAAATATTTGTTCCTGCAATCGTCTGCCGGTGTAGTCCGTTATGAAAATATAAAGGACAAAAATGAGGATTACACAATTCCGAGGGAAACGATACAAAAAATTTCTAATATGTTAGGGAACAACCGTGAACAAGAAATCAAAAATTTACTCATTGAGGTTCTGGATTATCAAAGGATTCTATACTATGACATCTCCTATTTAGAGAAGATTAGCAAAACCTTAAACGAACTGGTTTTCGATAGAGTTTTTCAAGTATACGGTGAAGAATCCATCGAAATTCTTAAGTTATACAAAAAAATCGGCAATATTTATAGCTTACCTAATTTCCATGATTATTTCCGCAATGTAGAAAGTCTCTTGGAACGATTAAATGAATTTGTGAAAACGGTTAAGTCGGTCCATTTTAATCAAAAAGAAATGAAGCAGGCACTAGATTATATCCATAATCATTATAATAGGGAGATAAGCTTGGCGACGGTATCTAATCATGTATCCTTTAACTATTATTACTTCAGCTCCTTATTCAAGGATTATACAGGCGAGAGCTTTACCCAGTATCTCAAAAAATATAGAATTTCAAAAGCGAAGGAATTATTAGAGGCTTCCGATTATAAGGTGTATGAAATCAGCGCCATGGTCGGCTTAGAAAATACGAAGCACTTTACGAAGGTCTTTAGAGAGTCTGAGGGTGTTACACCGCTAGAATACCGCAATCGACTGAGCGGACAGTTGTAAAAAAGAACGCTCCCGAGTTATCCTCGGGCAGCGTTCTTTCTCTTTTTTGATGAACCTATTCATCCTTACGGCTTATAAACTCATTCGGTACATCTTCGCCATCGGGGTTATTGTTCTTGATCTGGCTAAGCCGGCCATTGCGGAATTCACCGCCATGCACGTTGTTATCCCGCTGACCGTTATTATCGGTACGATTATGCTGGTTATTGTTATAATTATCGTTATTTGCCATGTGCTAATCTCCTTTTCGTTAAAGCCTATCCTTTAAGATGCGTCGTGGAAGTTAAATTTATGCAGGGCGTTTGAATTTAGGCACTTTCCCTGCAGTAGGAATATAATGATGTATTCAAGTAAGGAAGGAATGATTGTTAAGATGCATTCTGTGAATCACAATGAGCAATTCATCGACTGGAATAGGCTGGAACTGAAGGACTATGGAAAAATGCCGTTAGTCATTAATATCGAGGAAGCAGCCGAACAGAACAATACGTTTCGCACCGCTATATGGACGGGGGAGCATTTTCAAGTTACGGTTATGAGTATTCCTGTCGGAAGTGACATAGGCTTAGAGGTGCACCCGAATACAGATCAATTTATTCGTATAGAAGAAGGGCAAGGCTTTGTTCAGATGGGGGACACCAGGGATAGACTAGACTTTACGGTATCAGCCTACGAGGATTTTGCCATTATAGTCCCTGCAGGAAAGTGGCATAATGTGACCAATACGGGGAATACGCCTTTGAAGGTTTATGTAATTTATGCGCCGCCGGAGCATCCATTCGGAACCGTTCATCCTACAAAAGCTGACGCTATGGCAGAACATGCCCATCGGTCGAAATAGTATTACTTAGTTATAGATGAGAAACGCTTCTTCCTTAACCAAGGATGTGAAGCGTTTTTTTTCATGGTTTCATATACTCTCAGCAATCGGTCAGATAACTGGAATAGAGTTGCCAAGCCTCCTCATATATATAAATGGATCAATCTCTTAAATGATAAAAAGGAGCTGAAATCCATTGAGGAAAATGAAATTTATTTCTATTTTATTAGCTTCGTTGTGCCTATTATTCGTAGCAGCCTGCTCTAATGCCGGGGGATCGAAGAAAAATGTTGAACTAAAGTTTTGGACGATTTCCTTAAGCCCAACCTTTGATGACTACATTAACGGACTAGTGGATCAATTCGAGGCAGAGAATGAAGGTGTAACCGTCATATGGGAGGACATCCCTTTTGATACGGTTGAACAGCGGGTATTAACAGCAGCAGCTTCTAACCAGCTGGCTGATGTATTGAATTTAAATACGGATTACTTAAAGAAGCTCGCAGCTGTTGGCGCAGTTGCGGATCTTACTGAAAAGGCTGCAGACGTAAAGAGTGACTTCTTTGAAGGTGTATGGGAAGCGGGCAATTTAGGTGATAAAACGTATGCACTGCCTTGGTATTTATCTACAGGAGGCATGCTGTACAATAAGGAGCTGCTGAAAAAAGCCGGCTTTGATCACCCGCCGGCTACGGATGAAGAAGCCTGGGAAATGTCAGAGGTTCTTTATGAAAAGTTGGGTGTGTATGGAAATACACCTAGCAATATTCATTTGTATTTGCCGCAGAATGGTATTCCGCTCGTATCAGAGGATCTTAAAAGTGCGGCTATTAACACGCCAGAAGCAGTCGCTGTATTCAAGGAATTTAAAGAGAGGTTCGATAAAGGGCTTATTCCAAGAGAGCTTCTGCTAGGTCAAGCTAAAGCAAATGAATGGTATGCGCAAGAGAAGATTGCTTGGTGGGGAACAGGTCCGCAGCTGTTCCGTCAAGTAAATGACTTGTCGCCTGAAGTTTATAAGAAGTCCGACGCAGCCCCATCCATTGTCGGATCATCGGGATTCAACCATATAGCAATTATGAATATTGCCGTATCGGCGAAATCTAAGGCGCCTAAAGAAGCTTTAGCATTTGCTAAGTTCGTAACGAATGCAGAGAGCCAGCTAGCATTCAGTAAAATTGTTGCTATCCTTCCTTCTGTCAAAGAAGCTGCGGCTGATGAGTATTTTACACAAGGCGAGAATTCGGATGATCCGTCGGAGAAAGGGAGATTTTATGCAGCCGCTCAGTTGGAACGCGCTAAGGATATGTTCGCGCCTGTAGAAAATATTTCTGAAATTAATAAAGCGGTCAACGATGAGTTCCATAGAGTATTGCTGGAGAATAAAGATCCTCAAAAAGCGATTGAGGATGCAGAGGCCAGAATTAATGAGCTGTTAGATACAGAGTAAGCTGCCGAAGTGCATAAGCGAGGAGAGATTGTATGTACAAAGCCAGACACGCATGGATGTTTCTTGCACCGGCTGGAGTATTGCTAGCGACGTTCAGTTTAATCCCGGCACTTGCGGCACTTGTACTCAGCTTTACCAATTATAATGTATTTCAGCCTGTAGAATGGGTAGGGCTGGACAATTTTATTAAAGCATTTCATGACAAGAAGTTTTGGAGCGCCCTGGGCAATACGTTTTATTATTGGATATTGGTAACGCCTGCGCTGGTCGTTCTTCCTGTATTTATTGCGATACTTGTTAATCAGAAACTAATGGGCATAAAGCTCTACCGGTTGGTCTATTATTTTCCTGCGTTAGTCTCGGTTGTTGTCACCGCCATACTGTGGAATTGGATGTTCGCAAGTGACGGGATTTTCAACTATATCATTAGCCTAATTAATATTAACCCGATTAACTGGCTCACGAGTAAAGAGTTTGTCATGGTTAGCTTGGCGCTGGTTACCGTGTGGCAAGGCCTTGGGTATTATATGTTATTTTATTTAGCCGGTTTGCAATCTGTACCGACGGATTTGTATGAGGCTGCTGAATTGGATGGGGCAGGCATTTGGCAAAAGCATTTTTTCATTACGTTTCCGATGCTAAGACCCGTTATATTCTTTATTACGGTCATGTCAACGATGTCAGCCTTCAAAGAGTTTACATTAATGCTGGCTATGACTGAGGGCGGACCAATCGGAGCATCCACTACTGTTGTCTATCTCGTGTTCGAGAAAGCATTCAAGCAACTGGATATGGGATATGCGAGTGCGATTTCATTTCTATTATTTATCATTATTCTAATACTGACATTAATTAACAAAAAAGCGCTGGATCGCACGTATTAAGGAGATGGCTGCATGCAAATCAATACGGTGTCAACGAATAAGCCCGCTATTAAAATGCGAAAGCCGCTTAATGGTGTAAGGATTGTCCGCAGCATCGCTTCTTATTTTCTATTAACGTTTGTAGCCGTTATTATGATTGTTCCATTTCTATGGTCGATATCGACTGCGTTAAAAGGACAGAACGAAGCCATCTTCTCGTTTCCTCCTAAGTTTATTCCTGCCAATATAACATTGGAAAACTTCGTAACGGTGTGGAACTCTCTCCCTATACCGTTATACTTGTGGAATAGTACAGTGTTGGCGTTCTGGGGTGTGCTGCTGCCATTGCTATTTTGTTCATTGGCTGCCTTTCCATTGGCGCGCATGAATTTCAAAGGAAAAAATATTGTATTCCTTATTATTCTTTCTACAATGATGATTCCAGGCGAAGTAACGATGATCCCTATCTATCTCATTTTAGATAAGTTGAAGCTTATCGGCTCTTACTCCGGGGTTATATTGCCTGGTGCCGTATCTGCGTTCGGTATCTTTTTGCTGCGGCAGGCTTTTGTAGGCATTCCAAAGGATATCGATGAATCCGCCATTATTGACGGAGCTTCGCCTCGGCAGGTTTGGTGGTACATTTTGATTCCGATGGTAAGGCCTATGCTGGCGACACTTGCCATATTGAGCTTTATAGGGGCCTGGAATAATTTCCTATGGCCGCTTCTTATATTGCAGGATCCGAAAACTTACCCGCTAACCGTTGGACTATACGATTTAAAAGGCACATTCGTTACCAATACGAGATTAGTATCTGCAGGCGCTATTATAGCCCTGTTGCCGATCATGATCGTCTTTGTCGCTTTTCAAAACTTCTTCATTAAAGGCGCATATAGCAGCGCTGTAAAAGGTTAAATAGACTGATTGCTGCATAGCGTTAAATATCTTCGTTACAGCGGTCAGTTGCGGCCAAGCGAATGGGGCTGTCCAATAAGTCCCCAAAATAAAAAGGTTGGGCGAGAAACCGTAAGGTTTTTCGTCCAACCTTTTTGTGTGCCTGCTTTTGCAAGAACGTAGCGAGGCGGATGCCTGCTACTTTGAG
>Ga0182739_1000288_pt1 | contig 79605 bp, 69 predicted proteins | sample eDN5th30CBELigBY_FD_128873 | JGI IMG/M metagenome (GOLD analysis project Ga0182739, IMG submission 128873) | Enriched backyard soil microbial communities from Emeryville, California, USA - eDNA 5th pass 30_C BE-Lig BY (version 2) (version 2) | ecosystem: Environmental > Terrestrial > Soil >...
AATGCCGCCTCTTCCTGCTGCGAAAGGATGGCATAAGGGTTGATGAGCTTGACGAGCAAAAGCCCGATCTGCTCATCGCTCAGATGGTTGTGAACAATCTCCAACACCCTTGCATTAATGCGTGGCCGGAGGATATCGAAGAGATCCTGCGTCATGATTGAGGTTGACGGGCGGGCGGCGGAGATACTCCTCGGGCGCCGGCCCGTAGCTCCCGGAACTTACCACATTGCCAAAGGCAAAAACGCAATGCTTTCCGGCGGGCGACGCCCGGAATCAGGCCGCGCCCGGGGGCTTGCCCGTCTTGCGCGGGCGCTTCGCGCCGCCACGCTTTTTCCCTTCCTCAAACGCCTCGCGCGTCAACCGCTCCAGGTCGAGCCCCTCGGGCCGCCCCTCCGGCGTCAACGTAAACCCCATCTTCTCCGCCAGCGCTTCGAGAATGTAGCGGGTCATCGTCACGTTCTTCATTTTGCTGACCACGCCAAGGGCCGTATAGATCTCCCGGTGCATCCAGAAGGAGGCAAGGGCTTTGTTGGGATCGCGGGCGGCAGGCACGCCACCACCCATACACCCCCGGGGGGTGGCTGTGCAAGCCCGTACTTTTTTCCCCGGGCGCGAGCCAAAAGCCGCTTTCCGGGATTGCCATTCGCGGCGTTTGTCGGCAATTTTCCTTCCATTCATGGAACCAATGACTCTGGAACAATGTCAGCGCCTCTTTGAGGAACTTCGCAGCGAGACCACGTGGGAGGTCGACGGCGAACTCCTCTGGGGTTACTACTTCAGTTCAGCCTCCTCCGAAGGGCTCTCCGCCCTGGGCGACCGGATGGAAGAGTCGGGTTACCGCGTCGTCGGCATCTTTGAGGACGACGAAAGCGAAACGGGCGGCTTTACCCTCCGCGTCGAGGAGGAGGAGACCCATACCCCCGAAAGCCTGCTGGCCCGCAATCAGGAGTTTGAAGCGCTGGCCGAAAGCCGGGAGGGGGTCCTCTTTCAGGGGCTCGATGTCAACTCCGTCACCTTCGAAGACGACGACGAAGGGGACGAGGATGACGAAGACGACGATGAGGATGACGACGGGGACGAGGACGATTTTTTCGATGACGAAGAGGACGACGGCCCGGTCGAAAATCCGGAACTGGTCGCCGCCATCGAACAGTTGACCGCCGAGGAGACCCCCGAAGCGCAGGACGCCGTCACCAACGCCCTGCTCGACGCCGTGTTCCTGATCCCGACCGTTCCCGAAGGCGACGGCGAACCCGCGCCCGGCGGCGATGATGACGAGATGATCCAGCTCATGGTCTGCGTGGACGAAGAGGAGCGCGAATTTCTGCCGCTCTTCACCGATGTCGAAGCGCTGCGCGCCTGGAAAAACGAAACCGTCACCGTCATGGAACTCCCCGCCTTTGAAGCGTGGGACTTCATCCTCGCCCAGGCTTCGTGCTCCGGCGCGGTCATCAATCCCGACACCCAGTCGCTCGCCGTCAGCCGCGAACAGGTCGAATACCTCCAGTCGGTCACCGATCTCGACGAGTTCGACGACGACGAAGAGGACGGCGAGGGCGACGACCGGAAATAATCGCCGCGAGCTTCGAAAATCCCGCCCCATGTCGCGCCCTTACCGTGTCGTCCATACCGCGGACTGGCACCTGGGCAAGACCCTGGGCGACCTCGACCGTACGGAGGAACACCGCTTTTTCCTCCGGTGGCTGGAGACCTTTCTCGTTGAAGAAAAGGTCGACGCGCTGGTGATCGCGGGCGATCTCTTTGATTCCGCCAACCCGCCGCAGTCGGCGATCCGCCTCTACTTCGACTTCCTCGCCGCGCTCCATGCCGGGAGCGCCTGCCGGGTGGTCGTCGTGGCGGGCAACCACGACTCGCCCGCCCACCTCGAGGCCCCGCGCGATCTTCTCCGCCTCGTCAAGGCGCAGGTCGTCGGCCATTGGCCGCTCACCGCGGAAGGCGCGCCCGATTACGCCGCCCTCCTCCACCCGCTCCCCTCGCCCGAAGCGCCGCAACTGATCGTCGCCGCCATCCCGTTCCTTCGCGAACGCGAGCTGCGCACCGGTCGGCTCGGCCAGAGCGCCGACGAGATCGCCCGCGACCTGCGCGACGGCCTGGAGACGATCTACCGGGAAACCGCCGCCGCCGCCGAATCGTTTCGCGCCGGGGGTCTCCCCGTTCTGGCGACCGGGCACCTGACCGCCCTGGGAAGCCGACACTCCGAAAGCGAGCGGGAGATCCACGTCGGCGGCCTGGGAGCCATCGGGGCCGATCGATTCCCCGAAGCTTTTGCCTACGTCGCCCTTGGCCATCTCCACCGCCCGCAGGCGGTCGGAGGCCGGGAGACGATCCGCTATTCGGGCTCCCCGATCGCCCTCGGCTTCGGCGAAGCCGCCGAGGCGCGGGAGATCCGCCTGCTCGAGTTCGGCGAAGGCCGCCTGTTGCACCAGTGCGGGGTCGCCATTCCCCCCGCGCGGCAGCTCGCCACGCTGCGCCTCCCGCAGAGCGAACTCGCCCCCCGGCTCAAAGCGTGGCAACCCGCCTTTGCCGCCCCGCTCCCGCCGTGGCTCGAGGTCATTGTCACCGGGACCGGTGAAAACCGGGAACTTTACCGCGCCGTGCAGGAAATCGCCTGCGAGCGGCCTTTTTCCGTCGTCCGCGTCCGGACCGAACACGCCGCGGAAGCCGCCTCGCTCTCCCTCGAAGAGGAGGCCGACGCCGCCCAGGCGCACGACCAGCTCGGCGACCCGCGCCGCGTCTTTGAACAACGCCTCGACGCCGAATCGCTGGAACCGCCCCAGCGCGAGGCACTTCTCACCGCGTTCGGGGAACTTCTCTCCCTTTATCACGAACGGCAACGGGACGCCGGCGGAACAGCGGCCTGAAAATTTTTTCAAAAAAACTCGAAACCTTCTTCAGCCATCGGCTAACCTCGAAGCCGTCTCCGCCTACCCTCGCACACACCATCGTGTCGGACCGGCGGAGAGCCGTCCATGAGGAGTCCGGTTCAACGACTGAATCACCGTTCGAACGATCCATCCGGGTTAACCGGGTTGATCGGCGCTCTCCCTTACCGGGAAGCCTGCCCGCTGCCGTATCACCGGCCGGAAAGCCAGCCGAAAACGCGACGCCCGCCCGCCATCCGGTAAACTGCTGCGCATGTCCCACGGCACCTTTTTACAGGACCTCGCGGTCGTCATCGTCATCGGAGCGCTCGGCGCCATCCTTTTCCGGCACTTCAAGCTGCCGGTCGTCCTCGGTTACATCACCGCCGGGGTCGTCATCGGCCCGCACACGCCCCCTTTCGCGCTGATCGCCGATACCGACACGATCAACACCCTTTCGGAACTCGGCGTCATCTTCCTGATGTTCTCCCTCGGGCTGGAGTTCTCCCTGCGAAAGGTCAAGGAGGTCGGCAGCACCGCCGTGCTCGGCGCGAGCATGGAGATCCTGCTCATGGGGTGGATCGGCTACCACATCGGCCTCACCTTCGGGTGGAACAAGGTCGACAGCATCTTCCTCGGCGCGCTGCTCGCGATGTCGTCGACGACCATCATCATCAAGGCGCTCGACGAAATGGGGTTGACCAAGGAACGCTTTGCGAGCCTCATTTTCGGCATCCTCATCGTCGAGGATATCCTCGGCATCCTCATCCTCGCGCTCATCTCCGGGTTCGCCGCCACCGGCTCGCTCGCCCCGGCAGAGGTCGGGATGACCATGGTCACCCTGAGCGCCTTCCTCGGCGTGGTCCTCGTCGTCGGGTTGATCCTCGTCCCCCGGCTGCTCGAGTTTGTCGCGAAATTCAAGAGCAACGAGCTGCTCCTGCTCGCCGTCGTCGCGCTCTGTTTCGCCGTCTGCCTGCTCACCGTCAAGCTCGGCTACAGCGTCGCGCTCGGCGCGTTCCTGATCGGGGCCGTCATTGCGGAGGCGCGGCAGATCGCACGGATCGAGATGCTCACCTTCCCCGTGCGCGACATCTTCAGCGCCGTCTTCTTCGTTTCCATCGGGCTCTTGATCGACCCGGCGCAGATCGTCAAGTATTGGGCGCCGATCCTCGTCATCACCACCGCCGTCATTGTCGGCAAAGTCGTCGCCTGCTCGTTCGGAACCTTCATCGCCGGGAACGATACCCGCACCTCCATGCGCGTCGGGATGGGGCTTGCGCAGATCGGCGAGTTTTCGTTCATCATCGCCGGCCTCGGCCTGAGCCTCAAGCTGACGAGCGACTTCATCTACCCGATCGCCGTCGCCGTCTCCGCCGTCACCACGCTGCTCACCCCGTTCCTCATCCGCTGGGCGAGCCCCACCGTCACCTTCCTGGAACGGGTCGCCCCGACCTCCGCCTTGAGCTACATGGAGGCGTACACCCGCTGGTTCAGCGAATTTTCCAGCCGCAAGAGCACCCTCGGGGCCACCCTCTTAAAAAAATGGGGGTGGCAGATCGGCCTCAACCTCCTGTTGATCACCGCCGTCTTCATCGCCGCCGCCGCGTTTAAAAAACGGGGGATGCTCTGGTGGCCCCATGCGCCCGGGGGTGAAAACGGGCTCAAGGCGATCCTCTGGCTGCTTGCCATGATCTTAAGCTTCCCGATGTTCATCGCCGTTTTCCGGAAGATCCAGGCGATGGGGATGCTCATCTCCGAAATGAGCGTCGCCGAGAGCGCGGCGGGAGCCAACACCTCCGCCTTTCGCGGCATCATCTCCACCACCGTCGTCACCGCCGGGTGCGCCGGGTTCGTCCTGCTCACCCTGGTGTTGAGTTCCGCCATCCTCCCCTCGTGGAATGTCCTGCTCGTCCTCGCGCTGGTGCTCGTCGGGGCGGCCTTCCTCCTGCGCCGGACCTTCACCCGCGTCTACGCCAAGGCGCAGATCGCCCTGCTGGAAACCTTCACCTCCACGCCCGAACCGCCCCCGGTCGCCGACCTCCCGCCGCTGCTGCGCGACGCCGAACTGCTGACCCTCACCATCAATCCCGAAACATGGGGGGCCAACAAAAGCATTGCCGAACTGGGCCTGAGGCAGGAAACCGGCGCGAGCATCGTCGGGATCGAACGCGACGGCCAGAGCATCGTCAACCCCGGGGCCTCCGAATCGCTCTACCCGGGCGACCGCATCCTGCTGCTCGGCACCGGCGAACAACTCGCCGCCTCCGAAGCGCTCTTCAAATGCCCGTAACCCGCAGAAAACCTGCGCGGATTCCCTGGCCCACATCGTCACCTTTTACCTTTCCACCATCCTCTTGCAACCGACCCTTACCTCCGCCCAACGCCGTCACCTCCGGGGAATGGCCCAACGCCTCGAAGCCGCCGTCAAGCTCGGCAAAAACGGCATCACCCCCGCCTTTCTCGCCGGTCTCAACGAAGAACTTGCCCTGCGCGAACTCGTCAAGATCAAGCTCGGCGACTTCAAGGACCAGCGCCATGAACTCGCCGCGCAGATGGCCGAAGCGACCGGCTCCGCGCTGGTGCAGGTCGTCGGCCACGTCGTCGTCCTCTACCGCCCCCGCCCGCCGAAATCCAAGGAAGCCTGACCGGGCGGAGGCTATTTCAACCTCACCCAAAGCGCCTGCGCCCCTTCCTCTTCCGGAAAATCGGGCAGCGTCGGCTCGACGTGGACTTCCCCGCTGCGCCGATGGGTGCGCAGGGCAAACCGCACGATCGACTCCAGCGTCCGCAGGTTGAGCCGCGTACAGTTGGTGGAAACGAGGATCGCCGCACCCGGGGCAGCGATCTCGACCGCCTGCAACACCAGTTCTTCCAGGCCGCGCTCCACCTGCCACGGCTTCCCGCGCCGCCCGCGTGAAAACGTCGGCGGATCGAGGATGATCGCATCAAAAACCTCCCCGCGCCGGCTCAAACGCGGCAGGACATCAAGCACATCGTCGGCGATCCACCGGTGCCCCTCTTCGTTCAAAGCGTTGAGTGCAAAGTTCTGCCGCCCCCGCTCCAGCGACCGCTTGGAAAGGTCGAGGCTCAACGTCTCCGCTCCCGCCAGCGCCGCCACCACCGAAAACGAACAGGTATAGGCAAACGTATTGAGCAGCCGCTTCGGGGCAAGTTCCCGCAGAAACGCCCGATTCGCCCGCTGGTCGAGGAATAATCCCGTCGAGTAACCCGCGCCAAAATCAAGCCCGTAGCGCACCCCTGCCTCGCTCACCACCGTCTGCAACGACGTTTTGCCATCCCCCTCCAGCAGCTCCGGAGCCCCCCACTCCGCACGCCGCTTCGGCTGCACGCGGCAGAAAACCCGTTTCGAAACGAACCCGCTCTGCGCCTCCCACTCCCGGAACCCCTCCGCCAGCGGCTCCGCCGGCACCCCTTCATGGAGCGAAAAGAGAACATCCTCCCCCAGCCGTTCCACCCACGCCCCCTCCGTCGTAAAAAGGCGGTGCGCGGTGGTGGCTTCAGCATCAAAAGCAGCCAGAAGGCCCGGAGAAATCCAGCGGTTCATCATCGCGCCGACTATCCCCAACAACACCCCCAAAACACAAGCCACAAACCATCGCGCGCCAGGCAACTCCTACCAGCCGATGGCCCTAATCACTCAATAATTTGCGAAGCCGGGTCGAAGCTGCGCGCCCCAGAATGAGTGGCTCCGGGACCCCTTCAAGGCGGAGATGGGTCTCGCCCCGGCTCAGGACATCGACCGCACGAACGAGGTCGAGATTCACCAGCAGCGAACGGTCGATCCGGTTAAACGGCGGAAAGGGCAGGCGGCTCTCCCATTCGCAGATCGACCGGAAAAGAAGCATCGGGGCCTGCCCCGAAAGCAGAATGCGCGAGTAAGCGCCCTCGGCTACAATGGAGGCGATCTGACAGGCCGGAACGATGCGGAGCACCCCTTTATCCCGCAAGGTGACCAGATCGCGCCGATAGAGCCGCCCGGCGGGGTCTTCGCCCTGAGCCGCCGCAAGGGTGGATGCAGAGCACAAGCGCTGCACCGTCTCCGCGAGCAGGGCGGCATGGACCGGCTTCAAAAGGTAGTCAAGCGCGTTCGCCCGGAAAGCTTTCACGGCAAACTGGTCGTGCGCTGTAACAAAAACAATCCTTGGAAGGGGCGGGGCAAGCAATGACAACACATCAAACCCGCAACCGGGTGGCATCTGAATGTCGAGAAAGATGACATCGGGCTTCTCCTGCCCGGCCAACGCAACGGTGGACGTGACGTTATGACTCTCCCCGATCACCCTGATCTCCGGATGCGCCAGAAGGAGTTTGCGCAACCGCTTCCGCGCCAGGCGTTCGTCGTCCGCAAGCAAGGCCCGCAAAGGCGTGATCATGGCTTCTCCCCTTCCTCCTGAACGACCGGGAGCCGTACCGTCACACGAACCTGGCCCTCCCCGGCCTCCACCGTCAGGGAGGCCGCTTCTTCATAAAGCAGTTGCAGGCGACGCCTCAGGTTCGCAAGGCCGGTGCCGGTCGAAGAGACGGTTCCAGGCAGGATCCAGCCGCCCGTGTTGACCACCGCGATCGTCAAGACATCCCCCGCCACCCTGGAGGCTACGCGAAGGCGCAGAGGCCGGACGGGAGAGTGTTGGCCATACTTGATGGCGTTATCAAGCAGCGGCTGCACGACAGCAACAGGGGCCAGCGTGTGCCGTGCGATGGCATCGGCCTCAATGGAGTATTCAAGGTCTTCCTCAAAGCGCGTCTTCTCCACGCGAAGATAGTTTTCAAGCGCATCCAGTTCCACACCGAGACGCTGAATATCCCCCCGCTGCTGAAGTGAAAAGCGAAGGTAATCAGAAAGAGCCTGGGTCAGATCGTGGACTACAACGGGGTCGTCGGACTCGGCCATGATGGAATTCAACGCATTGAAAAGAAAATGGGGGTTCACCTGCGAGCGCAGCAACTGCAATTCGGTTGTCCGCGCAGCGGTCTCTGCCTGCGCGAGGCGCAGCCGCGCATGCTCGGTGTCGAGCCAGTAGTTGATGCCGAAATAAAACAGGGTCCAAAGCCAGTAAAGCATCCAGCGCATAAAGATGCCGCCAGCCAGAAACTGCATGAACCCGGGAATCGCCACATCAGCGCCAATGGCGCGCCCGGCCGATATCAACACCACGGCATCGACCAGCCCGAGCGCGCCGCACAAGAAAAACACCGCCAGCGCGATCACCCATCGGTTTCGCGGACTCCGCCGTAAAGGACGGTAAACATACCGCAATCCACACGTCACGGCAAAACCGAAGGCGGTACGCAAACCGCCCAGCAAAAGGGCATCCCGCCAGGGAAAATAGCCGGTGGCCGCAAAAAGAACGGTCAACAATGCAGCGCCGCCCCAACCGACGCCCTGGAGCCTCCAGAAAAGCTTTGCGCGCCAGCCTCCCTCCTCCCGGAAAGCGGATGCGCCCGACGCGGAAGCAACCGGCCCAAGCGCCACTTCCAACATCGCACCACCGGCGCGAGCCTCAATGGAGGAGAACAAACTCATGCACCCTGTTGTAACCTGTTTCACGAACAACGCAAAGCAGCGCTTGCAGGGTCTGTTCACGAATTGAGAAAGATGGATGAAAAGACGCATTTTGAGATCAAAATCGGGCTTCTGAGGAAGGCCGAATCGAGATTCGGACGCCCGAAGAAACCGACTTTTGAGCCAAAAGGCGGCTTTCAGCCGCTTTCGGCAAATTCGTGAACAGACCCTGGAAGAGTTGGCAGCTTCATGAAGTTTTCAGGCAGCCTGGTGAAATAGCCCGTGAAAACGGTTCAAATCCCGATCAGAACCAAAGGCGTGAAACCAGAACCTTCCCTTAAAATTCCGTTCCTTCCCGTCCGCCATGCCCTCGCGGGTTGTCGCCGTTTGATATTAGCTTCGAGCCTGGCGACCCTGCTTTCGCTTCCCATCGGAGCGCAGGCGCAATCCGGCTCGGAACCTTCTGCCAGTTACAAGATCCTGATGCAGGATATCCTGATCAACGCCGACCTCTGGAGCGCCACTCCGGAAATCCTCTCCGCCGGCTATGGTTTCGAGGGAATCATTGGCGTTGACGGCAACAAGGAGGCGGTCCTCGCCGCCCATTCGGCGTGGCTGGATCTTCCCGGTTACGAAAATCCCCCCCTGCGTTCGCAAACCTCCTCGCCCACGCCCGACCAGGTGGCGACCAACTTCGGATATTCCGTTGAGCTTGCCGATGCCATGCCGATCGTTTTCAGTTGGCCGGTCCTGCCCAGCACCGTGACGGCCGAGGCGTTCCGCATCGAACTCAACACCGGGGAGATCGTAACCCCTGCCGTGGTTTCCATCAGCCCGAACCTGGAATACAACGAACGCAACACCATTGTGATGTTCGGCGAGTTCGGCAACCGCCTTACCCCTGGAACCGAGGGGGCGATCTATCCCGTGAAGGTGACGATTGTGAAGACCAGTACTCCCATGAAACTCGTCGGCCCCAACGGGCCGGTCAGCGCGGTCGGTCTCGAGAAGGAGAGCACCCATCCCTATACTCCCAATGGCGGGCCGACGCTCGTCGGAGCCAAGCTGACCACCATGTCCACGCTGGGCGAAGGCGCTCCCCCCATGTTCTCCTCCGCCCTTCCAAACCATGGAGAGGCCTTGTACGGGGAAGATGCCCAATACCGGCTGCGCATGCTGACGACCGGAGGGTTTTCCCGCGACGGGGTCAGCAGCGTCTTCCCGACCGACTTCTCGACCCACTTTCGCCTGCGGGTGGTGGATCTGGATGATCAAGGCAACGAAATCATCAAATGGATAACCGAAGTCGGCGTCCCCTTATCCACGTCACAAGGCTCGATCACCGTCGTTGGCCTGGCCGACCTCGGGCCGTGGATGAGCAGCTATGACCTGACCTACCAGGAAGATCACGACAACCAGATCGACATCATCCTGAAAGGCGATGAAGCCGCGATGCGCCTGCTCACCCACATCGAGATCCCGGCAACCGGGGAATACCTGCCTTTTTACAACCCCGGAGGCCCGGGAGAAGACCTGATCAACGACTTCTATACCAAGCCCGGTCCCTATACCCTGCAACCGATCATGATCGCCATTGATGATCCCTTTACCGTTACCTATATGGTTCCCGAACCGTCGCTGGGGATCCTCGGGGCGCTGGCCGCAGCCGCCCTTGCCGTGATGGCGAAGGGCGGTCGGGGCCGACGGATGCGTCGTTTGCCAGATGTTCCTTGAGAAAGGTCGTGCGGTAAATCAAGCGTTCTTCATTCGAGCTACCCCGTCGCGATCCCCTCCTCCTCCAGCGCCTTGCGGATCGCCAGCGTCAGGTCGGAGCGGATCTTCTGCCACTGCTCGAAATGGTTGGTCCAGACGCGCAGTTCGAACTCCGCGCTCGGGGCCATCTTCAGGAAAACCGCCTCGGGAGCCGGGCTCGCCGCCACCCCGACGTTGGCTGCCGCCACTTTTCGCAGCAGGTCGAGCACCTGTTGCGGCTCCGTCACGCGCGGCAGCGAAAGGGGGATCTCGATCCCGCGCACGCGGTTCGTGTAGGTCCAGTTGGTCAACCGCTCCGAGATCAACCGTCCGTTGGGGACGATCAGGTCCGACCCGTTGGGCGTTGCGATCACGCTCGCCCGGATGCCGATCTCCCGCACCACCCCCTCCATCCCGTCGAGCACGATCACATCGCCGACCTTCACCGGCCGTTCAAAGAGCAGGATCAACCCCGAGATGAAATTGTTGAAAATATTCTGCAACCCGAACCCGAGCCCCACCCCGAACGCCCCGGCAAGAATCGTAAACTGCGTCAGGTTGAACCCGAGCACGCTCACCGCCGTAAAAAAGCCGAAAAGAAGCACGAGGTAGTGAAGCATCGTCGAAACCGCGTATGGCACCCCCCGCGCCAGCGAGAGCCGGGGGTAGACCTCCTCGTCGAGCACGAAACGGATCAGCCGTGAAAGCGCGAACGACGCCCAGACCGTCAGGATGAACATCGTCACATTCGCCAGCGAAAGATGAAGCGCCCCGATCTCCAGCGTCGCCTGGAAAACCGCCCTGCCCGCCTCCCAGACGGGATCGCGCAACGCCACCCGGTTGAGCACCAGCCCCACCCATAGCACCGCCACCCCCGCGCGCAACCACCACCGCACCCGCCGCCAGAGCAGCTTGCGGTGGCGCTCCACCACCCGCAGCCGCGTCAACGGGCCAAAGGAAAAGACCGCCAGCACCAGCCCCGAGACCACCCGCAACCCGCCGTAGAGGACCATCGCCAGGTAGGCGCTGTAGAGCACCGCATCCCCCAACACCTGCGAAAGCCGGACGTACCCGACCACGTTGGCCGCAAACGCCACCGCAAACACCACCAGCGCCAACCGCGCCAGCCCCCGGATCACCCTCCATTTCCCCTCCCCCTCCGGCAGGTTCCACCGCGCCGTGCGGATCATCCACCAGGCAAAAAACCCGGCACCAACCATCTCCGTCAGGAAAATCGCCCGCGACAGAAACGGAAACGGCGCGGTCATCACCCGCAGTTCATCGACAAAATAAAGCGCCACCAGCGCGTAGAGGATCGGGTAGATCGCCGGTTCGAGCAGGCAACGCAGGATCAGCATCGCCGGGACCAGCGCCGCCGCCCCCCAGAGCACCCGGAAAAGCCGGGGCGCATCGGGGTAGATCCACGCTCCAAGAAGCAGCGAGAGCAGCAGCGCCGTACTCCACGGCTTGCGCAACACCAGCCAGACCGACTCCATCTCCGCGTCGCTCCCCCCCTCGCCCTGCCATCCCTCCACCCGCCTGCGGGCCCAGCGCACCACCGCAAAAATCAACCCGAACAGCGCGGCGTGAAATACAAACGCCTCCGGGTGCCCGAGCGCGTAGACCGCCACCTCTTCAAACTCCTCCTGCAACGACGGCGGCGCTTCCCATGCCCGCGCCGCCGCGTCGATCTCCACCTCCGCCCGCCACATCGGCGGCGACTCGCGCTCCAGCAACCGCCCCCGGGCCGTTGCGCGCGCTTCCTTGATGTCGGCCACCTCCCGGCCGACGCGTTCGCTCTGTTCCACCACCCGGCTCTGGAGGGAAAGCACCTCGTTCTTGTGCTGCCCCGCCTCCAGCAACACCCGCCCGAGCGACGTCACCTCGCGTTCGATCCTCGCCTGCAAATCCGCCGGAGCCGCCATCCCGTCCGGCCCTTCCAGCGTCGCCTTCCACCGGTCGCGCTGAAGCCGCAGCCGCCCGGTCAGGCGATCGGTCTCCCGCGCGCTGGAGGTCAGCGTCCGGTTCCAGTCCGCAAGCCGCTCCCCCTGCTTGCGCCACCCCTCCTCCATCGTTCCGAGCCGCTCCAGCGACGGGGAAACCGCCAGCAGCCGCCGCGTCTCGCGCGCCCGCACGTCGATCTCGGCCGAAAACCGCTTCAACCCCGCGGCCACCTCCTGCGCCGTCCGGTCTGCGGCAAGGGTCTCCTCCATCGTCTGCCGTTCCGCCGCCGTCGTCTCCAGTTGCGTCACCGCCTCGCTCAAAACATACGGCTGCACCTCCGCCGGGGTCGCCGCAGCCGGGCTCTCCGCCGGTTCCTGCGCCGCCAGCGGCCTCCCGCTCCAAACCAACATCGCCAACATCGCGAAAACCGCAGCCAACCCGGGCTGAAACCTGCGGACCCTCCATCGCGACCGGTTACGATCCAAAAAAGAAACCATAGAAAAAGAGTAACGCCACGCTCCGCCAAGGTAAACGCGAAAGGGAGAAAACGGGGTCAACTCTTGAAACTTGACGTCAAGTTTCAAGAGTTGACCCCGGCACCTGTGCCTCCACGTACGTTCGTCTTTCCTTTACTTGCTCCATCCGCTACACTCCGTCCCCGCCATGAACACCACCCACCTCGGCCGCAGCGGCCTGCGCGTCTCCCGTCTCTGTCTCGGCACCATGAACTTCGGCCCCCAGGCCACGCCGGAAGAGAGCTTCGCCATCATGGACCGCGCGCTTGAGGCCGGCATCAACTTCCTCGACACCGCCGATGTCTACGGCTGGCGCACGGGCGAGGGGTATACCGAGACGATCGTCGGCGACTGGTTTGCCCAGGGCGGCGGCCGAAGGGAGAAAATCGTCCTCGCCACCAAGGTCTACGGCAACATGCAGCCCGAAGCGGTCCGCGATCCCAACCTCGCCCCCGGCCTCTCCGCACGGAAGATCATCCGCCAGTGCGAAGCGAGCCTGCGACGGCTCCGGACCGACTGGATCGACCTTTACCAGATGCATCACATCGACCGGAGTTGCCCCTTCGAGGAAATCTGGCAGGCGATGGAGACGCTCGTGGCCCAGGGCAAGGTGCTTTACGTCGGCTCCAGCAATTTCGCCGGGTGGGACATCGCCACCGCCCAGCTCACCGCGCGCCAGCGCCATTTCGTCGGCCTGGTGAGCGAACAAAGTCTTTACAACCTCGCGGAGCGCTCCGTGGAGCTGGAGGTCATCCCCGCCGCCCGTCACCACGGGTTGGGCCTGCTGCCATGGAGCCCCCTGGGGCGCGGCCTGCTCGCCGGTCCCCCCGCCGCCAAAGGCCGCCGTCACGATCAGGAACGCATCGCCGAACGGACCGAAAGAAAGGAACAGGTCGAAGCGTACGAAGCCCTCTGCCGCGAACTCGGGCGGGCCCCCTCCACCATCGCGCTCGCCTGGCTCCTCCACCAACCGGCCGTCACCGCCCCGATCATCGGCCCCCGCACCCTCGACCAGCTTCAAGGCAACCTCGAAGCCCTCGACTGCGCCCTCGACGAAGCCACCCTCCGCCGCCTCGACGAAATCTGGCCCCCCACCGGCAGCGCCCCGGAAGCCTACGCCTGGTAAAGAGTAAAGAGATCAAGCGGACGGGCAGCCCGGATGGCCGCCGGAGGCAGTTCCCTCCCGGCGGCCCTGGCGTACTTCCTGCTCCCCTCCCGGCATCCCCTCCCCCGGGAAAAGCCCCCTCCCGCGCATCATTCCGCTTGACCTCCGCCACAAACCTGCCATTTTAGATGTAATCACATTGTAAACTTTCAACCCCCATCACCCCAAAACACCCCCGCTCCCGCTCTTTCCCCTTTTCCAGTCGCCCTGCGCCAGCCCTCTCTCCCCGATCTCCCGACCCGCCTTTCAACCACCTCCGGCCATGAAACCCAACCCCACCATCGCCACCCAGCCCCCACCCCGCCCCAAACGCCGAAAAGCGTTCACCCTCCCGGAACTCCTTGCGGTGATCGCGATCATGGTGCTTGTCATGGGCTTTATGGGACCCGCGGTGAACTCCATCAAGGACGCCCGCAGCTTTGATGCCGAAGTTTACAACATTGCTGACATTCTCAACCAAGCCCGGGATTATGCAATTGCCAACAATACCTATGCCTGGGTCGGCTTTTTTGAAGAAAAAGGAAATGATCCATGGGTGCGCAACAAAGTGAATGCCGGACAAGGACGAATCATCATCTCAACGGTAGCCTCCACCGACGGCAACCGGTATGCCGCAACGAGCAACACCCTTGTCGCCGACTCGGTTGCGAACCCGACCGCCACCCAGATCAGAGTCACCCAGATCAGCCCGCTTTATAAATTTGAGAATATCCGACTCGCCGAATTTCCCGGGCCAGACGACGACAACGCTAACCCAAACTGGCCGGTGATCCCCAGCAATTATCAGGTCGGAAGCAATACGTTTAAGTCCTCTCCCGCCTTCTGGTACCCCACCACCAGCACGGCTACCGCAAGCGCCTATAAATTCGAACAAATTATTGAATTCAGCCCTTTGGGTGAAGCCTCTCGCATCGCCAACCACCTTTCCCAACCTCCGACACCGTGGATTGGAATTAGTTTTCGCGCCACACGCGGAGCTGTCGATGACCCGACACAGGAAGGACTCCCCCCAACCGCCATCCTTGTCGAAGGCCTGAGCGGAAAAGTGAAAGTATTGATGCCATGAAACTTCTCAAAATCCATCGCGGTTTTTCGCTGGTCGAAGTCACGCTCGCATTAGGCATTGCCTCCTTCTGCCTCATTGCCATTCTCGGGTTGATCCCCGTTGGTCTCAACAGTACCCAAACGGCAATGGAACAAACGCAAGCGACCAATATCATCTCCAATATCATTGCAGACATGAAGCAGAAGCCTGTGGGGTCAACGGACGAAGTCACCTCTCAGCGTTTTGGCATCACTGTTCCCGCCGGACCCAAGTTACTGTACTTTAAAAACGGAGGCACAACGACTTCACAGGGCGATGCGCGTTATAAGGTCAAAGTCACGTTTACTTCGACATCCGTTCACGATGACAGAAAACCGATTACCGGAACCATTTGGGTAGCATGGCCCGCGGCGGCAGCCGATGGCAATGAACAAGGTTCGGTGTCCACCTTTTTCGCCCTCGACCGGAACTAACTGCGAAAACTCTTCCTATGTTTACGTCAACCCTCCATTGCCAAACACGGCGGCGTGGCTTCACCCTCATCGAACTGTTGGTGGCCACATCCATCCTGACACTGGTCGTGGTCTTGGTCTCCAGCCTGACACACAGCGCCACCACGACCATTACTTCCAACACCCATCGGTTGGACGGCGACTCCCAGGCCAGAGAGTTCCTTAACCGGCTGGAACGCGACTTTGATTCGATGCTGATCCGACCCGACATCGACTACACAACCTTCAAGAACGCCCTCTATCCCGACACAGGCACCACCACGCAAATTGATAGCAATGACTGGTTTGCGTTCTACGCCGAAAACCAGGGTTACTTTCCAGGAACGATTAATACAAACGACATCAGCCCCTATGCTGTCATCGGCTATGACGGCACCAATGACGACAAAATCAACAAAGGCCCTGTTATCCAACGTCTATCCAAAGGTCTTGGCTGGCAGGCCAATAGCAATACCTGGAGAAACATTCGTTTTAATAAAAATCTGAGAGATAACTTCGCCCCTCCCAGCTACAAACTCTTCTCCACCACAGCAAGCGACTATCCTGCCTTTCAGCAGGGAACATCAAAAGATCCCGACTTTAAAACGGTCGGCGATCAGATATTCCGTTTCGAATACATGTACCTGCTAAAACGGGTGGTATTGGACGATGGAACCGTTCTTGAACCGGAACTCTCCATTGTCCCCTTCCATATCCACCCCAAACCCGCCCCCGGCGACGCCCCCCTCCCCGATGCGATCAGGGGCATCCACGCATTTAGAGATGTCGACGCCATCGTGGTCGCCATTGCCGTACTCGACACAAAGAGCAGGGAGATGCAGGAACAGAAAGGTTTCGTGAAGCTCGTCTCCTCCCTTCCCGACATGACCGAGGCTGCTATAGCGCAGGGCGACGATATCGAAAGCCTCTGGACATCCAAGCTCATCCACGAGTCCTTTCCCGAAAACTCCGGCCTTATTGAAACCGTTGCCGCCAACATTCGCATCTATCAGCGTTACTACTACCTCAACAAAAAATAGGACTCCCTAAAATGAAAGTAACCCAACGTCCCATCCCTCTTCCCAAGGGCAATCAGGGGGTAGCCATTGTCATCGTACTGTCTTTTGTCGTTCTCCTGACCGGTCTCGTTGTTGCGTTTTTTACACGGGCAACTACCCAGCGGCAGGTCGCCAACGCAGCCCTCAAGCAAAATCAGGTCGATCTCCTTGCGCAAAACGCTCTCTCCATCATTGTAGGCGATCTCAAGGACGAAATCCGTACCGGCTCGGAAAATCTCACAACCAATACGACCATCAAAGCCCCCGCAGGCGATGATGACATTCCTGATGAAGCAATCTATTACCCCAAGCTCCCAACGGACGCTGTCCCCAAGCGAAGCGGGAATCCCTCAGGAAACACCAACCCGAACCTCATCCGCCGCAGTTGGTATGGGGACGATCATTTTGCATCCAACAGCAGTTCTATCACTGCTTCCTCCAATCAGCGCAAGGTCAGCCTCCTGCGATGGAATGCCCATGGTCTCATTCCTCCGGCAAGCGGCACCGACCTTACCCCCGCAGCCAATACCTTTACAGCTCCCGATTGGGTCCTTGTCACCAAGCTCGGACCCAAGGTCTTTGCCAGTTGGAACAACGATGACGGGCTGAACGACAGTACCGAAAACAACTATGTTACAGGGCGCTACGCCTATGCCATCTACGACGAAGGTGGGCTTCTCGACATCAATCTGGCGGGTTATCCCACCAAAACCAGCGACGACGAACTCGCCGAGTATAGGACCAAACCCGCCGTCGCCTACGCTGACTTGACCATGCTCGCTGAGTCAGCTTCTCCTCCTTCCAACAAGCCCAGTCTCACCACGACTGATATCGACGCCCTCATCGCGTGGAGAAATTACGCCACTACAAGCAACAACAGTCTGACCGACGGCCACCTGACCTTCCATGAAATGGTGGTGAACAATCGTGATGGATTTCTCAAAATTCCCTCCAAAGAATTTGGCACTGATGAACAGACTGACCAGGCGTTCACCAGCCGACAGTCACTCATCAAATTCTGGAAGAACAAGTTCCCCACGAAGTTGCATATACTCCAATACCTCGCAACCTTTACGCGCGGCCTCAATCAGCCGTCGTACCAGCATCAGACCACCGAACCAGGACGGACCACCGCTGTCACGAAAGTCAACCCTAACATCCTTGAAGAGCGCAACACAGCAAATGGTTTGCTGCCTCTGGTGCGGCAACGCTTCCCGCTCAGTCGTCTGGCATGGCTGACCAGTGAAGGTCCCAGCGCCGGCCTCAGCGGGACCACCGGCAAGGCGGGAACCATCCTGTCCCTGCTTACGAATACCGATCCCGAAAAGGGCTACGGTGTCAGTTTGAGTTTTCTCCAGGAAGGCACCGCCGACAATATCAGGGACTATTTTGGCCTTGTATGGAATGCCGGAAAATGGGACTACGTGCATGGGACTGGCGGGGCAATATTGACCCTGGAGGAGGTCGCCGCGCTCACGGGCACCAACAAAAGGGCTCCTAATTTCTTCGAACTCCTGAAAGCAGGCATCAATACCCATGCATTAGGTATCTCGATTACAGGAACCCCAAGCGCCACCGAAGACGCCTTGAAAGATGTTCAGATTTTCCAGATCGGGGCCAACGTCATCGACCAGGCGGATGTTGATTCGTTCCCAAGCGTCATCAATACCGGCGGAGGCGTTGAAGTCTATGGCGTGGAGAACCTCCCTTACCTCTACCGGGTTCGTAATACCCTTGTCAGAGTGACCGAGCCCAACCCTGATCCTGACCAGGCTGATGCAGAAAGGGAAGATATTCCAAACGGGGACCCCGCAAATCCCGTGCTCAAGGATCAAGGCCAGGCTGTTGTTCTTCTCCAACCTGAAATCTGGAATCCCCACCGCGCGCTCAAAGATAAGCGCTCCGAGTTGGCCTTCACGGGTGGATTGACACCCACCAAGTTTCGTTTTCACGCCAACACCACCACCCCGAGGGTTGTGAAGTTGATCGCTACAGCCTATAACGACGAACCGTCGGCCGTCACTGACAGTATTTCACTGACATCGGCTAGTAGCTATGTTGACTTTGGGATCGCAGACTCCATTACCGGAACCACTACATTCAGGGAACCAACCCTTTTGAAGTATAAAACCTCTCCGGGCGATCCCAAGATGGGCGGCACGGCTTTTGGAACAGCAACCTCGTTAGCTGGCGTAGATGAAGAAGAAGGCTTTACCGACATCAATGATGCGACCGCCGGATATATGGGAGTTTATCTTGGTGCGATGCCGCTTCGCTGGGTCTGGCAGGATTCGCACGGCACTGACATGATTCTTTCAGCCGCAAAAGCTAGTGCTGAATTTACCGATACGGGCGATGTGGAGTTTGCCCTGGAATATCAAGACGGAACCGGGTCTACCGGCGCCTGGAAACCTTACGACCGTAAACCCAGTCCCGAAGATATTATCTCTTCTACCGGAATTCAGTCGCTGACATGGAAGGCCAAGGACAGCAGCGTCAATCCCACCAGCAATACCGAATCGTGGGCGACGACCATCGACCCAAGAACTTCGCGCTTTGGTATGTTCGCCGGAAGATCGACGGCAGCGACATCTCCCCTGCCTCCCGTCAACAACACGACGTCCATTACCAAAACCGATCAGGGTGCGCCTCAAACAGATTCCGGCGTCGACGTTTCAAGTCATTTTACTCCTCCCGCGACGTGGAAGAAAGGTGGCACAGGAACGTGGCTTGGCTTTCTCCAGCAGAATATTGTTACCACGGCTACAGAGCATCTTTACTACCCGGACCTCGATAACGTTGTCCGCAGGGCCAGCAATGCCGTCAATGATGCTGATGGCGACGGTCGCCCCATGAAGGCTGACAACGAAGAGGCGCGTCCCGCCGTTCTCAACCGTCCTCTTCATTCGGTGGCGGAACTCGGTTATGTTTTTTCCGACACTCCATGGAAAAATCTCGATATGTCGACCACGGAAAGCGCCTACGCTGCTCTTCTGGATCTCTTCTGCATCAATGAAAACAGCGACGATCCCGACGGGCTCGTTGCCGGAAAGGTCAATCTCAACACCCGGCAGCACGTAGTCTTGAAATCCGTTCTGAAAGGGGCCTACACCCGGGAGCCGTTCGTCATCAGTTCCGGTGCCGACCCCAAGGACGAACTGGACGCAACGTTGGCAGCCAAGATCGCTGAGGAGCTTTATAAGAAGACAAACACCGGGACAACACCGGAACCGCTCGTCAACCTGGCCGAACTGGTCGGCGGGAGATGGAAGACCGGCTCCTCCGGCACGCCCATTGACGGAAAGACGGCTTATACCGGCTTTAGCAGCGTCCTCGACTTGTCAGGAACCTACACTTCAGGCTTTGAACTGCTTCAACTCATCCCCAACTACAAGGAAGCCACCATCCGGGCATTGGCCAACGTGGGTGAAACCCGTGTCTGGAATCTCCTGATCGACATTATCGCTCAGTCCGGACGCTACCGCATGAATGCCACCCAGCTTGAACATTTTAACGTGGAGGCTGAACGCCGTTACTGGGTTCATATCGCCATCGACCGGGCTACCGGCAAAATTCTCGATCAGAAAATCGAAATCGTCAAAGAATGAAAAAGCTCCTTCTCCTTACCGCCATTGCTCTGGGCTGTAATGGCTTTCACCTCCAGGCGCAACAGGCCGCCGCGAAGGCGACGCCGCCTCCGGCACTTCCATCCGGCGAACTGGTGCGGCTCCGCGCTCCCGAATTCGCGCGCTGGGCAATCACAAAAAACCCAATTAAGCCGACGGAGGAAAAAAGCTTGCCGTTTTCCAGGAAAGTTGTCGTTACCAAGGCCGAGAAGGTGATGCGCGAACAGATCGTAGACTCCAAGGGGCAGCAGTATGACAAGTGGTGCGTCGGTCCCAGCCAATATTCGTGGGATAAAAGCGTTAAGCGGTATTTAGCCTATACAGCGGGATCATTCCGCGGCGTAAAGCCGAATCCAAATTTTTACACTGATTACTCGGCGACGGATTTTCCGGGATTCGAATGGGTAACAAACGCACATTTTTCCGACGTGCGTAATGTGATGAATCGGGAATGCATTGTCTTTGAGTCGACCCCAAGCGAAGAGAAGGAACAGGCAACCGCCTGTTTCGACCTGGCGACGCGTCTGCCGGTCGTCCTGCGGGTTGGCAACGATACGCTTGTCTACGAGTTTCAAGGGAATCCACCGCGGCATCTCCCTCTTCCCCAGGCTCTTCAAAGCCAGCTCGAAGCTGAAGCGAAGCAGGCACAAGCAAAGGCACGCTAATCAGATGAGGCGGGGCGGAAGCACCTTGGCTTAACCCTATTAGCGGTTCTGGAGATCCGGTCACTTTTTGAGATGACCGCTTCGCCTGCTTGTGCTTCAATCGGTAGCCCAAAACACGCCCATCATGTCTACCGCCACCCCCTTCTCCCACGCCAAGGAAACCTACGCCGAATTCGGCGTCGATGTGGAAGCCGCTCTTGCCATGCTTGCGGCGACGCCGATTTCGCTGCATTGCTGGCAGGGGGATGACGTTGGCGGGTTTGAGAATGCGGGGGATGATCTTACCGGGAGCGGGCTTGCGGCCACGGGCAACTACCCCGGCAAGGCGCGCAACCTCGACGAATTGCGGAGCGACATTGCCAAGGCGCTTTCGTTGATCCCCGGCTCGCACCGGCTCAACCTCCATGCCTTCTATGCCGATCTCGGCGGCAAAAAGGTCGAGCGCAATGCGTACGGGGTGGAACAGTTCCAGAGCTGGATCGACTGGGCGCGGGAAGGCGGTATCGGGCTCGACTTCAACCCGACCTATTTTGCCCACCCCCTCGCCGCCGACGGGGCGACGCTCTCCCATCGCGACCCCGCCGTCCGCCGTTACTGGATCGAACATGGCATCGCCTCGCGCCAGATCGCGGCCTCCATCGCGCAACAACTCGGCACCGCCACGGTCAATAATCACTGGATTCCCGACGGCTCCAAGGAAGCGCCGGTCGACCGCAAGGGACCGCGCGAACGGCTCGCCGCCTCGCTCGACGCCATTTTCGCCGCGCCGATCGGCTCGGGCCTCTGCCTCGACGCGCTCGAATCAAAGCTCTTCGGCATCGGCTCGGAGTCGTACGTCGTCGGTTCGCACGAGTTTTACCTCGCCTACGCCGTCCGGCACCAGAAGCTCCTCTGCCTTGACGCCGGGCACTTCCACCCGACCGAAACCCTCGCCGACAAGGTCTCCTCCGTCCTGCAATTCGTACCGGAACTCCTCCTCCACGTCAGCCGCGGCGTCCGCTGGGACAGCGACCACGTCGTCCTGCTCGACGACCCGACCCGCGCCGTCATGGAGGAACTCGTCCGCGGCGGCTTCCTCTCGCGCACGCATATCGGGCTCGATTACTTCGACGCGAGCATCAACCGCATCGCCGCCTGGACCATCGGCACCCGCAACACCCTCAAGGCGCTCCTCCTCGCCCTGCTCGAACCGCTCGACCTCCTCCGCCAGGCCGAAGGCGAAGGCGACTTCACGACCCGCCTCGCGCTGGGCGAAGAACTCCGCACGCTCCCCGCAGGAGCCGTCTGGGACGAACATTGCCGCCGCCAGAACGTTCCCGTGGGGCATCGCTGGATCGAAGAGGTCAAGAGCTACGAACGGACCGTGCTGGCAGGGCGTTGTTAGAAGACGCCGGACGCCGCATCCGGTCGGGCCAACGGCCCGGAATTCCTCAGCCCAGGCCAATCGGCCTGGGTCACGGTCAGAGAAGACCATGCAGCCTGAAGGGCGGCGATCCAGTCGGCGGGACCAGCATCAATATCGCACCCCGTTGGGGCGCAGATTTGATTTTCGCCCGATTTCCCAGGGCGTTGCCCTGGGGTGAGGAATGGTCGGCCCGTTGGGCCTTGGTATGGACGCGTGTCACGGTCGCTTGGGCTCCCGGAAGTCCTTGTTGACAAAGCCTCCTTTTGTTTTCGTGAGCCCGGCTCCGCTTCCAATCCCCTGTCCCCCTACTCCTCCAGCGTATCAACCTTCGCCGCGAGGTCAAAGTCCAGCTCCGTCAGCCCCCCTTCGCTGTGGGTGGAAAGAACCAGCCGCACCTTGTTCCACCGGATGTCGATGTCCGGGTGGTGCCCCTCTTCCTCCGCGATGTCGGCCACGGCGTTGACGAAATCAATCGCCTGCCCGAAGTCGTCAAACTCGAACGTCCGCTCAATCGCCTTGCCGTCGGTCTCCCACTCGGGAATCCGCTTCATTTTCGTCTCAATGTCAGATGGTAAAACCAGTGATGCCATAACGCTTGTGATCCTCCTCTTTTTTCGCGGTGTCAACTCCGGATACCGGCCCGCGAAGACCGGTTTCCCGGCCCTCCGCCCCGCAGTTGTTCGCCTTCTTCGTGACATCGCCCTTGAACCATTCGCCGCGCGGGTGTAAAACGGATTTCTTCCTGACCTTCAAAGCCGGGCCTTCCCAAAAGAAAGAAGCCGGTTTTCAAGGTCGTGTTGAGACATTGAGAGCGACGGACACAGGATCGGTTCTTGAAACCGGAACGGAAACTTCGGAGACGGCTGGATTACCCTTCAGGCGCACTTCGAAGCATCCGCTCCGGAACGAAAAACGACCCTCTGCCCTCCCCGCCCCATGGCTCCGCGCGGCCTCTTCCATCGGTGCGACGTTTTTTTCGAACGATCCTGCTCCCCTGGTCCGGAGATCAGGTTGCCCGGAGACGATAACTTTCGCCGCCGGGTTTGGTTTAATTCAGAACCCAACCTTTAAACAACCCACCTTTTTTTCCAATGGGCAAACTCTATAACAACATCGTCGAAACCGTCGGCAAAACCCCTCTCGTCAAACTCAACCGCATCTGCGAAGGGGTCGACGCCACCATCGCGCTCAAGTGCGAATATTTCAACCCGCTCGGCAGCGTCAAGGACCGTATCGGCGCGGCCATGGTCGACGCCGCCGAACGCGAAGGCAAGATCAACAAGGATAGCACCATCGTCGAGCCGACCAGCGGCAACACCGGGATCGCCCTCGCCTTTGTCGCGGCGGCCCGCGGTTACAAGCTGATCCTGACCATGCCCGAAACGATGTCGCTCGAACGCCGCACGCTGCTCGCCATGCTCGGCGCGAAGCTGGTGCTCACCCCCGGTTCCGAAGGGATGAAGGGCGCGATCGCCAAGGCGCAGGAAATCGTTGACCAGACGCCCAACTCCTGGATGCCCCAGCAGTTCAACAACCCCGCCAACCCCGCCATCCACAAGTCGACCACCGGCGAAGAAATCTGGGACGATACCGACGGCAAGGTCGACATCCTCATCTCCGCCGTCGGCACGGGCGGCACGCTCACCGGCGTCGCCGAGTCGATCAAACCGCGCAAACCGTCGTTCAAGGCGATTGCCGTGGAACCGATTGACTCCCCCGTCATCACCCAGGCGAAGAACGGCGAACCGCTCAAGCCGGGACCGCACAAGATCCAGGGCGCCGGAGCAGGGTTCATCCCGGACAACCTGAAGCTCCCGCTCGTCGATGAAGTGGTGACCGTCACCAATGACGACGCCTTCAACACCGCCCGCCGCCTCGCCAAGGAGGAAGGCATCCTCGCCGGGATTTCCACCGGCGCGAACGTCTGGGCCGCCATCCAGGTCGCCAAGCGGCCCGAGAACAAGGGAAAAGTGATCGTCGCCATCGCCTGCTCCACCGGCGAACGCTACCTCTCGACCGCCCTGGCCGAAGCCGCCCGCGCGGAAGTCGGGGGTTAACGGGGATAACGGACCCTATCGGCGCTGGAGGGACGGCCTCCGCGCCGTCCGCCGCGTTGGACTCCGCTGATGAAACGGCTCGTCCGGCCCTCGGGCATCCAACGCCACGGCGGACGCAGAGGTCCACCCTCCAGGGCGCTCCCGCGCCCGATCCATTCAAGACGCAACTTCCGATGCCTCCAAACCTGCACGGCACGACTCCTGCTTCCGGTTAACCCCGGGGGCTGATGCTGCGCCGTCGGCCAACCCTTTGAAACGGAGAGATTTCCCCGGTGGGGAATTTCTCCGTTTCTCTGTTTTGGTCGTGGCTGGCGGAGGCTGCGGCGGCCTCCTTCAAGCCACACCGCACCCCTGGGCCAAGAAAGCGCTCTTTCCCGACAATTCCCCCTTGCGTTTGGCCCGGATTTCGACACCCTCTTCGTCTCTCTTTTTTCTTTTTTGGACTCCTCCTCTTCCTTTCAATCCGTGGTCCCCTACAGAACGCCCTTAACCACCCGAAAACAACCCTCTTCGTTTTTTATTACATGCGTTTTGCAGCAGGTCAGCGTTGGATCAGTGAACCGGAACCGGAATTGGGCCTGGGGATCGTCCTTGATGTCGAACCGAACCGGGTCAAAATGTTTTTCCCGGCGAGTAATGCGATGCGGCTCTACGCTTCCAAAAGCGCACCGCTGCGGCGGGTCCGTTTCGATGTGGACGAGACCATCCGCTCGCACGAAGGAGAGAGCATCGTCGTCCAGCTCGTCAGCGAACGGGCCGACGGGGTGCTGACCTACGTCGGCACCAACGGCGAACGACTGATCGAGACCCAACTCAGCGACCAGTTGACCTTCGACAAACCGGGCGAGCGGATCGCCGCCGGGCAGGTCGACGACAACGCGCTTTTCGATCTGCGCCTCGCCGCGCTGCGCCACCGGCACCGGCTGGAGGCCTCCGGCGTCCACGGGTTTTGCGGCGCGCGGATCGACCTGATCCCGCACCAACTCGCCATCGCCCACGAAGTCACCTCGCGCCATGCCCCGCGCGTGCTGCTCGCGGACGAAGTCGGCCTGGGCAAAACCATTGAAGCGTGCCTGATCCTCCATCGCCTTCACCTGACCGGCAAGGCGTCGCGCGTCCTGATCCTCGTCCCCGAGCCGCTCGTCCACCAATGGTTCGTGGAACTGCTCCGGCGCTTCAACCTCCTTTTCGCCATTTTCGACGAGGAACGGTGTGCCGCGATCGAAGCCAACAACCCGGAGGTCAACCCGTTTTTGGATGACCAGCTCATCCTCTGCCCGCTTTCGTGGCTCTCGGGCAGCGAACGCCGCGCCGCTCAGGCGATCGAAGCCGGGTGGGACCTCCTCGTCGTCGACGAAGCGCACCACCTCGCCTGGAGCCCGCAGGAAGCGAGCGCGGAGTACACGCTCGTCGAAACGCTCGCGCAAAAAGCCGAAGGCCTCCTCCTGCTGACCGCCACGCCGGAGCAACTCGGCGTGGAAGGCCACTTCGCCCGCCTCCGCCTGCTCGACCCGGACCGCTACCCCTCGCTCGAAGCCTTCCTGGCGGAATCCAAAGAGTACACGCCGGTCGCGAAAATCGCCGACAAGCTCGCCACCGGCAAGAAACTGACCGCGACCGATGCCAAACGCCTCGCCGCGCTCCCCGGGAGCATCGGCGAGCACCTTGCCGCACTGCAAGGCGGCGACAAGGAGGCCGCCAAGCCGCTTCTGGAAGCATTGCTCGACCAGCACGGCACCGGCCGCGTCATCTTCCGCAACACCCGCGAACACCTGAGCGGTTTCCCCAAGCGGAACGTCTCCCTCGTCCCGCTCCCGGGCGATCTCGCGCTCGCCCTCGCCGAGTACCAGGGCGAACCGGTCGACTTCACCGGCGACCCGCGCATCCTCTGGCTCCATGAACTGCTCCGGAAGCTGGAGGGGGGCAAGGTCCTCCTCATCTGCCGCACCCGGGAGAAAGCCGAAGCGATCGAAGCCGCCCTGCGCAATGAAACCAGCCTGCCGACCGCCATCTTCCACGAGGAACTGACCCTCCTCCAGCGCGACCGCAACGCCGCCTACTTCGCCGAGGAGGAAGGGGCGCAACTTCTCATCGCCTCGGAGATCGGCAGCGAAGGGCGCAACTTCCAGTTCGCCCATCACCTCGCCCTCTTCGATCTCCCCGACCACCCCGAACTGCTCGAACAACGGATCGGGCGGCTCGACCGCATCGGGCAAAGCTGCGACATCACCCTTCACGTCCCGTATCTCGAAGGCGGCCCCGGCGAAGTCCTCGCCCGCTGGTTTCACGAAGGGCTCGACGCTTTTGAAACGAGCCTGAGCGGCGGGAACGAACTTTTTGCCCGCTTCGGGGAAAGCGTCCGCGCCATCGCCCTGACCGAACCGCCCAAAAACGGCCGCAAACCGGCCAAAACCGGCAAGCGGGCCAAGGCGCTCGACGCGCTGATCGCCGAAAGCGCCAAGGCGCGCGCGGAAGTCCGCGACCGGCTCGCCTCCGGGCGCGACCGCCTGCTGGAACTCGGCAGTTCCCGCCCCGGCGCTGCGGAACAGTTGATCAGGGAAATCCGCGAGCGCGATGCCGACACCTCGCTCGACGCCTTCATGCTCGCCGTTTTCGACCATTACGGCGCGCACGTCGAAGATATCGCCGAACGGACCTGGATCGTCATCCCCGCCGCCGGGGGCGAGCCGTTCCCCGGCATCCCGCCCGAGGGAACCACGCTCACCGCCGACCGCAGCCGCGCCCTGAGCCGCGACGATGTCGGCTTCCTGACGTGGGACCACCCCGCCGTCCGCGGCGCGCTGGAGATGATTCTGGGAAGCCTCCTCGGCAATGCCGCGCTCGGCATCACCCAGCAGCCCGGGCCGGAAAGCTTCCTTCTGGAGACGACCCACCTCGTCGAAGCGGTCGCCCCCGGGTCGCTCCACATCGGGCGTTTTTTGCCTGCCACGCCGCTCACCGTCGTCATCGACAACCGGGGCACCGAGATCACCCGCTCGCTCAAGCCGCTCATCAACGGCCCGGTCAGCGCCATCCTCGGCAAGGCCGACCTCTACTACAAGCTCCTGCCCAAGCTGCTCGAACAGTCGCACCGGCTCGCCACCACGCAGGCCAACCAGGCCATCGCCGCGAGCCTCGTCGCCATGCAGAGCCAACTGGAGCCGGAAATCCAGCGGCTTCGCGACCTCAAAAACCTCAACCCCAACGTCCGGGAAAGCGAGGTCGAAGCCGCCCAACAGCAGTTCTACGACCTGCGCGACCACCTGGCCGACGCCCGCGTGCGGCTCGATTCCGTCCGGTTAATCTTGCGCGCTTCCAAGCTTCAATCTTATCTAAACGAACGATGAAGATCTTTGTTACGGGGGGAGCCGGTTACATCGGCAGCATCTGCGTTGAACACCTGCTCGACCACGGCCACGAAGTCACCGTGTTCGACAACCTGAGCGAAGGCCACCGCAAGGCGGTCGATCCCCGGGCGGCGCTCATCGTCGGCGACCTGCAAGCGCGCGACGAAATCGCCGCAGCGCTTGCACAAACACGGCCCGAGGCGGTCATGCACTTTGCCGCCAACGCGCTGGTCGGCGAATCGATGGTCAACCCGTCCAAATACTTCCTCAACAACATCTACGGCGGCATCAACCTGCTCGACGCCGCCGTCGCCGCCGGGGTGAAACGGTTTGTCTTCTCCTCCACCTGCGCCACCTTCGGCCTGCCCGAAGCGGTCCCGATCGACGAAAGCCAGCCGCAGCGGCCGATCAACCCGTACGGGGAATCGAAGCTCTCGTTTGAAAAAATCCTCCGCTGGTACGACGAAATCCACGGGTTGCGCTACGTCGCGCTGCGCTACTTCAACGCCGCCGGGGCGAGCGCAAGGTTTGGCGAAGACCACCGCATCGAAACGCACCTGATCCCGAACATCCTCAAGGTCGCGCTCGGCCAGAAGCCGCACGTCGAAATCTTCGGCACCGATTACCCGACGCCGGACGGCACCTGCATCCGCGACTACATCCACATCCTCGACCTCGCCCAGGCCCACCGGCTCGCCCTGGGGAGCGAAAGCAGCGCCGTCTTCAACCTCGGCACCGGCGGCGGCAACAGCGTGCGCGAAGTCATCGCCGCCTGCACCCGGGTCACGGGAAGGCCGATCACCGTCGTCGAACAGGCCCGCCGCCCCGGCGATCCCCCCCGGCTCATCGCCGCCTCGGAAAAGATTGCGCGTGAACTCGGGTGGAAGCCCGGCTATCAATCGCTTGACGCCATTATCGAAAGCGCCTGGGCCTGGCATCTCCAGCACCCCGAAGGCTACGGCGACTGACGCTCTGAAAATTTGCACCCATGAAACCGAACCGGATCGACCAGACTTTCGCACGGCTGCGCGCCAGCAACCAAAAAGGATTCATCGCCTACATCGGCGCGGGAGACCCGACGCTCGCCGCCACCGAGGAATTGACCGTTGCCCTTGAAAAGGCGGGGGTCGACCTCATCGAACTCGGCGTGCCGTTTTCCGATCCGCTCGCCGACGGCATCGTCAACCAGCAGGCCGCCCAGCGCGCGCTCGAAAACGGCGCAACGCTCGCCGGAGTGCTCGAAAGCGTCCGCCGCATCCGCGAAAAAACCGACACGCTCCCCGTCGTCCTCTACACCTATATGAACCCGGTCTACACCTACGGGTTTAAACGCTTCCTCTGCGACGCCGAAGAAGCCGGGGTCGACGGCCTGCTCCTGCTCGACCTGCCGCCGGACGAAGACCATGGCGAATTCGATGTCCCCGGCAACCTGCGCCGCATCCGCCTGATCGCCCCGACCACCCCGCCCGAACGGATCGCCGAACTGACCCGCCGCGCCGAAGGGTTCATCTACTACATCTCGCGCGAAGGGGTCACCGGCGCGCAGGAAACCGTTGCGGGCAATCTCGCCGCCGGGGTCGCCGCCATCCGTGCGACGACCGACCTGCCGATCGCCATCGGCTTCGGCATCTCGACGCCGGAACAGGCGCGCGAAGTCGCCTCGCACGCCGACGCCGCCGTGGTCGGCAGCGCGATCGTCAGGAAAATCGGCGAATACGGCTCGCAACCCGATCTTGTCGCCCGCGTGGCCGACTTCGTCCGCCCGCTCGCCGACGCCGCCCATGGCGCGTAGGACTTCGGTTCACCCGTTTTTCCTATCCATCTTCAACGCCGCGGCGGGCGAGGAGGTCCGCCCTCCATGGCGCTCCCTGACCCCCGTCGCCTACAGAGCGCTGAAAAACCCTTTGCCGGATGCGGCGTGGCTCCTATAATCGGCCACTTTTTTCAACAACGCTTTTACCTTTTTCTTTCCCACATGAGTTCCATCACCTCCGGCGCCCGTCCATCCAAGCAGAAGCAAAGCCCCAAAAGCGGCACCCCTTCCACGACGCCCAAGAAACTGCTGGTGGCCAACCGGAGCGAGATCGCCATCCGCCTTTTCCGTTCCGCGTCGGAACTCGGCCTGCGCACCGTCGCCATCTACGCGCAGGAGGACAAGCTCTCCGTCCACCGCTTCAAGGCGGATGAGGCGTACCTCGTCGGTGAAGGGAAAGGCCCCGTCGGCGCGTACCTCGATATTGACGGGATCATCGCCCTCGCGCTCGAACGCGGCGTCGAACTGATCCACCCCGGCTACGGTTTCCTGGCTGAAAACGCGAAATTCGCCCGGGCGTGCGCCGCCGCGGGGATCACGTTTGTCGGCCCCCGGCCCGAACTGCTCGAACTGATGGGCGACAAGGTGGCCGCCCGCGCCGTCTGCCAGCGCCTGAAAGTCCCGACGCTCCCCGGCACCGACGATCCCGTCACCGACCGCGACGAAGCGCTCAAGACCGCCAACGAAATCGGCTTCCCGCTCATCATCAAGGCAGCCTTCGGCGGCGGCGGGCGCGGCATGCGCGTCGTCAAGAAGCCCGAAGACCTCGCCACCCTTCTCGACGAAGCGCAGGGCGAAGCCGAACGCGCCTTCGGCAACCCCGCCGTCTTCCTCGAAAAATATATCGAGCGGGCCAAGCACATCGAAGTCCAGATCCTCGGCGACCAGCACGGCAACGTCCTCCACCTCCACGAGCGCGACTGCTCCGTCCAGCGCCGTCACCAGAAGGTGGTCGAAATCGCCCCCTCCGTCGGGCTCGACGAAACCACCCGGCGCGAACTGTGCGACGCCGCCGTCCGCATCGCGAAGGAGATCGGCTACGATAACGCCGGAACCATGGAGTTCCTCCTCGATGTCGATTCCAACGAATGGTTCTTCATCGAGATGAACCCCCGCATCCAGGTCGAACACACCGTCACCGAAGTGATCACCGGGATCGACATCGTCCGCTCGCAGATCCTGATCGCCCAGGGGGCCGCTCTCCACGGGCCGGAAGTCGCCCTGCCCGAGCAGGACAAAGTGCCGCGCAACGGCTACGCCGTGCAATGCCGGATCACCACTGAAGACCCGGAGAACAAATTCATGCCCGACTACGGGCGCATCGTCGCCTACCGTTCGGCCGCCGGTTTTGGCATCCGGCTCGACGGCGGGATGGGCGACTCGGGGAGCGTCATCACCCCGTTTTACGACTCGCTGCTCGTCAAGGTCACCGCTTCGGGCGGCTCCTTCCCGCTCGCCTTGCAGCGGATGGACCGCGCCCTGCGCGAATTCCGCATCCGCGGCGTCAAGACCAACATCCCGTTCCTGGAAAACGTCATCTCACACGATACCTTCCGCTCCGGGAACGCCACCACGACGCTCATCGACACCACCCCGGCGCTCTTCGTCTTCAAACCGCGCCGCGACCGTGCCACCAAGCTGCTCAACTTCCTGGGCGATGTCATCGTCAACGGCAACCCGCAGGCCAAGGGGTACAAACCCGAAGAACCGCTCCCGCCGATTCCCGTGCCCGGTTATGACCGCGAAACCCCGCCGCCTGCCGGGAGCCGCCAGAAACTGCTGGAACTCGGGCCGCGGAAATTCTCCGAGTGGATGCGTGAACGCAAGGAACTCCTCGTCACCGACACCACCTTCCGCGACGCCCACCAGTCGCTGCTCGCCACGCGCGTACGCAGCTACGACATGCTCGCCATCGCCGACGCGCTCGCCCGCCGCGCACCCCGGCTTTTCTCGCTCGAAATGTGGGGCGGCGCCACGTTCGATACCGCCATGCGCTTTTTGCGCGAAGACCCGTGGGTCCGCCTGCGCGAACTGCGCGAACGGATTCCCAACATCTGCTTCCAGATGCTTTTCCGCGGTTCAAACGCCGTCGGCTACTCCAACTACCCGCCAAGCGTCGTCGCCGGGTTCGTCAAACACTCGGCGGAAGCGGGGATCGACCTCTTCCGCATCTTCGACTCGCTCAACTACACCCCCAACCTCCGGATCGCCATGGAAGCGGTTCAGGAGACGCACGCCCTTTGCGAAGCGGCGATCTGCTACACCGGCGACATCCTCGACCCGGCCCGCAGCAAGTATTCGCTCAAATACTACGTCAACCTGGCGAAGGAACTCGAGCAGATGGGCGCGCACATCCTCTGCATCAAGGATATGGCCGGACTCTGCCGCCCGTATGCCGCCCACCAGCTCGTCAAGACGCTCAAGGAGGAGATCGGCCTGCCGATCCACTTCCACACCCACGACACGAGCGGCGTCAACGCGGCTTCCATCCTCCAGGCGTCCGACGCAGGGGTCGATGTCGTCGATCTCGCGCTTGCTTCGATGAGCGGTTCGACCAGCCAGCCCAACCTCAACTCCATCGTCGCCGCGCTGCAACACACCCCGCGCGAAACCGGGCTCAACCTCGACACACTCAACGAATTTTCCGACTACTGGGAGCAGGTCCGCGAGCATTACCACCCGTTTGACACCTCGCCCAAGGCAGGCAGCGCCGAGGTCTACCTCCACGAAATGCCCGGCGGCCAGTTCACCAACCTCAAGGAACAGGCGTCCGCCATGGGCCTCGGTCACCGGTGGCCGGAAATCGCGCGGTGCTATGCCGAGGTCAATCTCCTCTTTGGCGACATCGTGAAGGTCACCCCGTCGAGCAAAGTCGTCGGCGATCTCGCCCTTTTCCTCTTTACGCGCGGCATCAAACCGGCCGATGTCGTCAACCTCCCGCCCGGTACGCCGTTCCCGGAATCGGTCATCGACATGCTCTCCGGGGGCTTGGGCGAGCCGATCGGCGGCTGGCCGCGGAAGCTCGTCGAAGTCGTCGTCGGCAACGAAAAACGCGAAGCGCTCGCGCCGGAGATCGACCTCGAAGCGACCACTGCGGAACTCGCAGCCAAGATCAAGCGCGAACCGACGCAGGACGACCTCTACAGCTACCTGATGTATCCGGAGGTTTTCACCGAATTTGCCAAGGTCGTCCGCGAGTACGGCAAGGTCTCCGTCCTCCCGACCGCCGCCTTCTTCTTCGGCCTGGAACCGGGCGAGGAGATCGCCGTCGACATCGAGGAAGGCAAGCGCCTCTACGTCAAGCTGATCCAGATCGGCAACCCGAACAAGGATGGCCAGCGCACCGTCACCTTTGAACTCAACGGCGTCCCGCGCCAGGCGCTCATCGTCGACAAGGCGCTCGGCGGCAAGCCCAAACAGCGCGCCAAGGCCGATCCGGCCGACCCGTTGCAGGTCGGCGCGCCGATCCCCGGCATGATCACCGCCTTGAGCACCAGCGTCGGCAGCCGCGTCGCCAAGGGCGACAAGGTCGTCACGCTCGAAGCGATGAAGATGCAGACCACCATCTACGCGCCGCAGGACGGCGTCGTCCTGGAACTGCTCGTCGCCGTCGGCGATTCCGTGGAGAGCAAGGACCTGCTCCTGCGGCTCAAGGAGTAAACAGTCCGCGCGATCCCCTTTGCCAAACCTCCGCCTGCCAGATTTCGGGCGGCTCCGGTACCGCTACCGGGGCCGCCGTAAAGGCCCCGCCCTCGTGTTGGGCGCGTTCCTTTTTCTGGTGGGGATCAAGCTGAAGCTGCCGGTCCTCTTCGGCCTGCTCCTCGCCGGGGTGGGAGCGCTCATCGGCTACTTCTTCAGTTCGTACGTGATCGTGGCAGGGATCGCCCTCGCCTGCCTCTCCGCAGCCGTTCTGGTCACCGCCCTTCTTTACTGGATTTACCGTTTCCTTGGCGGCGCTGGAGGGTCGACCTCCGCGTCAATTGCGGCACTGGGTCTGGCTCGCACGCTTCATCGAAGCGATGCTCGCCTCCAGCGGAAACAACGATAGCTTTTCCCCCGTGTTCAGGAGCTTTCTCTATGGCTCCTTGAAGCCGCTGCTCAAGGACGACGGGAAACCGCCCACGGTTGAAGGAGCGGAGCCAGCGCTCTGATGGAAACAATAAAGCACATCTTCCCACATCCATAAAAGCCGTTCACCCACCGTCTTATCGGGGATGACCCGCTCAACCCCCTCAAGTTGAATCGTTTCGTCCAACGGGCCATGATACGAATGCAGCAGCAAACCGAACTCCCGAACACCCGAGCCGAAGACTTCTGCGATCAAACTTCTCCACGAAGCCAACTCCGCAAGGTTCGCCTCGCTTTCGCGCTGATCGACGGCTGCTGAACTTCTCCGCTTTTGGACCATGGCCCGCGCTATTTTGGCCGCCGCCCACCCCTTCTTCCGCAGGCGTTGCTCCTCCGCCGCCCAGTCCGGAACGTGACGGTGGCGTCGCCGATACGAGCCGAGAACCGTTCCGCAGTCACAATGGCGGAGCGTGGTAAGAAAATATCGCTGATCGCGACGAAGCTGCCGCTCAATGCCGGGGTTGGCCAAAGGACGAAACTGCCTGCCGTGCCTGCGCGCCAATGCGGCAAGCTCGCTGTGCGGGGCCGTCTTTGGCAAAACAGCGGTGATGAAGTGGCACATCGGAAATCAACTCCACCTACCCTGCCCGCGGATGGCAAGGATGGCAACGCGAAAGAAAGCTGACCCGCGCCACCTGGCGCCACCCGCCCCCTACGGCGTCGGCTGGTCATCCCGACGAAATGCGGCGGGATGGTAGCGCTTGAACTCCGTCAACCCCTGTCGGATCACCTTCATCGTATTGCGGTCCACGATCTGGTAATAACGCCCCGGCTCATCCAGCAGATTATCCAGCGCCTCCTCCACACTCGAGAAAGAGTCCAGAAAGTCATAAAACCCGCCCATGGGACGGCCAGCGTAATAGGTGAAAACAAGATAACGGCGCATCGGGTGATTCCCTTCTTTTCGGGTCAAGGATTCCCCGACTGTACAACAGGCATTCCCCCATTGTCAAACAAACGTCCATTAAATACTCTCACATCATGGGGTCAACCCGGGTGGCCCCCGCCCGTCGCGTTCATAACTGCTGCTTAAAAAGCTCGAAGACCGCCGTGTTTTCCATAAACCCGCCGATCGTCTCCGAACCGGGGCCGCTGCCGACCATGAGCATGTCGCGCGCCGTCGGGATCGCGTAATCAGCCCGGAACGCCGCCGGTTCGGCGGAAACATCGCGCCCCGGCGGGTGCAGCGGAGCCGGTTCGCTCCCGTCCGCCGCGATACCGAGCGTCGCCTTCGGGGGGCCGTCGCTCCGCCCGTTCGGGCCGGTGCTCCAGGTCAACGACGGGAAACCGCTCGCGTTGGTCCCGAGCAGGGCGACCCCGCGGTCCTCCTTCAGCGGAAAGCCGTTGAGCGTCAACCCGCCGACCTCGTGCTTGCCGACCGCCACGATGAGCGTCTTCTCCCCCGCGTAACGCCGGGCGACTTCCAGCGCACGGTCAAACTGGACCATCTCGGCCAGCACCTGATCGCCCCGGTTCTCCCCGGCAAGGCGGGAGACGGCGGCGCAATCGACCACCAGCAGGTACCCCCGCGCGTTGGTCTGCAAAATCTCGATTGCCCGCCGCACCATGTCGGAAAGCGACGGCTGCTGGCCCCCGCTCTCCAGTTCCGAAGCGTACGGGAGGTAACCGTCGGAGAAAATCCCGGCCATCGGTCCGGTCAGAAAAGCGGGGGTGTTCTCCAGTTCCGCCTTGGTGCGAACCAGCGAATACCCCTTGCTGCGAAGCTCCAGCCAGAGATCGCGCCCATCCTTGCGCGCCCCGCCCTTGCTTTCGGGGGTAAACGCCGCCAACCCTCCGCCAAGCGCGAGATCGACCGGCGCATCCTTGACGAAAGCCTCCGCCAGCCGGTGGGCATCGTTCGCGTCGGTGCCGTTGGCGTAAAACGCCGCCGGGGTCGGGTCGGTCAGGCTGCCGGTGGTCACCAAGCCCGTCGCACGCCCCGCGTCGCGCGCCAGCGTCAGCAGCGAACGGAGCGCCTCGCCCCGGGCGTCGACCGAAAGCGCCCGGTTGTTGACCTTCACCCCTGTGGCGATCGCCGAAGCCGCCGCCTCCGCGTCGGGCACCGCATAATCGCCCGACGCATTGCGCACCAGCGCCAGGTGCGGAAAACTCTCCACCGTCAACCGGTGCGTCGCCCCGCCTTCATAAAGGCGCGCCGCCGTCACCAGATTGGTCGAAAGGCCGTCATTGAGAAACAGAATCATCCCAAACGGTTTCTGGACCACCCACGTCCGGAAAAAAAAGACGCCGAAAGCGATGAAGATCAGCAGGCAGAAAAGCGCGAGAAGTCGATTGCGTAATTTCATGTCGGTCTTGAAGCGTCACCCCGCGCCCTCTCTTCTCAGGGACCCGCCGTGACCTTCCAAACAAAGCCGGAAACCGCGCCAAAAAGAAAGCGCGAACTTCCGCCTCTCCCGGGTCGCCCTCCCGCCTCTCCAACAAGGTGTTAAACAAACGATAAAAATTTTTAGACAAATTACTTGCATGCCGAAAGATCGGGTGGATTTTAGCCTCTCACAAACCTCAGGGTTTCCCGTAAGTCCCCGACAGGGGATTTCGCCGAAGCGCCCCGGTTTGAACCCGCTGCGATCCACCCATGAAATACCTCGCCGTCCTCGCCCTCCTCTTCTTTACCAGCGTCGCCGTCACCTGCGCCAAGCCCGAACTCGCCTATGCCCGCGCGGGAGCCACCCCGTACGACCGTTACATGGGATCGGTCAATACGGTGCTGCGTCGGCTCGATGGCACCAAGCCGAGCCTCAACAAGGTCGCCTCCCTCCTGCGGGAAGGGTATGCCTTCCGGTATGTTCACGACACCCCGTACATCGCCCCGATGCCGGATGAAACCGCCGCACGGCGCGCCGGGGATTGCAAGGGCAAGTCGCTCTGGCTGGCCGACCGGATGAACGACCCTTCGGTCCGCTACATCATCGGCAAGGCGCGGCGCGATTCGCCGATCAGCCATGCCTGGCTCATGTGGCAGTCCGACAACCGGTGGTGGATTCTCGACCCGACCAACTCCGCCCGCCCCATTCCCGCCGATCGCGTCGGACCGGATGAATACCTCGTCCACTACTCCTACACCCGTTCCGGCTCCTACCGTCACCAGTCGCCGCAGCGGGACTACCGCGCCGTCGGCCAGCGCCGTTATCGTTAAAAAAATTGTGTGGTTGGGCGCCCGAGGGATCTTTGCGCAGAAAGTTTCCCTCGGGCGTTCTTTTTTGCCGTCCTGCCGCCGGAAAACCGGGCCCCCGGGTATGATTAAAAGTGGTGCAGGAAAAACGAGGGAGGATTAGAAATCGCTGGCAGGCGATCGGAAAAGCGTGAAGAAAGGGAAGGTGACCAAAAAGGCAACCCCAAAAAAGAGTCGTGAGGAGCAATTGGTGGAGAGATTGAGCAAGCACCCCGAGCTAATGGAGCGCTTTGAAGCGATTCTCGATGTGACCGAAAGCGGCACGGAAAGTGGCCCGATCCCGACGATCGATGATATTGAGGACCGATTGGTCGCCGAGGTTCGCAAACTCGGTAACAGCAGCATGAAAGATTGGGCGCAAAAGCTCGAAAAGCGCACCGTAGAGGAGTTTCTCAAGGAAAAGCCCAAGGGGCGCATTACCAAAAAAAAGTAATTTCCTGGTGGTGTGTCTTTGGGGAAGTGCAGGTCAAGGAGCGCATTGTGGGCGATCCAACGAGCCGATATATTCGTCTGTTTGCACCGACGGTTGGAATCAACGCCCGAGGAAAAACTCGGCGTTTACAGAGGGTGATGACCGATTTCGGTATCGAACATTCCTTTGCTACAAGCTGCAGACGCTTGAAAGAGCATTACGGATTTGAAATCAACGCCAGTGCTATTCGGACGAGCACCTTGCACCATGCTCATCGGGCCAAAAAGCAGATGGAAGCCGAGTATTCCAAAACTTTTCGAACTCTTCCCCAAAAAGGGCCAACTCATGTGATAGCTCAAGCCGATGGGACGATGATTTGCACGGTGCCGAAGGGTAAAAGGAAGGCAAAACGCCCTCGCCAATGGCGAGAGATGAGATTGGTCGCTGCTGAAGCTCAAGGCAGCCTTACCCCGGTGTTTGCAGCAACCTTTGGAGACCCCTCTGAGGTTGGAGCCCGCTGGGGACATTGCGCCAAAGATGCCGGATGGGGGCTTGAAACTCAGATTCATGTTGTGGGCGATGGGGCTGAATGGATTCGCCTTCAAAGTGCCGAAGTTTTTGGAAATCAATGCTCCTTTTTGATCGATTTCTTTCACTTGAGCCAATATTTGGCCGCTGCGGGAGAAATATGCCGAGCTTCCTCTCCCAAACGGTGGCTTAAAACACAACAAAATCGTTTGAAACGTGGTGCCGCACAGATGGTGTTAAAAGAAATGAAGCCTTATCTTGAAGCACCATCGGTTACCGATGAGCAGGCTCCAGTTCGATGCGCTTACCGCTACCTTAATAACCGGTTGGAGTGCGTAAATTATCCCAAGGCAATTGAGAACGAGCCGCCGATCGGTTCGGGCCTCATTGAATCGGGTCACAAACATGTCCTGCATGCTCGCCTTAAAGGCTCCGGCACTGCTTGGCTTGCGGAGAATGCCGATGATCTGGCCCAACTGCGCGTACTTAGAGCCAATGATCATTGGGACGGCCTTTGGAAACGGGCCGCTTGAGGCGCACCACTTTTAATCACACCCCGGGCCCCCCGGCACGCCTCTTCGTCATTGACGCCCGCCTCCCCGTCGCGCAGAGTTTCAAGCAGACCCATGGCCACTCCACCGTCCGATGAAAACGTCCCGCCGGATGCTCCGCAACCTTATCGGAGCCGGTTTTCCCCCTACGTTGTCGGGATGATGCTCTTTGTCGCGGTGATCGCCGGTTCCATCATCGGCGCCCAGATTTACATCGCCCGGAAATACAGCCGGCAACAGGCGCTGCACCATGCTCCCCCCTCCGCCTCGTCGGTCCCGTGGATCATCGACGATACTCATGAAGCCGGGCACCATCACCCGTCGCCTTCGCCACCCCCGTTGCTCTCGCCCGCGCCTTCCCGCTGAGCCTCTGAGGGATCACTCCACGTCGGTACGCACCAGCCACTCCGGCTTGGCCGCCGGGGTGACCAGGACATTCGAGCCTGAGACCGTCACCGGCCTGCCGAGCGGATACCGGAAACGCAACGGCTGCGGCGAAAAGATCCGCCGTTCCACCGCCCGGAAGGCATACCCTTCCGAAGTCTTGCGGACCTCGCCTTCGGCAATGTATTCCGCAATCGGCCTCGCGCGGAAATCGGCCACAACCACTCTCGCGTAGAGCGGTTGCGAGACCACCTCCTCCACCACGACCGTGGAACGGGTCGCACACCCGCCGAGGCCGAACAGCAGCAGGCAACCTCCCGCGAGGAAAAAATCAAGAGAGGGACGTTTCATGGCGAAGGGGGCGGGAAAGAAAGGTGAAACTACGCAGGCGTGGCGGTCTCCAGCGCCAGCCGTTGCAGGACTTCGCGCAGGTGCCCGAGTTCTTCAATCGAAGCGCTGCCGCCTCGCACGCCCCACGAAAGCCCCTGTTCGGAAGGAAACTCTCCGGTGGCAATCATGGTCGCGACCGTTTCGACGATGCCGGGGATCGACCGCTGGCTCGTCGGGTGCCCCGCGTGAACCGTTTCGCGTTCCTCCACCAGCGGGGCCGACAAGGTGGTGATCCGTTCCGCGGCGAGGTAAAAGAGAGCGTTGAGCTGCACAAACCCGCGGCAATCCTTCAGCAGCGTGACCGGCCGCTCCCGCTTGCCCAGGAGGTAGTCGCAATAAAGCTCGAAGTTCTCCTTCAGGAGCGGCGCGGTGATCGGCTGCTCCTCCACGCGCCCATCCTTCCAGGTGATCTTCACGCCGCGCCCTTTGGAAAGGTGCATGGAAATCTCGATGGTCGCCTTTTCGCAGACGATCCATTCGCGCGTCAGCATCGCCTCGGTGGCGTGCGTGTTGGCCACGCGGAAATTCACACCGTTGCTGAAGACGCCCCGGGCAAAGATCGTGTCGGTCCCCTCGATCGCATTGGCACGGTAGAGTTCCGATTCGACAAACGCCGGGGTCGCCCAGGAAAAGAGCCCTTCATCCCCGGCGAAAAAAAGGATGTTCTGCAAATGGTGCGAAATGGCGTTGCCGCAGCACGAGTCGAGCAGGATGTAGTCATCAAGAAGGAGCCGACCCGCCCAGTTGTTGCGACCGTAATAGCGCAGCGGCCTCGGCCAGCAGGCTTCACTGGCCACCTGCAGGACCGCCCCAAACTCCCCGGACAGGAGCCGTTCCTTGAGCGCCAGCCGGTAAGGCTGGTAGATGTAGTTGAAGCCGACCTGCGCCGCCTCCCTCGCCCGGGCGTCGGCCTCGATCATCGCTTCGAGTTCCTCGGGATCGAGCGTCGGCGGTTTTTCCAGGTAGCAGGCGATGCCCCTCTCCACGCACGCACGGTGCATCGTCCCGTGAAAACGGATCGGCGCGGCGATCGTCACCAGCCGCAGTTCATCCTGGTGGGTCGCCAGCATTTCGTCGAAATCGGTGTACATCCGCACGCCGCGCTCCTTGAGTTCCAGATCGCGGACGAGATCCCCCAGCCGCTCCAGTTGCGGGTCGCACGCCGCGACGACCTTGACCAGTCCGGTCTTTTCCAGAGTCCGAAGGGCTTCATTGTGAGCCCGGCCAAAACCGCCGATGCCGGCGACGGCAACAAGAAGAGGAGTCTTTGTCATAAAAGGGATGTAACCGGTCGGTTATGAAGCAAAAGGGAGGCCATTTCCAGAGCAAACGACGATCATTTGCGCCGGACAACGGTTCCCCGCGCTTCACCGCCCCGGAGAGTGGCCTTTTAAAAAGACCACCCCGCGCCATGAATGGACGCAAACCGTCCCCGCCTCCGCAGGTCGTGGATCAGGCCACCTCGACCGGCTCTCCGGAAAGCTTGAACCAGTCGTGGACGATGTTGGCCGCCCGGGTCGCCTCGTCTTCGTTGATGATCACGGCGATCTTGATCTCCGAAGTCGAAATCATCTGGATATTGATCGGCCCCTTGCCGAGCGCTTCAAAAAGATTGGCGGCCACGCCCGAGTGCGAGCGCATCCCGATGCCGACCACGCTCAGCTTGGCGATCCCGTCGCGCGCGACGATCTTGCTGCCGAGTTCGGCAAGCAGCGGCTCCAGCGTCGTGCGGGCTCTCGGGAGTTCGTCCTTGTTGAGCGTGAACGAGATGTCGGTCGCCCCTTCGAGCGAGACATTCTGGACGATCATGTCGACCACGATCCCCGCATCGGCGATCGCGTTGAAAATGCGCGAGGCCGTACCGGGCCGGTCGGCCACCTGGGTTAACGTCACCTTGGCCTGATTGCGCTCAATCGAGATGCCCCGGATGACCACTTGTTCCATACTCTTGGTTTCTTCTTTCACAATCGTTCCCGGTTCGTCGCCGAAGGAGCTGCGCACCTCAAACGGGACCCCGAATTTCTTGGCAAACTCGACCGAGCGCGACTGCATCACCTTCGAACCGAGGCTCGCCATCTCGAGCATCTCGTCGTACGAAATTTCGTCGAGCTTGCGGGCGCCCGGGACGATGCGCGGGTCGCAGGTGTAAACCCCGTTGACGTCGGTGTTGATCTGGCAGATGTCGGCCCGGATCGCCGATGCGATCGCAATCGCCGTCAGGTCGGAGCCGCCGCGGCCGAGCGTCGTCGTCTGCCCGTTGTCGGTCACCCCCTGGAACCCGGCGATGACCACGATGTTGCCTTCGTCAAGGTACTGCCGGACGCGGTCCGCGCCGATGTTGCGGATCTTGGCGCGCGTGTAGCCGTCGTCGGTGACAATTCCGGCCTGGGCCCCGGTGAGCGAAACCGCGCGGTGTCCCAGCCCGTGGATGGCCATCGCCAGAAGGGAAATCGTCGTCTGTTCGCCCGTGGCGAGGAGAACGTCCATTTCGCGCTCCGAAGGCGTCTTCCCCCCGGCGACCTCTTTGGAAAGCTTGATCAGGCCATCGGTCACGCCCGACATGGCCGAGACGACGACGACGACGCGGTTGCCCGCCTGCTGTGTTGCGATGACCCTGCGGGCAACATTCAGAATCCGGCTCGGATCGGCAACCGAAGTCCCCCCATATTTTTGAACGATAAGACTCATGAAGAGCTGTCCATTTTCTTACAAGAGAAGCCGGGTTGTCAATGAACTAACTGGACTTGAGCACCTCGATGAACGCCTCCTGCGGGATGTTGACGCGCCCGATCGCCTTCATCCGCTTTTTGCCTTCCTTCTGCTTTTCAAGCAGCTTGCGTTTCCGGCTGATGTCGCCACCGTAACACTTGGCGGTCACATCCTTGCGGCTGGCGGAGACGTTTTCGCGTGCGACGATCTTCCCGCCCACGGCGGCCTGGATCGCCACCTGGTAAAGCTGCGTCGGGATGACCTCCTTGAGCTTCGCCGTCAACTGCCGCCCGCGGGCTGCCGCCTTGTCGCGGTGAACAATGCTGGAGAAGGCGTCGACCGGCTCGCCGTTGACGAGGATGTCGAGTTTGACCAGCTTCGAGACCCGGTAGCCCGCCGTCTCGTAATCCATCGATCCATACCCGCGGGTGACGCTTTTGAGCTTGTCGTTGAAATCGACCAGGATTTCGTTGAGCGGCAGTTCGCAGGTCAGCATGACGCGGCGGCTGTCGAGCGATTCGGTCTGCTCCACCACCCCCCGCTTCTCGAGGATGATCTGCATGATCTCGCCGATGTAGTCGTTGGGCACCAGGATGAACGCCTGGACGATCGGTTCGCGGATCTCCTCGATGACGCTCGCGTCAGGCAGGTAGGCCGGGTTGTCGACCTCCAGCTCCTCGCCGTTGGTCTTGAGCACCTCGTAGATGACCCCCGGGTAGGTTGAGATGATGTCCATCTCGTACTCGCGGCGGAGCCGTTCCACGATGATCTCCATATGCAGCAACCCGAGGAAGCCGCACCGGAACCCGAACCCGAGTGCCACCGAGCTTTCCGGCTGATAGACAAACGCCGCGTCGTTGATCTGCAACTTGCCCATCGCCACCTTGAGCCGCTCGAAATCGGCGGTGTTGATCGGGTAAATCCCGCTGAAAACCATCGGGTGAATCTCCTGGAAGCCGGGCAGCGGTTCGTCGGCGGGGTGGTGCTGTTCGGTCAGGGTGTCGCCGATCCGGATCTCGCTCGTCGTCTTGATGTTGGCGATGAAGTAGCCGACATCGCCCGCCGCCAGTTCCTTGCGCATCTCCATTTTCGGGGTAAACACGCCGACTTCCTTGATCTCGTAGTTCTTGTTGGTGCTCATCAGCTTGACCCCGAGGCCGGGCTGGAGCCGCCCCGAAGCCATGCGGATGTAGGCGATCACCCCCCGGTAGGTGTCAAACACCGAGTCAAAGACCAGCCCCCGCACCCGTTCATCCCCAAAGGGGCGGGGCGAAGGAATCCGTTCCACGATCTTTTCCAGAATCTCTTCAATGCCGATCCCCGCCTTGGCGCTGGCGGCGATCGCTTCATCGCCCGGGATCGCCAGAATATCCTCCAGTTGCTTGCGGCACGCCTCGACATCGGCATTCGGGAGGTCGATCTTGTTGATGACCGGGATGATGGTGAGCCCCTGCTTGTGGGCGAGGTGGACGTTGGCCACCGTCTGCGCCTCGACCCCCTGCGCCGCGTCGACGATCAGGAGCGCTCCTTCGCACGCCGCCAGCGAACGGCTGACTTCGTAGGCGAAATCGACGTGCCCCGGCGTGTCCATCAGGTTAAGGATATAGGTCTCCCCGTCCGCCGCCGTATAGCGCATCGAAACCGGGTGGGCTTTGATCGTGATCCCCCGCTCCCGTTCGAGGTCCATCGAGTCGAGGTGCTGGTCCTGCGATTCACGTTTGGTGATCGTCTGGGTCTTCTCCAGCAGCCGGTCGGAAAGGGTCGTCTTCCCGTGGTCGATGTGAGCGATGATGCAAAAATTGCGGGTCTTCTGAATGGCCATGCGAGTCGTCCACTATGGGGCTGCTCCCGGCGGACGTCAACGGTTCTGTAAGGCGCGTCGCGAGGGAGGGGGTCAGTCAACAAATCTTGACAAAATCTGTCAAGATTTGTTGACTGACCCCCAGATTATCACGGCTCAAGCGACCGGCTCCGGCACCGTTTTTGCCGGTTTGAACGCCGCCACCTCGCGGCAGAATCCGGCGAGGTCCTCCTCCGGCACCGCCAGCTTCCAAGGGGCATAACGGAGGAGAGCGTACCGGCTGAAAAGCGGCTCCAGCACCGGCCGCAGGTCGGGCCGCAGGTTCACGACCCGTTCACAGTAGGCCGCCGGCGTCTCTCCGGGCTTTCGCTCCATCCCGAGCCGGGCCAGCTTCAACCCGAGTTGCCGGTAGGCCATCTCCAGCGGTTCGGCGGCGGGAGGCCGCCGCAGCCACCACCAGAGCGCCGCCATCACCGCCCCCGCCGCCAGCAGCGAGGCGAGAAAGATCGTCGCCGTCCGGAAACGGTAGAGGCCGATGGAGTTGAAAAACTCCCGCTGCACGTCGTGGTCGTAACCGAGCACCCAGAGCGTCCAGCGGTAGTTGATCGCGGCCCACTGGTAGCTCAACCGCCGCATCTGGAGGAATCCCTCGCCGCCGAAGTCGCCCTGGACGGCATCCCCCGCCGTCTCCTCCTCGACCGCCTGCAACGGCAGCGCGGGCGTCTGCCCCGCCGCGCCGGGAACGAAGCGGGTCGGGTCGATCCGCACCCACCCTTCATCCTCCAGCCAGACTTCGCTCCAGGCGTGGGCATCCGACTGGTAAATCGAGTAAAACCCGCCGATCGGGTTCCACTCGCCCCCGGCATAGCCGATGATCGTCCGCGAAGGAATGCCCGCCATCCGCATCAACGACGAATAAGCGGCGGCATAATGGGAACAGAACCCGACCTTACGGTTAAAAATGAACTCATCAAGCATCTCCCAGCCGTCGCGATGACCGTAGCCGCCCGAAGAGAGCGTGTACTGGAACCCCCCGCTGGAGAAAAAACGTTGCGCCGCAGCCACCTTTTCCCGCGGTGTCCCTTTCCACGAGTCGGCCAGATCCCACAGCCGTTGCGAGATCGCCCCTTCGTCCCTGGGAAGCCGGAGCGCCATCGCCCGCTCCATTTGCGAAAGCGGTTCGACCAGTTCGCCTGAAAAAGCCTCGTAAAGCCGCCGCTGGTCGACCCGTGTTCGCGACAAAAGGTAACGCCCCAACTGCAATCTCGAGCGCTCCGGCCCCATCAACGGCTGGTCGAGCGCCAGCAGCCAGTAGCCGCCGTGGGGTTCCAGAATGACCTCCTGGTGAATCCACCTCCCCTGCCGCCCGGTCGTCCCCTGCGCGAGCATATCCCGAAAACCGCCCCGGTACCACTCCAGCCCCCGGCTCTGCCAGAGCACCACCCCGCGCCAGTAATAGGGCGACTGCTTCGGGTCGTAGCCGAGAAAACGGACCCGGAAGGCGAGCGACCCGTCGGCCACCAGTTCCTCCACCGTCCCCGGCCGGAGTTCGTCGGACATGCCGGTCGTCTGCTTGCGAAAAAGCTGCACCCCAAACCCCTGCGGCGCACGCGGAAAAAAGAAAAAGAGCAGGAGGATGATCGGCGCCCCCTGCACGAGAATTTTGGCCACCTGCCCCGTGGCGATCCGCAGCGCCTGGGAGCCATGGCGCGCATTGCCGAAATGAAAGCGGTGGAGGGTCATCCCGAGCACCAGGAAAAGGCAGCCGACGATCAGCGAAACGCTCAACTCACTGGAAATGAACAGGTTGCAAAGGAGCAGGAAATAGCCGAGCGACAGGGCGACCCGGTAGTCGCGCGCGCGACGCAGTTCCAGGATCTTCACCCCGAAGAGCCCGAGAAAAAGCGCCACCCCCGGCTCCATCCCGACCACGCTGCCGTGTACAAACCAGACCACCCCGGCCCCGATCAGCAACATCCCCCAGAGCACCAGCCGCGAGACCCCTTTCGCTTCCCTCAAACCGTTGAGAAAAAGAAGTATCGCCGTGATAAAACAGGCGACCACCGGAAACCCGACCGCACCCATCAACGGAAGCGAGGCGGCGATCAACACCGCGCCGAGCCAGAGCCCGTCGCCCAGGGTGACCTCCGACACCTTCCCCCTGCCAAACCGCCGCCCGCCGCTCATCGCGCCCCCTCCCTCTTCCCGCGCCGCAGGAAGCTCCATCCCTTCCTGCGCCGTGCCGCCGGGTCGCGCCGGGCCTCCTGCGCGGGATAACGCGCCAGCCGTTCCAGCAGGTCGGCAAGGTGGGCCTGTCCCTGCCCGAGGGAGGGCGCTCCACCCGGAAAGGCAAGCCCGTAGCGCTCCCCGGCCTTCTCCTTTTCCAAGAGCCACCCTGCAACCCGCGAGAGCTTCCACTCCACTTCCCCCGGAAGATTTTCCCAGTCAAGCAGCGACACCTTCAACGCATCGCCGCCAAACTGCTTGACCTGCATCACATGCCCGCGTGCGACCGCCTTCCAGTCGACATGCCGCTGCGATTCCCCCGGCTGGTAACGGCGCAGGCCGACAAAGTCGTCCCCCCGAACCCCTTCCGTCCCGAGGCGGTCCCCGAAATCCGCCCGGAGCGGCAACTCGCCACCGCTCACCGGGTGGGGATAGACCGGAAACTCACGACCGCCGAGGGAGGTGCGCTGCGTCACCTGCAAAAACCCAAAAGGATAGAGCGAAGAGAGCGCGATCTCCTCCAGGCGATGAACACCCCTCGGCAGCGGCGCGAGCGTCACCACTGCCTCGCACGCTTCGCCGGTCGCCAGCGGTGGGAGTTCCGCGCCGGAGACGACTTCAAAACCGGGCAGGGACAACCTGACCCCATAACAACCGCCGCGCTCGCCGACCTGTCGGACCGCCAGCCGCACCCGCACCCGCTCCGGCACCTCCTCCCCATCGGCAGCCGCCTCTTCCGCCGGCTCCTCCCCCGTCACGGCGACCGGCGGGGCAAAGGCGGGCATCACTTCGATCACCCGCACCTCCACCTCGGCAAGGTTGCGCCACCCGTAAAGCAGACCGACACACCCCATCGCGACCAGCCCGAAGGCCAGCAGGTAAGCGGGCCCGTTGTTCTGGCTGGCGGCGGCATAGATCGTCGCGACAATGATCGCCAGCAACCGCCAGGTGCCGGCCGTCATGGAACACGAACGCCCGGCGCGCCCGCGATTCACACCGCCACCTCCTCCAGCAGTTCCAGAGCGAGCCGTTCCCCCGCATCGTGCCACCGGCCGCCATGAAGGTTCCCCCCCGTCTCGCCGCCGTTGCCGAGCCGGTGCGCCATGACCGCCAGGCCGACCGCCTGGAGGTCGTCGGGAAGAAGGTAGTCGCGCCCCTCCAGCAGCGCCCACGCCTTGGCGGCGCGCAAAAACGCGATCCCCGCCCGCGGCGAGAGCCCGACGGGGTGCCGCTCGCGGCTCGCCGCCAGCAATGCCTGGAGGTAGGCGATCACCGCATCCGAAACCCGCACGCTCCGCGCCACCGCCTGGAGTTCGCGAAGCCGTTCCCCGCTCATCACCGGTTCCAGCGTCCTGAGCAGAATGGAGCGGTCTTCCCCGAGCAGCATCCGCCGTTCGCTCTCGCGGTCGGGAAAGCCGAGGTGCAGCCGCATCAGAAAACGGTCGAGCTGCGATTCGGGAAGCGCAAACGTTCCGAGTTGCTGCGGGTTTTGCGTCGCCACGACGAAAAACGGATCAGGCAGGTCGTAGCCGACCCCGTCGATCGAAACCCGCCCTTCCTCCATCGCCTCGAGAAGCGCGCTCTGCGTCTTCGGCGTCGCCCGGTTGATCTCGTCGATCAAAACCGCCCCGGCAAAAATCGGCCCGCGATGGAACACAAACGAACGCGACGCGGCATCAAAAATCGAGTTCCCGATGACATCCGCCGGGAGAAGATCGCTGGTAAACTGGATGCGCCGGAACTCGAGGCCGATCGACTTCGCCAGCGCGTGGGAAAGGGTCGTCTTGCCGACTCCCGGCACGTCCTCCAGCAGCAGGTGCCCCCGCGCCAGAAGTGCCGTGACGGAAAGGCGGACGATCTCCTCCTTCCCGACGATCACCCGGTTAAGCTGCCGCAAAAGCAGGCCGATCTCTTCAATCAGGGAACCGGCATCGGCAAGCGTCGTGGTCGGGGGGGAGTCGTGATGGAGCATGTGCTTTTTCTTGGGAGGGTGGCGGCATCCGGTCGCACCGACCGGGGAGCCTTCCCCTTATATAACGCACCCTCCGACCGTTTGCACCTTCCGAACACCCCGATTCGGCAATTTTTTACCCGCCGGAAAGGTGCTCTCCCCTGCCGACGAGCAGCGCCTGCGCCACCGCGTATTGCTCCGTGTGGCTCAGGCTCAAAAAAATCCGGACGACCCCGCGCCGCTCCGCCAGCCCCACCGCGCCGCCGTGCAGGTGGAACGAGGGTGCGCCCGAGTCGGCCCGGATCACCTCCATATCGAGAAAGCCGATCTCCCGGCCGATCCCGCACCCGAACGCCTTCGAAAGCGCCTCCTTGGCGGCAAACCGCGCGGCATAATGCGGGGCGGGTTCGCGCATCTTCGCGCAATAGGCGATCTCCCCCGGCAAAAAGACGCGTTGCAGGAACCGCTCGCCATGGCGCTCCAGCAGACCGGCGATCCGGTCGTTTTCCACGAGGTCGATCCCGGAACCGATCAGCATCTCCATAAAGCTCCCCCTGCTACGGGTTCATCGCCGCGAGCATCTCGCGCACCGCCCGGTCGAGCCCGACAAAGATCGAGCGGGAGACGATCGAGTGGCCGATGTTCAACTCGTGAAGGTGGGCGACTTCCCGCACCAGCGCGATATTGGTGTAGTTGATCCCGTGCCCGGCGTTGACGATCAACCCCCGTTCATGGGCATAGAGCGCCCCCCGGCGCACCCGCTCCAGTTGGCGGCCCTGCTCCTCGCCGGTGGCATTGGCAAAAGCGCCGGTATGGAGTTCCACCACCTCGGCCCCGAGCCGGGCGGCGGTGTCGATCTGCCGCAGGTCGGGTTCGATGAAAAGGCTGACCCGGATGCCCGCCTTGCGCAAGCGCTCCACGGTCAGCGCGAGCGAGTCGTAATGTCCCACGGCGTCGAGCCCCCCCTCCGTCGTCACCTCCCGGCGGTTTTCGGGGACCAGGCAGACATCCTCCGGCTTGACCTGGAGCGCGATGTCGACGATCTCCCCCGTGTTGCCCATCTCCAGGTTGAGCTTCGTCTTTACCGATTCGCGCAGCGCGAAAACGTCGTCGTCGATGATGTGGCGACGATCGTACCGGAGATGGATCGTGATCCCTTCCGCCCCCGCAGCTTCACAGGCGGCGGCGGCGGCGATCACATCCGGCTCCCGGTTGGCGTAGGTGGCGCGGTCGCTGTAACGGGCCTGCCGCAAGGTGGCCACGTGGTCAATGTTGACCCCAAGGCGAAGAGGGTTCGATGCACTCATAGGAGATAAAACGCCCGGGGGGAAGGTGAAACGGGTTAATGTCGGAAATGGCGGACGCCGGTCATCACCATTGCCATTTTGCGTTCGTCGGCGGCGGCGATCACTTCCGGATCGCGCACCGAGCCGCCCGGCTGGATCGCGGCGGTCGCCCCGGCTTCGGCGGCGGCGATCAACCCATCGGCAAACGGGAAGAAAGCGTCGCTTGCCACCACGCTCCCCTCCAGAGAGAGCCCGGCATCCTTCGCCTTCCAGATGGCGATGCGCGAAGCGTCAACGCGCGACATCTGCCCCGCGCCGATCCCGAGTGTGCGGTCCTTGCCCGCGTAGACAATCGCGTTGCTCTTGACATGCTTGACCACCCGCCAGCCGAAAAGCATCGCCTTCATCTCATCCGCGGTCGGCGGACGCCGGGTGATCACCTTGTTTTCAATATCGCTCAAGTTCTCCCGGTCGCGGTCCTGCACCAGCAGCCCGCCGATAACGGAGCGGAGGTCGAGCGAGGTATCGGGCTTGTGCGCGAGCTTGCGCATGAGGCGAAGGTTCTTCTTTTTCTGGAGCAGCGCGCGGGCGTCCGGCTCGAAGTCGGGCGCGATGATCACTTCTGAGAAAATTTCGCTGATCGCCCGGGCGAGCGCTTCGGTCAACGGGCGGTTGCAGATGATGATGCCGCCAAACGGAGCCTGTTTGTCGGTCGCGAACGCCTTGTCCCACGCCGCCCGCAGGTCGTTGTCGCTGCCGACGCCGCACGGGTTGGTGTGCTTGAGGATCGCCACTGTCGGCTCGGAAAATTCGTCGATCAGTTCCGAAGCCGCCGTGATGTCGAGAATGTTGTTAAAGGAGAGATCCTTCCCGTGCAGCTTCTGGAAGTAGTCGTCAAAATCGCCGTAAAGCGCGGCGTGCTGGTGCGGGTTTTCGCCGTAGCGGAGCCGTGCGGCGATCGGAAGCGAAACCGAAAAAGAGCAGGTGGTCTCCTGCTCCTTGTTGAGGTAGTTGGCGATCGCCCCGTCGTAGCGCGAGGTCGTGACAAAGACCTTGATCGCGAGCCGCTCGCGCAGCTTGAGCGTGGTGCGCCCTTCGTCGTTGCGAAGGCTTTCGAGCACGTCGGCGTAGTCCGCCGGATCGACCACCACCGTCACCGACCGGTAGTTCTTCGCCGCGCTCCGGAGCATGGAAGGGCCGCCGATGTCGATCTGTTCGATCGCCTCCTCCAGCGTCACCCCCTCCTTGGCGATCGTCGCCTGGAACGGGTAGAGGTTGACGACGACGAGGTCGATCGGCTCGATCCCGTTCTCCTCCGCCTCGCGTTCGTGCCCCGGGTTGCCGCGCACGTAGAGCAGCCCGCCGTGGACCTTCGGGTGAAGGGTCTTGACCCGCCCGTCGAGAATCTCCGGCGAACCGGTGAAGCTGGAAATCTCCGTACAGGCGATCCCTTCGCTTTGCAGCAGTTTGGCCGTCCCCCCGGTGGAGATGATTTCGATTCCGAATGACACCAGTTCACGGACAAAATCGACCAGACCGGTCTTGTCGGAAACGGAGATTAAAGCGCGCTTGATCTTCATGGGCTTGGTAAAAAGTCGAAAGAGGTTTCCTTCCCCCCTTTTAGAGGGAAAACCTCCCGGAAAGGGTTGAGCTTAGAGAAAAAACCCGAGCCGGGTCAATCCTGCTCGAAAGGGAAAGGGATTGCGACCCTTCAGGCCGCAGGATGGGATGCCATTCCTACCCAGGGCGTTGCCCTGGGCTGAGGAATGGTCGGCCCTTTGGGCCTTTTAAGACGTGTGATGTCCAAGCGAAAAATGGGTAACCACGTCCCAATGGATACGGGTACGATACCCCATCTCTTCGTGCCAACGGCCCGAAATTCCTCAGCCCGGCCCACCGGGCCGGGTACGAGGTGGACCCAAACCCGCACCCCAACGGGGGGCGATACTCCCCTACGGCATCGACCCCGTCTCGTGCGGAAGGACCAGGAACGGCTCCAGCGCCGGGACCGAACGGCCTGCGATCGAGGCGACGACGTGCGCCACCTCGTCCTCGTACTCGAGCGAAAGGATGTTCCCCTCGCGGTGGAGCCGGGCGACGAGGTCGCTCCTCTGCGGCGGGATGCGGAGTTCCACCGTCCGGAGCCCGTCCGCGACAAAATCGCCAATCCGGCCGATCAATTCCTCCAGCCCCTCGCCGGTATGAAGCGAGACAAAGACCGCGTCGGGAAAATGCCTCTTGAGATCGACCAGCACGGAAGGGTCTTCCACCTTGTCGATCTTGTTGAAGACCACGAGCATCCGGCGCGTGTCGGCATCGAGATCGCCGAGCACCTTCATCGTCGTGTTATAAAACTCGACCACCCTCGGTTCGGAGGCGTCGAGCACATGGATCAGGAAATCCGAGAGCGCCGCCTCCTCCAGCGTGGCGTTGAACGACTCGATCAACTCGTGCGGCAGGCGACGGACAAACCCGACCGTATCGGTCAAAAGCAACGGCTGTTTGTTGGGCAGGGCGACGCGGCGGGTCGTCGTGTCGAGCGTGGCGAAAAGCTTGTTTTCCACCAGCACCTCCGCCCCGGTCAACCGCCGGAGCATCGACGACTTGCCGACGTTGGTGTAGCCGACGATCGCGGCGTTGGGCACCGGCGTCCGCTTGCGGTCCTTGCGCTGGGTGGCGCGGGAACGGCGCACTTCGACCAGTTCCTTCTTGAGCCGGTCGATCTGCCCGCGGATCTTCCGCTTATCCTGTTCGAGCTGCGATTCCCCCTCCCCCTTGCTGCCGATCCCCCCGCCCTGCTGGCCGAGGTGGGTCCAGGCACGGACCAGGCGCGGGAGCGAATACTCCATCTTTGCCACATCGACCTGCAAACGGGCCTCGCGCGTCTTGGCGCGCGCCGCGAAGATGTCGAGGATCACCTCGTGCCGGTCGAGCACCGTCACCCCGGTCAGTTTTTCCCAGTTGCGCTGCTGCGCGGGGGTCAGTTCATTGTCGAAAATAATGGCGTCGCCGGAGAGTTCCTTGACGCGGTCGGCGAGTTCCTGCGCTTTCCCGGTCCCGACCAAATAACGGGCGTGGCATTCGCGGTGATGCACCAGGCAACGGTCAACGACCGGAATGCCGAGCGTGTCGACCAGTTCCTCCAGTTCCTCCAGCAGGCTCTGCGCATCGGCCTGGCTGGCGTGCGACGTGTAGGCCCCGACCAGCACGGCCCGCTCTACGATTTTTTCCCGCTCGGTGATTTCAAACATTCGCTTTCAACGTACCACGCCGCGCCGCGTCACGCCAGCAACTCGGGGTAATAAGTCCGGGCGACTTCCTCGCACTTTTCCATGATCGAGGCGGCACAATCCATGTTTTTGACTTCGTCGACCAGTTGCAGGCAGACGCCGACATCAAGGCTCTGCACCGCCCGCTTCACGCGCGGCACCAGCGCCGCGCCGGTGCTCAGTTCATCGACCCCCAGACCGACCAGCAGCGGCGTCAGCGCAATTTCGCCCGCCATTTCCCCGCAGACCCCGACCCAGAGGTTGTGCGCGTGCGCGGCATTGACGACCATCTTGATCAGCCGGATGATCGCCGGGTGGGTCGGCTCGTAAAGGTGGGCGATCCGTTCGTTGACCCGGTCGACGGCGATCGTGTACTGGATCAGGTCGTTGGTGCCGATGGAAAAGAAATCAACCTCGCGCGCCAGCAGGTCGGCCACGAGCGCGGCGCTCGGCACTTCGATCATCGCGCCGACTTCCATCGATTCGTTGAACGCAATCCCCTTGTCGCGCAACTCCTGCCGGCATTCTTCGAGCACGGCGTTGGCCCGGCGGAGTTCGTCGACGCCGGAAATCATCGGGTACATCAGCCTCACGTTGCCCGAAACCGAAGCGCGCAGGATCGCCCGCAACTGGGTCTTGAACACGTCTATCTGCTCCAGGCAGAAGCGGATCGCCCGCCAGCCGAGGAACGGGTTCAACTCCGAGGGGAGTTGCAGCGTGCTCATGAACTTGTCGCCGCCCAGGTCGAGCGTCCGGATGATCACCGACTGGCTGCCCATCTCCCGGGAGACGTTGCAATAATTCTCGTACTGCTCCTCTTCGTTGGGGAGTTCCTCCTTGTTGAGGTAGAAAAACTCGGTCCGGTAGAGGCCGATCCCCTCCGCGCCGCTCTGCTTGACCATCTCGATGTCGTCGGACGACTCGATGTTGGCCGAAAGGGTGATGTGCCGCCCGTCGAGCGTGGTCGAAGGCGTCTCGCGCAGTTCGATCAGTTTCTCCTCGACCGCCGTCTTCTGCTCTTCGAGTTCGCCGTATTCCCAGAGCGTCTCGTCGGTCGGGTTGACGATGAGATAACCGTTGTAGCCGTCGAGGAGGACATGGTCGCCGGTTTCGATCGCGTCGCTGACATTCTGCAACGCCACGACGGCGGGAATGTTGAGCGAACGGGCCATGATCGCGGTATGCGAGGTCCGGCTCCCGGCATCGGTGGCAAACCCCTTGACCAGTTGGCGGTTGAGCTGCGCGGTGTCCGAGGGGGTGAGGTTGTGCGAAACGAGGATGTGCGGCGTGTCGACCTCGGAAAGGTTGCGCCCGCTGGTGCCGACGAGATTGTGGATGACCCGGCGGGTCACGTCGTTGATGTCGAGCGCCCGTTCGCGGAGGTACGGGTCGTCGATCTCGCTCAACGTCTTCGAATAACGGCTGGCGACTTCGGAGAAAACCGACTCAATATTCCAGAGGTCGCGCTTGAGCGTGCGCAGGACTTCGTCGATCAGCGTGCGGTCTTCCACCACCAGGAGGTGGGCGTCAAAGATCCCGGCATCCTTCGCGCCGATCGCTTCGGCGATCCGCTGCTGCATCTCGAGGATCTGCGAGCGGGTCTGGATGAGCGCGGTTTCGAAGCGGGAGACTTCCGCGGCGACATCGCCTTCGGTGATGCGGCGCCTGGGCGGTTCCTCGTCGTCGGGCCGGAGGGCAAAAACCTCCCCCCGGGCGATGCCGGGGGAAACCCCCACGCCGTGGTAACGGCGCTCGGCTCGTTCAGGTCGCTCGGGCCGTTGGGGCCTCGGTTCGCTCGACTCACCCATTACCGTAGGCTTTCGACAGGGGGGCGCAGACCCCGGGGCGTTATTGCCCGGACTCTCTCCCGATTTGGTTTGGTTGGCGGAGTGACCATGCAGCGGTGCTCTCGCATCGACGCCTTCTTCCCTTAAAAAGCCCCTTTGCGGAGAGGTTTTTTAATCCTCGTCGAAATGTCGCGCCACAAGCGCTTCGATCTCGACCAGCGCCTTCTCGGCATCCGGCCCCTCGCAAGTCACCAGCAGTTTCGATCCCTGCCCGGCGGCGAGCATCATCAGGCCCATAATGCTCTTGCCGTTGACTTGTTCACCATCCTTTTCAACCCAGACATCCGACCTGAAACGGCTGCAAATCTTCACAAACATCGCCGAAGGGCGGGCGTGAAGACCGAGACGATTGAGGATCGTGATCTCCTTGCTGAATTTCTTCTCCTGACTACTGGTAGTTCTGCGGCTTAAGAGGCCCATTATGGTTGTTTCTGCATTAAATTCAAAAGACGTTCGTTAAATTCCAAGGCGCTGTTTCGCCCCATGCCTTTGAGCTTCTGATCCAGAGCCGCGACCTCCACGAGGCGCGCCAGATCCCGACCCGTCCGCACAGGAATGGTAATATGGGGAACCGGAATGTCCAATATTTCGTAGAACTCCTGTTCCAACCCTATCCTATCCACCTCTTCAAGCTCTTGCCAATCTTTTAATGTCACGATCAGATCGAGCTGTTTCTCGAAACGGATGGCCCCGATGCCAAAAATCGAGGTGACGTTGATGATCCCGAGCCCCCTGACCTCCATATGGTGCCGGGTCAACTCGGGGGAGGTCGCCATCAGGCGGCGGCCTTCGATCACCCGCAGGCGGGTCACATCGTCGCTCACCAGCGAGTGCCCCCGCTCGATGAGACCGAGGACGCACTCGCTCTTGCCGATGCCACTCGACCCCCGTACCATCGTGCCAACGCCGAGGATGTCAACCATGCTCCCGTGTTCGGTCCGGTTGGGGGCGAAGTCGTTTTCCAGCGCGAGCGTCGCCGCGTTGATGAAGTGCATCGTCACCAGCGGCGTGCGGAACACCGAGACGCCGACCGCCTCCGCCTCCTCCAGCAGCGGCTGCGGAGGCCGGGCCGAACGGGAAAGGACCAGGCACGGCACGCGGCGGGTCACCAGCGCGCGGACGCGGCGGCGGACTTCGAGCGCGGGGAGGCTTTTGAGGAACGCCAGCTCCGCGCTGCCGAGCACCTGAATCCGTTTATCGGCAAAAAACTGAAAAAAACCGGTCAGCGCCAGCCCGGGCCGGTTGATCGTCGGCTCCTTGATGCGTCGCCTGAACCCGGCGTCGGAGCTGGCCAGCGTCAGGCTCAAGGCCGCGCCGTGCCGTTCATAAAACTCGCCCACGCTCACCGCCGGGTACTTCAGACGTGTCTTCAAAGGTTCAGAAAAAAGAAAAATCGAGGAACCAAAAGCTCCCCTCCTTTTTGGAATGGCAGGGGAGCCTGACCAAAAACCTTTCCCGGATCGGGCGGTTCTCCTGAAACTCCTGAGAACCGCCGTTTTCCGGGAATTTGTCACCCAACGGTCACGAGAAGACCGGCTCGATCACACCAACGCCGTTGTCCTTGCGGCGGTAGACGACATTGATCCTGTCGTTCTTCGCGTTGTGGAAGACCACGAACTGCCGGTTGGACATCTCAAGCTGGAGGATCGCCTCGTCGACATACATCGGCTTGACCGGGTATTTCTCGGTCTGCACGACGCTCGGCTCGGCGTCGAGATCGGCCAGGTCGAGCCCGTCGAGGCTGAAGACCTGCTCCTCGACATGCCGCACCTCGCCCTTGCGCGGGCGGTGCTGGCGCATGATCCGGGTCTTGTACTTGCGCATCCGGCGCGCGATCTTGTCCATCACCTGGTCAATCGAGGCATACATGTCGGTCGTTTCCGCCGAGGCTTCGATCGAAATGTGATTGGCGCAAAGGAGGAGTACTTCCGCAGAATGTCGGTATTTCTGAACGTCGAGGACCACTTGCGCCTCAATGATGCGGGGGTAATCGAGGTGCAGCCCTTCCACCTTCTTGATCGCGTAGGCTTTCATCGGTTCCGAAACGCTGACGTGACGGCCGGTGACTTGGATGGGCAGGTTTACGTTGGCAACTTGCATGCTTTGTTTCCTCCTTTGGGTTTGGTGTTTACATCTGGAAGCGTTCCCCCAGATAAAGTTGTCGGCTGACCGGGTCGTGAATCAGGAAATCCTTGGTCCCCTCCCGTTCGATGCGTCCTTCAAAGACAAGATACGCCCGATCGACGATGGAGAGCGTCTCGCGGACGTTATGGTCGGTGATCAAAATCGCCAGCCCCTCCTTGCGCAGATCGGAGATGATCTGCTGCACGTCGGAGACGGCGATCGGGTCGACGCCGCTGAACGGTTCGTCGAGCATCAGGAGGCTCGGGTTGCTCACCAGCGAGCGGGCGATGGTCAGACGCCGTTTTTCCCCGCCGCTCAAGGTCAGCGCCTGCTGGCGGGCGACGTGCGTGATGCCGAACTGCTCGAGCAACTGGTCGCACCGTTCGCGGCGCGCCTTCCGGCCGAGAGAGGTGGTTTCAAGGATCGCCATGATGTTCTCCTCCACGGTCAGCTTGCGGAAGATCGACTCCTCCTGCGGAAGGTAGCCCATCCCCGCGCGCGCGCGGCGATACATCGGGTACTGGGTCATGTCTTCCCCCTTGAAGACCACCCGTCCGGAATTGGGCCGGACGAGGCCGACGACCATATAAAAAGTCGTCGTCTTGCCGGCGCCGTTCGGACCCAGAACCCCGACGATTTCGCCGGGGCGGATGTTGATGTCCACCCCGTTGACCACGGCACGTTTACCATACACCTTAACCAGCTTCTCTGTAAAGAGAATTGGCTCGGTGGCCTGGGCGGTTTCGCTCTTTTGGGGGGCCAGCGCCTGCTTCACGAATGGGAACCGGTTGCGGTGCGATGAAACATCGCCCCTGGACGCGGGGAAGCGTTCTTTTCCTTCTTTCCGGGCACCGGCCCGGAGGAATCCGAAATCACCGTTTTACTCGGGCCCCTGGTCTGGAGAGCCCCCTTCTGGTTGAGGATCATCACCGTTCCCTCTTCCGTGGCGACCTGGGTGTTGATCCCCTGCTGGATCTGCGGCCAGCCGCTCAACGTCACGTTGCCGGTTGCCGCATCGTACTCCGCCTTGCGGGCCTTGCCGACGTAACGGGTCACCTCCCCCTTGTCGTCGACCTTTTCCTGCACGATGACGACCCCGCCCTCTGCCACGGCGCGTTCAAGCCCCCCGCCAGCCTCCGGGGCCTTTCTTTCCGCCCCTTCGCGGGATGAATCGCGGCGCAGGTAGGCCGTCAGTTTTTCGCAGGTCAGGTGAAACTGGGCATCCTTGACGCTGACATCGCCCAGAAAGACCGCTTTTCTCGTTTTCTCATCGAAAGTCGTCTCCTTGCTGGCCGTAATCTCGGTCGGTATTTTTCCGTCCCGTTCATGCGACCGCTTCGGCCTCTCTCCCGACCGGTCGCCACTGGCCGGGCTCTTCGCCTCGAAACCGGATGCTGGATCGACGCGAAACCCGTTCTGCGCCATCGCGCTCCCGTGCGGGAAAAAACTCCCCCCCAAGACCATCGCCACCGCGACAGCCACCGACAGGCCGGGCTTACTCATCGCTCTCCTCCTTCTGTAATTTCGGTGCATCAAACTCCTCACGATTATAAATCAGCATGCGGACCGGGCCGGTAAACTTCCCCTCCCGCGTCCGGGTATTAAAGGTCATGTGGGAGCCGGTCAACTCCAGATCGTGGCGATGGATCGTCACCGGTTCCGCACTGGAGAGGATGCGGGTCTCCAGGTCGATCTGCGAGTGCGAAAGCTCCATCATCATCTCGGAGGCCCCATCCTCGCCGAACATCTCGATCTTCAGGTCGCTCATCTCCATCACCTTTCCGGAAACCCGTTCCGCCGCGCCGATCTCGAAGTTCATCCGCAGGTTCCCGTTCTCATCAAAGTCCGGCAGCTTGATCCCCTGCGCCTTGTGGCCGATCGGGATCGGCACCTGGATGCCGTCGCGCTCCTCCTTCGCCTTCTTTTTGTCCGAAGCATGTCCGCCGGACGGCCAGCAAAGCAGCGCCGCCATGGCAAGCCCGAGCCAGCCGTTTCGCAACAGCAGGCGTCGGTTCGGGATGCGGGCGGACGGCTTCATCCGGGGTTGAAGGGCAACGGAGTTCAAAAAAGGTCAGACAAGATGATGGATCGCCTTGAGTTGCCGGAGCAACGGCAGAAGGTCGTCGAGCGGGATCTGGTTGGGCCCGTCGGAAAGCGCCTCCGCCGGGTTTTCATGCGTTTCGATGAACACCCCGTCGCACCCTGCGGCCACCGCCGCCCGCGCCAGCACCGGCGCGAGGATGCCGTCGCCCGAAGTGCTCGCCCCCGCGCCGCCGGGACGCTGCACCGAGTGGGTCGCATCAAAAATGACCGGGTAGCCGACCTCGCGCATCCAGTAAAGCGAGCGCATATCGGCCACGAGGTTGTTGTAGCCGAAGCTGGTCCCCCGTTCCGTGAAGAAAAACCGTTCGCACCCGAAGCGCTCCAGCTTGACCGCAATGTTTTTGACATCCCACGGCGCGAGAAACTGCCCCTTCTTGACATTGACCACGCGGCCCGTCTCCGCGGCGGCCTGGATCAGGTCGGTCTGGCGGCACAAAAAGGCCGGGATCTGCAAAATATCAATGAACTCCCCGGCGATCGCCGCCTCCTGTGGAGAGTGGATGTCGGTCGTCACCGGCACGCCGAGGTCGCACCCGATGGAGGCGAGGATCTCGCACCCCCCGCGCACGCCGGGGCCGCGAAAGGAGTCGACCGAAGTCCGGTTCGCCTTGTCGTACGACGCCTTGAAAACAAAGGAAACCCCCGCTTCGTCGCAGATCGCCTTGATCCGCTCTCCCATCCGCCGGGCAAAGGCTTCCGACTCCATCACGCACGGGCCGAGGATGAACACCGGCTCTTTGGCGCCGATCGTCACGGAGCCGACTTGAAACGATTTGATCTTCATGGATTGAAGTCGGCCCTTTTAGCGCCGCTCGGCCTTGAGGGCTTCCGCGAGGCTGTTCTCCAGATGGGTCAGGGTATTCTGGAGCACCGTCGCTTCATTGGCGGTCAGGTTCCCGCGCGTCTTGAAGGCGATGGCCGCCAACTGCTCCACCAGCATCCGGGCGACATCAAGGTTCACCTGCGGCCTGCCGGTCTGGGGATGAGGCATCAACCCGAGGCAGAGCGAAGCGTTTTGGGCATGCATCCGAACGAATTCGATGAAACGAACCGTCATTTCACCTGATTCCGTCGTCTTCTGTACTTCAGCCATAAGTCTCTGTAATGGAGGAACCGCCTCCCCGCAAGGAAAAGCCGGACCGTTGTTTTTGCGCCAACGTAAGCGGCAGCGGGGAGTTGTTCCAGCAAAACCGGTGCCGCGCCTAAGGTTTTCCCCTTTGGGGAAGCAACCGGCCTGCGGGGCTGAAGAGTGAAGAGCCGATGGATCGCGACCCTTCGGCGCAAGGATCCGGGTTGCGCGGCAGGAGGGTTTTGCCTCCACACCCACCGCGCTCCCGTCGGTTGGAGGGCTACCCCCCCTTCTTGATCTTCTTGAGGAGCGCCGCATCCTCCAGCACCTTGTAGTAATCATCCAGCGGGTAACAGCCCGAGCGCAACCCATTACGCGGGGCCGTGGTGCAATCGCTGAAGGTGCGGCAGATAAACCGTTTCTGGAGCGTTTTGCCCTCCAGCGAGTCGGCCACCACTTCGGGGTAGGAAAGGACCATCCGGCCGATGCCGACAAAATCGACCCAGCCGTTGGCCACGTTGTGTTCCGCCACGTGGGGCAGAAACTCCTGAAGGTACGAGTAGCCGGAGCCGACCAGCAGCAGGTTCGGGAACGCTTCCTTGAGCTTGCGGACCACGCCGACCTGTCGCGCGACGCCGACGAGCGGGTCTTCGAGAAGGCCGTAACCATCCGAAGGCGGGTACGAAGCCGGGCGCTGGATGTGCGGGTTGTAATACGGGCTCCCCGCCGAGAGGTTGACCAGCCTGACGCCGAGCTTCTCCAGCATTTCGAGGAACAGGCGGCTTTCGCAAAGGTCGAACCGGGTCGGGTCGTTCGGATCGACCCCGAACGCGTACGGGTACGACTCCCCTTCGGGGTACTCTTCGGGAATGCCGGGCCCGAGCGAACCGGGGACGCTCAACGCCGGGTCAGGCCGGTACGGCAGGAGGTCAAACGCGCTCAGGCGGACGCCGATCCCAAGGCCGGGCACCTCCGCCGCAATCCCTTCGATGATCTCGCGGGTGATCCGCGTACGGTTCTCGAAACTGCCGCCGTACGGCCCGGGCCGGGTGTGGGCGCTCAGGAACTCGTGCAGCAGGTAGCCGTGACAATGCTTGATGTCAACGAAATCGGCCCCGACCTCCCTTGCGATCTTCGCCGCGCGGATGTAGTCATCGATCAGGACGCGGATCTGGTCGTCGGTCATCACCTGTTCGCTCCGCGTGACCGAGAACTTTTTGTCGAGGATCGGGTGGTTGTACGCCACCATTGATTCCCAGCGCGTCTTTTCATGCGGACGACAGAACCGGCCCGAGTGGGTCAACTGAAAGCCGATCACGAGATCGTCGCTCTTGCCGTACCGCTCCTCGTGCGCGGCGACGAGCGCTTCGCGCAGCCCGGCGATCCCCTTTTTGTTCGCCTCCTGAATGATGATCTGGTTCGGGTTGGCCCGGCCGTCGGGGCGGACCGCCATCGCTTCGCCGCCCCAGATCAGTTTCGCGCCCGACTGCCCGAAGCGTTGCCAGCGCCGGAGCATGATGTCGGTGGTGCCGCCCGAAGTGGTACCGTCCCACCCTTCCATCGGGTGAATGGCCCAGCGGTTTCCGATCGTTTTGCCGAACGCTTCCGCCGGTTGCAACAGGGCGGACTGACCCGCGGGCGGGAGCTGCGAAAACTCGAGATCAAGACCGAGTTCGTCGATCAGACGGCGGAAATCGTCGGTCGATTTCAGGGAGGCGAGGCGGGCAACTTTGAGTTTGGACATGGGACGTACGGGTTTTGAGGGGGTGGGGGTTTTTTTCAGGAAAGCGAAGCGATCATGGCGTCGAGGCGCTCGAGAATATCGGCCAGCACGGGAACGTCGCTCTCCGGACGGGCGGCGGCTTTCGCATGGGTGTGGTCGCAGCCGATCAGGCCGCGGAGTTTCAGAAACTGCGCGGCATTGTGCTTGTAGGCGGGAACGGCGGGGCGGAAGGCGAAGAAGCCGAGGTATTGCAACAGGTCGTTGAGGCCGAAAAACTCCGGGCGGTTTTCCTTCCAGAGCCGGTCGCGCAAGGCAAACGCTTCCGGGTGGAACGCGGAGAGGCCGAGCAGGTAGTCGCTGCCGTAGATCACCATGTCGATCGCGAGATCGTTGCCGGTGTAGACCTTGAAGTCGGGGCGGACGCGGTCGCGCAGTTCGAGGCGCGCCCATTCCAGCCCGCGGTCGAGCGAAGAGTGCTTCGCGCCGAGAAGGCTCGGGATGGCAAGAAGCCGCTCGTAGGTTTCCAGAGAGTAGATCCGCCCGAACGGCACGAACATCTCGCCAAGTTCAAAGGCGAGAAACGCCGGGGTCGCCTTGCCGAGTTCGGTGTAGAGTTCGACCACCTGGTCGTCCGACATCGCCTTGAGCGCCGTGCATTGGAAGAGGATCGGCGTGCCGCCCCGCCGTGTGATCTTTTTGATCTGCCCGAGGTAGGCGTCTTTGAGATCGCCCTCCTTGTCTTCCACATACGACCCGGCGACAAACGGCCTCCCCTCCGCCGTTTCCGTGACGAAGTCGAGGATCTCCACCCGCTGCTCTTCACTCAGCAGGTTGCTGTAGCCGGTATCCATGTTCACGGCGGGGGTCAACCCGGCGTTCCAGGTGCGCAGCAGGAGGGTACGATACCCCTGGAGGTCGAACGACCCGTCGGGCCGGAACGGGAGGAGGACGGCGGAGATTCCTTCGATCGTCCGGCCGGGACGGATGCGGCAGACGGCGGATTTGGCAGTGAACGGGGACGGGTTGGAAGACATGACGCCTGCCACCGTACCGGCTTTGTGCGGGAGGGAGTTAGAACAAGAAACTTGAAAATAGCACAAAATCGCTCTTTTATGAACCGATGCCTGCACGATCCGCCATCGCCCGGTTTCATCACGGACCGGGAAGCTACCGGGTTTTCTCGATCCAGCCGGAGGAAAAAATCGCCGTCGCCGGGTGTGAGGTGATGCGGCTGGCGCTCCACCGCCATTCCGACCTCCTGCGGACGACCGGCATCCACCGGCACCGGCACCACCAGCTCCTCGTCTACCTGCGGGGGAGCGGCAAGGTGCGGACCGGCGCGGAAATCCTCGAAATCACCACCGGCACCGGGCTCCTCCTGCCCAAAGGGTGCGCGCATGAGTTCATCCGCCACTCCCGGCGCAACCCGCTCTGCCTGGCGATCGACTTTTTGTGTGAACAACCGCTCGGCTTTGTCATCCAGAAGCCGGGGGTCTTCCGTCTCTCGATCCTGCGCAAGCTGGTCAACGAACTGGCGCATTTCCGCGATGGCGGGCCGCTTTCGCAACGGCTGCAACGCGACGGGATCGCCGCGCAGCTCCTCGGCCTCTGCCTCGGGATGCTGGTGCCCGGGGAAGCGGCGGCGATGCGGCATTCCGTCAACCTGCTTTTGCGGATCGAGCAAAAGATCGAGCAATCGCCGGGCGGCAAACTCTCGCTGGCGGACGCCGCGCAAATGACCGGCTACCAGAAGGATTACCTCAACCGGATCTTAAAGGAACAGAGCGGCATGACCTTCGGGCAGATCCGCGCGCAGGTCCGGCTGCGACAGGCCCGCAGCGCGCTCAAACGCCATGGAAGCGTCAACGCGGCAGCGGCGGCCGTCGGGTTTGATGATGTGAACTACTTCGTCCGCTGGTTTCGCAAACAGACCGGCCAGACCCCCGGGCAGGCGCTCCGGGAAGGGGGGTGAGACCCCGCGTGAAGCGACATCCAACGCCGCGGTCGACGGAGGCCGACCCTCCAATGCGCAAGCGCCACGCTCGAAGTGAACGGAAGCAGGATACTCAATGCGTCTGGCCAGCCGCCTCAACCTGCCGTAGAGTCCCTCTGGTGAGGAACCGTAAATAAGCTTTCAGGGATGGCCTTCCGCAGGATTCGGAGAACCCGGAGATCGCTTCATGGCTCTTCGCAAGCGAGGCGGGCGCAGAGTTTTTCCGTAAAGGAGGAGGTGGTCTGGCTGCCGCCGAGGTCCGCCGTTCTGCTTTCGGGCTCGGCCAGCAGTTGATCGACCGCTGTCTCCAGCGCCTCTCCCGCCCGGCAGAGGGCGGGGCGGTTTTCGCGCCGTCCGATCCACTCCAGCATCATGGCGGCGGAAAGGATCAGCGAAACCGGGTTGGCGCGGTCCTGCCCGGCGATGTCGGGGGCGGAGCCGTGCTGGGCCTGGGCCATGACGTGCTCGTCGCCGCAGTTGATGGAAGCGCCCAGCCCGAGGCTGCCGGAAAGCTCTGCCGCTTCGTCGGAAAGGATGTCGCCAAACATGTTGGTAGTCACCACCACATCAAAGCGTTGCGGGTCGCGGACGAGCAGGGCCGCCATGGAGTCGACCAGTTGTTCGTCGTACTCCAGCCCGAACTCGGCGGCGGCCTCGCGGGTGGCGTTGAGGAAGAGCGGTTCAGAGACCCGCAGCACATTGGCCTTGTGTACCGCGGTTAGTTTTTTGCGTTTCCGGTGGGCGGCCAGTTCCGCCGCGCAACGGGCGATGCGGCGCGACCCCTGCGCGGTCACCTTGCGCAGGGAAATGGCGACATCGGGCGTCGGCATCAATTCCCCGGGGCCGACGGCCATGTTCCGGTCCGCGTAGAAGCCCTCGGTGTTTTCGCGAACGATCACCAGATCCATCGGCGTCCGCCCCCAGTGGGGGATGCCGGGCCGGGTGCGGCTGGGGCGGATGTTGCCGTAAAGATCGAGCCCGATCCTCAACGCCGAGGAAACATTGATCCCCCCTTCCTCCCGGGAGGGGTAAATGGCGTGGGAGATCGGCCCGAGCAGGACGCCCTTTGCCTTCCGCGCCTCTTCCAGCAGCGCGGGCGGAAAGGTGCTCCCCTCCTTGCGCAAACGTTCCAGGCCGACTTCGAAGCAGGGAAACTCAAGATTCAGGCGGAAGCGCCGGTCGAGCGTCCTGAGCACTTCGAGCGTCGCCCGGGTGATCTCGGGGCCGATCCCGTCGCCGGGAAAAACGGTGATGGAAATGGGGTGGGCGGGGTCGTTCATGGCGTCGGTAAAACAGGTTATGGGATTCTTGCCGGAATGGCTTCCTGAAAGTTCATCTTTTCTTGTGGAATTTTGAGCTTTACCCGGGCTCCCTTGGGACCAAAGGGGTCCAAAACCGGGTCCGGGTCCGAAAAGTAGAGGTCGGCTCGCCGCCGGATTCCATGGTTCCACGGGCGGCGGACCTGGTCACCTGCCTCTCCTTTCCCATGAAAGATTCGATTGCTTCCACTTCGGCCGATCTTGATCAACTTTGCGTCAACACCATCCGGTTTCTCTCCGTGGATGCGGTGGAAAAGGCCAACAGCGGCCACCCCGGCCTGCCGATGGGGGCCGCGCCGATGGCGTACGTTCTCTGGACAAAATTTCTCAAACACAACCCGGTGGAGCCGAACTGGGTCGACCGCGACCGCTTTGTCCTCTCCGCCGGGCACGGGTCGATGCTCCTCTACAGTCTGCTCCACCTGACCGGGTACGACCTTTCGCTCGACGACATCCGCTCCTTTCGCCAATGGGAAAGCCGCACCCCGGGGCACCCGGAACGGGGGATGACGCCGGGGGTGGAGACGACGACGGGGCCGCTGGGGCAGGGGTTTGCCAACAGCGTCGGGATGGCGATCGCCGAGGCGCACCTCGCGGCGCGTTACAACCGGCCGCGCTACCCGATTGTCGACCACTACACCTATGCCCTCTTGAGCGACGGCGACCTGATGGAAGGGGTCGCCTCGGAAGCGGCATCGCTGGCGGGACACCTGAAGCTCGGCAAGCTGATCTGCCTCTACGACGACAACCGCGTCACCCTCTCCGCCGGGACGCCGATGTCGTTTACCGAATCAGTGCCGGAACGTTTCGAGGCGTACGGGTGGCATACGCTCAGCGTGGACGATGGGAACGACCTCGCGGCGATTGAGGCGGCGCTGCGGGAGGCGCAGAACGAACGGGCGCGGCCTTCGCTGATCCGGGTCCGCACCCATATCGGCTACGGGTCGCCCAACAAGCAGGATTCGTTCAAGGTACACGGCTCCCCGCTCGGCGCGGAGGAGGTGGAACTGACTAAACGGGCGCTCGACTGGCCTTCGGAGCCGGAGTTCGCGATTCCGCAGGAGGCGCTCGCCCGTTTCCGCCGGGCGGTCGATCGCGGCCGACAGGCGGAGGCGGAGTGGAACGCCAAGTTTTCGTGGTACTCGGAAGCGTTTCCGGAGCTTGGCCGGGAATTTCAGCAGGCGATGGCGGGGGAACTTCCCCAAGGGTGGAACGCGGAGATTCCGGTCTTCCCGGCGGACGAAAAGGGAGTGGCGACCCGCATCGCTTCGGGCAAAGTGCTCAACGCGATCGCCGGGCGGCTCCCGGCGATCCTGGGCGGTTCGGCGGATCTTGATCCCTCCACGTTTACCACCCTCGACGGAATGGGCGATTTCCAACCGCCCCCCGGGGAGGAAGAGCCGGAGCCGGAGCGGCAAGGTTCCGCAGGGGGGCCTTGGAGCTACGCCGGGCGCAATCTCCATTTCGGCGTCCGGGAACATGCGATGGGGGCGATCGCCAACGGCCTTTCGGCTCATGGCGGCATCATCCCGTTTACGGCGACGTTCCTGATCTTTTCCGATTACATGAGACCGCCGATCCGCCTCGCCTCGCTGATGGAACTGCGCGTGATCCATGTCTTTACCCACGACAGCATGGCGCTGGGCGAGGATGGGCCGACCCACCAGCCGATCGAACAACTCGCGTCGCTGCGCGCCATGCCGGGGTTGATCGTGATCCGTCCCGCCGATGCAAACGAAACGGCGGTGGCATGGCAGGTGGCCATTGAAAGCAGCCATCACCCGGTCGCTCTGGTCCTGACCCGGCAGAAGGTCGCCACTCTCGACCGCGGGAAGTACGCCCCGGCGGAGGGATTGCGGCGCGGGGCTTATATCGTGTCAGAATCCGAAGGGGAAACGCCCGACCTGATCCTGATCGGCACCGGTTCGGAAGTCGGCCTCGTCCTCAAGGCGGCGGAGCGGCTGAGGGGAGAGGGGGTGAGCGTCCGCGTTGTTTCGATGCCGAGCTGGGAGCTTTTTGAGGCGCAACCGGAAAGCTACCGCGACGAGGTGCTCCCCCCGAAGGTGAAGACCCGCCTCGCCGTCGAGGCTGCGGCGACCCTCGGGTGGTGCCGCTATATCGGAGACCGGGGCCGGGTAATCGGCGTCGATCACTTCGGCTTTTCCGCCCCGGGGCCGGAGGTGATGGAGCGCAACGGGTTCAACGAGGAGGAGGTCTGCCGACAGGCCCGCGAATTGCTCGATAAAAACCGGACGGAGACCGCTCTGCCGCAGGATTTGTAAATACAACCTGGATCATTTCGTCATTTTTTTAACGCTCGCCATGCGTCGATGCGCTCGTATGATGGGTTTTCACCCCGACGCGCAGCACGGGTCCCCCTCCCTGCGCGAAAGCAGAGTGTACCATCATGACGGAAACCAGAACGAAGTTGGTCATCATCGGCGGCGGTTTTGCCGGAGTCACGCTCGCCCAGCAACTCGAACGGCTTTTGCCCGAGGAGGCGGAGATCGTAGTGGTCAGTTCCGAGAACCACATGGTCTTCACCCCGATGCTGGCGGAAGTCGCGGGGCGGACGATCTCGCCGCTGCATGTCGTCGTGCCGGGGCGGCAGTTGACCCGGCGCACCCGGTGGCTGGTGGCACGGGTGACGGCGGTCGATCGCGACGCGCGCGAGGTCCATTACACCCGGATGGACGGCACCGCGGGAAGCGAAACCTATGGCGAACTGGTCCTCGCCTGCGGGGCCGCGGCCAACCTGCGGGAGATCCCCGGGCTCGCCGCCTGCGGATTTCCGCTCAAGTCGGTCATCGACGCGATCGCCATCGGCAACCGGCTGATCGGCAATTTCGAGACCGCCGCGACCGAGACCGACCCCGCCATCCGGCAGCGCCTCCTGACGACCGTGGTGATCGGCGGCGGCTTCAGCGGGGTGGAACTCGCCGGGAACATTTCCGATTTGACCGATTCGATCCGCTGTTTTTACCCCGAGCTGAAGCACGAGACGCCGCGCATCGTGCTGTTGCAGAGGGGAGACCACATCGTGCCGGAACTCCAGGCGCGGGCGCTTTCGGAGTTTGCGCTCGACAAGCTGAGGCAAAACGGGATCGACGTCCGCCTCAAGTCAGAGGCCAAAGAGGTGACCCCGACGAGCGTCACCCTCGCCTCGGGCGAAGTTATCGAGACCGGGATGATCATCTGCACCGTCGGCACGCAGACGCACCCCCTCGTCACCAGCCTCGACCTGCCGCTGGAACGGGGACGGCTCAAGACCGACCCCGACATGAAAGTGAGCGGGGCCGACCACCTCTGGGCGCTCGGCGACTGTGCGCTCATCGCCAACGCCTACAACGACCGGCCAAGCCCCTCGACCGCGCAGTTTGCCGTGCAGCAGGCCGCGCAGCTTGCCGCCAATCTCGCCCGTTTTTGCGAGGGGAGGCCGACCCGGCCCTTCAGCTACCGGCCCCGGGGGATGTTTGCCTCCATCGGGCACCACAATGCCGTCGCGGAAATCTATGGCGTGAAGATTTCCGGCTTTGTTGCGTGGTTCCTCTGGCGCGGACTCTATCTTTTCAAGTTGCCGACGCTGAAGCGAAAGATCGACGTTGCCATCAACTGGGCGGTCAGCATTCCTTTCCCGCCGAACATCGTGCAGTTGCAGCGGCCGATGCGCGACAGGGACGCTGGAAGCAGGGAAGAAACGATTCCCCAACAAAACCAGAAACCATGAAGATTGATCTGAGCGGAAAACGTGCGGTGGTCACCGGCGGGAGTTCGGGGATCGGCGCGGCCATCGCGATCGCCCTCGGGAAAGCCGGAGCCCGGGTGGTCGTCAACTTCGGTTCCAACGAAAAAGCGGCGCAGACCGTAGTCGGGACGATCCGCGACAGCGGCGGTGAAGCGGTGGCGATTCAGGCCAACGTGGCCGACCCCGCTTCGGTGGAGGCGCTTTTTTCCGAGGCCGACCGGGCGCTGGGCGGCCTCGACATCCTGATCAACAACGCCGGGATCGACGGAAAACGGGCCTTTTCGTGGGAAGGCGACCTTGAAAGCTGGCGCAAGGTGATCGAGATCAACCTCTTTGGCGCTTATTACTGCGCGCGGGAGGCGCTCCGGCGGATGATCCCGCAGAAAAGCGGCGTAATTTTGAGTACCAGTTCGACGCACGAGAAGATCGCCTGGTCGGGCTACAGCGCCTACACGGCCAGCAAGGGGGGCTTGAGCATGCTCTCCAAGACGCTCGCGCAGGAGGCCGCGCCCCACGGCGTGCGGGTGTTGGCGCTCGCCCCGGGCGCGATCAAGACGCCGATCAATCGCGATGTCTGGGACGACCCCGCCGCGAGGGACGACCTGATGGACAAGATCCCGCTCCGGCGCATCGGCGAACCCGAAGAGGTGGCCGCCATGGCGGTGGTGCTGGTCTCCGACGTGGCCTCGTACGTCACCGGCGATACGATTTTTGTCGACGGCGGGATGACCGACTACCCCGCTTTCGCCCATGGAGGGTAGCATGAAAACCGGCCTCCATCCCGGGATCGTGACGGTCGGCCATTCCACGCGAAGCGCACAGGAGTTCATCGACCTGCTCAAGGCCCATGGCGTGACCTGCGTGGCCGATGTGCGCACCGTCCCCCGTTCGCGGCGCAACCCGCAGTTCAACAAGGAGACCCTTCCCGAAACACTGAAGGCGGCGGGGATCGGCTACCGGCATTTTCCCGGGCTCGGCGGCCTGCGGCATGCGAAGGCGCATGTGCAGGAAAACCGCGGCTGGCACAACGCCTCCTTTCGCGGGTATGCCGACTACATGCAGAGCGCGGAGTTTGCCGAAAGCCTCGACGAACTGATCGAACTCGCCCGGCACGAGCGGGTGGCGATCATGTGCGCCGAGGCGGTCCCGTGGCGCTGCCACCGTTCGCTGATCGGCGACGCGCTGCTCGTGCGCGGCATCCCGGTTGAAGATCTGATGACCCCGACCCGCAGCCAGCCGCATACGCTGACTTCGTTTGCCAGGGTGGAGGGAACCCGTGTGACCTACCCACCGGAGCAGCCCGACCTGGCGGGTCTCTAGTGTCGTGTTAGGTTCGTTCCTTGAAAAAGTTCGAGGTGATTTTTCGCATTCTCCAAGGCGCGAGTAAGGTGCTGGAGGGACGCGGAGGTCCGCTCCAGTGCGCTCCTGGGCCATGGCTGTCATGGGAGGCAACGACGCTTTTCAAGCATCGTGAACACGCCCTAATAAAGCATCGACTCATCCGGGGCGGCGGTCGGTTCGATCCCGTCGACCTTGATCACCGCAAGGTTGCGCCCCCCCTCCATCGGGAAACCGGCGACCCCGGTCACCTTCACCCATGAAAGCTCCGGCAGGTCCGGCGGGAGGGTGGAAAACTCGACCAGCGCTCCGACGGGCCGGGCGTCGGCGGCGCAGCACGACATGTACATGCGGATCAGCTTCATCCGGTTGCCACGCGGGTTGCTTTCGCTCTCCTGCATCAGTTGGCCGATCACTTCCACCGGCTTGCCCGCAAATTCGGACTGCAAGGTCGGCTCCGCGCTGGCGTAGAGGAGGTCCATCACCGAAATGCTCAACCGCCCATCGACCTGTTTGGGAGAAAACTCCCCTCCCCCCTGATAGGCTCCGCCGCCCATGGCAGCGGCATCCATGATCACCCCCCGGTTCTCGATCGCCGTCATCCCGAAACCGTCCTGCGAATGGCGGAAGGCCATCGTCATCGGCAGGATCAGAACCCCAAAGGCAAGAAGCTTGCCGGAGGTGAGCCGCGCCACGGAGTGCCCGCACGCCTCCTCCTCACAACAGCTCGCGCTCCCCCCGATGGCGACTGCCGCCGCAAGGATCAGCAGGACCACCCCCGCGATCATCACCCCCGGGCGGAACGACGGGTGGAGAAATGCCGAGAGCCGTCCGCTGTAGAAAAAGTAGAGAAGCACGCTTCCCCAGAGGGTCAGCGTCAACGAAGGAAGCCAGCGGTCGAGGGTCTTGGTCATGACAAAAAAAGAGGGGGTTACATGTCGAGAACGTTCATCCGCAGGCAAATTAGCGCAACCGCGACAAAGAGTCCAATCGAGAGGAGCACGATGAAACGCCGGCGGAACACCAGGCCGTAGAGGAAAAAGAGCTTCACATCGACCAGCGGCCCGAAGACCAGGAAGGCGAGCTTCGCGGTGAAGGGAAACGCCACAAAGGTCGCCGCGATAAAGGCGTCGGTACTCGAACAGAGCGCGAGCAGCGAGGCGAGCCCCATCATCGAAAGGGTCGCCAGCACGGTGTTGGAGGCGAGCGGCAGGATGACCGACTGGTCGATCGCCGTGTTGAAAAGCGCGGCCACGGCGGCGCCGATCACGAAAAAGAGCGTCACGTCGAGAAAATCGGGCGTGGTCGAACGGGCCACCCGCAACAGCTTCGTCCCGATCCCCTCTTCCCCCTGGGGCACGGCGGCGATCCTGAGCTTGCGGCCCTTGCGCCGACGCGCCCGGGTCGCCACCCCGGCTCCCCCGTCGTCGATGGCGGCTTCCGGCCCGGCTCCCCCGTCGCGCGGCGGCAGGGAACGGTAAAGCGCCCTTGCCAGCACCTTCTCCAGCGGGAGCCGCTGCACGATCAACGCCGCGCCGACCGCCACGCCGTAGCCGATCAGCAGCCGCATCGAAGTCATCATCCACGGGTTCTGCCCACGAAAGGCGGCAAAGGTGCTGATCGCGACGATCGGGCTGACAATCGGCGCGGCGAGCATGTAGGCCACCGCGCTCGAAACCGGCAACCCCTTGGTCAGGAACCGGCGGATGACGATCACGCTGCCGCACTCGCACATCGGGAAAATGATCCCGAGCAGGCCGCTTAAAAAAACCGCCGCCGTCGGGTTCTTCGGCAACACCTGGGTCAACCAGCGCGCCGGGACAAAGACATCGACAAACCCGGCAATGACCGCGCCGAGAAGCAGAAACGGAATCCCTTCAAAGAGAATGCTCAGGAAGGAAAAGGCGAAGTCTGAAAAATGAAAGTTAAACCATTCCATGCTCAAGGGGTCTTTATCCGGACGGTTTTTTTTGCTGTCGCGATGGTAGACAAAGCTCCTCCCCGGCGGCAAGGGCAATGCGCCCGCACCCCCGCTCTACCCGCGCGCCTTGCGAAGCTGGCGGCGACGGCAAAGCGATGCCCCGGCCGAGACCAGGAGGCACCCGGTAAGAAGGGCCACGTCGCTCAGGACCATCGTCGGTCCCGTCGGTGTGTCAAGGTGGTAGGAGCCAAAAACGCCGAGCGCCGCGCCGACGAGCCCGATCACCGCGCTCGCCGCCAGCATGAAACGAAAGTTCGGGGCGATGACCCGCGCCGCCGCCGCAGGCACCACGATCAACCCGCTGATCAGGAGCGCCCCGAGCTGGCGCAGGAGCAGCGCGATCACCAACGCCACCAGCACCACAAACGCGTAGTTGAGCCGCCGCGTGTTGAACCCCTCCACGCGCGCCAGGTTTTCCTGCACCACCGCCAGCGTGAGCGGTCGCAGGTTGAAAAAGAGAAACCCGCAGGTGAGCACCGCCAGCCCGGCCATCAGCCAGACATCGCCCGCCGACGAGGCGAGGATGTCGCCGAAAAGCGCCCCTTCGAGCCCCTGGCTCCCGCGCAGCCGGGAGATCATGATCATCCCGAGCGCCACGCTCCCCGTATAGGTAAAGGCGATGATCGTGTCGGTCTGCAACGTCGTCCGCTCCAGCAGCCACGCCATCAGAAGCGCCATCGCCACGCAAAAAAGCGAGACGATCAGTTGCATCATCGGGTCATTGAGATCGCGCGCCAGGGTCAGCGCAAAACCGAGCGTCACCCCGGTCATCGCGCCGTGGGAAATCGCGTCGGAAAAAAACGCCATCCCGCGCAGGGTGATGAACGAACCGAGCAGCCCGCCGAGCGGCCCCGCGATCAACGCCACGTAAAACGCGTAGCGCATCTGCGGCAGGTCGAGAAATTCCAGCAGCCACTCCATGGGATCAATGAATCCTCCCCAGGGGAATGAACGCGCTGCCGTCGCTGGCCGGGACCATGCCGGGAATGTGTCCGTACGCCCGGGCGAGGTTGTCAGGCCGGAGCACCTCCTTCGGCGCGCCGTGACAGCAGAGATCGCGGTTGATGCAGAAGACCACGTCGCTCAGGTGCTCGACGAGGTGAAGATCGTGCGAAACCATCAAAATCGTCATCCCCCGGTGGTCGTGCAGATGATGGAGCAACCCGTCAAAGGAGACGCCGCCGCGAATATCGACGCCGGTGAGCGGTTCATCGAGCAGCAGGAGGTCGGGATCGCCCAGCAACGCATACGCCACCAGCACCCGCTGGAATTCCCCTCCTGAAAGCCGCCCGAGCCGCCGGTCGATCAGGTGATCCGCGCCGATTTCCTTGAGCTGCGCCTCGATCTTCTCCCGCATCGCCCCCTTGCCCGGCGCTCCCCACCACCAGCGCGAGCGGGTCAGCTTGAGGGAAAGAAATTCCGCCACCGTCAACGGCAGCCCGGGGTCGAGCGGCAACTGCTGCGGCACATAACCGATCCGCCGCGCGCGGGAGCGGATCTCGCCCCGGCTCGGGCGGATCAACCCGATCACCGTTTTGAGCAGCGTGCTTTTCCCGGCTCCGTTGGGGCCGATCAGGCAGCCGAACGTCCCCCGTTGCAGCGTCAGCGAAACATCGGCGAGCACATTTTTTTCGCCGTAATCGACCCAGACCCCGGAAACCTCCAGCAACGGGTCGCCCTTTGCCCGGGAGGAAGGGGCGTCGCCGTGGTGGCAGTGGCACGGCTTAGCGTCCGCCATCAAGCGCCTCCCGCAATGCTTTCAGGTTGGCCTCCATCACCTTCACATAGGTCTCGGGGGCGGCGGGGGCCATCTCCATCGCGTCGAGCCGGACCAGCCGCAAATCAAACTCCTTCGCCAGCGATTCCATGACGCGCGGCGTGTGCTCCGCATCGAGAAACAACACCTTGATCTTCTCCTTCCCGATCGTCTTGCGCAGCGCGCGCAGTTCCCTCGGCGTCGGTTCCTGCCCGTGCGCCTTGCCGAAGACGCCGACCACCTGGAACCCGTAACGCTTCGCAAAATAGTGGAACGCATTGTGCGCCATCATCAACCGCTTGTCGGGAAAACCGGCGGTCGTCGTCCGGATCGCTTCGTCGAGCTGGCGCAGCCGCGCAATCGCCGCAGCGGCGTTGTTCCGGTAGAGATCGGCATGGTCGGGATCAACCCGGGAAAGACCGTCGCGGATCACTTCGATCTGATGAATCGCGAGGATCGGGTCGAGCCAGACGTGCGGGTTCCCGTCGTCGGTGCGAATCCCCTGCCCGGCGGAAATCCGGACCGCGCGGGTTCCCTTGAGCGCGCCGGTCACCCACTCCTCCATCCGCAACCCGTTTTCAACCAGCACATCGGCCTTGGCAAGCAGCCGGAGGTGGCGCGGGGAGAGCGCGAAGTGGTGCGGGTCGACCCCGGGCGGGAGGAACTGGGTAATCTCAGCCTGATCGCCCGCCACCTGCATCGTCAGCGAAGTGATCGGGGCAAACGTGGTCAACACCGTCAGCCGTTTCTCCTCCGCCGCCCCGAGCAGGAGCGGAAAGCAGCAGCACAAAACCAGCAGAAGACGATAACCTTTCATCGGACCCGATAAAAGAGCCGGAAAAACGACCAAGTGCAAGCTTATTGCATTTACAAAATTATTTCGCACCCTCTTCCCGTTCCACCGGATGGACGACGATCCGCGATCCCTCCACCGCGACGACCCGGATCGGCGTCCCCGCCTCGACAAAAGCGCCGGTCGAGATGACATCGCGCAACGTCCCTTCGATCTCCGCCCGCCCGCTCGGGCGCAGGATGGAGAGCGCCACCCCCTGCGCCCCGGGCTCCACGCCGGAAAACTCGCTGTGTTCGGGCACAAAGGAGGGCCCTTCCGGAGGCGCCCAGCCGAGGACAATGGAGCGGTAGATCCGCGTACGCGGCAGGTAACGGACGAGGAGCGCCCCGACCAGGAGCGTGATGACCAGCGCGATCGCGAGGTTCACCAGCGGCAGGACGAGCGCATCCGCCAGCGTCGGGAAGGTGGCGCCGGGGTAGTAGTCGACCATGGCCCAGATCAGCGAACCGATCATCAGCACCGCCCCCGCTGCCGCCAGCAGCAGGATGCCGGGGAAAAAGACCAGTTCCACGATGATCAGCAACACCCCGAGGAAGAAAAGCAACGGCGCTTCCAGCCCCGAGAGACCGGCAACATAGTGCCCGGTAAAGAAAATGGTAAAACAGATCGCCGACAAGATCCCCGGTATCCCGAATCCGGGCGTCTTGATCTCGATCCAAAGCCCGAGCATCCCTCCCATCAGGAAAAGCGGGGCGAGCTTGGTGATCCAGAACGCCAGCCGGTCGAGCCGCGTCGGCTCCACCGAGTGGACCGGCCCCTGGAGGTTCGCCTGGCCGAGCAGATCGTCGAGCGACTTGACGATCCCGAGCGCCAGCACCGGTTTGCCGTTGATCCGGCGGGTCGCCTCCTGCGCGCTCAACGTCAGCGGGGCTCCCTTCGAGTGGATCTTCTCGCCGCCGATCTCCACCTCCACCTCCTTGTTGATGAACGCTTCGGCGATCACCGGGTTGTGCCCGTTCTCCTCCGCCGTACTCCGGAAATAACCGGAGTAAAAGGAGACGGTCTTTTCCATGATCGTCTGCGGGAGGTCGCCGCCCCCCTGCATCACCGGCGCGGCGGCCCCGATCGCGCTGATCGGAGCCATGTAAATTTCCTTGGTTGAAAGCGCGATCAACGCCCCGGCGGAACCGGAGTTGGGGTTGATGTAGGTGATCGTCCTCCTCCCGCTTTGCGAAAGCGCCTTTTGCATGGAGACCGCCGCGTCGAGGCTCCCGCCGTAGGTGTCCATGTCGAGGATGACCGCCCGGGCATCGCGCTCCTGCGCTTCCTTGAGCCCCCGGCGCAGGAAGAAAAACTGCGCCTCGGAGATCTCTCCCTTGACCGGGATCACCACCACTTCGCCCGCCGTTGCCAGACCTCCTCCCGCCGCCCATCCCAGCAGCAGGGCCAGCACGACGAAGCCGCGCCACCACCCCCGGAATGGAAACAACCCGCACCTGATCATACCCGTTGGAATCGGCGGTTTCATAAGCGATGCCAATGTCGCCAGCGACGGCCCGGAACTCAAGCGCAAACCACGCCCCCGCGCCCCGCCCGGCAAGGGGGGTTGCGGTCTTTCGGCATTTTTGCCATCTTGGACGGACTCCCCCCCTTCTTCCCATGACTGCCCCCCCGGTAAACCGTTTGAAACGCCCCTGGCTCCTCCGGCTGGCGGCGCTGGTCGTGCTCGTCGCCATCGGCTACGCCTTTTACCCGCGCCGGGGGAATTTCCACTCCTTTGACCCTGCGGAAATGGCGGCGCTGGAGACGATCATGTGGCGGCGTTACTACGAAGGGCGCTACCTTTCACTCGCCTGGAACCTTTATACCATCACGCGCCACCAGTACGGCCTGCGCCCGGCGTCGTCGCTTAAAACCGCCTACCACGCCGCCATGGCCGCGCGGATGTTCCGCAAATCACGCGGCCGCGCCGAAGCCGAACGCGCCATTCCCCACCTCGAAAAGGCGTACCGCTGCATCAGCGACAACACCGGCTCCCCCTTCGACACGCAGAAAGCCGCCGAGATGGAGCTTCACTGGTGGCAACAGCGGCGCGAACATGTCCCCACCGAAGGGTACGCCAGAACGATCGGCGACCTGATGACCCTCGTCCACAAGGTCGACGACCCCCGGATGCGGCATTCCGCCTTGCTGCGCGCCAGGATGATGGCCTACCGTGATGCCCGGCGCAACGGCCAGATGAAGGAGGAGGACTGGGAGGTGATCCGCAAAAACCTGACGGAAGCGTACCAGCTTTATCATGATGCCGTGACTTCCGTGACCACCTTGTGAAAAACAACGTTGATATTCCCGAAGAGGGGCTTTTCGGACCCGGGTCGATGATGTGGCGGATCAACCGCGAACGGGTCGTCCTGCTCGGCGGCGGGGCGGCGACCGTCCTCCAGGTGGCGCACCCGGCGATCGCGCTCGGCGTCGCGCAACACAGCGATTTCCGGCGCGACATGATGGGGCGGCTCTCGCGGACGCTGGCAGGGGTCTACGACATCGGCTTTGGCCGTCGCCCGCAGGTGGAAGCCGCCGCCGAGAGGATCGCGCAGGCGCACCGCAGGGTGCGGGGAAGCATGACCGAACTCGGCATCAAAGGGATGCGGACGCGCTATCATGCCCTTGATCCCGATCTTCAGCTTTGGGTCCTCGCGACCCTTGTCATGACCGCCATTGATTCCCATGAAGCCTACCTTGAACCGCTCGAAATGGAGCAGAAGGAAACCTACCTGGCCGACATGCGCCTCTGGTGTACCTTTTTCGGCCTTCCGCTCGACTACGGCCCGCAAAACTGGTGCGACTTCCAGGCTTACTACGCCGAAATGATGCAGGGCGACCTGCTCGGGAGTCACCCGGTCTGCGCGCAGATGGCACGCGCCGTCGTCTACCCGGAATACCCGTTCTGGCTGCGACAGGCGGCGTGGCCGTTCCAATACCTCGTCACCGAAGCGATCCCCTCCCCTTTACGGGAGCGCCTCGGCCTCGCTTCCGCGCCGTGGAAACAGAAGGCATGGCATTTTTCCCGCCGCTGGCTGCCGAAAATCGTCGGGCTGACCCCCGACCTCGCCCGCTTCTGCGGTCCCTACCGGGCGCGCGTCGCCTGAAAACACCCAAAAACCGCTCACCCCCACCCTTAAAAGATTGCCGCCGCACGCCGGTTCGGCATAGTTGAAAGAAGATGAAATTCATCGAAACGGTCTACGAGAAGCTTCGCCGTCATCCCAAACGCATTGTGTTTCCGGAAGGGACCGAGCCGCGCGTGCTTCATGCCGCCGAACAGTTTGTGAAGCTCAAACTCGGTGCCCCGATCCTGCTGGGCAACCGCGACGAAATCAAAACGCTCGCCGAGCGTGAAAAGGTCAACCTGCACCGCATCGGGATCATCGATCCGGCGCAATCCAACGAACTGCCGCTTTTTTCACGGTGGCTGCGCAAACTGCAACGCTACCGCAACCTCGGCGAAGGCGAGGCCGAAGGGTTCCTCCTCAACCCGAACTACTTCGGGGCGATGATGATCCAGCACGGCCAGGCGGATGCCATGGTCGGCGGGGTAAGCGGCTATGCCGGGTCGCTGCTGCGGCCGCTTTTCCAGCTCGTCAAGCCGCTGCCGGAGGTTGCCTTCATTTCCAGTTGCATGCTGATGGCGCTCAAGGACGAACGCTTCGGCGAAAAAGGGGTCCTCTTCTTCGCGGACTGCGCCGTCATCCCGGAGCCTGATGTCCAGCAACTGGCCCAGATCGGCGTCCAGGCCGGGCGGCTCTGCGCCCAACTCACCGGGGAACGGCCGCGCGTCGCTTTCCTGAGCTACTCCTCCAAGGGAAGTGCCCGCAGCGCGTCGACCGAAAAAGTCGCCGCCGCCGTCGGTCAGGCGAAGAAGGAGGCCGAAAAACAGGAGATGGAGATCGAGGTCGATGGCGAACTCCAGGCCGACACCGCGCTCCTGCCCGATCTCGCCACCCTCAAGGCTCCGGGGAGCCTCGTCGCCGGGCGCGCCAACGTCCTGATCTTTCCCGACCTCAACGCGGGCAACATCGCCGTCAAGCTGGTTGAACACCTCGCCGGTGCGGAAACCTACGGGCAGATCCTGCTCGGCCTTTCCAAGCCGTGCGCCGACCTTTCACGCGGCGCGAGTGTGGAGACCATCGTCGGGGCGGCGGCCATCGTCGGCCTCCAGGCGATCGAATACCGCAAGCTCTACCCGCTCGACCCGAGGGAGGAAGACGAAGAACTCGCGCTCTTCGAAAACCGGCGGGGTTAAGGTGTGTCAACGAAGGCAAAAAGAGGATGCGCCAAAGGCGCAATATTCCTCAGCCCGGGGCAACGCCCCGGGTCTCCGTCACGCCTCACCCTGCGGCCTGAAGGGTCGCGATCCCCTCATCTTACTTTGAGCCGCTCTTTTTAACGCCCACACACCGTGAACACCGTAACACCCCGCATTTTCATCGCCGCCACCCGGCAGAACGACGGCAAGACCACGACCGCGCTCGGCCTCTTTTCAGCCCTCAAACGGCGCTTTGGCCGGATCGGCTTCATCAAACCGGTCGGCCAGCGGTTTGAGGAGGTCGACGGCAAGCAGATCGACGAAGACTCGCTCCTGATGGACCAGACCTTCCGGGTCGAAACGCCGATCGAGGATATGAGCCCGATCGCCGTCAAACCCGACTTCACGCGCCGTTATATCGACAATGCGAACAACGAGTTCCTCGTCAAACGGCTGCGCCGCTCCTTTGACCGCACCTGCTGGGAAAAGGAGTTTTGCCTCATCGAAGGAACCGGCCACGCGGGCGTCGGCGCGGTGTTCGATCTCTCCAACGCCCGGGTCGCCCGCCTGCTCCAGAGCAAGGCGATCATCATCACCCGCGGCGGCATCGGCAAGCCGATCGACGAGATCGCCCTCAACCTCGCGCTCTTTGAAAAAGAGGGGGTCGAGGTCGTCGGCGTGATCCTCAACAAGATCATCCCCGCCAAGTACGACCAGGTGCGCGACTTCGCCGAACGGGGGATGGCGCGCCTCGGCATCGAAGTGCTCGGGGCGATCCCCGCCGAGCCGATCCTCGCCAACCCGACGCTTTACCAGATCTGCCGACAGGTCAAGGGAACCCTCCTCAATGCCCATGCCGACAAGTGGCAGCGGATCGAAAAAGTCATCATCGGCGCCATGAGCGCACACAACGTCATTTCCCACTTCGAACGGGGCACCCTGGTCATCACCCCGGGCGACCGCGAGGACATCATTTTAAGCGCCCTCTCCACCGCGACCGACCAGCACCTCCACGCCCGGGCGATCACCGGCCTGCTCCTGACCGGCGACCTGCGCCCCAATGAAAAGGTGATGCAGATGATCGCGCAATCGCCGCTGCCGGTCATGACCACCCCGCTCGACAGCTACTCCTCCGCCAGCTCCATCCACTCAATGACCGTCAAGACCATGCCGGGCGACAACGAAAAGATCGCCTGCATCCAGAGCCTCTACGAGCAATACGTCAATATCGACCGGCTGCTGGAGAAGGTCGGTGTGGGCGGGAAGAGCTAGTGTCGTGTTAGGTTAGTTCCTTGAAAAAGTTCGAGGTGATTTTTCGTATTCTCCAAGGCGCGAGTAAGGGCGGTATCCTAAGATACCGACCGCAGCGAGCAACGCCGGAGAATCGGAAA